>Ga0315272_10000102_pt1 | contig 36379 bp, 47 predicted proteins | sample C3_middle_MG_FD_203918 | JGI IMG/M metagenome (GOLD analysis project Ga0315272, IMG submission 203918) | Sediment microbial communities from Yellowstone Lake, YNP, Wyoming, USA - C3_middle | ecosystem: Environmental > Aquatic > Freshwater > Lake > Sediment | place: USA: Wyoming | collected...
AAACAAAGCGGATGGGTATGTAGACAAAAACTTTGTGGGGTTTTCTGATTAGCGGTCTGGCACTATGAAGTCTAGTCCTTCGTCTTCTGGCGACTTTTGTTGTTTGTCTTCTGGTGGTTTCTGCTGGTTGTCTCTCGTGTAGTACTCGTTTATCAGCTGGGTTAGTGCTTGTTTTATTAAACTACTGCGTGTCTTTCCCGTATTCATCGCAATTTCGTCGACCATCTCTATCATGTCGATAGATAATGTGATACATATCACACCACTGCTGTTCGCACGTGCCCTTTGTCCATACATTTTGTCGCCTACTGCAGGAATGCAATATATCCTCTCACGCCCCACCTGAGGCCTATATGGCAACACGAGTCTCCTAGCAAACAGTGTCCGCATTGCTAAATATGCCTGTCTAGTCGGAATATTCACCGCACGCGCAATTTCCTCTATCGTAGCACAGCCTTTCGCCTTTATGAATTCATATATCTGTTGGGTTATCGTGGTCTTCCTCTCTACGTCGTACATATACAGCAGTAATACTTTAATATTTATACTTTTCAGACAAGACATGAACCGGGAACAAAAACTTGTTGCATACGTCCTCGACGTGCCTAAGGTAGAGTTCAACAATTTCAAATGGGGACTCCTGGCAAGCATGGCGTTTAAGCCGAAGGAGTTGCCGGTGGTGCAACACGTCATGGTGGACATCGGTCTGAAGAACGCGAAGAGCGGGGACTTCTACCCCAAGAAACTACCCAAGTATGTAGAGTTTATACACTCGATACTAGATGTCTACTGTTGCAAACACGTCCAGGTAGTAGCCCCTGACAAGCTTTGCGACTTCGACGAGACCGTACGCAGGTATGAACACTTCAACAAAATAGCTGAGCGGGAATTTGGAGATGCGATAAAACTGATGTTCGTGGCTCAGGGATACACGCTCAAGGACGTGTTCAACAGACTAGATTCGATACTGTCGGAGCATGAAATAGTTGCGTTGCCCTCCAAATTGGTGTGTAGACAGCCGGGCGAAGTTATACCATGTTCAAAACACCCACAGATATGCGCGTCGTACCTATCCGCCGTGTTAGACAGATACGGCAACATGGCACATAAGATTCATCTGTTGGGACCACCGCTTAGGGTTTTAAAGAGTTTAGGCATAAACAACGTGCTTAGGTTTAGGTCGCTTGACACGATGGCCCCGAGACTTGCGCCTAACAACAAAGCTAAGAAAATGGCATTTGGCGAGGGGGATAGGCGGTGGCAAGTGCCGTCTAGCGATGTGGCTAAGTTGTGGACTATATTGTGGTTTGCAGCTGCCGGTCTCATAACCGACAAGGAAGTCAGAGCGTTGGGGATACCGTATGCCTAAGGGCTTAACCGACAGGGTAATCATACGGCAGGGTCGAGTGTACAAATTTGTTGAAGACAATATATGCGTCACTACGAGACAAGTAATCCAAGAGTTTGGCTTGACGCACAGTGAGGCGTTTTATGTATTGCAGATGTTGAAAAATAAGGGGTTTATAGAAGAATACGTCATCGGAAAGGTTTCAATATGGTGTATAGCGGGACACATGATGAACGATGTGTATTTAGACGACGTATTCATATTGGTTTCTGACTTGGAACGCGCCATATGTAGGATACTTGAAAACGCCAAGGGACACAAAACGACCGTAAGAGTCTCGTGGATTGTAGATAGAATAGCTGAGAAGGTACGCGTGAACCCTCGACAGCCGCGGTTTCTTTCCTACATATCAGAAATGTTGCCGATAATGCTGAGCAACGTCGAAAAGATGGTGTTCGCCGACTCTAGAGGCATTGAGTTCTACGTAGTCGATACATGCTCTATGTGCAACCACTTCAGCGAGTGCCCTGCGTGTGAAATATTGAGAAAAAAGTTGAATTGTTAAGCCGAATTAATAACGCACCTTTTTCAGCTCTGCAACCAGAGCTTTGTATATTGCGTAGTTGGCACGCATCTCGAATATTGCGCTTAGCAACACAATGGCGGTAGCTATAGGAACAAGAAACACGCCGACCCAGAACAACACATACGTAGTAAGGTAGACAGGCTCAGGCAACTGAGGCAAGACGTCTTTAGCCTGCGGGTATGCAAGGGCAGTGTAGTAGCGCATAAACGTGTAGCCCCATGCGACGAAGTATGTCAACATAAGTAGGAACGCTATTCCGAATAGTTTCCAGCCGTACCCCATAGCTTTCTCAGATACTTTCTCTGACATGTTTCAACAATGACAAACTAGATATTTAAGCGTTATCGTTCTTCACAACAAACACGCCGGAGCCCGAGAACCCTGGCTGTGCAATTACCTTGTCGTCTTTAGCTATGTATGCCTTCATCTTGTAGAGCAGATTATCGGGCCCGTACACATAAGCGTCGCCGTAGCCGATGATTCGCGTCTCTATTGTTACGAATTTGCCGTTGATGTAGTCATATGATACATATCTAACAGTTCGGCCAATCGGATTATCCTTGTAGTACGGCGCAGGTGCGAAACCTGCAATTGTGCCGGACGCGTTGCCGAATGACAACACCAAGTCTGGCATCCTGTAGTCAATGCCACGTGATACCACACCGTAGTCGTAGTAGTTAGTGCAGTCTTGGAACATGCAACGCCACGTCATCGGCACCAGATCTATCTTCTCGACCACCTCAGTTTTCGTTATTTTCGGACCGTTTGAACAGTTTTCTGAACACTCTATAAATAGAGGAGTAAACTCTAGACAATGCGAGGCGGTTACATATTTGCCATCGATGCCCATGGGAGGGCTGCACCTGTCCAGGGTTCCGAAAGGGCTGGGCAAGCCCGTATCGGCAGTCATAAACCGCAACTCGCCGACCTCCTCGACAACCCAGCCTAACTCCATCATCTTCATTGCATGTCTATCTAGTTTCGATACGAGCAGTATTTTCCGTTCCTTGTCTTCAAAAACTATGTTTTTCTTTCTGGAAAATATACTCATGTATATACTGCTGATCCGTACCTATTAAATCTTTTTCTTTTATTTACAGCTGTATTTCTACAACGCGCTAAACATAAGACAATGAGTATTACAAGCGCTATCGTGGCGTAGAAATACCACGTACAGTTGCCAGACTCTTGGCCAGGTACGGTAGTGGTCACTGTGGTTGTGTTAGTGACCGTAGTGGTGTAGGTACGTGTCGAGGTGACTGTAGATGTTATAGGCACAGTCACGGTGGCTGTATCCGTCTTGGTCACCGTATCCGTGTATGTGACGGGTAACGTGGTTGTTACCGTGGATGTTGTGGTTACGGTCATGGGCACTGTAACTGTATAGGTTGCTGTAGACGTCTCAGTCTGTGTCACTGTCTGTGTAGCAGTGATGGTTGTAGTGTATGTCGTTGGCACTGTGACAGTGGCGGTGTACGTAACTGTATATGTCTCCGTCTCAGTAACCGTCTGTGTCGATGTGACGGTTTGAGTCGTTGTGACTGTCGTCGTAACAGTCGATGTTGAGCTACACTCTGGGCAATACGACACCGTGACTGAGGGGTCTGCCGTGGAGGACTTAGTAGCCACCAGCGCTAGTAGTATCTTGTCTGGAAGACCCGTGGTGTTTATAAGAAGCGAAGAAGAAAATACATAAATTCGGTTTGGCAACACGGGGGAATATATACAGTATAGCGCGGAGTCTGGATTCACGGCGTCTCTGCAGTTATCGAAGTCTAGATACGTTGGGTCACGCCCCCATGACCACGGAGAGAGTAAGAAGTTCCAGTATGCCTGTCTAAGCTCGTTATTTGGAAGGGAGTAAGTCAACGTAGAGTTAAGCGGAGAGTACCTCCAAGCAAGCCAGGCAAAGAACGCCCCATACTCATACGAACATAGGTTAGGTGCAGTGCACTGCCACGGGTCTTGTTTGTATAGTTGCTTGTCCCAGAAGTCCTGTATCCAACCATACTTCTGCCATTGCCCTATCTGATATATGCGCACCACCATGTAGTACGACGCCAGCCCCTCTGCATGCGCTTCGCTCCACCAGCCATACCCTTTTCCACCATCACCAACCGCGTCCTGCAACGCGTGGGTCATTTCGTGATAAGCCAAATGTTGCAACCACGTCTTAGAGTTGTCGCACCTAAACACCATTTTGTAAGCGCAGACTCCGACGGGCCCTATCTGGCTGTATGTAGCAGCTGGATACTGTATGTCGTTCCTCAGCTCTACGTAGAAGTTTGGACACAGTGCGGGGGTCTTGATTTCCTTACTGTATGTGTCATATGCTTGCTGTAGGTAGTTATTCAACGCGTCTACATAGTCTTGAGGGGCGTTGCAATTGTTTACGATGGTAAAGGCGCCCAGGAACGCGACTAAGAGTAAGGACAATAACAAAAAACGCATCATCTGGTTCTACCTATCCTCGACAGCTAACCTCAGACTCTCCAATTGTGTCTGCAATGCCTGCAGTGCCGTCTCTATACGCCTAATCCAGTTAGCGACGAGGTTGACTAAGCTGGAAACGCCGAAGAACGTGGAGAGCAACCACGAGACGGTCACAAATATGTTGTATTGCATCCCAAGCATCGGCGTTATTGCGTATGCTCCGAAGAACGTAGCCAACACAGCGAATATGTTGTAGAGCGGTCGCCTTACCCACGCACCAAACAACGCACCAATTGTCACAGTAACTACCACCCAAGGTGTGATGTCTATCATCAAGAAGTTCATAGCCCCACCAGCGATATGCCGAACTTTGCGGCGATTACTGCGGCAAAGGTCCCAGTGTATGTAGCTATGTCCTTCGCCGACTTGTCCTCCCACCACTGATATATCACATACAGCGCCGTCAGTATGACAGATGCCAGCGCGCCGTACGGCGATACCGTAAGCGAGTTAGCTGCAACCACCGCGAGAGCAACATGAGACAGGTCCGTAGACTTTACAGACAGATCCTTAACCCTATACATGTTGTACCTGTGAAAAGCATATAGGGCTAGTGCCAGTATGTAGAGAGGTATGGTTTCTATCATAACTAACTAAATACAACCACTGTTTAAAAACCTATGTTCCTATCTCAAGGTATCCATACCCCCACTTCTGCGCCAACTGTTGCAAGCATTGAGTTGCCGGGTAACATGCGTGCCACCACCAATCACTTGACTCGGTCATAGCCATCCAAATAATCCTAGTAGGCTTTTCTACGCCTAGCAGACAGTTGGACACTGCGAGTATGAACTTCTCCAACACGTCCACACTCTGCCAAACGCCGTCATATGGAGCCTCTACATATATACCATCGGCAGCTTTCAAGTACGCGTATCCACAATCGCCACATGCCCATGCAACGGGTTGCGCGCCACACAACGGAAAGTTGTCACATCCCTTATACTCGTTGCTGATTTGATAATCTATTCTCATCGGCATCCATTTGCCTATATAATTCTTGAAACATGGATCAACAACTACGCCACAATCCATATTACAGTCAAACAATGTTTTACTCTTGTAGAAATATGGGTAGAACGACGAGTAGCCTTGAACGTTTGTGGGCTGGAAATTTATACCATGGGCCGGCTGAGTATCTACCAATATCACCGCCGCAGAATGTTTTGACGTGAGGGCAACACTTAACGCTTCGCCATCTATTGGCGCCGATATGTCAATGAATACTATCGAATTTTCCCGCATCAAATCCGAAACATACCACATGTCGGTCCCGTGGTACACAATTACATAACCAGTACTAGTCGCAATCTTGAAGAAATCTTCAATACATCTCAATATGTTTATCAACATATTCGTGTGGTAATCATGGACAACTGCGCCGCTGGACAACAGCGGAAACTTATTTGCATACTCCCAACATAATTCAAACAGTTCATACATCCGCTGAGCTCCTGGAACCCTATCGTTTATTATATTTTGTAAATCCTCACCAATTGCACTTAGTATCTTCTTTGCAAAAATAAAGGCCATGTTCCAATCGTTAGCATACGCGTAACCACTGTTTGTTATGTTGCTAGGTATTGTGCCGGGCAGGATAGGGGGAGGTTGAGTTGTGGTTGCCGACGTTTCTGTTGGTACAACTCTTTCGAATGCTGTAGATACGTCCTTGCTCTCTATGAAACGCGAAACTATTTGCTCGACTCCGCGGACTCGTTCAGAGTCTAACAGAAGGTTGGAAAGCTTAATCAATATGTTGTCTAGCCCCTTAGCGGAATCCGAGCGCGATATGAGACGATATAATAACAACTCACGCAATATGGCGCGTTCGATAGCTGATATTGTTACGCTACTAGTTTCAGATCCAACAGACGTGTCTACGTCTCTAAACGCAACTCTGTAATCTAATTCAACCCCCCTAGCGGAGTCGCTGAAGGAAACAGTATATGTGGCGTAGGAATACCTTGGAAACGCAGTTGGCAGTGTACAAGTGAAACTCATGTACTCACATACAGACCCCAGTGCCAGTCAAGGTATTTATCGTTGAGACGCCACAGAGCCGTCCATATGTTACGTATTGTAGTGCTGTCCAAGACGTCTCCGTCGTTCTTGTAACAGAGCTCCACATCTGCTACTGTTATACAGTTTGTGGACACTGAGACCCGAGGTATACTGTTCAACTTGTCCACTGCATACGAAATACACGACTTGACAGGGTAGCAACTGTGTACATTTGGATAGTCGCTCCACGTCCGCGTAGCCCAGATGATCATGTCTGGTATGTCTGTATTTAGTAGGCAATGTGTAATGGCAAGTATGAAACGCGTCAAGATAAGGTCACTGAGCCAGACTCCGTCGAACGGCAACTCCAGCACAACTCCGTTGCCAATACGCAAATAGCCGTAACAACTATCGCCGCTAGTTATACAGTTGACCCCTTTTGTCTTATACGACTGTGGAATGGATAAATCGTCATAATTAGGCAATATGTTTTTGAAGTATTGGCTGAAACATTGATCCACCACGTCGTAGTTTCCCGTATTGTTATTTATGTTGTTGGCAGTGTAGAACCATGGATAGAATGCAAGTGGTTGTACGCCGTACCGCGGCTCGCTGTCTATCAATATCACCAAAACAGCTTTGTAGGTTTGTACAAGCTGTTGTAATGTGCCGGAGTTTAGCGAATCTCCAATACCTACAAAAATTATTGAGTTGTCACTAAAATATCTTTTAAGCGTCGCCGTATCGTTGCGCGAAACAATAGCATACCTAACCATCTCACGATATGGTGACTGCCACCTTCAACGTCCACGTTGCGCCGGAAGGCTTAGAGCCGAGAGAAGACACCTTCCTGTTTAAATTAACGGCGGAGTCGCTACAACCATTTGCAATGGTCCACTCCTGCCAGTTGAAATTCGCCTCGTTTGGACCGAACGTCGCTTGGAAAGTCGCTTGCGTACCAGACACTTGCGGATACCCGCTGTCTACTTGCTTGTAGTACTTGTTCTGACCCATCAGACCAGTCTGCGACGGGTCCTCACTTGTTGTTCCGTCGCCCACTCCAATACATGAGTTGCTACCGAAGTACGTCAAACCGCTGGCACCAGTAATTGCTTGCCATATGAAGTTGATACCCTCGTTCAAAAACACGTTACCTTCTACACGCATGATTCCGACCAATGCGTCTTTGAACACCTTAACCACGTCTTCTATTGGAGTGCCGCGTTCTAGAAGCCATGCTATAATTCCGTGTGGATCATAAAACTTGTATAGCGTAGCTTTCGACGTCCCCTTTACGATGTCCCGATACATACAGTTTAATCAAACAACAAAAATAAATAATTTGTGTTAGCTAGACGCCGCCAAGAACTTCTTGTATGAACGCGTAGTAGAACGAGCGCAAAGTCCCAGCTGTCTGGGTGATTGTGACGCGGTATTTAGCATTATATGGGAGCGTCTTGGTGTGGAAACGCACAATCGGATCGCTGACGGGACCGCTGTACGTCACCGTGGCGTATGTATAGTAGTTAGTCCCATCCAGCGCTATGTATTCACGCACCACAACCTGATCGCCAGACGCCAACGCGCTCAAGTTGATATACCCCTCGACCATGTAGTCATCGCTCTGCGACGGCATATCAACTACAACCGTCTCAGTGTTCAGCGAAGACGGCGACACTGAGCCAGTATAGCGGGTTTTGCTATATACTACAACAGGCATGACCTACCAACCACGTTTCTTTATTTCTCTTACCTTGCCCAAATGCTTATCTCTTTCGTCTGCCAACACGCCAACAAGGCCAGACATGTGTTGTAGTGAGTTTTCAAGCTCTTCTAGCCTGCGCCACAGCTCCTGATCACGCACTTGCTTTATTTGGTCATAATGCGTTCTATGCTCGACCAGCTCGCCGTAGTAGAAGTCGACGTTTTGGAATACGTCGAATATTTCAAACCCAAGCGTTTGATATGCAAAGTTATCCTTACCAGCAAGCCAATGTGGATAATCTTTGCTCAACTGTTTGTATAACGCCGTCGCATCGTCATAGTTCTTCGGGACGTCGAAAACCCTCTTTGCCTTAGCCTTCTGCCTATCTATTGCCCCACTCTTATATGGATTATCACCAGTGATTGTTATGATTACGGTAGGTGATTTATCGGGGTGTAATTCAAACGCCCCCCAAGTAACACTATCTAAGTCAACATGCGTTTGTATACTATCTCCAAAGAGTTCAAATATTTCATCGTCTGTGAATCCCTTAGCCTTCAATATCTCGTACTTCCTAGCCGACCTATATAAGAAAACGAGAGTTGATATGTCATTCTTCTTAGTATCACTGTTCATTAAGTCAATTAGTCTTGTAAGTTGCGATATAGGCGTCAAGTTTGTACTCATTGCCGGCCTGTATGGGTCTTCAAGCTTGCCGCTACCCGTAACCTCGACCTCTATAATGGCTATTGCGGGTTGTAACGTACTTAGGGGGGACATGAGGGTCCCGAATAACAGCTCATTCCTCCCTCCCCACTGCCCTGACGCTATTGACGTGTCTGTTGCGGAGAGCGTAGGTGAAACAGTCAAGTCCCTCGCGTTCTGTCTCCAAGCCTTCAGCGTAGATCCATTTATACTGAATGTCTCGGTGTACTGCACCTCTGCCGACAGATCTACCGACTCGACAGCCAAGTCTGACCACGCACCATTGAAATACTTCTGTATCCTGTGGTCACTCGATGAGAACGGCGAGTATAAATTACTCCTGTAGAAATTAGGTGTCGTAGTCCTCCTAGCGATTTGGAGACCCCTAGGGTCACCCGATGTGGCGCCCACTTGTTGCAACAAACTCATAGCCTTGTCAGTGAAAACATCCACCGTGAGTATGCAGTCCCTATCATCGTCTTTCGCTATGGTGGTCTTCCCTATTGCATACAAGTAACTTAACGGCACATTTACAGTTGGATACTCTAGCTTAGACCTAGTTACTGATAAGTCTGGGTGATCTATTGGCGTCTTCAGCCTGTGGTAGTCAAGAACTATGTCTGGCATGTCTATTTACCCATAATAACATCTATAAGTATTTTAGCCACCACGTCCCACTTGTACTGAGGATACAACACCTCCCAGCGCCATTCATCAACCTTGTCCTTGTACTCATGGTAGTTATCTAGAATATCTTCGAGCTTAGCAACAGCATCTTCTACGTCGACCGCGTAGCCGTAGCCTACGTGGACGTCGTTGTTCGGCAACGGTCGCACCCTATCGCCAGGCTTAATCCTTAGGAACGGCGGTATGTACTCAGTCCACGGGCCCCAGTTCACCGCGACAACCGGCACGCCACGCGCAAGCGACTCAAGTCCGTTTATTTCAAAAGCGCCCCCAGTACTGAACATCAGTGTTATATCTGCAAGGTCGTATAGAGCCATCTTTTCTAGTTCGGTGAGCCACCCATAGATCTGCACAATGCCCAGGCTCACTAAGTTGTTTAATTCCGGCATCTCAGATGTGTATGTCTTAACCACTAGCTTTACATCGTTTCTCTTCTTGATGAGTCTCTCATAAACAGCCTTAACCCATGGACCGCCCTTCCTCAACCAGCTGTGCCAGAACCACCACAGCAGGAGTTTTTTGCCCGTCCTCTGTTTATATTGGTATAATTGTACCAACGCTGGGGTTAGCCTAACGGTGGTTGTGCCTTCCCAGACGCTTTTTGCAGTGTACCACGTTGGGTCGACTCCGTGGGGTACTCTGTAGACCGGCTTAGTCACTCTGCACTTCTTGTACACGTTTATGCAGAACTCAGACGGGACAATGAGCATGTCTGCTTCATTAAGCACATTGACGGCTTCTCTTGACATTGCATCTGTGTCGCATACGTAGACCCCCACTATTTTCTCATACCTGCTCCTCAGCTCATGTATCATCTTACCCGCCATATGTTTCCGAGTGTCTGGGAGAGCACGCTCGAAGAGCGAAATGGCTCCTGTCCATATGAATAGATATGGGTGGAGTACGGCTATGTACCTACTTGTCGACTTAAACAATGGAAACGCACTCATCGACAGCTCATCTACACGCGCAAGACCCAGCTTGCGCATGTACTCGATGTGTTTCCTCGCCACTATAGTAAACGATGTTGTTGGCGTGACTGAGTAAACATAGAGTATCTTCGATCCGCCGTTCCCCATATATACGGCAGTTACCTCGCCGCAACTATCTCAAAGTATACGTCTATCCCAGTAGCATCTGTACGTACCCTAACGTATGGGTAAGCGATGCCTTGGTATGTCTTTATGCCAGATCCCCCCGATGTAAGTGTAATTGTGTCTAGAACACGCCACGTAGATCCGTCTAACGAAACTTCAACATAGATGTTCCCTGCGCCGCCCAACGAATAATACACATCGACGTATGGACGCCCTCCCTTGTTGAGCATCACCGCCAGACCATAAGCATTGTTGCTAGCTGTAAGTGAGTTGCTTGCAGACACCGGTGACAGCTCAGCCAGCAGTTCTGAGGGGGCAGCAACAAGCACCCGACCGGCGTTGTCCACAGGCTCAACTATCTTTATACCGACTCGTCCGTAGTCGTCTATCGAAATCTTAACAATTTGGCCGCGTATGTCGGCAAGGTACGACGTCGCGTTTGAGTTATTTACCGCGTCTGTTATCTGTTGTTTGGCTGTGTCGTAGAGCTGAGCAATGTTGATTGGGTCGCCGTCAAGCAATACAACACGTCCATCGACCTCTGGACGCTCCTCGAAGGACGCCATTCGAGCGTATAAAGTGTCTACATTTATTTTGCCGAAACCAGACGTAAGCATTCCGTACAAATCGTTTAGAGAGTCGACTACTGCGTTCCACTCAGTGCTCCTCAGTACCTCAGTACCCTTGTAGCGTAAACCACGCCAACTCATTACTTCTTGGTTTGCTGTTGTTGTGGCTGTTTCTGTATCGGCTTAGACAGCTCTTGTGCCATTTTCTTAAGCTCGTCGCTCAGCTTTGCAAGTTGCTGACTAGCTTGATTTAAACTGGCGATGTGTTTCTCAGTCTCCTTAACATGTTTATTCAACATTTCGTTAAGCTCTTTGACTATATCATCGATGGACTTGGGTTGGTTTGAAGACATGTAAAAAAATGTATTTGAAGATATTTAAGCTTAGTAGCTTTGCTGTCTCGTCATTGCGACTCTTAAGCGTCTCAGTTGCGCACGCCGGCGGATCAGCGCAATGGTCATATCAGGCACACCCAGTTGCTTAAGGTACTGCAACTCCTTCTCAAACGTCTGGTCGTCGATTATGCCGTAGGCGTAGCTCGTAACAAGCTCAGTGACATATGCCCTTATCTCGGGGTAGTTCTGGTAGTGGATTATGTATTGTTTCCACATGGTCTTGACAGCCTCCTTAGTTGCGTTGTCCATCGGAAGCGCGTCTATGACTTTGGCAACGCGGGTCCACGCCAAGTCTGCAGCCGCGTCGCTGTAGCGCGCCATAGTGGCCAAGTTCCTGGCAGTGCCAAGCAACTCGTTCCAAGCATACCTAGCCCTGTTGGAGAGCACCGTGCGCATGATTATCTCCTGCTCAAGTTGCTCGTACCCGTATGTACTCAACACCTTCAAAGTGTCCGCCAGAGCGTCCATAGGCAATATACTGTGTTCCACCAGCGTAGCCACTGCATTAAACCAACGCCTGACATCGTCGGCGATGGGTCTCAGGTAGATGTACTTAGTCCACAACTCAGCCCATATGCCAGATATTCTCCTTGCCTTAAACACCTCCTTGGCGTAATCGCGTACATCAGGCACGTATTCAGCCATGGTGGCTAGCATGGTTGGCGTGGGGACGTACTCCCTGGCGTCATCCACAGCAAGCTCAAGCTCAGTCCGCAACTGGATCAACGCAAGCTCCGGCTCAATGAATCCGTAGTTCAAGGCGTTCTTCAAAATGTTGTCAAACATGTCTCTGCTTATTGCGCCGTAGCGCAACGCCCTAATCGCGCTTGTGATTACCTGTCTGTAGTCAGCCTTTAGCGGTCTCACTGTTATGTACCTTGCGACGAACTCCGCGAAGTCTTTGTCAAGTCCATATTCAACTATTGACTTGGTTATGAGAGACGGAGGTATAGCCATGTATTCAGCAAGCGTAGCTAACTGCCATGGCGTAGGCACCCTAACGCTCCTACTCTCAATGTTCTCGTTCAACATAGCCAAGAACTCGCCGCGCATCTTCAAGATCTGTATCTCAGGCTCAGTGAACCCGTAGTCTTTGGCGTGTTCTAGGATTTGGTTAAACACGTCCATACTGATCTTGCCTGCCCTAAGCGCGCGTACGGCGTCCATGATCAGCTCGCGGTAGTCGGGCTTAACCGGGCGCAACTTAACGTATCTGTACAAGAATTCGCGATACTGGTCATCTATGTTGTACATGCTTATGGACTTCATAATCAAGTCGTCGGGCACGGCCATGTACTCAGCAAGCGTAGCCATCTGCCACGGAGTCGGGACGCGTTCCTTGCTGATTATGTCATAAATTGATTTAACGATTGTGGTGTAGGCATCCATCTCTATATCGGTCAGTTTCAACAAGTCCTTGAGTTTCTGGAGCATCTGCATCACCTTCTCGACGTCTACGTAGCCCTGCGCAATCCTGTACAACAGCCAACCAGATATTCTGTTCCACCACATGCGTCCCCTCTCCATAGCCTCGAACTTGCCAAGTTGCGCAAACATGTTGAGCCATAAATCTAGATACGCATCGTCTTGTTGCAGATGCATCTCCTGTCCAGTTATCTCATGAACAACTTTTGAATAATGCTTATCAAGCATTTGCACGAACTCCACGAGTGTCTCCTTAGCCTCGCCGGGAGTCATAATCAACGCCTTTACTGCTGACCTCAAATAGCCATAGAACTCCCTGTACAAGTCCATTACTCTGTCGATCACCGCGCGGTACTCAAGCAACCTCCTCTCGTGTGGCAACCAGCGGACGGGTAGGTTGATCCAGCCGGTGTTCCACGTCTTGGTATCCGGATCCCAGTAACCGACCCTGTACGATACGACGAATAAGCCAGACAGCGCTTGGTCCATTATGTCGAAAGTCAGCAAGCCCTCTTTGAACATGTTGATCCAGCCCGTCCTCAACAGAGTCATCTCGTCGCTTATAGCCATTATGTTCTCAGCGACGGTTACAATCGGCACCCACGCAGGGTGCAAACCAGTTGACTGCAACATCTTGGAGAACCAGTGCAACTCAACCGTCAACTTCGATGACGGCAACAAATCCATCATGTCCTTAATAGCAACAACCATCGGTTTGTAAGACTTGAACGTATCTTCGCCCAACCTCTGAGCCATGTACTGGAATATTCCGAACCTCGACATCCAGCGCAGGTCAATCTTGCCAGGCAAGTCGGCAGACACGTCCCACATCAACCACGCATCCGCAGTCCAACCGCCCAACGTGTCGATTATTTGTTTCCCTATCTTCACCCCTTGTATCTCAGTCTTAGGCGTAAACCAAGAGAAGTGTGAATACTCAAGCCACTTTAGATATGTGGTTACGGCTGTCTCAAACGTCTTCATCGCTTCGGCGCCACGTTTACCAAGCTCGTTCTGCAACTCAAGCGGCGAGATAGGTGGCCAAGCTCCTACTTGATCTGCCTCGCTGTTGGTTATATCTCTCAACAAGCTGGGGGGCGAGAACCAGAGCATTCCAGACGTCGCACGCATGTAGAACTGCCAAAGCTTTTCGAATGGTGGATACTTGAACGTCAACAAGTACATCATGGTGCTTATGTCCTCATTCCAACCACGGATCCACGTCACAGCTTGCATTGCCTTAATCGAGGGGAATATGTCGCGTTGCGTCATCCTTGCCAATTCTGCATGTGTAGGCAACTCATACAGCGGCGACAGAGGTACCTTACGATCTTTGCCGAATCTGTCTACGAAAACTAGGTAGAACTTGTCGGGGTCCTGTGCGTTGAACTCGATGTACCACTTCGGCAACCCCGTGTAGATCATATTTAGCTTGATAGTATCTAATATAGTCTGTAGATCCTGTGGAGCGACGTCTTGTGGCACCGATATTGCAACGTCCTTTATCTCTTCTGGGTCTTCTTTCTGATACTGTTTCGCCCTGAGCACGGCTATCCACCTCCTCCCCCATTCCAATACTTCATGTGCACCGGGTAGTCGCACAAACGCGTTGTATAATGCATTTGGCACACCGAACTTCTCTGCTATAGGCTTGAACAACTTGTCTTTGACTGTCTCATAGTACTGGATTACACGCGGCGTGTACCAAGACTGTATGTTCTGCAGATATAGCTGAGCTATGGCGAACGATGAACCCATGGCGAATGCATGGGCGTAGGACGGCAAAACTTCTGCAGCACTTGTCAACAACTCGCCGAAGTTTAAGGTGATATCAAAACCGAACAGTTTCGTGCCTGTGACCTCAGGCTCGAACTTCACCTTTATGTCGCCCAACACCTTGGCAAGCCCGCGCAGGGCAAACGCCAACACGGTTGACTGCCAATAGGGAATCATCAGTTGCGAACCGATCCACCACATCTGGTAACCGATGCCCTTAGCCTCGTCGAAACCCTTCTGGAGTATCTCCTCTACTTGTTGGGCGCCCTTGACCCAGCGGTCAAACATTTCTTTGTTCATGGCATCTGATATCATGTCTAACGCTGGGGTGAATGTGCCAACGATAGCTAACAACGCAGGCAGAAGTGCAACAAGCAACGCAGGAGAGTGCGGCCTAGCGACGTCCAGTATTGCATTGAATATTGTCTCTACAAACGACCTCACTGCCGACGTCACTGACGACACCGCTTTGCCCAATACGTCCATAACCGCCTTGACGCCCTGCGTTAGGGCGTCGCCTATCTGACCTACGAAACTTATGAGCGGTTTGAAGATGTGGTCACCAATCCACTTAATAGGATCTTTGATGAACTCATTCCACCAGCTTTGTACGGCATTCATGAAGTTCACAACCGTGTTTGGTATAGTCTTGGTGAAGAAGTCGTAGATGGCTTGGAATGCTGCCTTTATCTCGTTTGGCAACAGATTCCACAACTCCTCAGGCAACCTCTGCAAAGTGTTGACGAACCCCATCAACGCACCTGCTACTTGGTGCAACAGCGTGGTTGCATTCTGTATCCACTCGCCTATCTGCTTAAACGCGTTCATCACGACACCACCCGCGGTCTCTGCTGCGCCTATTATCTGTTTAATTATATTATTGAATAAATCAGGCAAATGTTGTATCTGGTCCAGCAACCATGTAAACCCACCTCGTACACCTTCGAACGACTTATTAAGCCAATCTGTGAACGTCGAAACCGCATTGCGCAACAGGTCCGGTAGTTGCTTAATCTGATTAGCAAACCACTCGAAACCGCTACGCACCGTGTTAGCAAAATTGTTAAACGCGTTGGCGACCTGATCGATTAGTTGCTTAATTACGTTCGGTATGTTTTGAATGTTTTGTACTATTGTGTTTAAAACGTTTGTTATGGAGTCCTTCGCCTTGTTCAAGAAGTCGCCTATTACAGACCCAGCTTGTTGCAACATGTTGAACACCGTGCCGAACCCCTGCTGTACTTTGTTCACTATGTCTCCGAATACAGATTGCAACCGTCCAGCCATGTCGCTTATAAACGACGTTATCTTGCCAACCACATCTCCAATTGTAGACGGTATCTGCGATATTCTGTTCATCAAATCGCTGAATAGCGACTGAATCTTGCTCGCTATGTCGCCTACAAACGACCCTACTTTAGACAACACGTCTGATATGACGGACGGTATCTGAGAAATCCTCTGCGTGATTTCGACGAAGACGGATTGTACCTTGCCACTCAAGTCGCTGACAAACGTCCCTATCTTAGACAGCGCGTCTGATATCATAGACGGTATCTGCGCTATTCTGTTTGCCAATTCGCTGAATGCACCCTGTATTTTATTGACCACGTCCCCAACTATGTTGCCTATGCGAGACAGTACGTCATTTATTGTGTTCGGTATACTGGCAATCGCGTTAGCTATATTGGTTACTACGTTCTTTACATTATCGACTACGTTGTTAAATAGGTTTGTGATCTGTGAAACTGCGTTTGATACGTAGTTAGGTATGGACTGAATTGCTTGACTAACCGCGTTTATTAAATTAGAAAACATATCTTTCAAGCCACCCATCGCGTTTACGGCGAATTGTATGATGTTGCGTATTGGGTCGAGCACTACATTGTTCAGCGTATTGACTAGGTTAGTAAACGCATCAGGTATCGCCGACACAACATCGTATATTTTGCTTACCAAGTCTGCAATGGGGGACGTGACCGTAATAAACAAGTTCTTGATGGTGTCGACGAAACCCGACAACAGAGATGCCAAGAAGTCGCGGAGCTGGCCAATTGGATCCGTTATGCCGAGGACGTAAGATGCAGCGTTCTCCCAGTCGATGTTTTCAAGATCTTCAAGACGCAGTACAGGCCTAACTGTGTTGTCTAGGTCTATGTTGAGCAATGCGCCTATGTCTAAGTTACGCAGTTCGTCGATGTTTATATCGAACTTGTCGTCGTCCATGCCACTACATCAACCCACCTTCGCCTCTGTGTATAGCCATTAATTCATGTTTCATCCTCTCAACTTTGAGCGCTGAGACGAACTTATCGACCCACTCCAGCGCTTGTTTCCTCAATTCATCAATGTCGATATCTGGGTACTGTATCGTTAGCGCATCCATCACCAGATCGTGCAGGTAACCACGCATCTTGTCCTCGCTTATCTTACCCGCGCGGTACGCCTCAGCTATGAGTCCAAACGTTGCGACGAAGTCAACTCTGACGCCTGGCTCATTCACCTTCTCAATAAGTTTCTCAAGCAAATTCCTGTAAGACATGTAACCTATAGTTGCTACAAGGATAAAAAAATTTTACGGATTATTCTACGTAGTCTTCTACAGCCCCAGCTCCTCGTGTATTATCTTTACTATTGTCCTGATTATCAAATCCTCCTTCTTTATTCCCGTCTTCTGCTCCACCTCCTCCAGCTTGAGGACCAGCTTCTGTGGCACCTGTAAGCAGATCTGATATGCCATATGTTGAAGATTTCAACTCGGATATAATAAGTTTACGCAATATGCTTGCCTTAAGTCTAGTGTCTGCCCTCTTGGCGTAGACCTCTTTCCTAATTCTGTTCTTTATACGTTCAAAAACCTCAGCAGGCAGTGTCAGCGTGACTGTGATCTTAGCAACGTATCCACCGTCTTTGTGGTATTCGTCAACGTTTATGCTTACCTGCGGTCTCGTGCCGTACTTAATTGCAAAGTTTTCGACACCCGCCTTAAAGTAATTCGTTGCAAACGATGTAAGCGACCTTGACAACAGCACCATGGCCTTATCGAAGAGGTAATCCACTACCTGTTCGAGGGCCGGCTCTTTTTTCATTTCGCCGATGGACGTCGTAGCTGGTGGTTCGGCTGAGCTTGTGTTCATATCAATACTCATTAACTAAAAGAGCGCGTCTATATAAAAGCTTTACACGCTTTTGACACGAATACGAACTACATTCTTCTTCGTTGTGGAAATAAAAACAAATTATATTGTCAATCATAATAACAAAAACGGCGTTTTTCTGAAAAGCGCGTAATCGCTTTTCATTTATAAATACAAGTCAATATATATGTTTATAACCCCCTTTAAAAAATGGGGGTCGATGAAGTTCAGAACGGGTCTAGACAGGTACAACAAATACGCAAGCAAGTTCGACCCAGCTACAATACAGGCTAGGTTCACACAAGTAAAGGAGATTGCGCTTGAGAGGGCGCAGGAGGAGCTGATCAAATTCGCCACAATCGATGAGCTGGTTAGACCGATCCTCGACAAGTATGGCGTGGCTGGCCCCATGCGCGGCGTGTATCTCGGCTTCGCTAAGAAGTTGACCAAGCACCTTGAGAGAGTCACCGGCGCCTCCGCGACTAAGGTCGCAGACGGTCTCAAGAGCTACTACGTAACCGCCTTCAACGCCGACCCGACTATAATTGACGCGATAATTTCCGTCGTTGCCGGCGCCGTAGCAAGCTACTAACCGCCTAACTCATAGCGGTAAACTCAACCAACCCTTTTTTCCCTCTTTTTATCTTTATTTAATTTCTAAATACTCATAATTATGCTTGCAGTAGTTACTTCCAACCGTGCGGTTTCGCTTAAAAACGTAGCGCAACATGTAGTTAAGGTCGCAAAGGAGATGGGCGTCGATGCTGTTGTGTATGAAAAGTTGTTGAGCATAGCTGATTTGAAACGTCTCGGTCAGTCAGCGATAATAGTTCAGCAGGTGGACCCAGCCGTGACGCTTAGCTACATGTTGCTGTTGTATAACTGCACAAAGCACGGAATACAATGCGTGTTTTACGCAACTACGGAGGGTTCTCTAGACGTAAAGCATGTTCAAGCATGGATGTCGGAAGGCAGGTATGTAGCCGTTAGCAACTACGTCAAGGAAAAGCTTGAGGAGGCCGGCATACCTGTCGAAGACGTAGTACACCATGGAGTCGACTTGGAGGAGATTGCGAATGCGAGTGAAAACATACACATAGGTGAGAAATATATACTAAACGTCGGAATCGACCCCTCTAAATATGTAGTTGTTACGGCAGTTGCGCGTTCGTTGCCACGTAAGGGGTTGTGGTGGCTAGCCAAAGTAGCGCATGAGGTCGCCAAGGTGGATCCAAAAATCAAGTTCCTAGTCGTGACAGATAACGGTGGTTTGGAATACTTTAGAGGTTTAGACAATGCGGTCGTTAGGACGGACTTTGGCAGTCTGGACAGGGCAACAAACCTAGCGATAATTGGCGCGTCGCATATACATGTAGTGCCGTCTCTCTCCGAAGGTTTCGGTCTCACTGTATTAGAATCCATGGCGCTTGGCGTGCCCGTAGTACATGCAGATTTGCCGCCGATGCGGGAGTTCTCAGTTGGGTGGCGCGTCCCGGTGGTGGACGTGGTTAAGTTCGTCCAGACGCGTCCATACCACTCCGGAGTGGTGTACGAACATCATATCTACAGAGTGGAGGACTTCGCGAAGACGATTGTCGAAGTCGCCGAGATGGTGCGGAACAACGACGAGACAATTAAGCAATACCGCCAGAAGGCTGTCGAGAAGGCGACGGAGATGGACATACGCAACATGTACCCGAAACTGATTAAGAAAGTGCTGTAGTATGGCGACCTCGGCATTCGTCCTCAGTGAGTTGCTTAAAGAAATAGACGAGATGAAACACAAGTACCACAATAACGTCATGACTGCAGACGCCGAATGGACTAACTACTTGCGGTTCTTGAACATGTACGACATGTTTGTCCAGTGGTCTTCCTTCGTCATTCCAGAGTTTGCCATAGACGCTGTTGCGATTATCGCAACGTTTGGCATAAATCCGTTTGAGTTGGGCGTGTTCAATTTAACGTTCAACGTCAGCTTGCCGTCGATAGATCAATACCTCAATGGCGTAAACATCGTCATAAACCCCGTGTCAATCCAGTGGCCAAACTTGACAACTTTTTTAAAACAAAACTTTCTAGAAGGCGTCGCAGAAACCGTTACAGAGAAGTGTGTATACGACAAAGGCACATATGGCGAATGTTACGTAGATCCGAACGAGACGCGTGAGTTCATACGCAACGCGATTTTGGCAATATTCAAAAAGCACAGCGATATAGAGTCTGCGCGTCGTGAAGTAATGGCTTTGGCAAATGCGTTGGGTATCTCTCTCGGCGCTGTTGAGACTCTGTTCAACAGGATTGCGCTACTGACGAGCTACTACAGAAGCGTATTTACTCTGAACATATCAGCGCTGAACGTCGCTACTTTGGGCGGCGATGAGACCAAGGTGTCGGTCTACACATACGACGGAAATACAGTAGAGGTTGATCTAAAGTATTTGACAGATGCCTTGATGGGTTGTATGCTGGACATGGTTGCGCTTGATCTGTGTTACGTCATGCCTGATGGGTCTGCGTTTAAGGCTGATATGGACCCAACGCAAGAAGTGCCTCAGATATTAGACGCAATTCAGAGCATGGTTAAGGACAACGTCTCGCGGTACCTCTACACGCCCATGGCTCTCGCCAACTACGCCACTGGGAAGGAGCGTGCGGACTACAGATCCTCGCAACGCGTCGAGACATGGGGACAGCTAATGGCTCTGAGGTTTGCCTTAGACGCATACGTCGAGTCAGTAGTGCCTAAGTTGTTACCCAACGCTGACAAAATCACAATAAGTGCATACGCGACCGCAGTACGTCAGTTATTTGGTCATATGTACAAGCGACACAGTTGGGGCATGGATCTGTGGAGCATGCTCAGTGATGACGAGCTTAGGACGTATTGGGTAACTTACTGGACCAGCCAGGGACTTGACCCAAACGTGTTGAATAAGATATATGACAGTATCAAAGACGTACTGCCGTACCTAGCACGTCGCAAGTATGAGCTGGGCAGTATGGTGAGACGGAGCCGTCTCCTCAACACGCTCGGTTAACGCTAATGTTTAAATAGTAGCCACAACTGATGTTAAACATGACAGAGAACGTAAACGTTCAACAAACACAACAAAGCATGGCAGACAAAGTGGCTAACGAGTTGCAGAACATATTCCTTGACTTGTTGACGGCAGCACAAGAGCTGGCGTATGAGTTGGCTACTCTAGAAAACAAAGATACGTACACTGCGGAGGATATACAACCATTCAGAAATGCTGCTAGGAACGTGGTAACGCAGGTCAAGAGGATGCACAGATTCCTCAAGCAGTACGGCAGGAGACAGTAGTAAACTACATATTTTTATTTTTCTTATCTAGTCTTTATCGATGTCTACTCAACCCACTGGCCCGCGTAGGATAGACATCACTGTACTTCCTGTAGATGTTGAAGTAGATGGCTGTACCGTGACGATTCTTGAGGCAAGCAAGTTGAAACTACCGTGGGACGAGTTCCAAGTGTCGTGCCAAGCGAGGTGTGGCAATTTACAATCCCAAATATTCCACCTCACATACAAGACGCCTAAGGAGCTGGCTCAAAAGCTCAAGACTGAGATAGCTAAGCTGAAGTACATGCTGTGGCTTATGGGTGAAGGCGAGCTGATTAAACGTGGTATCGTGACAAAGATATCTAGTAAACAGTGAAAAATTAATCCAATTGTTTCTCAGACTCCTGCTTAGTCAACATGTTGTGCAATATGTCCAGCACCACAAGTTTCAACGCGTTAGTGAGCTCAATATCGGCGTCTTTTTGTAACTCTGGGTTTGTTTTTTCCTTGTCGTTGCTTAGTTTAGTCTGTATGTAGTCATAAGCAGCTCGTTCCAGCAGTGAAGTGTCTACTCCGAGACGGTCCTTTACCTGTTTAATAGCCCTCTGCAACAATTCAGCCCTCTGGGGCGTCGTGTCAGCCTTGAGTGCGCCTACAGCCATGGATAGCTTAACGATGTACCACACAGCCTTGGCCAGTTCGGGGAATTTTGTCTCGCCTGTCTTACCCTCCAGCTTGCCTTTGTAGAACATTTCGTAAAATGCCATTGCGTCCATTACAACGCGCCACATAGGCTTGCCGTGGACCTTGCTGTAGAATTCTATCCGCTCCTTAAGCTCTTCGGGCACGTAGACGGAGCTCATGGCTAAACCTTATTGCGTTTTCTAGGCTCAAATATAGGCATGCATATCTTCATCAGCTTTTTGCCACACTTCGGACACTTAGTAGGCAACTGTGGCACCTTCCTAAACACATATCCACAGTATGAGCAGTAGAATTCTGCGCCATGCTCAGCCAGCCACTTGATCGCCAATTCGTTCTTAACTTCTTTACAGTCTACCGACGACATGACACACTCCTAAGACGCCACTCTCCGTTCTTGTCTATGTATATTCGGATTGTGCACCTGGCGTTTTTGCTGTATACGTTGATTACTATGTTGTTGTTTATCCGGCGGACAACCATATCGTAGTCGGCAGACGGGTCAAACACATACTCAATCTCCGTATTGTCATACTTCACCGTTATGCCTTCCTTCAGCTTGTCTAAGAACTGAAGCGCCTTTACCCTAAGCGAGTCTGTGTTGGTCATATGTTACAGCCAACTGGTACTGAAGTCGATTTCGGTGATGTTCTCATAGTAATCGATGTACCGAACGTGGTCTTCATGTATTTCAAGTATCCATTCGTTGTATACTTCAAACGTCCACAGTGGGTCATGGGCACTCTGTGACATGACTCTCCACGTCGGTCTTCTCTTGCTTGACGAATTCAAGCATTTCGGACACGCTATAGAATACATAAGCCTCGTTTTCATCAAAGTCGAACAATATGTACTTAATGTGGCCTTCACACGGCACTTCCAGCACGCGTAGGTTTGACACAAACCTCCTTCTGGCCGTCGAGATACACTTTACGTCTACTTCGTAGCCTAACATAGACTACTTAACGATAACAACATCGTCTGGCGTTACGCCTTCTGGCAGACATACGCGGTACTCAACTTCATAACCAACTACACCATGTAACACACCACACCTCTGCACCTCCTCGCCCCCATCGTCCCCAATCGATATGATCGCATACTTGGGAAGGTCGCATATTGACATGTCTCCGTCGAACGACACTGTTGCAATAAGACTGGTCCCCTCAACTTGGTAGACACCACTACATTCCTTCGGGCTCGGCGCAACGAACCTTGTCTTCTTCCCACCGATTTTGTTGATGGTATCAGTATCCATATTGCTCACATCGAGCTCATACTGAGCGTATATCCTGCTTATCTTGCTCATTTGCGCGGGGACTACCACGACCCTCCCCTCCCTTAACTCGACAGTAACATCTATGACTAGAAACGGTCTCGCCCTGACTGTCTTAACTACGTAGAGACTCATAGCCTACTCCTCAACAACCTTTATACTTTCAATCATGTTGATCTTGGGGTAGACCTCACGCGCGTCTTGTGCCGATAAGTCATAATACGCGTATTCACCATATGCGCTTTCCAGGAATGCTGTAACTATTTTAGAAGACCCGTCGTTGAACTTTAGTTCAAACGACATACGCCTAGGCGGCGGCGATTTTATGTTGTTGACCTTAAGTCTTACTACCGTCTTCTTTGTACATGTTTGTTTCTCATACGCCCTTACGACAGTCACTTGGGATGTTGTTTGGGTGGTTGGTTCGGGGTTTGTTTGTGCCATGGATATTGAGAAAATGGTAATATTTAAAGTTTTTGCTCCACTACAAGCTGGCACTCGTCGCTCTCCATTAAGTTGATGACATATCTGCCGTACACGCGGTAACGCGCAACTGCACTGTTCATCACTACGAACCGCGCCTTAACCTCACGCCCGTCGCACATCAATGTTACGTAGTCGGGTATCCTATCTCCAAACACTTGTTTCATGTAGTCGGTGGGGAAGTATAAATATACGCCGTTCTTTGTCTTGCTTACAGTTACTTCAACCATGTGATCCTCCACTCCGGTTCTGTTTTATATATTTCGAGCCTTTGTTGGAAGTGGTCGTCGAAGAACGGCACGTCCTTATCGTAGAAGTCGTAGACGACGGCTATCGACTTGCCCGGGGCGGGCCTGACGAACCTGCCCACCCTCTGCCTAATCCTAGTCCTAGACTTGCCCGATAACAGAAAGATACCTGTTCTGAGCTCCTTAATGTCCAGACCTTCGTCGGCTAACTGGGTTGCTATTATGCCGTCCAACTCGCCTCTACGCACTTTTCCGTATATTTCATATCTAGTATCCCCCTTGACAGCTCCGGTGACCACCTCCACATTCAACCCTACAGACTTCATCATCTTGCCTACCAGTTTCGCATGTTCCACAAGTTGTGTAATTACCAGGAACGGCTTTTCCACCATCTGCGCCAGCTGTACAGCCAACTTGTTCCTCTCCTCACATTCGGCAAGCGCCTTACGTATACATGCGTACTCGCTTGCGCCGGACGTTCCGCGACACTTCTGCTCGTGGTTACACCTTGGTGCAGTCACTATCCTAATTTCTACTGGTACCGCAAAACCCCACCGTATCAAGTCGCTTGAAGTTACGGCGGGCGGAACGACGTCGCCGAATACAGCGAATATCTTGAGGTCGTGGCCATCTTCCCGTTCTGGGGTTGCGGTAGCGCCGACTCTAAGAGCCGCGCCGTAGCCTATCCTCTGTGCTAGTCTCCACACAGTTTCTGCGGGGGCGTGGTGAGCCTCGTCTAGGAAGAACACCACATCGTTGCGGTCAAGCGCCTCCCACACCATTTCATTTACCTGGGGCGTCTCGTCGGCGTAGTACTTGTAGTACTGTTTCTCCTCACTGTCGTGGACTGTCTCTTCGATCCGTTTCTTGTACAGACGCGAGTAGAGCGTCTGAATAGTCACGCCATGTATTCGCTTAAGCACATCTGTATCTTTTGCGTAGATCTTCGCGAAATCAAGCATTTGGTAGACCAAGTCAAGCTGAAGGGCTGACATCACCACAGTGTAGCCGTTCTTAGCAAGCTCAGCGGCTAGCTTTCCCATTATCCTGCTCTTTCCAGCGCCTGTAGCTGCCTGCCATAGAGTTACACCAATATCCTCAAGACGTCTCCACGCGTTCTTAACCATCTCCACCTGGTAGGGTCTCAAATCTTCGAAGTTTGCAATCGGCTTGAGCGTCTCTACGTATTTCGGATATTTGGTGGTGATGCGTGGAACCAAACCGCGAGGCACGGCCCAGTCGCCACGGTCAGTTTTACGAGCAAGGCATATGGTCTCTTCTACCTGCGCCACGGGGTTCCAGCCCTCTTCGATACAGCGCCTAACACATGCCGGTGTCTGACAGTAATTTTCGCATGACACGGGTTTCCACGTCTTGATTTTGTAACACGTGTGTTTCTTAACTACGTCGTCAGGCATGGATACGTATGCATAGAACTTGTGCCACTTCACCTCGACACAGTCCACCGGCAACGACAGCGCCTTGGCCGCCCAGCAAGGAACGTTTGACGTGTACCACGTCTTGTTGTTGGGGTCGAATATGGCGAATTTTTTGAGCACATCAACTAAGTCGCGACTCCACTGGAACCTAAACTCCTTGTCTCTAACGAGGAGCCGGATTGCCATATGTCTCAAGTATTTTGTAGATTGTTAATTTTGGACTCCCAGTCAACTTCCACATAGTTTCGGCTACTTCTATTATCTTCATACATAAATCCTTGAGGTCGTTTCTGTAGTAGTAACATGTAACATATCTATATTTCATTACGCTGGTCTGCTCAAGCAACAGTACTATGTCTACGTCGTCATATATCGATTCCCCATCTGTACACGTACGTGACTCTGTTATTTTAACTGGTTTTACATAGGTCAGTGGGGGGCCATATTTGAAACCGATTGGGATACTCAGCCCCCCTGTGTAGGTAGTCTTCCACTTTACTGTCAGGGGGTTTTTGGTGTTCATGAATGTAGAAGAAAAAACTTGTTTAAAAATTTTTCTCTGGTTAAAACTTGCGCAACAGCTCCTCGGTTAGGCTTTGTGAGTTTCTTCTTATTGATCCGGCTGGTCCCGTGACGTGTTTCACCGTGACGAACCAGTAGATCAGATCGTCTGCATCTACGATTACGTCTGGGCTCGTGCCTCGCGAGCCATGTTTCAGCGTTGCTACTATCAACACATCTCCCGGAGCGTATTTGTAGACCATGCCGACGGGTTGCTCGGGGAACTCTGGAAACACCATGCGCAATATGTCGAGCGTCGGCTTGTGTCTTATGTAGTGCACCCACACAATGTTTTCCAGCGGGACCATCATCTCAAGCGTGTATTTGTTGAATATGTATCTCAGCTCGTCAAGCGATTCAGTAGGCGTGACGTTCAATACATATTTCCCAATGGGCGTGAACATCGAAGGCGAAATTGCGTTCAGACCAACCACACGAAGGCGGGGCGGCTGATATGTATGTGGTTGCATGTTTTTTGTAGTCTGCAACAGCGTCATGTCTCTCCGTTTACCAAGGCACTTTTTAGTGTGGTGTAGATGTATTCAATATTAGTCGCTTCGCGGATAATAGCCGGCAATTTGTTGCATATCTTTACGTCAGCACTGCAGAACGCCCTCTTCGCCCCCCACGAAGATATGAAATACAGCACGTGAGGTGCCGATAGGTAGGTGACGTAGCGGTATGGCGGTATTTGTACACAATACGGCGCTTTTTCGATTATCAACAAGCTATCTCCGTCTACCTTAAGCGGCAGGTCCAGCATATACATTCCTAGACACATCCTCAGGGCGGGTATAGACATGTCGTTGAGGTACAGCCTGCCGTATGCGACGTCGCAACCGGCGTGTGAATATATTGCCGACGGTTCGAACCGTATTTCGATTTTTTCGTTGTTAGACATGGTAATAAAGAAATTCTAAATATTTAAATCTTTCGCTACCACTGTTTCTTGATTTTGTTCAGCGTCTCAACGGGGCCGATGAGCAACACTTCGCATGCGATTTTTTGAGACGTTTTGTTACACTGTGCCCAGTAGACGATGCCGAGTCTCTTGAAGAACTCAGTCACAGTCCTCATCGCATCTATGACCACTCTGTCGAGACGTTGTTCAACAGATTCACGGTCATCATAATAATCAGGGTCTTCGTCGTACCTCGCCTCAAGCTTGAGATGTCTAGGGGTGCCGACCATGTCCATGTTGCTGAGCCAGAATATGGCGTCTGCAACAAACTCGAAATCGTCATAGTCTGTGTGTGGGTAGACGCAGACAACGTAGTCGCCGAAGAATCTGTCATAACGCCACGTCATAGCCGGAGAAAGACCTGCACGTGAGAGCAGTGCAAACACCGCGAAACCGACTTTTTTCGCAAGCGCCTTATTGCGCTGGTTTAAGAAATGACTGTTTCTATGCTTGCGCTTAGGTATCTTGTCTGCATGCACCTCCACGGCGTGGCTACACGATTCGTCAGTAGTTATGTACACGTTATCGGCAAGCACTATCGTAGCTATGGCACGTAAGACTGTACCATACGGAATAATGGTGTTAACCATAACATACTAAATTAGTAAATTTTTAACAGCTACGCTTGTTCATTGTTCTCTTCGTCGTGTGTCTTGACTTCTGCCAACATGTCCAGTATCTTGTCTTTGTCGACGACACATGCGCCGTAGAGCGTGAGTCGCGTGTTGTCGGTTATTACTTCGCCGCCTAACTCCTCGCACAGCGTCCTGATGTTTACGTTTATCTCTGCCTGTATGGATTTGAATATCACGAGCTTGTTGTCTATCGTAATCCGGTGGTGAGGCAGTAGGTTCTTCTCTATCGCCGTGTCAAGCAGTTTCCACGCTGCATACGAATTGGTGTCACGTAATGGACCGGCGAACCTGACTATGTAGTTGTACAGCCACGATATGTACCTGTCGGTGGCTGACAGCACGACCATTGTGGACTCTTGAGGCTTCTCCATGTCTATTGACACGCCTAGAACATCGGCAATGATTTTGGCGTATTCCTCAGCGCCGCGTTTCATATCTGGGTCAAGGACCACCTCTTTGACGTCTTGCCAATGCTCTTCGGCATACTTCAAGTAAAATGCGCCGAACTTGACCAAGTCCTTGTTGATGGACAACAGCTCACGGGCAAACAGCGACCTCTTGTCTAAGTCAGGCAAGTCGCGGAATTGGATTACGTACACCTTATCGGCAAGCTCCGGATCCTCAACTGTGAACGCATTTGCCGTCAAGATAAGACCGGCACGGGCGGGCCACTCTTCGCCTGTAGCCGTCTTCCAAGCCGATGGGTTCGATATGTAACTCTTCAACACGGCGTAGACGTCCTCCTTCTTAGATACTCTCTCCACCTCGTCAAGGACTGTTAGCGTGGCTACTACGTCGTCCTGTAGACGGCCGATACGCGCCGGGTATATCACCGATGCTGCGCCGCGGAACAGCTTATGCGTCACGCGCGGGAAGAAGGTATGCAACAGCGTCTGCGCAATTGTCGTTTTGCCAGTCCCCTTTGGACCGATAAAGGCTATTATCTGTGGTCTGACTCTCCATAGTTTGTGGGTGAAGAAGAAGTTTTGGAAGGCACCGTGGAAGTATGCAGCTACTGCGATTTTGTACCACCGCTCCGACGGCTGGTATCTGGCGAATACATGCAACAGCTCTTCAATAGCTTTCTTTGCCTCCTCTGGGGACGTGTCTGTGGCGATGCCTGTATCGAAATAATCCCGCACTCCGCATGTGTACTTATCCATATCCGGTGAACATACGAACCCGCTGACTATGTAGTCTACGCGACGCGGGTAGTAGTCTATTATCACCTCCCAGTTCGGCGAGGTGCTTACTTGTCTCCTTGACAGGAGACGCTCCAATACGTTGGGGCGTGCCATGCTCAGCGTCTCTTCAATATCTGCGCCGGGTATCTCCACCTTTGCCGATATGTACTCCATATCTAGCTCAGCGTCTCTATATATCGTCAGCTCCTTAATGTAGGCGTTGACAATCTTGGCTACGTTGTACACCTCTCCCTCCTCGTCTACGTCGGTATTTTTCTTCTTTTTCTCTTTCTTCTCCACTTTGACAACCCCCTCACGCGTGTTGCAAAGTTTTACTGTTGGCACTGTCACCGTCTTGCCGTTCTTAGACACCCGCTTAGACCTTATCGTGACGCATAACGGTCTACTGAATTCGTCGTGTGTAGACACGCCAAGGGCTTTAAGTATGTCGTCAAGTATCGCCGTAGCCTCTTGCTCAGATATACCCAACGCACGACTAGCCTTGTTTATCACTTCTTCAAGTTTAGTCAAGCCCCAGACCTTCTGCGCCCTCCCGCCGTAGATGTAATTGAATGTCTGTTGCCAATGCTCATTTATCGTGCGATCATCATCTAAGCCTTGTTGTTTAGCCCATTCGAATAATTGAGCCAATATCTGTTTCAACTGCTCCCCGTCAATACACCGCCTATACGCGGTGCCGACCACCGCATAGAGTATCTCGTCGTGGTAGTGGGAGCCGTCCTCCCTCTGAGCAGGCCAAAGCACCTTAAGCGTCTCAAGCAGTAGGTCTGCGTCAGCCATCTTGCGGAACTCCTTACATGCAGTAGTTGCTACCTCTCCCGTGTTGATTACCTTAGTGCCTGTCTCGGCGCGTCCAAGTCTCTTGATTAGTTTTTTGAATTCATCGCATGTTAGAATTACGCCGTAGCCGGGCCAATCAACCGGTTTCCACCTGTCATCCTCCCAAACTGCGAAGGTATATTTGACGCCGTATGGGTGTTGTCCATATACTAATTGATAGTTAGAATATATCAGCTCTATGACGCCTTCTCTTATCGTCGTGAATTCGGAGACACAGTTTCGAGGTATGCGTGTAACGACGTATATACCCCTCTCAACCTTCTCAAGCGGGATTATTTCGTTGGTCTCAATATTGACACATTTGTTGCCGTCACACTTCACCTTGTGCTTGGGACGTGGTCCCGTGAGTCCACAGAATGCGTCTGGTCCACTGCATAGGTACTTCTTCCAATCGTTGAACACGTCGTTGAGAATGGCATCGGCCTCGTTTGGGTAGTCAATGTCGAGTATCAACGTGGCATACTCTTGGTTTGCATACCAGTTGCCTGTGATTGCAATTGCCTTTACTTTGTTGCCTAGTTTTTCTATGTCTTCGGCAGTGTACATCTTCTGTCTCGCTGACCAGGTCCCGATCGGGTGTTTGTTACTCCCTATAGGCACTATGTTGTACCCAAGCGTCTCCAGCAACCTTGCTACTTCGACTAAACTCTTGTCTAGCTGAGACATAGCTGATTCTACTCCTCAGCTACGTCGAGTATGATTAGTTTGACCCGGCGACCAACGAAGTCGTTGATGCGTTTAGCGTATCTATCATGGACGTATATCCCAATGCGCTGACCCGCCACTTTTGTAACCGTCCCCTCGACGTAGACCATGCCTACGGTATTTTGTGTTTTTTGGGTGGTTTCTTCCTGTGCCATAGGTTACAGATTTCACATGTTTTTAAGTGTTACGTACGGCTATGACGTAATATTTCGTAAACAGTCGCCGTATTTAACGTAACTCATATGTGTGTCGCTCGCCAAATATTTAAAAGGAGATAAACTAGAATATGCCATGCGCTACAACTACGAAATAATCCTATCGACATTTTTCGAAGGAGCGTTACATCAAGTAATTAGGCACGTAGCAAAAATCGCTCCGATAAAATATAAGCGGAAGGGGAGCCAATACGTCATATATGCCGACACTAGGGACAGGGCTGAGCTTATTGCACACATCATGCAACAGCTGTTCTGCGACATGTTGATGTACAGATACGGAATCCCACACAGGTTCTGCGAGTTGTCTATTTCTATTAAAGAAAAGAAATAACAAATGTATGCGGTTAAGGCGCGGTCCCCATTTATAAAGACGCTTGAGGAGATTGTTAACAAGATATGTCGCGAGACGGGGGCGGTATGCAACAAAGATGGTGAATGGTTTTCTATACTTGTCGCAGATGAGGACCATGCCAAATATATAGCATATGTGTTAACAAGGGCTTTTCAGCGACGAATGTTCCATACGTATGGCGTGCCATACCAAGTCATGCTTGTCGACGTCAAGGTAGAAAAATTTAATAACCATGAATAGACATGTTATACCATGGATGAAAAAAATAGACGCATCCAATTGTTGGCTAAGTACTCACTTTTCAGAGGCCAGTTACCGCCAACCATCATCGACGCCTTGTGGCATAGTGGATTCTCTCACAAGCGCAACCCGTTTGCCGTCTGCTACCTTCCAAAACTCGCCAAAGCAGATGCTGAAGAGAGAAATGCAGCCTGTGAATATCTGAAACAGTTCGGCGAGACGCGAGAAGAGCAAGCACGTAATTACTACCTCTGGGCTCAGACGGTGCCGTTGACGTTGTGGAGACACTTCAACGTCCTTTCGCTTAGCGCATTCACCGAAATCGTATCTGACATGGTCCCACCGCTGGCTATTGCGAATATCATAATACATCTAGATGTCTACAGACACTTCAAAAACTCAGTAGTCCTCGACTTATTCAGCGGTGCCTGTGGCTGGCTTATGGCGTTTGAGTTTATACCTGACCACTATAAGCCGCGACGGTGGATAGCTGCAGACATAGACACTAGGCGACTCCAAATCTGTAAAGCAATATCGCGCGACGTCGGGGTGGACGTGGTTGCCATAAGGAGGGACTTGTCCACGCCCTACATACCGCAGGGACATGTTGACGTGGTTGTCGGCAGTCCACCGTGCCACGAATTCAGCAGGTCAAAAGTCTCTACATTACGCAACATAGACGGCGGCTTAGCTCTTGTGAAGAGTTATTTAGAATCCGTCAAGGCGCTGAACCCCGCTTTGGCGCTTATGGAGGAGTCAGCAACTACCACAGATGCAGAAAACGCGCTTACAAAAATGCTGACTCAATACGGATTTAACCACAATTTCTTCACGCTGAGAGACTTCGGCGCAATACAAACAAACAGAAGACGCCTAATAGCGTGGCGGATTGCGTAGAGGTATGATCATCTACACACGTCCTCCCTATCCCTCGTATATGACGCGTCCCGATACTGCTTATCCATACATACTGATCAACGCATACGACGAATCTACATTGCGTTATGTGACACAACAATCCGCACCATACATACGCTCCTTATTAGTTGACTCTGGGGTGCACAGTATATTCCACAGGCTGGAGATGAAGGAGTACCCCGGAGGCTACCATGCGTGGATAGACCGCGTCTACAATATGTGGAAACGTGTTGTCTCGCTGGTTAGTGAGAGTTACGTCGTTATCCCCGACTATCCGAGTGATTATGCGAACAACCCAATCGAAGACAATGTAGAGCGAACCATGAGAAATATAGAGTATGCAACTAAGAAGTATCCAGACGCCAAGTGGATAATTCCGATTCAAGGCAAGAAAGACGACGTCGTCTCCGTTGTCAAGTCGTTTGAATATCTGCGTGACCTAGGCTTAATTACACAGTATGGATATATAGCAGTTGCGCCGACCTGTACAACGCATAACATACAGTTTCTGCGAGATGTAGCCATCATAATACGGAAACGCGTCAAGCAGATCAACGCACTGATTCGGGTGCACATGTTCGGCGTAACGATGAGGGCGTGGCCTCACATAGCCGATTTCGTCGACTCAACCGACACTATTGTGAACAACATCTGGTGTAAGCCTCTGCTTGGGAAGATGTGCACGCGTAAGGATGAGAAGGAGATGGTTTGGCGCTTGTTCCTCTCTAAACTGTCTAAGTTCATGACAACAGATATACGGTAGCAATACTTAAAAACTCACAAATTTTTGTTTCACATGGGAACCAAAATATCCACAAACCCGTGGGATATGGAAACAACAATAGACTACGGATACGTCAAAATTATGAACATGGTAACGCATGGAGCATATGTCATTTGAGCAGGTATACAACACGTGTATGAGTGTAACCGACGGTGATCGGCATTACTGTAAGCAGATAGTGAAGACGTTGTTTAAACTGGCTAGTGAGAGGATGGTGACGTATATGGATGACCGCGGTGTAAGACATGTCGTCGTCTTGCCTGACAACGACACTCCGCTCGTGGACGTGCATGGTGGAAAGGACAGGAGTCTGCTTATTAGGGTAAAGGGTGAGAGGTACACGTCGTTGATAATGTATGCCTACGACGGCGAGTTTAAGCCGGTACGCGCGGTGGTGTCAACTCTTGAATACGTCAGCATGCTGAACACACATGCTCCGTTGAAAGAAACTGCAGACGAAATCTTCATGCGTGGGGAAGACCATGAGTAGCGAGTGCAACTCACTTATTGAAGCCGTTAAGGCTAAGGATGTTATGTGTGTTAAGAAGTTGCTCGAAGAGGGTGTCGACCCCAACATAAACGATGAGGACTTAGAGACGCCATTGCATAAGGTTGCATATATTGGCAACCTTGACATCGCCGAACTGTTGATAAGATACGGCGCAAACGTCAATGCTGAGAACAAATATTGGGCAACGCCGTTACATATAGCCGCATACATGGGCAACGTCGATATGGTTGAACTGTTGATTAGACATGGAGCAGACATAAGGGCAAAAGATATTTCAGGCTGGACTCCGTTGCACAGAGCGTGTATCGCCAAGAAACCTGACGTGGTTAAGATACTCGTCGAAAACGGAGCCGATATAAACGAACCAGATTTCCACGGCAACACCCCCTTGCACCACGCCGCGTATAAGTGTTGTGTTGAATGTGTCAAAACGTTGGTCGTGAAGGGAGCCTACCTATACGCGAAGAATCATTTGGGCGATATGCCGATACACCTAGCGGCTGAGCAGGGCTGTACTGTGGTCGTTGAATTCCTAGCTAAGTTAGGCGTCGATATCAACATTAAGACGCGTGGTAGTTATACACCACTACACCTAGCTGTGATGGGACGCCGCATAAACGTGGTCGAGTTGTTGCTGTCTATGGGAGCTGACGTGGATGCGAGAGATGGCGACGACATGACTCCGTTACACAAAGCCGCGTACAACGGCGACATTGGAATCACTGAATTGTTGATTAAGTATGGCGCCAAAGTCAACGCGCGAGATAAATATGGCCGGACGCCCTTGCACTTGTCTGCCGCGAACGACCACAGACGTGTAACCGAAATCTTATTGCAACATGGCGCTGACCCATGTATCAGAGATTCTGATAACGAGACTCCGTTTGAAAAGGCCCTCAAGTTAAGGAACTGCCACATAGCGATTATGTTGGCTAAGTACAACTGCAACTGAATAAATGTCCCGAACTTTTTCCGTCATCACAACTTAAAAACTCTACTTTTCTTAGATTACATGGGAAACAAAACACGGAAGTCTCAAGCTATCGCAGAAACGAGGTCTAAAATCAATATCGGCAAAAGGATATCGAAAAAGTTACGCGAATTATTAGGCATGGATAGACATTGTTATGATCTGTTCTGGGCTATCTACGAGGAGGACGTTGAATGTATCGAAAAGTTATTGAATAGTGGCGTGGACCCGAACGTCACTAATGAGCAACTCGAAACTCCGTTGCACTTCGCCGTATACCTGGAGCGTTTCGACATCGCAGAACTGTTGATTAGACGTGGAGCGAAGGTTAATATGAGGAATTGGTATGGCATGACGCCGCTCCACCTAGTCGCCCGTTTCGGTTGTACCCGCATCGCTAAGCTGTTGATCGCAAACAAGGCTGAGTTAGATGCTCAAGATAACTTTGGAATGACTCCGTTGCATTGGGCGTGTTTGAACAGTAAGTATGATACATTCAGGTTGCTCATAGAAGCTGGCGCAAATGTTGACATGCGTGACGGACATGGGAACACACCTCTGCACTTGTGCTCCAAATCGGGCTGTGTAGAGTGCGTCAAAATGTTGATAGAACACGGCGCAGACATCTATGCGAGGAACGAATCCGGTATGTTGCCAATTCATGTAGCGGCTGAGTCTGGAAACACGATGACGGTCAAGCTCTTCATCGAGAATGGCGTAAACGTTGATGTACGCGACGGCAGGAACAACACACCGTTACATCACGCGTCAATGTACCGCAAGACTGAGACGGTCAGTTTCTTGCTTAGCGTTGGGGCTAACCCCAACGTAGTAAATGTCAACGGCGACACACCGTTGCACAACGCTGTTCAGAAGGGAGATGCCCAAACTGCAGAAGTCTTGCTACGTCATGGAGCATACCCAGATGTCAAAAACAGATCAGGCGACACCCCACTGCACATAGCCGCCGCCAACAACGACGAAACTATGATCAAACTGTTGATGAAGTATGGAGCCAACCCATGCATAAGGAATAACAACGGAGAAACCCCGCTTGACATAGCCGTCAAGCAGAGAAACTGTTTCGCCATACTTGCTCTGATGGAGACTGGCGCCAAAGATAAGTGTCTATAAACTAGAAACTAAACTTTTTTCTTTGTCTCAACGTCATAGCATACAACTGCCTTGGCAGGATTTGCCCCGGTACTTTACGTTGTCTAAGCAAGTTGCAAACTCTGGGCTGTTCATGATCTCTTGTAACCATTCCTTTAGACGTTTTTTCTTATTTTTCAAGAAGATCGGATAGCTCTCGCCTTTACGCCTGTGTTCATGTATAATGTCATCTATTCGCATCAGACGTATTCCCAGCTCAGGATATGCACAGACAGCACGTTTGACAGACTGCTCGGTTGACCCGGCGAGACAGAAACACTCCCCCGACATGCCTATTTTCTGCCATACTGGCGACACAGGTATACCTAACATCTTTATCAGTTTGTCTAATGTTTCGTCGTCAGCAAAGAGCAGAGGCAACCATATCTTTGCCCTAACCTTAGCTTCGCTGTAGTATTTTTCATCGAATACTGATGTGTGTTTGCGTCTCCTATGCCACGATTCATCTCCACGGATACCTAATACGATAATATCTCCATCGCGGTAGTTCTGTTTGAGATATTTCTCAGTAGGTCTGCGTTTCAACTTATGATAACACCAACGAGCCCATGGTGGGTATATGTGAGGCCAGTAAGGATACTTCGCAACATACTCCTCGAAGGTGTACTCAGGGTGCAACACAATTAGTTCCACCCCCAACCACCGTGCATATTCTCTGACATACTTCTCAGTCTCCTCCAGCCCAATGGTAGTATCTATGTGGACGAGACGCATGTTCCACCCCCTGACGTCAGCAACCTTCTTAGCAATAACACACGCCACGGCAGAGTCCCTACCACCCGAGAAGAAACAATGCACAGTAACCATACTACCCAAACAACCACGAGGTTTTTTCACCTACCCACAACACCGCACATTCCCCCGGTTCGAATTGGGGAATCACCGTTTGGGTTGTTTTTTCTGTTTTCATGGTTGTTGGCTTTGTTT
>Ga0315272_10000103_pt1 | contig 36215 bp, 34 predicted proteins | sample C3_middle_MG_FD_203918 | JGI IMG/M metagenome (GOLD analysis project Ga0315272, IMG submission 203918) | Sediment microbial communities from Yellowstone Lake, YNP, Wyoming, USA - C3_middle | ecosystem: Environmental > Aquatic > Freshwater > Lake > Sediment | place: USA: Wyoming | collected...
CCTCCCTCAATGATGTCGCAGGGCTGGATGGGATCCGACTATACAAATGATGACATCCTTAAGGAGTCGTCAGTTGTGAATGATTATACTCATGAAATAATTGGAGAAGAAACAATCGACGGCAGGCTTTGCTATAAAATTAAAATGATAAGTAAGCCGGAAGCCAGTGTAGTGTGGGGAAAGCAGCTAAGGTGGATCGATAAGACAGATTTTCTTGTACTTAGGACGGAACTCTATGACGAGGCCGGCTCACTTGTAAGAACCGAAACCGGCACTATCATTAAGTCGATGGACGGACGAACAATACCCACGCATCTTGAATTGCAGCCAACAGATGAACCGGGAAATAAAACTGTTGTGGAAATAAAGGATATAAAATTCAATGTTCAGATTGCCGAGAGCTTTTTCTCACAGCAGAATATGAGGAACTTAAGGTAAATAAAGAGCTGAAATAATCTAATAGCCATGAAAAATTATTTAATAGCCTGGCGGAACCTCTGGAGAAACAAGCGACGCACTCTAATAACAGTTGCCTCGGTCTTTTTCGCTGTCTTTTTTGCACTCTTGATGCGATCGCTTCAGCTCGGATCCTATGATCATATGTTCAGAAATGTAATCGAATCCTATACCGGGTACTTCCAGGTTCAGAATGATGATTTTAAAGAGAACCCAACTGTCGATAATGCTTTCGGTGTGTCTCCGGAATTAACAGCAACCCTGCTTGCCAATAAAAATGTAACAGCCATCGTCCCCCGTTTCGAATCTTTTGCTCTTGCGTCTTCAGGACCGATTACAAAGGGAGTGCTGGTTATGGGAGTCGATCCGGAAAAGGAGGCACTTCTTTCAAATGTAAAAGAGAGGCTTGTAAAATACCGGCTTACGGATAAGGTGATCGATAGTCTGAAGAGATCAGCTCTTCCGGAGAAATCATTATCGAAGCTCGGGCTTTTCAGAGGTGACGGATATTCTTCTGATGCCTTGCTGCAACTCGATCTTGGCATAAGTGATAAAGAAGCTCCAGTGTACATGCCCCGGGTAAAGGAAATTGCCTCATTCAAAAATGGCTATATATCCTCTGGGAAACAGGAAGCACTTATAGGTGACCGTCTTGCAAAATATCTAAAACTGGATATAGGGGATACTCTTGTGCTGATCGGTCAGGGTTACCATGGAACTACTGCAGCAGGGAAATTCAGAATATCAGGTATTGTGAGAATGCCTACTGCTGATATTGACAACAAGATCGTTTATCTGCCTGTGGATATTTGCCAGGAGCTCTATAATGCTCAGGGAATGCTAACATCTCTTGCTCTCTGCATCAGCGACAGCAGGGAAAAGACCACAAACAGAATGCTCAGGTCGCTCGGGAAGCAGATCCAGCCGCCCCTTAGATTGCTTGGCTGGAGGGAGATGAACGAGCTGCTGATTAACCAGATGGATGCCGATAACAAGAGCGGGGGTATCATGGTAGGAATACTCTATCTGGTAATAGCGTTCGGGATTTTCGGAACTGTATTAATGATGACAATGGAGCGAAGACGCGAATTCGGCATACTGGTAGCCATTGGAATGCAGAAATATAAACTGGCTTCAATCGTATCCCTCGAGATGATCTACATTGGACTTCTCGGCATCTTAAGCGGAATAGCTGTAGCCCTGCCTGCAATCACTTTTGGACTCCATCACCCTATAAGGCTTTCGGGTGAATATGCCAAAGTATATGAGAGCTACGGGATGGAACCGGTAATGCCATTCATGCCTGTTAGTTATTACTTCCTGTGGCAATCGGTGATAATAGGGATTATCGTGTTAATTGCTATTATGTATCCGGTACGGAAAATAAATAAAATGAAACTGGTCAATTCATTAAAAGCTTAAACTGTTAAAATTATGATCTGGAAAACTGCATGGAAAAATGTCTGGCGAAATAAGATCAGAAGTCTCGTTGTTATTTCATCGGTAACAATCGGGATCTTTGCGGGGGTCTTTTCTATAGCTCTTATGAACGGAATGATAGACCAGCGTATTAATGATGCATTTAATGATGAGATTTCCGACATTCAGGTTACCACCAAAGATTTTCGGATAAATAATGACCCCGGGCTGACGATTACTGATCCGGAAAAAGCCCTGAAAGAAATCGGCTCAGTAAACGGTACAGGGAAGATGGTTGAAAGATTAATTATCACCGGAATGGCAAATTCTGCCTATAAAAGTACCGGCGTTCAGATTATAGGTATCGATCCTTTGAGAGAGAAAGAAGTCTTTACGATCTATAAAAAACTGATTCCCGGGACCGGAGACTACTTCGAAAATGACCAAAAAACTAATCTTGCGCTCATAGGTGAGACTCTTGCCAAAGATCTTAATATTATCAGGTATACTATTGACACAGCCACTATTTCTCGACTTAAAAAGGAAGGGGTGCCGGCAGGAATAACGGATAAGCTTCAAAGTCTTGCAGGAATTAAATTTGTCAGCGAAAAGCAGTTTCTTAAAAAGATGAAGTCGGTCTTTACGGCTGCTGAGGCACGGCAATATGGTCCGAAAATCAGAAATGCTGCATGGACTTTCAGAGAGGGTGCACGACTCACATTGACATTTCTGGATAAGGATAATAATCAGGTAGGAGCAGTTTTCCGTCTCACAGGACTATTCAGAATGTCAAACAGCATCTATGAAAAAACTACTGTCTTTGTTAAAAACAAAGATCTTCTGAAGCTCACAGGACTGGCAGAAAACAGCACCCACCAGATTATTATTAAGATAGACGATCTGAAGCAGACAGAAAGGATAACCGATGATCTGGCCTTGAAACTTCCGGGGCTGGAGGTCACCAGCTGGAAAAAAATTGCTCCTGATTTGGCGATGATGACAGATATGGTCCAGCAGTTTTACCTTATTTTCGGATTGATAATTTTAGCCGCATTGGCATTCGGAATTATCAATACAATGCTCATGGTTGTCATGGAAAGAACCAGGGAACTTGGAATGCTTACCGCTATCGGGATGAATAAGAAAAAGGTCTTTTCAATGATAATGCTTGAATCAGTATTTCTGTCGCTGATAGGAGGCGTAACTGGAATGATATTTAGTTTCCTTGTCGTAAAGCTGACAATGCATACCGGAATAGACCTCTCCCAATACGCCGAGGGTTTCGGGGCTCTTGGGTATTCAGCAGTGATCTATCCCCAGATAAATGCCGGTTTTTTCATTATTGTAACGATCCTTATTATAATCACAGGTATGGTTTCTTCCATCTATCCGTCATTAAAAGCACTTAAACTGAATCCTGTTGAGGCAATTAGAACCGAATAATATCAATATAAAACTGGTCATCATGAAAGTCATCGAAATAAAAAATGTGAGTAAGATCTATAATGAATCAGAAATCCAGGTCAGAGCCGTTGATAATGTTTCTCTCGATTTTAAGGAAGCAGAATTTGCAGCAATTGTCGGTCCATCAGGATCGGGAAAGACAACCCTGCTTAACCTTATCGGTGGTCTTGATATGCCGACTTCCGGGGAAATTATAATTGACGGGACAGATCTGTCAGCTCTGAAATCATCAGAGCTTATAGATTTCAGGATGAGAAATATAGGTTTTGTTTTTCAGGCATATAACTTAATCCCTGTTCTCACGGCAAAAGAAAATGTGGAATTCATTATGTCGCTTCAGAAATGGTCAAAACAGGATCGCGATGCGCGAACTTTTGAATTGTTAAAGGCTGTGGGATTGTTCGAAAGAGCGAACAGCCGGCCAACAAAAATGTCGGGAGGGCAGCAGCAAAGAATTGCAGTAGCCAGGGCATTGGCTTCGAGGCCAAAATTTGTTCTGGCCGACGAACCAACAGCAAACCTTGACTCGAAATCGGCTGCCACGCTTCTTGAAATAATGGAAAAGCTCAACCATGAAGAAAAAATAACTTTCATCTTCTCAACACATGATGCAAGAGTGGTTAAGATGGCTCACAGGGTAATAACCCTGGAAGACGGGAAAGTAGTAACCGATGATGTGCGTGAGTAGATTATCACTTTAAATACAATGAAAAGAATTTTCTTTTTCTGTTCAGTCCTTCTTGCTGCTGAGGCTTTGGTTTTCTCCCAGGAAAAGCAGAAATTTCTCAATGTCAATGGCTATCTCTCATCAATGCAAAGTGTTATGTTCGATTCTCTTTCAGGACCTTTCATAAATGAGAATCTTATTCACAACAGGATAAACATAAAGGGATATATAAATGACCATATAACATTTGCAGCTGAATTCAGGAACAGGCTTTTTACAGGTGACAGAGTGCGGGAAGGCGGGACTTATTCTGAAAGCATTGCGAAAGATCAGGGTCTGGTAAGTCTCTCATGGAACATAATTAATAAACAGTCGTTCTTTCTTAATACTGCAGTCGATCGTCTCTGGGTGGATTTTAATTATGGAAAATTTCAGCTCAGGGCAGGTCGGCAAAGGATCAACTGGGGTCAGACGCTTGTCTGGAACCCGAACGATATATTCAATGCTTATTCCTTTTTTGATTTTGACTATGTCGAAAGGCCGGGAAGTGATGCTGTGAGGCTTCAATACTACCCCGGCTCATCATCAACAATCGAGATCGCAGTTAAAGCCAATTATAAGAATAATGTAACAGCTGCTGCGCTTTACCGGTTCAATAAATGGGGTTATGATATTCAATTCCTTTCCGGTTTATCAGAAAGTAAGGACTTTGTGGCGGGGGCTGGTTGGTCGGGAGCAATCGGCTCAGTTTCCTTCAGAGGAGAAGCGACCTGGTTTAAGCCGTTTAAGACCTCTTCGGGGAGAGAGGCCAGGGGGATATTCACAACAGGCTTTGATAAAGTCTTTGAAAAAAACTCTTCAGCGCAGCTTCAGTTCATGTATTGTATTAATCCGATGGATCTTACCAGTTTTACATCATTGTATGCAGGCGATCTTACAACCCGCGATCTGGCCTTTTCAAAATATTCGGTATTCGGACAATATACCTATCCGTTTACACCCCTTTTCAGTGCGACTGTTTCTGCAATGTGGTTTCCTGATATAAAAGGATATTTTGCCGGACCGTCAATTGATTTTTCCCTTGCCGAGAATGTTGATCTTTCAGCCTTCTGGCAGCATTTTGAAATTGTACAGACAGGCATCAGAACAAGAATAAATCTGGGATTTTTAAGGTTTAAGTATAGTTTCTAGATTTTTTCTACTTTTGCGGGGTCACTTAAAAATATTATAATGGCCCTGGTACATGAATTGGAAAATAGCGGTAACTGGTTATTCAAACGGAGAAGCTGGTTACCCGTCTTTATGATCGCTGCAGGTATTCTGATGATGTACCTCGGTAACAGGCAGGCAATAATTTATGATATGAGGGATGAGCTCATATTCCTCGGAGTGAGCTTGTTCGGACAGGTTATCAGAATATTGACTGTTGGGTTCACTCCCAAAAACACTTCGGGAAGAAATACTGTAAACGGGCAGCTAGCCGATGAACTCAATGTAACGGGCATTTATTCAATACTGAGGCACCCGCTCTATCTCGGGAATTTTTTTATGTGGCTCGGGCCGGTTCTGTTCCTGAGGTCGATTGGCGTGACACTTGTTTTCGGGCTGATATACTGGCTTTACTATGAGCGGATCATGTTTGCTGAAGAACAATTCCTGAGAAGAAAATTTGGTGACATATATGATAAATGGTCAGAAAAAGTTTCGGCTTTTATCCCTTATTCATTCCACTACATAAAGCCAAATCTTCCGTTTTCAATCAAGAATGTTCTCAAAAGAGAGTATAATAGTTTTGTCAACATTTTTGTCATCTTCGCCCTGCTGGATCTTTGCCGCAACTATTTCCTTTCAGAAAGGATATATATGACCCGTATGTGGATCTGGCTTTTTGTCGCAGGTGGTGTAATCTGGCTTACAGTCAGAACAGTACATAAACAGACAAAGTGGCTGGAGGTGGAAGGGCGATAATAAATACGTATGGACGTTGCATGCAACATCCATACGTCAATATTAAACCTACCTCCTTGATCCCATAAAGATCATTATATAATAGAGTAATGTTGCCAGCGAGCCAAGTGCTGCAATAACATATGTATATGCTGCCCATTTGAGAGCATCCTGTGCCTTATCGTGATTCTGGTATGAAGTAATGCCTGCATTCGACAGCCATGCCAGAGCCCTGCGGCTCGCATCAATTTCAACTGGCAGTGTCACAAAACTGAAGACTGTGGTAAATGCAAACAGAATAATCCCTACGAGCAGTAATGCAGGGAAAGTTTTTATTAACAGGATCCCTGCAAGCAGAATCCAGGTTACCCATTTGGATGTAAAGCTGACAATCGGAACAAGGTTTGATCTGAATCCCAGCCATGCATAGGCTTTTGCGTGCTGAACAGCATGCCCTGTTTCATGTGCAGCCACAGCTGCCGATGATATACTGCGGCCTTCATAAACTTCCCTGCTTAAATTGATCGTCTTATCAGCAGGATTATAGTGGTCGGTAAGCTGCCCTTCAACGCTTCCGATTTTAACATCATAAATTCCATTGTCGCGAAGCATCCTCTCAGCAACTTCACGACCCGACATTCCATTGTCAAGAGGTATCTTTGAATATTTGCTGAACTTTGATTTCAGTGTCATACTCACGATCATGCTTAGTACCATGATCCCTATCATAATTATCCAGATACTCATAATTCTATTCCTCCTCAATTTAATTTTCTACATATCATCAAAATTTTTGCCAAACCCTTTCTGGCAGGTCGAATTGGTCATTTTGTCAGAAAATGAGAACAGATTATTTAAGCGTAAGATAAGAAAACCTATTATTATATTTGTCTCATGCCAAAAAGGATCAGTTCCATATTTTCTTTTATACTATCACTGCCTGTGCTTTTTTACAGGTATTCTATATCTCCGTTTTTACGGCCTGCGTGCAGGCATGTTCCATCATGTTCCCAATATATGCTGGATGCATTGAAACTGCATGGTCCGGTTACAGGCCTTATAATGGGGACAGCCAGGATTTTAAGATGCAGACCGGGAGGAACTCATGGATACGACCCGGTACCATTATTCAGATTTAAAAGATACAAACCGTTGTCTGAGCTGTTTTCTAAATGGAAAAGTGAAAACAGATTGAAGAGATGAAGTCAGAACTTCAGCTCCTCCTTAAGCAGTTTATATCCTGCCCGGCTTACAGGAAGTTTATCTCCCGAATGAAGGATCGCAATATGATTATCCTTTCCGTAAGGTTCTATTCCCTTTATTTCTTCGACTTTGACAATATATGACCTGTGAATTCTGACGAAATCGGTCTTTGGCAGGTTATCCTCATAGAATTTCATGGTTTGTTGCTTCAGGGCTTTCCCCAGGGTATGAAAGATCATAACATAATCATCCTGAGCCTCTACGTACCTGATCTGTTCTACGGGAATCAGATTTATTGCATTTCCTTTTCTGACTACAATTCTGTTTACAGGTGCGGATGCTTCAGGCTTAATTGCAAGAAGCTGACTTGCAGGTTCTTTATTGCCTTTACCGGCCTGTATTTTTTCAACTGCCTTATTGACCGCTTCGAGGAACCTCCTTTTAGGAAAAGGTTTCATCAGATAATCAACGGCATTGAGCTCAAAAGCCCTGATGGCAAACTGATCATATGCTGTAGTGAAAATAATTTCCGGTTTTTCTGTGAGCACTTCAATCAGTTCAATTCCGGTGAGTCGTGGCATCTGAATATCCAAAAAGACCAGGTCAGGCTTCATAGCTGTTATAGTCTTCAATCCGCTAAAGCCGTCGGAACATTCACTGATCACCTCTATAGAATCCACTTCAGTTAAATAATGCTTGATTAATTCTCTTGCAGGAGTCTCATCATCAATAATTATAGTTCTGATTTTTTCCATAGTTATGCGGTTTCACTTAATTCAGTACTCAGTTTCTTTATGCTGCTATAAAATTACATAGTTTTTGAAGATATAAATCAAAGATGCTTATATATCCGATGATTTTCTTCGAATATCAGGCGACAGAGCCTCATAGACTTAACTATCAGAATATTATGGAAGATTTTTAAGGCCATACCATGGCATGGCTATCTGAAATCATTCGCAGGTCTGGAAGAGAGTTACCCTGAATTTCAGAATACCACTATTAAAGAGATGTAGGAATATACAGACTGACTGTATAAACACCATTTTCCCTGGTGCTTTTTATAGATGCTTTATTGCCATAGAAAAGTTCGAGCCGGCGCGAGACATTTAATAATCCTGTTCCGGTACCTTTCCGCATTGAGGGAGAAGGATCATAATCGTTGGAAATTATTATTTCTATGTATCCGTCAATAATCTTTGCAGTTGTTTTAATACTCACGCTTTCGGTGCTTTCATAAACTCCATGCTTCACAGCATTCTCAAACAGAGGCTGAAGGAGCATGACAGGAATTTTGAAATCCAGGCAATTAGCATCGATTTCTTCCAGAGTAATTAGTTTGTCGCCGAACCGCACTTTTTCGATATCGAGATACAACCGCAGATTCTCCAGTTCATTCTGAAGGGTGACAGGCTGTTCGTCTTTTCTTGAGAGGGCATAACGCATGAACTCCGAAAGCTTAACAACCATATCCCTGGCTTTTTCGGGATCGGTAATTGTGAGTGAGCTTATAGAGTTAAGGCTGTTGAAGAGGAAATGAGGATTTATCTGTGACCGGAGCATTTTGAGCTCTGTCTCTTTTACAAGGCTTTCCAGACGGGCTTCCTTTGCATTTTTTTCTGAAAGATTGCTGAGGCTTACAAAAAGATAATAGGTCAGAATTATTAATCCGTAAATAAAAACCCCTGTTCCGATCCTGTATGGAAATGTCTTGAACCAGTAGACCTCATAGTTGCTTGCTTCAGGGATGACTGTGGTCATCAGGAATTTTGTGATGAATATCCATAGTGTGATTGATATTCCTCCTATCAGAACCAGGTTGGTAATAAGCGTAACCGGACGGGTCAGTCCGGTATTAAAATAGCTGAATGGATACCATAATGAAAGAGCAATGCCAGAGTAAATGATTAATGAGACCAGGCTGTCGAGCAGACTGATCTGAATAAAGCTTCCATAGGCAAAATAAAAAAGAAGCGACTGGCCAAGCGCAAGGAAGAGCCAGACCAGCCACCATACTATAAGTCGTACACTGTTTGAAAATATCGGATGTTTCATCCGTTGTTCAGTTAATAACTTTTTATTTCTCCGCCACCAAATACAACTGCTCCTTTTATTACCAGTTGTCGTGTCGTATCAACAGTTCTGCCGGGAATTAATTTTCTTGAATCGCTGAATCCGCCAAGAACCGGTGTAACTTCAATGGAAATATTCCAGTCGTCAGGAACAATCAGGGTCGCTCCGCCGAAGACACATGCTATTTCAAGGTCATTTCTTCCGGGAGCCAGTTTTGCTTTTGTCAGGTCGAGTTCCATTCCGCCGAAGACTGCTGAGATTCTCCCGCCCCTGAAATTTTCAGAGACTATCTGCCGTTCACCGCCACTGAAAACATTTACATAATCGATAAATTCGTCGCCAATAATCCCTTTTGATGCAACTGCGTTCCATCCACGTCGTTTTGTTGCTATGAATATTACGCCGATTATTATAAATATTGATGGCCAAAACATGTTATAAGCATGAAATGTCTCACGAAATATCATAGGTATAAGAAAAAAACCTCCCACTGCCATCACAATTACACCTGATGTTTTTTCTGCTGCTCCAAGTGTCATAACAAGGCCGATAGCGACAAGCAACATAGGCCAGCTGAAGACTACATGATCAATAAAATCAGGGAAAAAGCCAGTGTTCCTCAGTACGAGAAATAAACCAACCAGGACAAGTATCACACCTATTATAGGACGGTTACTATTAAGATGACGGTGCTCGCGTCTGAGCTCACGGCTTGCATCCCTGGCCTGACGACGCTCGTCTCTGAAGCTTTCATTTGTTTCCATAGCTGTAAATTTATTTGTTTTATTTATCAATTTTTGTTTTCCCTTTGAAAAGTGAAGATAAGATAAAAGATAAACCAATAATACCTATTACTGCCGGCCAGTAAAATGTATTAAAAGTTTCGTGAGAAATTATCAATATATGGTCCTTAAGAAACCAGATTCCTCCGGCAATCATCAGTAATCCTCCTGTGAAGTGAAGATTAAGCAGGAGCAGTACTCCAATAAAGATCATTGCTGTCTCCCACGTGAAGTAACTGCTTACGCTTCCCATCTGCAGCAAATCGTTGGTGGCTATAAGAAGCGCTATACCAAGTACAATTAAGAATATCCCTATGCTTACCCTTGGATGATGCTCCCTGCCTCTCAATCCTGAATAATCTTTAGGGAAGGAGTAATCTTTGTGATGGTAATAATTTCTGTGTCTCATGATCTTTAAAATTTAATCTTAAGCAAAAATAATTTATAAATAAAGAAGTAGTTATATATATTCGGTGAATGGCGTATTTATATCGGTAGATGGTCTTTTATGACAATAAGTGTTACTTTTTTGTTGATAATTTTTTTAATTGAAGAAGGATTCATATTTTTGCAAACCAAAATTTAAAGAGATGTCCGGATTGTATACGATACCATTGAGCGGATTAAAGGAAGGGCACCACACTTTTGATTTTGAGATTGATAATGAGTTTTTTGAACTGTTTGAAGAATCGGAAGTTAAGGAAGGAAGCCTTGTTGCTCTTATTGAGATGGATAAAAGATCTTCACATCTCGATCTGATAATAAAGATTTCCGGGAACGTTAAAATAAACTGTGACCGATGCCTCGAGATGTTTTTTCAACCTATTGACTGTGAGAACAGAGTCCTTGTCAAGTTTGGGAAAAGCATAGATGATTCGGACCCTGACATACTTTCAATTGCTGTCGATGAACATGAATTGGATCTGCAACAGCAGATTTATGAATTCATTATCCTTGCACTACCGATAAAAAGGGTACATCCGCTGGATAAGTACGGAAAAAGCACTTGTGATCCGGTTATGATCAGGAAACTGGAGGAGCTGTTAATAGAAGAGGAAAAAGAGAATGACCCCAGGTGGGATGAATTGAAAAAATTAATGAACGATAATTAAATAAATTTAAAATGGCACATCCTAAACACAAACATTCCAAGACGAGAAGAGATAAGCGCAGAACACATTACAAAGCAACTGCACCAACAGTGGCAAGCTGTTCAAATTGCGGATCTTCAGTGCTGTATCACAGGGTATGTCCTGAATGTGGATTTTACAGAGGCAAGCTGGCTATTGAGAAAAAGGCCACAGCCTGATCTCGGGTAACTTAATAAGAATATTATGAGAATTGGCCTTGATGTCATGGGTGGTGATTTTGCACCTGAGTCAATCATTGAAGGCGCCGTTGATTCCCTTCATCACTTATCAGCAAATGAGAAACTAATCCTCTTAGGAGAAGAAAGCGCCATTTTGCGTAAATTGAAAGAGATGAAGGTTGAGCCTTCGCGGTTTGAAATAGTTCCTACATCTCAGGTTATTGAGATGGCTGATCATCCTGCAAAAGCATTCTCACAGAAGAAAGATTCAAGTATAGCTGTGGGATTCGGAATGCTTATGAACGGCACTCTGGATGGATTTTGCAGTGCAGGAAATACCGGAGCAATGCTCGTTGGCGCAAGCTATACAGTAAATATGATCCCAGGTGTACTCAGACCGGCACTGGTTACTGTTTTGCCCTGTGTCGATGACCGCGATTCTGTTATACTTGATGTGGGATTGAATCCTGACTGTAAGCCTGATGTTTTTCTGCAGTATGGTATTCTGGGCAGCATCTATGCAAAGCATGTTCTTGGCAAAGATAATCCAACTGTCGGATTGCTTAATATTGGGGAAGAGGAGACAAAGGGTACTCCTGCTGTAAAAGCCGCATATGAACTAATGAAGGAGTACCCCGGTCTGAATTTTGTAGGTAATATAGAAGGTAATTCTCTCTTCCGCGAAACGATGCCCGATGTTATCGTTTGCGACGGATTTGTCGGAAATGTAATTCTTAAGATGGGAGAAGCTTTTCACCAACTCTATAAGAGCAGAAATCTTAAAGATGCCTATTTTGACCGTCTCGACTGGGAGAATATCGGAGGAACACCTATAGTTGGCATAAATGCAAATGTTGTTATTGGCCATGGGATATCAAAAAGAAAAGCCATAATGAATATGGTTCTTCAGACCAGGGGAGTCGTACACGCCAATCTGGCGCAAAAGATTAAAGAAGCGATATAATTATGGAAAAAATACGGGCAGCCATAACAGGGATCAATGCCTGGGCACCTGAGTACAGGCTGACTAATCAGGAGCTTTCAAAAATGGTTGATACCTCCGACGAGTGGATCATGCAACGCGTCGGAATCAAGGAAAGGCGAATACTTAAAGGGGAAGGCATGGGAAGTTCTGATCTTGGCGAACAGGCTGTTCGTGGCTTGTTGCTCAAGACAAATACTGCACCCGAAGAAATTGATCTTCTTATATGCGCTACTGCTACTCCCGACATGTTTTTCCCGGCTACTGCAAATATCATTTCTGATAAGTGCGGAATAAAAAATGCCTTCAGCTTTGACCTTAATGCAGCTTGTTCAGGATTTCTTTTTGCACTGCAGACCGGAGCAGCATATGTTGAGTCCGGAAGATATAAAAAAGTCATTATCGTCGGAGCAGATAAAATGTCGTCAATTACCGACTATACCGATCGTACTACATGCCCGTTGTTCGGAGATGCATCAGGTGCAGTACTTCTCGAACCGACTACCGAGGAATTCGGCATAATGGATTATATTTTTCATACTGACGGATCGGGAAGAAAATATCTTCATTTAAAGGCAGGCGGCTCTGTTAAGCCCGCTTCTCATGAAACAGTAGATGCAAAAGAACATTATATCTATCAGGAAGGCCAGAGTGTTTTCAAATTTGCAGTTACCAATATGGCCGATGTCGCTGCCGAGATTATGGAACGGAATAATCTTAAATCTGATGATATAGCCTGGCTTGTTCCCCATCAGGCAAATCTCCGTATTATTGATGCCACGGGCCGGAGAATGGGGCTCGCTCCTGAAAAAGTGATGATCAACATCGAAAAATATGGTAATACAACCACTGCTACAATTCCATTGTGTATCTGGGAGTATGAAAATAAACTGAAAAAAGGAGACATTCTTATCCTTGCAGCATTCGGTGGCGGATTCACATGGGGATCTATTTATCTTAAGTGGGCTTACGACCCAAAATAATCTATCATTCTTCCAATGTCATTGCGAGGAGAGAAACGACGAAGCAATCCCCTTATAGAAACGACGAAGTAATATAAATGGTGGCTCCCTTGTGAGGTTGCTTCGCTACGCTCGCAATGACCACACCTTCTATGTGATTTCCAGAAGTTTATTAAACGAATCTCGAAAGAATCCGCTTCAGCGGGAACTGCTCTTCGTCCCGGAAATTATTCTTTTTTAAATCCCGCGCCTATTTTTATTATTATCTGCAATAGTTTTTATATTTGTGAGTTATTAAGTGTATACTTTTAAAAATTTTATAATACTATGGCAAAGTTCAATGAACCAGAAAATGCAATGATTAACCTTATCAGTAGTGGGACTGATATAACAGGGGATATCAAATCGACCGGCGATATCCGGATCGATGGTACCCTTACCGGTAACCTCAATACAAAAGGGAAAGTTGTTATTGGCACAACCGGTAAAGTTAAAGGCGAAGTTATTTGCAAGAACTCGGAGGTAGCTGGAATTATTGAAGGGAAAATTACTGTCGGACAGCTCTTGAATCTTAAAGCTTCATCAAAAATTAACGGCGAAATCGTTACATCAAAGCTCTCAATAGAACCCGGAGCAATATTCTCCGGTAACTGTAAAATGAGTGATAATGAGAATAATGCAGGAACCGGATTCATTAAAGAAAAAGAACCTGAAAAAACTGCAAAGTAAAGGGATTAAGGACTTTGCCAGGTATTCAGGTTTGGCTTTCCAGATGATAGGTATCATACTTATCACTGTTTGGGGAGGTGTAAAGCTTGATAAACTCACAGGATGGCAAACCCCGGTATTCACAATAGTTCTCTCCCTCTTAGGGGTTTTTGCAGCTATTTACACTGCAGTAAAAGATTTTATTAAGTGATCCGATTCCTGAAACAGTACTACAAAAACTTCCTTTTACTAGGCATACTCGATGCTGTATTATTAATTCTCGGCCTAGTAATAAAAATAGTATTTAAAATCAATATTATCATCGGGGATATGGCTGTTCAAACGCTCATATTCTCGATAATAACACTTATCACACTCATCGTTTTTTTCAAAGGGCAGACTAAAGAAGCTGATAGCAGGACTTTCTACGTACTTGTAGCGATCAGCCTGAAATTTCTTCTCGAGATGATATTTGCGCTGTTTTGGTTTTTAGTTGTTAAAAAATGTTATAATGGAGCGGTTTTAATGTTTTTTGTTTTATATTTATCGCTCACTTCGTTTTCTATTTTCATTATGTTGAAAACACTGAAAAACAAAGCTTTATAAAACCGGGACTGATTTGAAAACAAAAGTTTTAATTCGTTTTTTCTCCTTTTTTCTTCTTGCAGGACTAACATTTTCGGCTTTTGGACAGGGAGCACAGGAAAAAACTGAGCCGGAAGGTAAATTTGATGCCAGCTCATTTATTCTTGACCATATAGCAGATTCTCATGAATGGCATATCCTGACAAAACAAAACGGAGAAAATGTTGCAGTTTATCTTCCAGTTATCCTTTACAGCAAAGAGAAAGGACTTGATGTATTTTCATCAAGGCAGCTTGCAGAGGGGAAAGTGTACAAAGGATATAAACTTGAAGAAGAAGGTGATCTTAAAGGAAAAATTGTTTCAGTAAACAACGAAGGCATTGCCGATGAAGAAAATCTTCCGCTCGATTTCTCAATGACAAAAGCAGTTATCGGAATGCTTGCTGCTGCCATAATCGGTCTGATTTTGTTTATTTCCCTGTCGAGTTCATACAAGAAAACAGGGATTAGCCATCCAAAAGGCATACAGGGTTTCCTTGAGCCTCTGATACTTTTTGTACGCGACGACATTGCTATTCCCAATATCGGACATCATAAGTATGTAAGGTATATGCCTTATTTGTTGTCGGTCTTCTTCTTTATTCTCCTGAATAACCTGATGGGCCTTATTCCGTTTCCTCCGCCTTTCGGAGCAAACGTAACAGGGAATATTGCCTTGACCTTTGTTCTTGCAACTTTCACGTTTCTTATAACCCAGCTAAGCGCCAATAAGGCACACTGGAAGCATGTTTTTGCAGCTCCGGGGGTCCCCTGGTGGCTTTTACCAATTATGATACCTGTAGAACTTATCGGATTAATTTCCAAGCCCTTCGCGTTGATGATCCGTTTATTTGCCAACATCACTGCTGGGCACATCATCGTTTTAAGCCTCATCTGCCTGATCTTTATTTTTAATTCACTCGCAGTGGCTCCGGTATCCGTATTCTTTGTGATTTTCATGGATTGCCTCGAACTTCTGGTGGCACTCCTTCAGGCATACATTTTTACCTTATTGTCCTCCCTGTTTATAGGTATGGCAGTACAGGAAAACCATTAATTTTTATTGTTGAATTTAATATTACGTAGTTATGACAGGAACAATGGCAGCAGTTGGAGCAGGTCTCGCAGTAATAGGCGCAGGTCTTGGTATTGGTAGAATCGGAGGTTCGGCAATGGACGCAATTGCACGTCAGCCGGAAGCTTATTCAAAAATACAGATCGCGATGATCATTGCTGCAGCACTTATTGAAGGAGCTGCACTTTTCGCAATTGTTGTTGCTCTTATTGCAAAATAAGTGTGAAAGAAATGAAGCCTGCAACGGTTGGTTGCAGGCCTTCAATTTTAATTTAAACAATTAATAAAAAAGCTATGATATTTTTAGCAAACAGTCTGGTTACCCCTGGAGTAGGAACAATTTTCTGGTCAGTCCTGATCTTTGGCCTGTTCCTTCTTTTACTCTCTAAATTTGCATGGAAGCCGATACTCTCGGCAGTGAAATCAAGGGAAGAAATGATCAAGGGATCGCTTGAATCTGCCTCAAAGGCCAGAGAAGAAATGTTGAAGCTTCAGAGTGATAATGAGGCTATTCTCCGAAAAGCAAGAGAAGAGCGCGAGAATATCCTGAAAGAAGCAAGGGATGTGCGGGATAAACTCATTTCTGAAGCCAAAGGAAAAGCATCAGAGGAAGCTGATAAGCTTATTGAGAAAGCCAGGGTTGGCATTGAGAATGAAAAATCAAAAGCACTATCTGAAATTCATGAACAGGTTGCTACTCTCTCTGTCGAAATTGCTTCCAAACTTCTTGGTGAGCAGCTTAAGCCATCAGGAGAACAGTCAAAACTGATAGATAATTATCTTAAAGAGATTGATTTCAAAAAGAACTAGGACGAATCTGCAATGAACGATAGCAAAATATCCGTAAGATACGCCAGGGCCCTGTTCCAATCTGCTCTCGAGAAAAACATTCTTGATAAAGTCTTTCAGGACATGATTCTTATCTCCGAAGTCTGTAAAAACCCTGAAACAAAAGAGTTTCTCCAAAGCCCTATAATTGTTCCTTCGAAAAAAGAGGCAATATTTAAGGCTATCTTCGGGGATAATGTGGAACAGATAACACTTTCACTGATCGACCTGTGTGTCAGGCATGGAAGGGAAAGCTACATACCGGCAATAGCCAGGGTATTTATTCACGAGACAAAGAAACACAAGGGTATTACTGAAACTGTACTGACTACTGCTGTCCGTATTGATGATAGCTTAAGGGAACAGATCACAGGACTTATAAACCATAATTTCAATACCGAAGTTGAACTTAAAGAAAATATTGATCCTGAAATAATCGGGGGATTTATACTTCAGATCGATGACAGTTACATCGATGCGAGCATAAGGAACAAACTCAGGAAAATCAAAAAAGAACTTATTGGCAGTGCTGCGGCGGCTAAATAGTATATAATACATTTTAAGACATTAAGAAGAGACAATATGGCAAACATTAAACCGGCAGAAGTTTCAAAAATCCTTAAGCAGCAGCTTGAAGGAATACAGACCGGAGTTGAACTTGAAGAAGTAGGCACTGTACTTCAGGTTGGTGACGGAATAGCACGTATTTACGGACTATCAAATGCTGAATCAAACGAGTTGATTGAGTTTGAAAACGGAATCGAAGCTATTGTTCTTAACCTTGAGGAAGACAATATCGGAGCAGTTTTGCTCGGCCCTACAGAAGAAATTAACGAGGGAGATATTGTTAAAAGAACTGGAAGGATTGCTTCTCTGGGAGTTGGAGAAGGATTACTCGGCAGGGTTATTTCTCCGACAGGTCAGCCACTCGATGGTAAAGGCCCCATTAAAGGTGAACTTTTTACACTTCCTTTCGAAAGAAAAGCTCCGGGTGTAATTTTCCGTCAGCCTGTAAGACAACCACTCCAGACAGGTATCAAGGCAATCGATGCCATGATCCCTATAGGAAGAGGACAAAGAGAGTTGATCATTGGTGACCGTCAGACAGGTAAAACAGCTATTGCGATTGACACTATTATAAACCAGCGCAGTAATTTTGAAAGCGGTAAACCTGTTTATTGCATATATGTTGCAATCGGACAAAAAGGATCTACAGTGGCAAATATTGCAGCAACTCTCGAAGAGCATGGTGCAATGGCGTATACTGTAATAGTCCTTGCTACTGCTTCCGACCCTGCAGCTTCTCAGTTCTATGCACCATTTGCAGGTGCTGCAATCGGAGAATTCTTCCGCGATACGGGTCGTGATGCCCTTATTATCTATGATGACCTCTCCAAACAGGCAGTATCATACCGTGAAGTGTCTCTACTTCTGCGTCGTCCCCCAGGACGTGAAGCATACCCTGGCGATGTATTCTATCTGCACTCACGTCTTCTGGAAAGAGCAGCCAAGATCATCGAATCTGATGAGGTGGCGAAAACAATGAACGACCTTCCTGAAGTACTAAAGCCTATGGTTAAAGGCGGCGGTTCTCTGACAGCTCTGCCTATCATTGAAACTCAGGCCGGTGACGTTTCTGCTTATATTCCCACAAACGTTATTTCAATCACCGATGGACAGATATTCCTCGAATCGAGCCTTTTCAACTCAGGCGTACGTCCTGCTATTAACGTTGGTATTTCAGTATCAAGGGTAGGAGGTAATGCTCAGATAAAATCTATGAAAAAGATTGCCGGTACTCTTAAAGTAGACCAGGCACAGTTCCGCGAACTTGAAGCATTCTCAAAATTCGGTTCCGACCTCGATGCAACAACGCTTGCAGTTCTTAATAAAGGAGGAAAGAACGTTGAGATCCTTAAACAGGGTCAGTATGCTCCGGTTCCGGTTGAAAAACAGATTGCAATAATATACTGCGGTACTATGGGCCTCCTTAAAGATGTTCCCCGGGACAAGGTTAAAAACTTTGAATCTGAATATATTGAGATCCTCGAACTGAAATATAAGGAGACACTTAACAGTCTTCGCGACGGAGTGCTTAATAATGACATTACATCAGTACTTGAAAAAGTTGCTTCTGAAGTATCTTCAAAATACCTCAAGTAGCAGCTGGGATTAGTTGAAAAAATGCAATTTGAATGGCGAATTTAAAAGCAATAAAAATACGGCTAAGCTCTTTTAAGTCAACGAAGCAGATCACATCGGCCATGAAAATGGTTTCTGCTGCCAAGTTGAGAAAGGCACAGGATAAGATCGTGAGGTTGCGACCTTATGCAAATAAACTGCATGATTTGCTGGTTGATCTCTCTCATAGTCTTGCCGACTCTGAAGTTGAGAATGTGTATGGAAGAGTGTCCCCTCCAGAAAAGATCCTTGTGGTGGTTATCACCTCCAACAGGGGCCTCTGCGGGGCTTTCAATGCCAATGTGATAAAAGAGGCACGAAGTGTAATCCTCGAAAAGTATGCTGATCAGGCAAGAACAGGGAACCTGACGCTTTTAACAATAGGAAAGAAAGGATATGATTTTTTCAGGAAGCAGAATATCAATATGCTTCCTGAACAGAATAACCTGCTGCTCGACCCGAATTTTGACAATGTCAATGCTGTTGCGGAACAGATCATGAAAAGCTTTACCATGAAGGAATTCGACAGGGTGGATCTGATTTATAACCAGTTTAAAAATGCAGCTGTTCAGAATCTTACAAATGAAAGATTCCTTCCTGTTGAGACAATACAGGCTGAAAATGGTAATTCCGCAACTACCGATTATATCTATGAGCCCGATATGGAGAGTATCATTAAAGAATTAATTCCAAAATCTTTAAAGATACAGTTCTATAAGGCTGTGCTTGATTCATTTGTGGCTGAACATGGTGCCAGAATGACAGCTATGCATAAGGCAACCGATAATGCCACAACTATGATACGAGATCTTACGCTTCAGTACAATAAAGCACGACAGGCTACGATCACCAATCAGATACTCGAAGTTGTAAGTGGCGCGGAGGCGTTGAGAGGTTAATAAAAATTGATTATCAGTGTCGAAAGGAAATCAACATGTATAATCAGTCTGATCTGAAAAAATTAGTCAATAAAGCTATTCTAAACATTTCCTACAATGAGGAAGCAGAAAAGCTTAACGATCCCGTTAAGTATATTCTTTCTATAGGAGGAAAAAGGATCAGACCGGTTCTTGCACTGATGGCATGTAACATGTTCACCGATCATATTGATGATGCAATAGTTCCGGCTACAGGACTGGAAGTCTTCCATAATTTTACCCTGGTTCATGATGATATTATGGATCATGCTCCGGTAAGGAGAAACCTGCCGACAGTTCACAGCAAATGGAACCTTAACCAGGCAGTTCTTTCCGGTGATGTGATGGCATTCATTGCGAACCAGTGCTTTTTACAAACACCTTCACGCTGCCTGTTGAAAGTTTTCAAGGTGTTTAACAAGGCAGCTATCGAAGTTTGTGTCGGTCAGCAGCTCGATATAGACTATGAAAAATCGGTGGTAATTTCCCATGAGGAATACCTGCGCATGATAGAACTCAAAACAGCAGTCCTTCTGGCAGCTTCTGCAGAAATAGGTTCAATAATTGGTGGTGCCGATGAAAAGGATTCCGAACTGCTGTATGAATACGGAAGAAACCTTGGCCTGGCTTTTCAGATACAGGATGATCTTCTTGATATTTATGGTGACGTTAAAGTTTTCGGGAAGATGATGGGAGGCGATATTATCTCCAATAAAAAAACCTTCATGCTCGTAAAAGCAATGGAAATTGCTACTCCGGAGCAGGCAAAACATCTGCATGATCTGTTTACCCTAAAAGAGTTTGATCCGGAAACCAAAGTACAAAAGGTGACTGAGATATACAATCAACTCAACATGAGGAATATTTCGGAAAAGCTTGCAAATGATTATTTTAACACTGCATTCAGTCTTCTGGAAAGGATTAACATCAAGCAGGAAAGGAAGACAGAGATGGAGAATCTGGCAAACTCTCTGATAGGCAGGGAAAATTAGAAATGAATGTCAGGCTTTTCCTGAATATTCAGGGGAAGCAGGCTTAAAATAAAGAACATAATAAAATTGTTACATCTGAATCATTTATAAATAAATTAGATATATGTCACAGAATACCGGGAAAATCAGCCAGATCATTGGACCAGTGGTTGATGTTACGTTTGAGAAACAGGGATTTGAAATGCCTGATATTTTAGATGCACTTGAGATCAGGCGCGATGACGGTTCCACCCTCGTAGTGGAATGTCAGCAACATATTGGCGAGCGGACTGTCCGTGCAATAGCTATGGATTCAACTGATGGTCTGCGCAGAGGTATGGAAGTGGTAGCAACCGGTTTGCCAATTACTATGCCTATCGGGGAACAAATCAAAGGCAGGCTCATGAATGTAACCGGTGAAGCCATCGACGGAATAGGCTTTCTGGATAAAAAAGGCGGCTATCCTATTCACAGGAAGCCCCCGAAATATGAAGATCTTTCAACAGAAAAAGAAGTTTTATATACTGGGATAAAGGTAATTGACCTTATTGAACCTTATTCAAAAGGAGGGAAGATCGGTCTCTTCGGTGGAGCAGGAGTAGGAAAAACCGTTGTAATCCTTGAGCTTATAAATAATATCGCAAAAGCATATTCAGGACTCTCAGTGTTTGCCGGTGTAGGTGAAAGGACCAGGGAAGGAAACGACCTTCTCCGCGAGATGCTTGAAGCCGGTGTTATCACATACGGAAAGGAATTTCTTGAGAATATGAAATCAGGCGGCTGGGACCTTTCGAAGGTCGATAAGGAAGCTTTGAAAGAATCGAAACTCGCACTGGTGTTCGGCCAGATGAACGAACCTCCGGGAGCAAGAGCCAGGGTTGCCCTTTCAGGTCTGTCAGTCGCTGAACACTTCAGGGATGGCGACGGGAAAAGCGGTGGAAATGACATCCTGTTCTTCATGGACAATGTCTTCAGGTTTACTCAGGCAGGTTCTGAAGTTTCAGCTCTTCTAGGAAGGATGCCTTCAGCGGTTGGATACCAGCCGACACTGGCTACTGAAATGGGTATAATGCAGGAACGTATTACCTCCACAAAACATGGTTCTATCACATCTGTTCAGGCAGTATATGTACCGGCCGATGACCTTACTGACCCTGCACCTGCAACAACATTTGCCCATCTCGATGCTACAACTGTATTAAGCAGGAAGATTTCCGAGCTCGGTATTTATCCTGCTGTTGATCCTCTCGACTCAACTTCAAGGATTCTTACCGCTGAGATAGTCGGTGAGGCACACTATAATTGCGCACAGAGCGTAAAAGAACTTCTTCAGAGATATAATGAATTACAGGATATTATTGCAATTCTAGGTATGGATGAACTTTCTGAAGAAGATAAACTTGTGGTTCATAGGGCCCGCAGGGTTCAGAGATTCCTGTCACAGCCATTCACTGTTGCGGAATCGTTCACAGGTATTAAAGGTGCCCTTGTTTCAATAGAAGATACAATCAAAGGATTTAATATGATCCTTGAAGGTAAGGTTGACCAGTATCCGGAACAGGCATTTATGTTTGTCGGAACAATTGAGGACGCTATTGAAAAGGGAGAAAAGATCCTTGCCCAGTCTAAATAACACTCTGAACTGAAAACCATCTGATTATTAAAAAACAGTAATGAAAATAGAGATTATCACACCTGATAAAAGAATTTTTGAAGGGGAAATAAAATCGGTAAGAGTACCTGGCAAGAAAGGTTCTTTCCAGGTATTAAAAGACCACGCACCGATTGTCTCAACTCTCGATAACGGAATGGTCAGAATAGTTGATGAGGAAGATAAAGAAATATTATATGAAATCAGCGGCGGAGTGATTGAAGTAAAAGCAAATAAAATAATCCTCCTTGCAGATTCCGTAAGCTAAGAAATAACGGATGACACCTGATGAATTTCGAAAACATGCCCATGAGCTCGTCGAATGGATGGCGGGCTACATGGAAAATGTTGAAAACCTCCCTGTTAAATCTCAGGTCAGACCAGGTGAGATATTTGAAAAAATACCCGGAGAACCTCCTTCAGAAGCTGAATCGTTCGATTCACTGATGAGAGACTTTGACGACATTATTATGCCGGGAATAACACATTGGCAGAACCCTAATTTTTTTGCATATTTCCCCGCTAACAACAGTCCGGCATCTGTCCTGGCTGAAATGCTTACAGCTACGCTGGGCGCCCAGTGCATGATCTGGGAAACTTCGCCTGCTGCTGCTGAGCTCGAAGAAAAAATGATGATCTGGCTCAGGGATCTGATCGGACTTCCTTCAGGATTTGAAGGTGTCATTCAGGACTCTGCTTCAACAGCTACTCTTACGGCTATTCTGACAGCCCGTGAAAAAGCCACAGATTTTTCAGGAAATATTGAAGGAATAAGAGAATCCGGAATACTGAGGGTTTATTGCTCGGGACAAACACATTCCTCAGTTGAAAAAGGGGTTAAAATCGCCGGTATCGGCAGAAATAACCTTATTAAGGTAGCTGTTAAGGATGATTTTTCAATGGATCATGAAAAACTGAAGGATGCAATTCTGGCGGATAAAAAGAATGGATACATTCCCTGTTGTGTAGTAGCAACACTGGGAAGCACAGGAACAACTGCAGTTGACAATCTGAAGGCTATAGGCAGTATCTGCCAGGAAAACAACATCTGGCTTCATGTCGACGCTGCAATGGCCGGAACAGCCCTTATTCTGCCAGAATTTCAATGGATGCTCGAGGGGAAGGAATACATTGACAGTTTTGTATTCAATCCTCACAAATGGATGTTCACAAATTTTGACTGCACTGCATATTTTATAAAGGATGCCGGAACCCTGATAAAGACTTTTGAAATCCTTCCGGAATACCTTAAAACAAGAACCCGCGGGAGAGTGAATGATTACCGCGATTGGGGCGTCCCCCTGGGCAGACGATTCAGAGCTCTTAAACTATGGAGCGTGATAAGAACTTATGGGGTTGAAGGACTCAGGGAAAAGATCAGAAATCATATTTCTTACGCCGCACATCTTTCAGAAATGATACAGAAAGAGTCGGATTTTGAAATACTTGCCCCTGTTGTTATCCCGGTTGTCTGCTTCAGATTTAAACCAGCCGGTTACAGTGAAGAGGCGATTAATAACATCAATGAAAAGCTGAATCATCAGCTTAATGATACAGGAAAGATCTATCTGAGCCATACTGTTCTAAACGGAAAATATACCCTCAGGATGGTCACCGCACAGACCAATGTAACCTTGGATCACGTTATGAAAGCCTGGTTACTGATAAAGGAAACAGCCAGGGAAATCACTCTTTAGCCATGGGGCATTCTCTTATTTTCGGATTTTGAAAAATACCCCCTTTCATTTTCCCTACATTTTCCTTTTTCCGATCGTCATTCCGAACAGGTCGATGTTGAATAACATTTCAATATCAGGAGCCTGCCCTGCATTCTTCCAGGCCGACTGCACTCCTCCAGAGATCATGAAAGGGATTCTTAACAAATGAAAATCAGCCAGAAGCTGAATACCGAAAGAGGTGAAGGATTCCCTTTCTGAATTATCGTAGATAGGAGTTAATCCGTTACCGGAATATGTATAAAGAGAATTGCCAGGACCGGAAGCATAATCATAAAACAATCCAGCCCTTATCCTCTTCAGGTAGAGAAGACTTGAAATATTAAAATCAGGATAGGCAAGAGGCATGGCATAGTCAATGGACGCAAATTGAATGTTCTTCGCTACAATACCATAATAACCACGTGGAAGGGAAGAAAAATTGCTGTATAGATATTTTGCGGGATCCTGATTCTCTGTTTCCAGCCTTATTTTTATGCCGTTGTTCCTGAATAAACCAGGGAAATAGAAAGCAGTTTTTAATGAAAGGGCCGATCCATAAATATCTTTGTCGAATGGCGCGAAACAATAATTAAAGTCAAAAATCTGTGCCCACCTTGGATAAATATCACGAATGGCAGACCGGTCATAATTGGAAAAATACAATCTTCCTGTAATTATTGTCTGACCATGATCATAGGTGCTCCTCTCTTTGACATAAATATATTGATTTACATAATCAGCTGATACAGATGGCTGAAAGAACTGTGAAAATCGCGAAGTCGTAAATTGCAGAGGGATGGAAATGGTATTTAAAAAGCTTACTCCGGTCTGTATGACCGAAGGATCTGCCACATCCTGGCCCATTTTGCTTATCGCAGGAAAAGTGCCCCAGTCGAGCTGAGATTCAATAACCGGATACCAACCGTTCCAGGTCAGTCTGGTGTGAAATATGTTACGCTTATCGGCCGAATATTCATAGCCTATTGTCGAGGTCAGAGTGCTTAAGGAATTCTGTGACATAATAGTAATTCCGGGCCTGACACTGGCAGGATCTGACTTGACTGTCTGAATGTCGGCATAGAATGGCAGCCAGCTGTGAAACCTGAACAGATGAAGGCCTTTTCGATAAGGCTCCGGGGAATATATAACCGTACCGGTGTCTTTTTCGGCAGATTGTTGGGTGCCGAACCTGCTAATCAGGAATGATGAAGTCGCTTTTTCAACAGGCAGCCCGGAAGTTGATTTAACAGAAATTCCGGAGACACTGTTCCCAAGCGCAGAATAGTTGGCGAAAAGGATATTGTCACCGTCTGCGGATATATCAATTGCCCCGAATTCAGAATTAGTAACGCAGGTTATCTTCTTCTCTGGTGTGCGCAGGTAAATATTTTCAGTTCCGGAGGAAGAACTTGTATAGAAGAGTGAATCATTTTTAAGAAATGACGACTGAAGGTCTTCCCTCGATGGCTCAATGAGTATTTCCCATTTCCATGTTCCAGGACAATACGATATTATTCCTTCACCCGCATGAGAAAGAAACACAAAAGTTAACTTTTTCCCATCGCCTGACCATTGCGGATGCTGAAGGTAAACATTCTCAGGAGCGGGGATGTACTTAATTAATGCTCCGGTAACAGCGTCTATTATGACAAGATTGTTGATGTTACTTACAGTATTTTCAATTGATGCAACTGTTTTGCCATCGGGCGAAATGGCTGCAGCAACATATCTTGATTTTCGCGACAGCGACACGATTATTTTCGTTCTTATATCCATCATTTTTATAATGGAATATTCCCTGTTTTCCCATCTTGGATCAGATTGTGTTTCAACCCAGACTATCTTTCCTTTGCTGTAAGATATTAACCATGGATAGACAGGTCCGGGGACTAAAATCTTCTTCTCCTGCTTCAAATGTGGATTTATAAGGACGAATGCCGGAGGCGCAAAATATGAGGTTTTAATAGCAATGATGCTGTCATTGCCTGCACTTAGAGGTGAGTAATAATTAATATACCTTCCTTTTTTATCGGGATTTAATTGTTGATAATCAAAAGGATGCCTTAAGGATATTTCATTCATCCATAAGCTTCTTAAGGAATCTGACGTTTCTTTCCACAATGCTTTTTTTCTGAGTCCGATATTAGCCCTCAGGCTAAGATTGACAGGATTAATAGTAAATGGCTGGTCGGCAGTGAATTTCAGCACCCTGTTCCATACATTACGATCATGTTTTGCCATCGACCAGGTTACCATCTGATAGCCGGTTTCATAATCATCGGGAACAAAATCTCTGAAGGAACCATTAAGAATTTTGTCATAACTATAGTTCCTTCCTTTTTCTGCAAGCAGAGCTTTCAGTGGTTTCTGGAAAGAAGCTGTACGTCCCCTCCCGGAAGGGGAGAGTATAGATTCGGCAAACACAGCATCTCCTTCAAGGAACCACATCGGGAGCAAAGAAGAAACTACTCCTGTGAACTGTTCCCCAAAGAGAAAAGACATTACCCTGGAGAAACCCTGGTTAAGAGACTCCATCTGCATTACATGTGCAAGCTCATGAAGGGACAGCTGTTTTTCAGGATCAAGAGGTATGGTGTTTTGTTCCGGTGTAGGATAGAGTTCCATCCTCCTGGGAGCCCAGGCTACATAACCATTAGACTGAATAGTATAGCTATGGATAATCACAGGGAGTCTGAATTTCCTCGGGGGAAAGATCGTAAGCATCCTGGAATAGGCTTCATCGAGAGATCTGGCGTAACTGATGCCTCCCTGGCCATAGCTCTCCGGATAAATAACAGTGAACCTGCCTGTTTTAATCTGCATCCATTTAATGGAAGCCGGATCCTGGCCTGTTGCATAGTATTGTGCAGAGAGACTTTGAAAAGTGAACAGCATTAACGCTGATAATAATACTAGCCCGTATCTCATCCAAATTGAATATTGCTCAAAAGTAGTAAATTAAGTGAGCTGTGATCTTCTGAGGTTGGTATGAAAAAATTAAGTAATTTCGACGTCTGAAATATTTATGGTTGTTGCTAATAACGTGATTAAAGAATGAAAAAGTACAGGTTGATCAATAATATATCGGGATGGGTTGTGTTCCTTATTGCAGCCATTACCTACCTGATGACAATTGAACCTACGGCAAGTCTCTGGGATTGCGGAGAATTTATCGCTTCATGTTTTAAACTTGAAGTCGGCCATCCCCCAGGAAACCCGGTATTCATGATCATGGGAAGATTTTTCACCCTGTTTGCCGGAGGAAATGTTTCCAAAGTTGCTGCAACCGTAAATTCAATGTCAGCTCTGGCAAGTGCATTTACTATTCTCTTTCTTTTCTGGACAATTACCCATCTGGCAAGAAAAATTATTATTAGGATTGAATCAGAAAATACTATCGGAAGAATAATAGCTGTCATGGCCGCTGGCGCAGTCGGTGCTATCGCTTATTCATTTACCGACTCCTTCTGGTTTTCAGCTGTAGAAGGGGAGGTTTATGCTTCTTCTGCATTTTTTACGGCTCTGGTGTTCTGGGCAATTCTCAAATGGGAGGATGCTGCAGATGAGAAAAACGCCGACAGATGGATAATCCTTATTGCCTTGCTTATCGGACTCTCCATTGGAGTCCACTTGCTTAACCTGCTGACTATCCCCGGGATGGTACTAGTATATTATTTCAGGAAATATGAATTTTCCTGGAAGGGACTCATTATTTCATTCACAGCCTCCATTGTAGCGCTGGCTCTTCTTATGTATGGAATAATGCCGGGTATAGTTACTATTTCTTCAAAGTTCGACTGGTTTTTCGTGAACTCGCTCGGTTTACCCATTAACAGCGGAATGATTGTTCATGTAATTATTACAGGAGCCCTATTTGTTCTTGCAGTACGGTCTACTTTAATATCAGCCGACAGGGTTAAAACCGGTATTTTTTCAGTCGGAGCTTTCTTCATGGCTGGAATATGGATAATATCAGGTTCAGGAATCCTGAATCTTATTGCGCTGATTATAATTGGAGGAGGCATCTGGTACATTGCCGGAAAAAACAGGGTTGTCCTGAATACCATTTTGACTTCAGTGATGGTTATACTCATTGGATATTCAGCTAACGCTATAATCGTCATAAGAGCCACGGCAAATACACCCCTGAATGAAAATAACCCTTCCAATCCATTCAATCTTCTGTATTTTCTGAACAGGGAACAGTACGGAGAGAGGCCTCTCTTTAAGGGACCTTATTATAATGCGCCCGTTACTGACTATAAGGACGGTAAGGCAAAGTATGCTATTGAGAATGGAAAGTATATCATAACCGGACACAATCTTGAGAGAGTTTATGATCCAAGGTTTGAAACAATATTCCCAAGGATGTGGAGCGACCAGGCCGATCATCAGGAAGTCTACCAGCAATGGGGAAAAGTTAAGGGCATTCCCATCCAGGTAACAGATCATTCGGGAGAGAAAAAAGTTCTGAGAAAACCTACATTCGGTGAAAATCTGCATTTTATGTTCTCATACCAGTTCGGTTTTATGTACTGGAGATATTTCATGTGGAACTTCGTAGGGAAGCAAAATGATACACAGGGTTCAGGAGGCACAGTCAACGGCAACTGGATTACCGGTATCAATTTCATTGATGAGCCCAGGGTAGGAACTTCAGACCTTCCGGGCGATATGAAAACAGACCCCTCAAGAAATAAATATTATCTGCTGCCCTTGATTCTAGGACTTGTCGGGATGTTTTACCAGCTTAACCGCGATAATAAAAACTGGGGAATAATTCTTCTTCTGTTCATAATGACGGGAATGGCAATAGTTATTTACCTTAACCAGTATCCGAATCAACCCCGTGAGAGAGATTATGCCTTCGCCGGATCCTTTTACTTTTTTGCAGTCTGGATAGGGCTGGGAGTACTGGCACTGTTTGAAGCGTTATCAAAACTTACATCTGAAAAAATAGCGGCACCTGCCGCAGGGATATTGTGTTTTCTCGCTGTACCTGTTTTAATGGGTGCACAGAACTGGGATGATCACGACAGGTCCGGAAGATACCTCACCCGTGATGTGGCAAATAATTATCTTAATTCCTGCGCCAAAGATGCAATCCTGTTCACAAATGGAGACAACGATACTTTCCCGTTATGGTATGCCCAGGAAGTTGAAGGCACAAGGACTGATATCAGGGTCTGTAACCTGATGCTTCTGAATACCGACTGGTATGTAGATCAGATGAAAAACAGGAACTATGAATCAGCACCTCTCCCTGTTACACTGCCGACAAAGAAATATTATGACGGGATCAACAACCAGGTATTTATAATTGAAAAGACAAAAGACCCGGTCGATATTTCAACTGTAATTGATTTTGTTAAAAGTGATAATTCTGCAACAAAAGTAGAGGTGTCTCCCACTGAAATTCTCGACGTAATCCCTTCAAAGACAATCAGGATCCCTGTTGATAAGGCTAACGTGCTTGCCTCAGGTACAGTTAAACCTGAAGATGCAGATAAAATTGTTCCATATATCGACATCAAGCTTAAGGGAAGTTCTATACTTAAGAGCCAGCTTATAGTACTCGATATCCTTGCTCACAATAACTGGAAACGTCCAATTTATTATGTTACAGGCTATCACAACGATGCTCTCGGACTCGAGGAATACTTCCAACTTGAAGGACTGGCTTTTCGTCTGGTGCCAATTAAATCTGTCAATAAAAACTGGCTTGAGTACGGACGCATTGATCCCGATATCCTGTATGAAAACATGATGAAGAAATTTGTCTGGGGCGGTGCAAATAAAAAAGGCGTTGATATCGATTATAACCATAAACGGACACTCATTGTGGTAAAAGCCAGACTGAATTACGCACGGCTTGCAAAATCGCTGGCAGCTGAGGGGAAAAATGAGAAAGCGATTGAAACACTCAATTATTGCATGGATGCGATGCCTCTTGATAAGGTCCCTTATGATCCTTATATGCCAGATATTATAGAAGCTTATTTTGCAGCAGGTGCAAATGATAAGGCTGTCGAAATGTCAAAAGCATTCAGCGATTATTATTATAAACGTCTGGATTATTTCCTTAAACAGAAACCTTTTATAGTCAGTTCTGCTGAATTCGAGATTCAGACTGCGCTTCAGTATACTTCACGTGTAGCTAATGCATGTACAGGCGCCGGTAAAACGGAGCTCGGTGATGAGATAACCAGGAAACTTGAAAGCTACTATGGGGAATATGTTAAGATTGTACAGCCATCGGGAAAGTAAACAGAAACTGGTTTGCCCTGATGATACTCATTATAAAGAAAGACGCCCAACCCGGGCGTCTTTCTCTTTATGTTTTATTTTGACGCATATCGCGCCTAAATGATATAGCTAATGACTAGTAGGAATGCGGAACCGAAATCCTTGATTTGAGATATTTCTCAAGAAGGGCAAATACTTTCTCGGGATATATGGGCTTTAGAAGATATTCATTGCATCCGGCAATATAAGCTTCTGTTTTAGCCTGTTCAGATGAATATGCAGTGATCATTATTACCGGAGTGTGCTTTTGATATTTTCTGAGTATCCTTGCACATTCTATTCCGTTTATGAGCGGAATAAGAAAATCCATAAAAATCAGATCTATTTTTGCGTTCTCAGTAGCCAGATAATCAACAAAATCCTTCCCGGTATGAAAAATCATTACATCAGCACCAGAGTTTTTTAGTAGTGTTTCATAATACCTCACCGACGGCAGGTCATCCTCAACCACAACTATATTTTTACCTGATAATTCTAAATTGCTGATATTCAATGTCATTTATGGGGTCAATTAAACTTGTATAAAATTACGATAAGAAAAGGATATGAAGATGGCATAATTACACAATTATTAACATTTTATCAACATTAATCCGATGGTGCTAGAAATAAGATATTTGAAGAGTGGCTTTGCAACAGCACTCTGATTGATGAGGTGACTTTGTTGGGTGTAAAGTATTGATTATCTGCAAACCCACTTGGTTGTTACTCCGCCAATTGTAACATCCTTGGTGTTTTCTATTCCCAGTAATTCAACGTCGCAATACTCCTGATCAGTTCCGCTGGTTAACAGAGTTCCACCCGAATTATAAGTATTTTGCTGGCAGACCTTGCAATTCTTTGTGCAGGATGTAAAGGATACTGTAACAAAAATAAACCCGGCAGCGTACAATAATGTTTTCTTCATAGTGCTTGTTTTGAAAACAAAGATACTAAAACTCCTTTTGATACTTCTGATTTCCCAAAAAAGCAGTTTTGATCATTACTTTAACGCATCATGCAGCAATATATAAATTTGACAGTCATTGTATCAGGAATGAAAATATTTATAAATTGCAAAAAATTAAATTGTCATGGAAGATTCTAAAATGAAAAAACATGTAACCGTGGTTGCAGCGATTCAGATAGGATTCGCAATTCTCGGTTTAATTGTTGCCGTAGCTATTTTCTTTGTAATGAATTTCGCACGGGCACAAGTTGGTGGCGATGAAACAGCCAGTATGGTTCTTGGATTTCTGTCTGTAAGTCTTCCTATTCTTTTTGGGTTTTTGGCAACACTTGGATTGGTTGGTGGCATTGGGCTTCTTGCTTACAAGCCATGGGCAAGGTATATTGTGATAGTGGTCAATGCACTTGGATGCCTTAACATTCCGATCGGCACATTAAAAGGGGTATACTCCTTATGGGTTCTCTTGCAGGATGAAACGGTAAAACTGTTTGAAAATAGATAATTCCGGATATAATATAATTTGAGGGTTGAGTAGATTATTATTCAACCCTCTTTTTATTTATTGTTGCATGCTGCATGGTGCAGGGCAAATCCTTATTGAGTTCCAACCTGCAAATTGCAACCTGCACCCTGTAACCTGGATCATGCCCCTTGCACCCTGATAATTTAAAAGATCATCGGTATTTCACATTCTCTGTTTTTCATCTTATTTTTGTCAGAGTATTATAAAAAACTTAAAACCCCGCTGATATGGCTGATGACAATAAGATAATCTTTTCAATGTACAGGGTCGGAAAAACTTTTCCTCCGCACAGACAGGTTCTTAAAGATATTTCTCTTTCATTTTTCCTTGGAGCGAAAATCGGTATAATCGGACTTAATGGATCGGGGAAATCAACTCTTCTGAAGATAATAGCAGGAATGGAAAAAGAGTACCAGGGAGATGTCACATTTCTGCCGGGTTATACCGTAGGCCATCTTTCCCAGGACCCGCTGCTGGAAGAGACCCGTACTGTAAGGGAAATTGTTGAGGAGGGACTTAAGGAAACAATGAACCTGATTAAGGAATTTGAAAAGATAAATAACAGTTTCGGCGAGCCGGAAGTCTATGAAAATTCTGATAAAATGCAGCAGCTTATGGACAGGCAGGCCGTTCTTCAGGAGAAAATTGATTATTCCGATGGCTGGAATATTGAACATAAGCTGGAAAGGGCAATGGATGCTCTGCGCTGTCCAGAGGGCAGCACACCAGTGAATGTACTTTCAGGAGGTGAACGACGGCGCGTGGCTCTGTGCAGATTGCTGTTACAGCAACCCGACATACTGCTCCTTGACGAGCCTACCAACCACCTCGACGCAGAATCAGTGCAATGGCTTGAAACAACCCTTAAGCAATATCAAGGGACAGTAATCTGTATTACTCACGACAGGTATTTTCTTGACAATGTTGCAGGCTGGATACTTGAACTCGACAGGGGTGAAGGAATTCCATGGAAAGGTAATTACTCCTCGTGGCTTGAACAGAAAGCAAAACGACTCGAATCAGAAGAAAAAGGCAATGTCAAAAGAAGAAAGATACTCGAGCGTGAACTTGAATGGGTAAGAATGTCGCCAAAGGCCCGCCACGCAAAATCCAAAGCAAGGTTAGGAGCTTATGAGAATCTTCTTAATCAGGATGTGAAACAGAAAGAAGACAAGCTTGAAATATTCATCCCTAACGGACCCAGGCTGGGCGATAAAGTAATTGAAGCAATATCGGTAACAAAATCATTCGATGACAAAGTTCTTTTTGAAGACCTGAATTTCAGTCTGCCTCCAAACGGGATCGTAGGAGTAATAGGACCAAACGGGGCCGGTAAGACAACTCTTTTCCGTATGATCATGGAACAGGAACAGGCTACCAGGGGAACTTTCAGAATCGGGGATACCGTTACTCTTGGTTATGTTGATCAGGCGCACGCGGCTATCGATCCTCTAAAGACAGTCTATGAGGTAATTTCAGGGGGGCAGAATGATGTTATGGTGGGTAACCGCCTGGTAAATGCCAGAGCTTATGTTGCCAGATTCAATTTCACGGGTGCCGACCAGGAAAAGAAATGCGGAGCCCTTTCAGGAGGTGAGAGAAACAGATTGCATCTTGCTCTTACTCTTAAATCAGGGGCCAATGTTCTGCTTCTCGATGAACCAACAAACGATATAGATGTTAATACCCTAAGAGCACTGGAGGAAGGCCTCGAGAATTTCGCAGGATGTGCCGTGATAATATCCCACGACAGATGGTTCCTCGACAGAGTGACTACTCACATGCTCGCCTTTGAGGGCAACTCTAAAGTTGTCTGGTTTGAAGGTAACTACTCTGATTATGAAGAGAATTATAAGAAAAGAGTCTCTGATACAACTCCCGCAAGGATTAAATATAAAAAACTGGTTTAAGTGATTCAGATATTCAGGACGCTAAAATAATTTCATATACAATTCGTTTTCTGAAGGCAATAATAATTAAAGACTAAAACCAGTTGTCTGACTTCAGTAAGTAATGTGATTTAAATTTATAGAGATTAAGTAGATGAATATGAAAAAATCAGCTTTCCTGTCACTCTTGATTACGGTGGTTTCCCTTTCACAATCCGCTGCAGCCATTACCCGCGATTCCATTAATATTCCTTCCTTCGGGAAAGTATATATTTTTAACAGAACAACCACAGCCAGATATGTGGTAATAATGATCTCAGGAAATGAAGGCTGGAGACAAAGAATGACCGACTTTTCACTGACCTTTTCAGACATGAACAGTCTGGTCCTTGGAGTTGACCTTCAGGAATATTTTAAACGCCTGAAGCAAAGAAGCGAAGATTGTCTTAACCTGTCAGCTGATTTTGTTCAGCTTGCAACAGACCTCGAAAAGAAATATGATTTTCCTGATTATCTGCCACCTCTCTTAATGGGTTACTCAACCGGCGCCACACTGGTTTACGGAATTCTTGCTCAGTCAAGGCCGGGCACTTTTATTGGAGGAATATCCCTGGGTTTTTCTCCCGAAATTGATCTTCCGCGGAGAATGTGTGAGACTAATGGGCTTACCCTGAAGACTGTAACGGATGGGAAAAAGTATATCTTTCAGCCTGATGAAAAACCTGGAAACCCCTGGATCGTCATGCAAGGAAGCCTTGATAAAACCTGTGCTTACGGCGATCCGGCACAATTCGTATCAAAGACCAGCGGAGCCGAACTGGTCTCTCTTCCAAAAGTCGGACATGGATTCTCCAAATGGAGTGATTTCATGCCTCAGTGGAAGGATGCCTATAACCGGCTAATTGCTAAATATGAAGAAGAAAAACCTCCTGTGGTTAATGCTGCAGAGGTTAAGAATCTGCCTCTGATAATTACAAATTCAAAAATCTCTGACAAACAGGCTCCTCTGGCGCTTTTGATTTCAGGTGACGGAGGCTGGTATAGTTTTGAACAGCAGATAGCCGATAACCTTGCATTGCGAGGAATACCGACAATAGGACTTGATTCAAAAAAATATTTCTGGCACAGGAGAACGCCGGAAGAGACAGCCTCTGATATTGCTAAAGCACTTAATTACTACGGGAAGGAATGGGGACGCACCAGATATGTTCTCATAGGTTACTCACTTGGCGCGGAGATAGTACCCTTTATTACTAACAGGTTGCCGGAAGATGTGAAATCGAAAGTCCAGTCGACAGTGCTGTTGTCACCCGCCACAACAACTGATTTTGAGATCCATATAACAAATATGCTTGGGATGGGAAATAAACAGAATACCTATAACACAACTGAAGAGATTATCAAAATGCAAAATATCCCGACTCTCCTGATTTTCGGGGAGGGTGAAAAGAATCAGCTGCCTGAGTTGCTTGGCGGGACAAAAGCCATTATAAGGAAAATCCCCGGAGATCATCATTATAAATTCAATCTGCCGCTGATCATGCAGACAATGAAAGAGAACAAAGCTTTCTGAAAGTTAACTTTAGATTTGTCAAGCAATGATTAAAGAGAATTCATCCGCAACTGTCAGGAACTTTTTTAAAGACAAAGTCTTTATATTCCTTAATGATAATGCGAGAATCATTACGCAGTTTCTTTTCACGGCATTATTCATGATTCTTGCAGCATGGTTTATTTTTCATCAGAAACATGAACTGAATACAGTACGGCTTGTTCTTGCAGATGCAAATAATTATTGGATCCTGGCCGGTCTGGGCCTGGTTTTGTTCTACATTTTCATCCAGGGGGTTATGTATGTTACCTCATTTGCATCAATTGATGTCAGGCTTGGGATCTGGGATGCTATAATTCTCTTCCTGAAACGGAATTTCATAAGTGTTTTTCTTCCTGCCGGCGCGGTTTCTTCACTTGCTTTTTTCAGTAAGGAAATTGAGAAGAAAGGCATAACCAAATCACAGGTTTATTTTGCTTCTTCAATCTATGCTTTTGTGGGAATACTATCAGTTGTAATAGTGGCAGTACCAGCTTTCCTTTTTGCGGTTACCGGAGGCAGCATGGAAGCCGGACGATGGTATGCCCTTGGCGGGGTGATCCTGATTCTGGTATTTTTTGGCTTAGTCTATTATTCACTTATAAAAAAAGGGAAACTATATTCCCTGATTGTGAAGTTCTTTCCCAAGGCGGAACTTTTTATTGAAGATATAAAGAATAATAAAATCAACCACAGACAATTTCTTTTTACAGTTCTGGTCTCAGTACTCATCGAATTTGTAGGAATCGGACATGTCTATATATCAATGGTGGCGCTTAACTTTCCAGCCTCCCTCTCAACGGCTATCATTGCATACATAGTTGTGGTGATTTTCCTCATCATATCACCCTTCCTCAGAGGTCTGGGTGCAATTGAAGTATCAATGACATACGTACTGATGCATTCCGGATTCAATAACATAGAATCGGTTTCTGTCACACTGCTTTTCAGGTTTTTTGAATTCTGGCTTCCTTTGTTTACAGGAATTGTCAGCTTTTTACTGAAAGTTGATAAACTTAT
>Ga0315272_10000104_pt1 | contig 36199 bp, 43 predicted proteins | sample C3_middle_MG_FD_203918 | JGI IMG/M metagenome (GOLD analysis project Ga0315272, IMG submission 203918) | Sediment microbial communities from Yellowstone Lake, YNP, Wyoming, USA - C3_middle | ecosystem: Environmental > Aquatic > Freshwater > Lake > Sediment | place: USA: Wyoming | collected...
CGATACTCGATGCTGCCGCTCACCGCAACATCGGCAGCGAACGCCACGGAACTCATGCAGGCCATTGCTACCACTACCAGCACTACTAGAAACTTCTTCATCGTTTATCCTCCTATTTAGGTTTTGTCCCGGCTCGCCGGAACGGTTAGCACTTCCATGTATAGTATGGAACAACGCAACAACTGCTTTCGCTGAAATACTACGGTATGAGGTCGGCTCACCACCCCCTTCGTTCTGGAGTATGGATCTGAAAGGAACGCAACTGTACAGACGCAAGTTCCCGTGACGAACTGATGTAAATTTTAAATTTGAATGTATGGGAGAGTGCTGAGGATGAACATCCCGCGAGAACGCCGCCGGAAAGGCCGGCGCAGTGCTCGTGGAAGAAGCGGGTGCGATCGTGGTATGTAGGTCTGATAGTGGTTATCATAGGTTGATTCGAGTACAACTGCCACTATTGCAAACTACATGAAGCTCGATGCCGGGGAAATACCGCAACTGATAGAGAGCTTTACAACATTGGTATAAGACAGGCAAACTATACCAAAGTGATATATTCAAGTCAAGACTTTTCTACCGAATTAAATATAAAAATAAGGCCTTACATGTGCTACTTATTGAAACTATGACGCCGCATGTCGCTCAATGAAGCTCGGATTCATGTTGCTGCTGCGCGTATACAAAATAAGGATATTGCCCATACGCTGTCGCTCTCTTTCTTGATCTTCGGGCGCAACAGATATACAAGCTCAGGCTGCGATTGCCGCCAGAAATTCTTCAGGGGTCATGATTGGAATGGCGTCGGCCACATAGTCGGTTTTGTTCCTGGTGATGAGACTGTCTACTTTCGCGTTAACTGCGGAGTAGTATTGTACGGCATCCTCAAAATCCTTGAAATCAGACGCAAGCGAAAGATCGATCACCTTCTCGTCCACGGTAGCCACGCGGAAGACGATCCGTACTTTTTCGAGCGCCTTCATGGCTTTATCCCGCTTGAGTTCCTTTGCCAATATATAGAAAAGGGTGGGAAAACTGATCGCGCAGAGATACCCTTTCAGGTGTTTTTCTTCAATCATGCTGAATATCCGCGCGGCGGGAGCATAGAAGGCGCCCCGTTCAAGGAAGATGTCTAAAATGAAATTGATATCACACAGAACGGATTTCAACGATATTTTCCCTCGACGTGTTTATGGTAGCCGGCAAGAAGCTTTTTCGCGTCGTCTTTTGTGTTGAGTATGCCGGATATTTCCGCGAGAACGGGTGTTGCTCCGGTTTTGACCGTCTTTTCCCTGGAGATCGCCCGGAAATACCCGGACACCATTTCTGACAGGCTGACGCCCCGAACACGAGCGGCGCGTTTTCCATCACGGATAACGCCCTCATCGAGCCTTAAGGTTAATTTCGTTGCCATACGGTTCACCTCCTGACGTACATAATTTACAGGATTGTACGTCATTTGTCAATGCCGCCCGAGCTTTTTTTACCGGAAGCGGAGTCTTTTGCTGTGAATCGTCCATGAACCGCGTTCACCCCGTTAGAAGAAATAGATATGGGCCATTGCGGTTACTTTGCGTCTCTGTCCCTTTTCTAACGGGGTTCACAACGTGGAATGGAAATTGATGTTTATTCGGTTGCCTGACCCCTCACCCTCCCCAACCCCTCCCATCAAGGGAAGGGCTACGACGTGCTCCCTCTCCCCTCCGAGGGAGAGGGCAGGGGTGAGGGGGCTTTACAGATGAAACCTGGAATTTCTCCTTGCATAATAAAAAACCCCGTGCTATAAACCATCCATGACAACCAACCCGACACTTGAAGAACAGATCGTCACGGCAGGCCTTACCTACGGTCGCCGGCGCGATATCGCCTACCGCACGGGCCTGGTCCTGCAGGTCCTCGGCGCAGCACTCCTGGCTGTGCTCTATCCACTGGAGAGCCCTTTCTACACCATCGGGATCATGCTGTTCGAGGCGGGGGTGCTGTTATCCGGCATCTTTCTCCTCGTGTGGATGTCCGTGGTGAAAAAGTTAATCCTCGGATCGATCCTGATGGGGCTCGCGCTTCAGATCGCCGGATTCTACGTGCAGGAGCAGAACGCGGGACTCATGATCCTAGCGGGCATCGGGCTGGTGTGCGTGGGGGCTGCCGGCATGGTGGGAAAAGAAGCTTACTGCTTCGGCTATCGTGAAGGCTGGCTGCTCATGATGGTCGGCTTCCCCGTCATGGTCCTCGCGAATCTCGCGGGCAAAGAGAACCGCATCTTCAACTCCATCGGGTTCTCCGCCCTGTTCCTCCTGCTCCTCTCCCTCACAGGCAAGAAGCTCAAGCAACGGCTGCTGTCGCCGTGCGCAACGAACGTGTGCGGTGTTCCTGAGAATAAAGCCTGATCCTACAAAGAGCAATTCAGCCACAAAAGGCACATAAAGCACATAAAAAACAAACAGTAGCTTGGTAAAACAACTCCACCAAAAAGTAATCATCTTTTGTAACTATTCAGGTCAGTTGCTTACTTCCCTATGTGGACCAAGGCAACCGCGTTGCCGTAAATCACGCCGACACGGTCGGCTTGGTCCAAAAAAGGCCAAATCGCACGAAACTGCTGACGACCTGAATAGTTACCATCTTTTTAGTATTAAGATGTTATTTCTTCTCTGTGAATTTTGTGCCTTATGTGGCCAACTGCCGTTTTTAGTCTGATCTCTTTTTACCGTAAATTCCCTCGAGAAACTAGCCTAAAATTTATACCCGATCGTGATCCCGGCGAGCTGGGCCTGAGACTTGTACGTGCCGTTTAATACTTGCGAAGATCCATCTGCGAGACTATCTGAGATCGTCCTGTTGTTGAACCGCAGGTACATGTAAGCCAGATCAACGGTCATATTTCCGATCGCATATCCGGCGCCGATCGTGATGCCCTGCCGGTCGGAGTCAGGGGTGCGGGTCTCGAAGTGGGCTTCACCAACGGGGTTTTTGTCATAGACATAACCGGCGCGCAGCTTCCACTGGTCCGAGAGCCGGTACTGGCCGCCGATCCTGAGGCACCAGACATCGTGCCATTGCTTTTCATCGGTCGTGTTGAACGCGGGATTGCTGGAGGTGACCACGATCCTGTCGTAGGTCGACCACATTGTGTAATCAATATCCGCATTCACGGTCAGCTTGTCCGAAGCCTTGTAGGAAACGCCGAGCTGGATCAGGTCCGGCAGTGTGAGCGACGTAGAACCCGTTCCGGGGGCAAGCGTAGGTGGAAGCGCCCCGCCGGTAAGTCCCACGTCGCCAGCCAAATCGATCTTAACCCGGCTCCGATAAGAGAGGCCGACATTTACGGTCGGCGAAATTTTATATAGGGCCGCTGCATTCAATCCCCAGCCATCCCCGTCGCCGCTCAATCTGAAATTGTAATCAGAGCCCAGGTTCATTTTATTCTCAAGCGTGGCGCGCAGATGTACATAATCTACGCCGAAGGCAACCGACAGGGTGTCGTTCAGCTTATAGGCGATGTTCGGATTGACCTCCGTTGTAAGGACTTTGCTGAATGTAGCCACATACCGGGTGGAGCTGGCCGGGTCCCATTCCGTGGAGAGGCCGAAGGGATTGTTGACGCCGACGCCGAAGGCGATGCTGTCGCTCAGCCTGTGCGTGGCGTAAAGGTGGATGGGAAGGTGGATGCCGCGTTCGGACACGTCTTTTGTGCCGTCCGTATTTTCGTGGGTCAGGACCGGATAGATCCCGATAACGCCGCCGGAGATCCTTGTCCCGTCAAGCTGGGTCATGCCCGCCGGATTATACCATACCGCCGCGGGGCTGTCCGCCTGGCCGACGACGGCGCTCGCCATGCCCAGTGCCGCGGAATCCTGCTCCGGCAGCCTGAAGCCCGCAGCAAAACTTGTTGAAGAAAATACCGCCATCCCAAGCACTGCTGCCATGAAGATCGAAAGGATCTTGTGCATGCCCAGTCCTCCTTCGGATAATTACGTGCCGCCTTTCAGGCACCGTTATTATAGTATAGGTGGACATCTCTCCGGGGTCAAGGTCGGAACGGTTGATTATTTAAACTCCTCTTTCTTCAACCCGTATCGCGCCATCTTTTCGTGAAAGTTCTTGAGGTTCATCCCCGCATGGTGTGACGCCTTGCTCATATTGCCCTTGTACATGCCGAGGACCCTGGTGAGATATTCCTTTTCAAACCGTTCGACCACCTCGGTTTTCATCATTTTGAACTGCTGCAAATGGCCGTTGATCCGGAAATCCTGGCCGGATTTGCCGTCGTTGCCGGTAAGCTCCAGGTCCATGCGCTGCAGGGCGTCGCTCTTTTCCATGATCACCGCCCGCTCGATGATATTTTCCAGCTCCCGCACATTGCCCGGATAGGAGTAATGCATCATGGCGTCAAAGGCCTGCGGCGTTATCGACCTGATCTGCTTCTGGTTCTTCTCGCAATATTTCCGCAGGAAGTGCGCTGCCAGCAGCGGTACATCGTCGATGCGCTCGCGGAGCGGAGGAAGCTTGAGCGGCACGACATTGAGCCGGTAGAAGAGGTCCTCCCGGAACTGGCGCTCGCTCATGGCGCGCTGCAGGTCCTTGTGGGTTGCCGCGATGAGACGGACATCGACTTTGATGGTCTGGTTGCCGCCGACACGCTCCACCTCCCGCTCCTGGAGGACCCGAAGCAGTTTGAGCTGGACCGGCATCGTCATTTCACCGATCTCATCGAGGAACACGGTGCCGCCGTCGGCCATTTCGAAGCGTCCGATGCGCTGCCGGATGGCGCCGGTGAACGCCCCTTTTTCGTGGCCGAAAAGCTCGCTTTCGAGCAGCGTTTCCGGCAGGGCGGAGCAGCTCACGACGACGAAGGGCCGGTCTTTCCTGCGGCTGTTGTAGTGAATGGCCCGCGCGATGAGCTCCTTGCCCGTGCCGCTTTCGCCGGTGATCAGGACCGTGGCGTCGGTCTCGGCCACGGTGCGGATGATCTGGAAGATGTCCTGCATCCGCGGCGTCCGGCCCAGAATGTTGCCGAACTGGTAGCGCTCTTCCACTTCATGGCGCAGGCTCTCCACTTCGCGCGAAAGCCGCCGGTGCTCCACGGCGTTCTTTACCTGCAGGCTCAGGTCGTCGAACTGGACCGGCTTGGTCAGAAAACTGTAGGCCCCGTCCTTCATTGCCTTGACCGCCATTTCAATGGTCCCGTAGGCGGTGACGAGGATCACCGGAATGTCAGGCTGCCCATCCCCTTTGGCCTGCCCGCTCCGCAGCCGCTCGAGGAATTCCATCCCGGTGAACTTCGGCATCTGATGGTCCACGATAATGGCGTCGTAGTCCCTGTTCTCCATCTTTTTCAGCGCCTCGACCCCGTCTCCGGCGGTATCCACCTCGTACCCTTCTCGCCGGAGGTTGGCCGTCATCACCAGCAGAATATCCGGCTCGTCATCAACTATGAGAAGAACACCCTTCATCGCTCTCCGATCCTTATCTGTCCCCGGTTATGCAAACCGGTACGTAAACCCACCACCCCCAACCCCTCCTTATCAAGGAGGGGAGCCATCATCCCCCTCCTATTTTAGGAGGGGTTAGGGGTGGTAGACCGCGGCCTTTGCTGAAACCGGCAACCGCACGACAACACGGGTACCGCCCGCCTCGGGCTGTTCTATCAGGAGTTCACCATGGTGGTTTTTCAGCACCCGCTGCACGATGGTCAGGCCGAGCCCGGTCCCCTTGATCTTCGTGGTATAGAACGACTGGAAGATACGGTCCCGGTCCTCCACCGGGATGCCCGGCCCGGTGTCCTGGATGCTGAGCTCGGCATGACCGCCCGCCCCGATTGCCGTCCCCAGCCGGAGCGTTCCCCCTTCGGGCATTGCTTCAACCGCGTTTCTGAGCAGATTATGCAGGACCTGTTCGAGCTGCAGTTCATCTGCCTCGATAAGCGGCATGGTAGAGGACAGCTCATGAACGACCGCAATGTGCTGGTCCTTCAACTGTTCACAGAGCGCATCCAGGGCCTGATCGAACACCGCGTTGATATTCATGGTGGTGAGACGCGTGCGCAACGGCTTGGAAACGTAGAGGAGGTCGGAAGCCACCTGGTTTACCCTGACGGCCTGGCGTTTGATCAGGCTGACGAACTTCTGAAGTGTTTCATCGCCTGCGTATTCCACGGCAAGAAAGTGAGTGGCCCCGGTGATCGCATTCAGCGGGTTGCGCACTTCGTGTGCCACCCGCGCAGCCATTTCACCCAGTTCCGCCAGCCGGCGTGCGTGCTCAAGACGGTCGGCAAGCCGCATTTTTTCGGATACGTCTTTGATATATTCAACCACCTGGACCACGCGGTTGCCCCGGTCCAGGAGCGGAAAGGTGTTGATCTCGATAAAGCGGTCCCGCTCGTCGCCGCCGACCCCGCCGCGTACAAAGGCCAGCCGTTTGGTGGTCGATGCCGGCTGCCCGGTCAAAAACGTTTCTTCCGCCGGGCAGTCGGTGCAGATCTTCGTATCAAAAGCGCACGCAGCATAACAGTGGTCGCCCAGCTTGATGGAGCGGGTGAGCAGCGAAGTCATTGACTTGTTCACGGCCGTTACCCGGAATTCACTGTCCACGACCTGGATGCCGTCCGTAATGCCGTCGAAGACGGCCAGAAGCTTCTTCCGCGCGTCAGAGACCTGGTCCTCCATCTCTTTTTTTCGCGTGATGTCCTCACACACAATGACGACGCCGTTGCCCACGGACCAGGCCATCCTGCCCAGGGGGTAGACGCTGTAGCTGATGACCCTGCGCGGACCGTGCTTGGGATAGAAATCGTACTCGAGTTCCAGAGCGGCCCCGGCCGCCCAAACCGCATCGGTCAGACGCTCCCACAGCGCCCGCATGGCCTGGTCCTCGAAGGTACTGATCCGGCCTACCTCGCCAAAGGGCCTGCCGATGACCTGGGCACGATGCAGGGAAAAGAGCGACTCGGCCGCTGCGTTGAACACCCTGATCCGGCCCTCCCCGTCAAGCGAGATCACACCGGTGGCCACACTGTCGAGCAGGCTGGCCAGGTGGAGCAGAATATCACGGTCAAGAGGTACAGGGTGAGTGTCGGGACCGACAGGAGACGGGAACATATCTCGTACGAAGACGGTTTCGCGCATCTTCCGAAGGAGCGATGACGCGGAACTGATGATGTTCCTAAGGCGAGACATGCTTCTCATCTTTATCGGAACCAGGGGGAGACTGGTGGTGGGTATGCATCCCGAGCTTCAATAAGCCCTTTTCAATAAGGCGGCGGGCGGTTTCCGACACCTTTGGATCGAACTGTTTTCCTGATTCCCGCTCCAGTTCGGCCACCACGTTTTCGGCGGAGATCATTCCGCGATAGGGGCGCTCCGACAGCATGGCATCCATCGTATCGGATACGTTCAGCACCCGCGCGGCAAGCGTGATCTGTTCACCTGCCAAGCCCCGCGGATATCCATTGCCGTCGTAGCGTTCGTGATGCTGGTAGATAGCATCGATAATAGCCGGTGCAAACCCGATGGGTTCGAGGATCCTGAGGCCGTGCGCCGGATGGTCTTTCATAATATCGAATTCTTCCCGGCTCAGGCCTTCCGGCTTGCAGATGATGCGCTCACTGATGCCGATCTTGCCCACGTCATGCAGGATGGAGGAAATATGGAGTTCCTCAAGCTGTGTGGGGCTCATGCCCATATCGCGCCCTATGGCGACGGCATATTTGGCTACATTCGTTGAATGCCACCGGGTATAGGGGTCCTTCGCCTCCACGGCAGCCACCAGCGCCTGAACGGTTCGGAAGTAGTTCTCGCGCAGGTTCTCGTAGAGACCGGCGTTTTCCATGGCCGTGACCACCTGGCTCGACAGGATCAGGAGCACCTGAAGGTCGCTGGTCGTAAAGGGCGGGTCGGCAAATTTGCTCACATTGAGCACGCCGAACATCTTTTCCCTGCCGATCAGCGGCACCGACATGGACGAGACCGGCATGTTGTCGAGGTTAAGGGCCTGCATGACCTCCGGGTCGGCATGTTTGCCCCGCGATATGATCAGCGGTTTCCGGTTCTTGAGTACGAGCCCCGAGATCCCTTCGCCGGTCTTGCGCCGGGCCTTCAGGGCCGTCTCCGTCGGTAAACCGTGTGATGCGCGGATCAGCAGGTTGTCGCTGTTCTCATCGATCAGCATGAGCGAAACGCGCTCTGCCGAAAATTCCTGCACCAGGACCTCGGTGATGATCTTGAACAGATGAGCAAGATCGATTTCGGTAACGAGTAGTTTACTGATCTCGAACAGGGGGATCAGCGCCTTGAGCCTGATATTCTCTTTCTGGAGCCTGCTGCGGTTCATCGAACGCTCGACCGTGCCGAGGAGTTCCTCCTGGGTGAACGGTTTCAGCACAAACCCATCAACGCCGCTCATCAGTGATTCGATGGCGGTATCGAGCGTGCCGTGTCCCGTAATAAAGATGGTGACGATATCACGGTTCAGCCCCTTCACCTGTTCAAACAGTTCCAACCCGTCCATCCCCGGCATTTTGATGTCCGTGATGAGAAGATCGGTCATGTTCCGGTTCAGTTCCTCGAAGGCGGCCTTGCCGTTCGGTGCTGTCGTTACCAGGTAGCCCTCTGCCGTCAGGATGTGATAGCACAGGTCCCGGATCATTTCCTCATCATCAACTACCAGTATCTTTTCACCGGCCATTATGGTACATCCCCCATCGCGCCTGGCTTTTTTGCATCACCCGTCGCCCTAGATATCCTGGACGGGAATGATCACTTTGAATATGGATCCCTTGTCCACGGTACTCTCAACTTCGATCCTTCCGCCATGGTTCTGCATGATCATGTAACTGATCGACAACCCCAGCCCGGTACCGCCGCCATCCGGCCTGGCCGAGAAGAACGGATCGAATATTTTATCCAGCTGTTCTTCGGGGATCCCATGGCCCGTATCGGCAAACTCCACAATGACGGATCGTCGCCCCGTGATATCCTGTTCCGTCCGGCACCGGATATCGAGGCTGCCGCCTTTGGGCATCGCAAAAAACGCGTTGTTGATGAGATTGACAAATACCTGCCGTATCTCATCGACGTCGATCGCTACCTGCGGAAGGCTGCCGTTACAAGACGTGGTGATAACCACGTTGCTTAATTTAGCCTGTCCCTTGATGAGCGGTATCGTATCCTGGACGACCATGCTCATATCGGCCTTCACCAGCCGCGGCGGTTTTCTCCGTGAAAAGTCCAGAAGGTTCTTCAGGATCTCCCGGGCGCGAAGCGTCTCCCGCTCCACGGTCCTCAAGTGCTCTTTTTTGTCAGCCGGAATATCGTCGGCCTTGAGCAACAGGCCCGTATATCCCAGGACGCCGGTCAGCGGGTTGTTCACCTCGTAGGCGATATTCGTCGCCAGTTCTCCGATGGCCGCCAGCTTTGCGCTCTGCATCAGCTGGCGTTGCGACACGTGAAGGTTGTGGGTCATGGTGTTGAACGCTTCTCCCAGTTCAGTAAACTCGCTCCCCGGGGCATCCGTAATCTCAACCCGGTGCTGCAGCTCCCCGCGGGCGATCCGCCGGGTCGCTTCGAGGAGTTGCTGGAGCCTCCGGTCAAGTCCTTTTGTCAGCGTGTACGCGATGATAAACGCAAGCGCCAGACCCAGCAGAAGGGTGACCGAAAGCACCCAGCGTACCTCACGGATCGTGGCCATGGTTTCCTGCGTCTTCTGCTGGAGCCGGACATTGGCGGTGAAGGCCATGCCCTGGGTCATCGTAATAAGTTCCTGTCCGAGGTCCTGCGCACGGTGTTCCAGGCTGGCGATACGCGACGGATTCGCCGATGCGGTAATAAGGCGGCTGATAGCGGCTTTGTAATCGTTCGCCACGTCCCGCATCGAGACGAGCCCCTGGTGAAGCTCCGGAGAATGATGACAACCGACACAGGAGTCCATCGTCCGGTCCATCTCCTGCACCTGACTGATGAGCACATCAACGTCGTCGCCATCCCTGATCCTGCTGCGGTAGATGTGTGACTGCACTTGCTGAACGCCAATGATCAGGTCCTCGCGGAGTATCTCGACCTGATGGAGCAGGACCAGGCGGTCCATCTCGTCAGTGGTCTTGGTGATGAAAAGCACCGCAATGATGCTCCCCGCCAAAAAAATTATCAACAGCAAGCCAAAGCCCAGGAGAATTCTTTTTTTCATGGATTATTCCGTCACCTGTTGTTATAGCGATAGGTTTTCATGTCGATACCCGCCTGTGCCGTCAACCGGCACACCGCGGCATAAGCTCCATCCGAAGTCTCCAGGAAACCCCGCGCAGATTTTCTTGAGCGCAGAAGCCACTTCTTTTTGTGCAGCCATACAAGAGAGACGACAGGATCAACAACACGCTGCATGAGACACTATATCTTTTCATGCCGTCGTCTCCTCTCTCCGGCTGTCGAGCTGATTCATCAACGGCGTTTTCTGATAGAGCGGGAGCGTCACTCTGAAAAAAGTACCCTGTCCGACCTCGCTTGCAGCCTCGATCGTGCCGCCATGGTTCTGAACAATACGATAGCTGATCGAAAGACCGAGCCCGGTGCCATCACCGCTCTCTTTGGTCGAATAAAAAGGCTCGAATATCTTGTTCAAATTTTCCGGCGCGATCCCTACACCGGTATCACCAAACTCCACAACAACCTGGCGGTCTTGCACCATGCTTAACCGGACCCGAAACTCGCCACCCGATGGCATGGCCTGCAGTGCATTATACGCTATGTTTATGAAGACCTGCTTGAGTTCATCATGGTCCATATTGACCGTGACCGGAGTGGCCGGGTACTCCTCAACAACACGGACAGAGGATGATGCTGCCATACCCTGCACAAGCGCGATCGTTTCTTTGATCGGCATAAGCAGGTCGGCAGGCTGCATCCGGGAAGGTTTCTGCCGTGAAAAATCCAGAAGGTTTCTGATGATCTTTCTCACCCGCAGCGTTTCCTGCTCCATCATGCCGAGCATCCGCCTTGGGGGTTCGGCCAGGTCGACCGTCTTCAGAAGGTAGGTCGTATAGCCAAGCACGCTCGTCAGAGGATTATTGATCTCATGGGCGACGTTCGCGGCAAGCTCGCCGATCGCGGCCATCTTCGACGAATGAACCAGTTGCTGCTGCGCGCTTTTCAGCTCCAGCATTTTCTCCTTAAGGTCCGTATACAGCGAGGCATTCTGCAGTGCCGACCCGGCAAGGTTTCCAAAGACCGTGAACAGACGCAGGTCATGTTTATCAAAGCTGGCGCCGCCCTTTTTATTGACGACCGTGAGCAGGCCGGTCAAGGTATTCGCTGACCAGAGCGGTACCATCATGAGGGTCTTGACACCGAGCGCTTTCATTCGCTCGCCGTCTAATCTGAAATCAGACTGCGCATCCGGAATAAGGAGCGGCGTTCCATAGCAGGCAAGCCAGTTGTAGATCCCTCCTGCTTCGAGCGGAAGTTCCTGCTCCATGAGCTGCTGCTTTTTGCTTCCCTGCACACCCAGATACTGCAACGTAAAGCGCTTATTGTTTAAACCCGATACAGCCGTTGTGTCGGCCCGGACAAGATCGGCGGCGCGCGCAGCAATCTTGGCCACGAGGGTGTCGAGGTCAAGGCTCTCCATCAGGTCCAGACCAGCGGTATGGAGGATGAACAGATCCCTGTTCCAGCTGGACAAGCTTGCTTCCCGCTGCTTCAGCGTAAGTGCCATCTGGTTGAAGGCCTGGCCAAGCTTGCTGATCTCGTCCTTTCCTTTGACCGGGAACGGCGTTTCCCAGTTTTGCTGACTGAGCATGTCGGCAGCATCACTGAGCCTGCGTATCGGCTTCGTGATGCCGATGGTGATGATCTGACTGAAAACCATTCCCACCAGGAGAATGCCAATGAGCGCAACAAACGCTTTTTTCGCCAATCCGGTAAATTTTTCCGCATACCGCTGGCTGGACACACCGACCCGGACAAAACCGGCCCGATCCTGACCCGCCATGACCGGAACAGTCAGATCGTAGACGCCCGCCCGTTTAAATAAAAAAACCGGCGCAGTCGCATTCCTCATATCAGGACTGAGAGCAACATCATCAATCATCATTTTATTGCCGGTCGGCAACGTGTAAAAGTATGAATCACTGTCAAAGAACGCCGCCGTGGCACTACTGCCTATGATGAGCGTCCCGTCGTGCCGATATATCATGATATAGAGGAGATCGCTACCAGTGTGCGCTTCGTCCTCCGGAACAAAGAGCGGGGTCAGTTTTTTGTAGATATCGTGACGATTTTCGGTAATAAGATCATCCATCGTCAGCGCGGAGAGCTCTCGGGCGACATACAGAGCACGGCCGCGAATTTCCGCATCAAGCATCGCCGTCCCTTCCCGATAAAAGAACAGGCCAACAAGGAAAGAGACAAGCAACAGAGCTACCGCTATATAGAAAGAGACCCTGCATCCAACTCCGCCCCACCACCGCGCAACAAACTGGTGCAGGCGTGCAAAAAGGTGAGGACGTATTTTCTTTTTGTCAACCATAGAAAGTTATATTTTGCTGTTTACTGTGACGTGAGGATTTTAACATAAACTTCCATGCAAACGCCATAAAAAAAGGCAAGGGACTTGATCCCTTGCCTTTCACACATGCTAAAAATATATTACACAGCGTTGAAGCTGCGCGAATGCCGTGCTACGCCTTAGGACTTCCTGCAACCTTCGGCCCTGCTATGTCCTGCTTTTTGCGTTCAATGAGCTCAATTACGGCCATGGGAGCTGCATCACCGGGCCGGTTGCGGGTCAGGATAATTCTGGTATATCCCCCGTTCCTGGTGGCAAAACGCGGAGCAATATCGGCAAAAAGACCGCTTACCACGGTTTCATCATGAATAAAGCTGAGCGCCTGCCGTCTCGCGTGAAGATCACCCCGCTTACCCAGGGTAATCATCTTTTCAGCCAGCGGCCGGAGCTCCTTGGCCTTTGCCGCGGTAGTTTCGATCTTTTCGTTCTTCAGCAGCGCTGTCACGAGCATCCGGAGCAATGCTTTCCGGTGCGAACTATCTCTCCCAAACTGCCTGCCTGTACATGCATGTCTCATTGCGGTATCCTTATTTCCAATAGTGGATTTATTTAACTCTCGCTCGGTTTTTCTGCCAGCAGACGCCGTGCCTCGGCTACGATCTTATCATCAACTTTAAGGCCCAGGCCCAAACCCATATCCGCAAGAATTTCCTTGATCTCGTTCAATGACTTCCTGCCGAAGTTCTTGGTCTTCAGCATCTCGCTTTCAGTTTTCTGAACCATCTCGGCGATCGTCTCAATGCCGGCGTTCTTGAGGCAGTTCGCAGCACGAACCGACAGTTCAAGCTCATTCACGCTTCGCAGCAGATTTTCGTTAAAGGAGGGTACTTTTTTGATCTCCTCTTCCGTGACCGGCGCATCTTCTTCCTCTTCAGGAAGATGGATGAATATGGACAGATGGTCCTTCAACAGCTTCGATGCATGCGCAACAGCATCATCAGGACGAATACTGCCATCGGTCCAAACCTCGAGCACCAGCTTATCGTAATCGGTCTCCTGGCCTACCCGGGCATTTTCCACTTTGAAATTGACTTTCCTGATCGGCGAAAAAATGGAATCGATCGGAATGACACCAATAGACTGGCCAGGCTCTTTATTTTTGTCAGATGCTACATAACCCCTGCCACGCCGAGCTCGCATTTCAACTTCAATTTTTCCGCCTTTGTCGATCGTGGCAAGATGAAGCTCGGGGTTCAGGATCTCGACCTCTGCATCGGCTTCAATGTCCTTGGCAGTCACTTCGCCCGGCCCCTTGGCCTTGAGAGCAAGCGTCTTCGGCTTATCGGTGTGCAACTTCAAGCGCACTTCCTTGAGGTTGAGGATCAGATCGGTTGTGTCCTCCACTACGCCGGGAATGCTGGAGAATTCGTGCTGCACACCGCTGATCTTCAGGGAGGTGATTGCCGATCCCTCAAGAGAAGACAGGAGCACTCTTCGAAGTGAATTACCCAGCGTTGTACCAAAACCACGCTCTAACGGTTCGGCAGTAAATTTACCATAGGTATCAGTAATCTTTTTGGGATCATACTGAAGTTTCTTGGGCATTTGGAAATCTTTAGCTTTCTTAAGCATGCTTCCTCCATAACGGAGTGAAAAAACTTTCATTAGGACAGCAGAGGATTATAGTGACATCCGGCATGAGCCAGACAGCCCCTGAGCCTTACCATGTACAATTGAACGTGCGCTATTACTTTGAATAGAGCTCGACGACAAGCTGTTCCTTGACCGTCGGGAGCGTACACTCATCGCGGGCCGGCAAAGCCAGTACCTTGCCTCTGAACGCGGCCTTATCCATCTCAAGCCATGCAGGGAATCCGCGTTTTTCAATAGCAGCAAGCGTTTGTTGAATCTGTCCGATACCTTTGCTCTTTTCACGCAATTCCACCACATCACCCGCCTTCAGCAGGTACGAGGGAATATTGACCTTTTTACCGTTCACCAGCATGTGTCCGTGCCGTACCAACTGGCGCGCTTCTTTCTTGGCGCCGGCGAAACCCATGCGCTGGACAACATTGTCGAGCCTTCGTTCCAGGAGTTGCAGAAGGTTGTCGCCCGTGATGCCTTTCATCCGCTCGGCCTTTTCGAAATAACCGCGGAACTGTCCTTCGAGAACGCCGTAGACACGCTTGATCTTCTGTTTTTCCCTGAGCTGCAGGCTATACTCGGAATGTTTAATCCGCGCCTGACCATGTTGTCCGGGCGGGTAACTTCTCCGCGTGATACCGCATTTATCTGTATAGCAACGCTCAGCCTTCAGAAAGAGCTTCGTACCTTCCCGTCTGCAGAGTTTACAAACTGATCCAATATAGCGCGCCACGTGATTCCTCCTGTGTTAAACCCGTCGTCTTTTCGGCGGTCTGCATCCGTTATGCGGTATGGGCGTAACATCCTTGATCGCCACAATCTCCAGCCCTGCCGCCTGAATTGACCTGATCGCCGATTCCCGGCCGGTACCCGGACCCTTGACATAGACCTCTACCTGCCGCATACCATGCTCCATTGCTTTCTTGGCAGCAGTCTCCGCTGCGAGCTGAGATGCAAATGGAGTGCTCTTGCGCGATCCTTTAAAGCCTTTATTCCCTGCACTGGACCATGAAAGCACGTTACCAGCCGTATCCGTAATGGTCACGATCGTATTGTTGAACGATGCATGGATGTGGGCCACCCCCATGGACACATTTTTTCTTTCTTTGCCCTTCTTGGCCATCTATCCTCCTCAAGGCGTATTGGGCTGGATGCACAAACAGGCATCAACAGTTCAAGACGCGCTTCCTGCTCTACTTTTTAGCTAAAGATTTCTTCTTGCCTGACATCGCGGACCTCTTGGGCCCCTTCCGGGTCCTCGCATTCGTCTTTGTCCGCTGCCCTCGTGCCGGCAAACCTTTGCGGTGCCTGAGCCCGCGATAGCTGCCGATATCCATCAACCGCTTAATATTCATCGTCACATCTCTGCGGAGGTCGCCCTCCACAACAAAGTCACGGTCGAGAATGGTACGGATCTTCAGAACATCAGACTCGGCAAGATCTCCGCTCTTCATGGTCGGAGCGATCCCAGCCTCAGCCAGAATCTTCTTGGCAGATGTCTTTCCTATTCCAAAGATATAGGTAAGGGCAACTTCTATTTTTTTATCCTTCGGTAGATCTACTCCGGCTATTCGTGCCACATTTCCTCCTCAATCGCGATGCTGCACCGCACCTGCCAACCAATGGCACGTAACGCGCGGCCATCGTGATCCGCGTACTGCGCTCACACTATCCCTGTCGCTGTTTATGACGTGCGTTTTCGCAAATCACACGCACAATCCCTTTGCGGCGGATAACCTTGCATTTGGTGCATATTTTTCGTACAGAAGAACGAACTTTCATAATAACCCACTTCCACTTTTAATAGTTATTTTCAGAACCCGTTTTCGGGCAGTTACTTAAATCGATAGGTTATCCTGCCCCTGGTGAGGTCGTAGGGCGTTAGCTCAACGGTAACCTTGTCGCCGGGCAGGATCTTAATAAAATGCATCCGCATCTTTCCTGATATGTGCGCCAGGATCTTATGACCATTTTCCATCTCGACACGAAACATGGCGTTCGGCAGTGTTTCTAGGACGGTTCCCTGGACTTCTATTGAATCTTCTTTCGCCATAGTATCTCAGTATCCTGCATCGAACCTGTCGATGATTTTCTCTCTTTACCTGGTGAGTATCATCGGTCCGTCAGCCATGACGGCAATGGTATGCTCGAAATGTGCTGACAGCGACCCGTCTGCCGTTACCGCTGTCCAGCCGTCCTCCTTGACCTTGGTGACGTAACCACCGGCATTAACCATTGGCTCTATGGCCAGGACCATGCCGGTTTTTAATCTTGGTCCGCCGCCCCGGTCGCCGAAATTCGGTATCTGCGGATCCTCATGCAGACTTCTTCCGATACCGTGCCCGACAAACTCTCTCACTACCGAAAAACCGTGTGCCTCAACGTGCGACTGAACGGCCGCTGAAATATCATACAGTCTATTCCCGGGCCTTGCTTCCGCAATACCCTTGAACAGCGATTCTTCCGTAACCTTGATCAGGAGCTTAGCCTCGTTCGTTATTGACCCTACCGGAACCGTTATTGCGGCATCGCCGTAGAATCCATCAACGATCGCGCCAACATCGATGCTGATTATGTCTCCCCGCTTAAGCATGACGCTCTTGGAGGGAATACCGTGTACTACCTGTTCATTGACCGAAGTACAGAGGCTGCAGGGAAAACCGCGGTAACCCTTGAAGGCCGGTTTTGCTCCGGCATCTCTGATGAACTGTTCGGCGAAATCATCCAGCTCTTTGGTTGTTATACCTGCCTGCACTTTTGTGCGAATTATTTCCAAGACATTCGCCACGACCAGGCAGGCCTTACGAATCTTTTCTATTTCCTGAAGGGACTTGAGAATTACCATGAGTACAACCTGTCCTCATCGTCTCCCTTTAACTGAAACACCTTTCAGGAATCCTCCATAGTGCCTCTGGATAAGATGAGACTCTATCTGTGACACCGTATCCAGGGCGACACCAATGACGATCAGCAACGATGTCCCTCCGAAATAAAAGGGAACATTAAAGGCCTTGTAGAATATGTCCGGCAATACGCATACTGCTGAGAGATATATTGCGCCGCCAAGCGTGATCCTTGTCAAAACGCGGTAAAGATAGTCAGAGGTCTTTTTCCCGGGACGGATGCCGGGAATGAAACCGCCGTATTTTTTCAAATTTTCCGCAATGTCTACCGGATTAAAGACGATTGCAGTGTAAAAGAACGCGAAAAATACGATCATGACGATATACACCGTCGTATACAACACATGTCCCGGTGCAAGCTGCGTTGCTATCGTCTTGATCCAGCCCGCCTCGGTGAAGCTTGCGATCGTTGCCGGGAACAGCAGTATGGACGATGCAAAGATAGGAGGAATAACGCCAGCCGAATTTATCTTAAGCGGAAGATGAGTGCTCTGACCTTTATAGATCTTTCGTCCGACCATGCGTTGCGCATACTGAACCGCAATTTTCCTCTGGCCCCGCTCCATTACAATGATCGCAGCAATGACCGAGACAATGATGACAAGAATAACCGCGATCATAAAATAGGGTATTTCACCGGAGGTAACCAGACCGAAGGTATTAATGACCGCTCTCGGAAAACCCGCAACGATGCCAGCGAAAATGATGAGTGAGATACCGTTTCCAATGCCCCGTTCGGTTATCTGCTCTCCCAGCCACATGATGAAGGTGGTTCCCGCGGTAAGCGTGATCATGGTAAGGATACGAAACGACCATCCGGTCGACTCTACAAACGCGCCGCCACCCATCTTCTCAATTCCAACCGCCATCCAGAAGGACTGAAACCCGGCAATGACCACCGTACCGTAGCGGGTATACTCGGTAATCTTTTTGCGGCCCGATTCGCCTTCTTTTGCAAGCGCCTGCAGTCGAGGAATGACCACCGTCAGAAGTTGCAATACGATCGAGGCGGTAATGTACGGCATGATCCCGAGCGCAAAAATAGTTACCCGTGAGAGAGCTCCACCGGAGAACATATCGAAAAAGCCCATTAATCCAGATGCCGCCTGGTGCAGGTATTGACTCAGTGCATCACCCCGTACTCCGGGGGTGGGAATATGCGCACCGATCCGATACACTGCGAGCATGAGAAGCGTAAAGAAAACGCGCTTTCTAAGCTCAGGAATATTAAATATGTTTTTAATGCCGGTGAACAAGGGTTATATTACCTCGGCCTTCCCGCCGGCGGCTTCTATTTTCTCCACCGCTGTCTTGCTGAATTTATGAGCGCGAATCGTGACACCCTTCTTCAACTCACCCATACCAAGCACCTTGACTTCGGCTTTTAGACTTTTTATAAGACCGTTCTGATGCATCGTCTCCGGGGTTATCGTTCCGCCGGCACTCGCCGCATCCAAATCGGTCAGGTTCACAACTGCATACTCTTTCCTGAAGATATTCGTAAAACCACGCTTCGGGATACGGCGTTGCAGCGGCATCTGGCCGCCTTCAAATCCTGCCGGTTTTACTCCTCCTGAACGGGCCTTCTGTCCTTTGTGTCCCTTGGTTGAGGTCTTGCCATGTCCTGAACCGACACCCCGGCCAACCCGCTTTTGGTTCTTTTTTGCCCCTGGTTGAGGCTTAAGATCTTCTAATCGCATAGTATGTATTCCTATATCTGCAGTAGCCTGATTTTAAAAAACTAGTTTATAACATCCTCAACCCGTATCAGATGGCTGACCTTGTTTACCATCCCTCTGATTTCGGGAGTATCAAGTCTCACCACAGAACCGTTGAGCTTTCTCAGTCCCAGTCCGACCAGAACAACCTTGTGTTTACCCGGCCGGGCAATACTGCTCCGCACCAGGGTTATTTTTATTTTTTTGGCTTCATCCTTCGACATCTTAGGCAAGCTCCTCCACGGATTTACCCCGGAGAGCGGCAACCTGCGCCGCACTTCTGAGCCTGACCAATCCGTTAATTGTAGCACTGACCACGTTGTGCGGATTACTGGAACCCAGTGACTTGCACAGCACGTTCCGCACACCAACGACCTCAAGCACCGACCGGCTTGCGCCGCCCGCGATCAACCCCGTGCCTTCGGAGGCCGGCTTCAGCAATACTTTTCCCGCCCCGTAATGACCAAGCACTTCATGGGGTATCGTGTCACCCTTGAGTGAAACAAGAACCATGTTCTTTTTGGCCCGCTCAACAGCTTTCTTAATGGCTACCGGCGCCTCGGCTGCTTTTCCTTTTCCAACACCGATCTTGCCATGTCCATCACCGACGACCACCAGTGCGCTGAAATTAAAGCGCTTTCCGCCCTTGACCACTTTGGCGACCCGGTTCAGGTAGACTAGTTTATCCTTCAGACCATCGCCGTCTTCTGCATCTTTATTGTATCGCTCTGCCAAAGCTGCCTCCACAATACTGCTGATTCACTAAAAGTTTAATCCCTGTTCCCGCGCTGCGTCTGCCAAGGCCTTGATGCATCCGTGATATTGGTATCCGCCACGGTCAAAAACGACATCTTTGATATTCTTGCTCAGAGCACGCTGCGCGATGTTCGCGCCAACCTTCTTCGCAGCCGCAATGTTTCCGCAATGCTTCAGACCGGTTTGTATCTCTTTCTCGGCCGACGATGCTGCTGCAACGGTTTTCCCGTCCGTGTCGTCGATAAGCTGTACATAAATATGGCTGAGGCTCTTATAGACACTCAAACGGGGCCGCGCAGTCGTGCCGTTTACACGTTTGCGTACTCTTTCATGTCTTCTCTGTCTGGCTTTTAGCTTGCTCTTTGCCACGTTCACTCTCCATCATGCTGATTGCGACACATCACTCAGGTGACGCCGCCCGCATTAGAAATCGATTGACTACTTTCCGCCCTTACCAGCCTTGCCTTCTTTACGCTTGATGACTTCGGTGCTGTATTTAATGCCCTTGCCTTTGTATGGCTCGGGTTTTTTCAGGCTTCGCACATTTGCTGCGATCTGACCAACGAGCTGCCGGTCCACACCCTTGAGAACGATCTGGGTTTGCTTCGCGTCAACGGTCGCCTTGATGCCATTCGGCAGCGCATACACGATGGGATGAGAGAAACCGAGTGTCAGCATCAGATTAGAACCATGCACTGCTGCTTTAAAACCCACTCCGGTTATCTCCAGCGTTTTTTCGAAGCCCTTACTGACGCCCACAACCATGTTGGCGATCAAATTTCTGGTCAAACCATGAAGTTCCCGGTATAGTTTCTGATCCGACGGACGCTCCACCGTAAGCGTGTTGTTTTCTTTTTTGATCGTCAGCTTTGGGTTTACAACCTGGCTGATCTCACCCAGGGGGCCCTTAACAGTAACCTTTCCGGCCTCCAGTTTTGCTTCAACCCCTGCGGGCATCTCTATTGGTTTTTTACCAACCCTCGACATAACAACTCCTCAAATTCCTGAATAGAACGGATTCACGTCACCGGGACACTACCAAACGTGGCAAATGACCTCACCACCAACATTGTCCTTTTGTGCCTGCTTACCAGTCTGAACGCCCTTCGGCGTAGACAGAATGGCAATCCCGAGCCCTCGTAAAACGCGCGGAATGGCTTTACTATTGGCATACACGCGACATCCTGGCTTGCTGATCCGCTTCAGTCCCGTGATCACCGGCAATTCCTCGTCCGAATATTTAAGATAAACCCGGATGACCCCTTGCCGACGGTCTTTGACCAGCTTCAGATTTTTAATATACCCCTCATCCTTAAGAATTTTTGCGACTTCCATCTTAAGTTTTGATGACGGGATGTCAACCTTCTCGTGCTTTGCTTTACTTGCGTTGCGGATCCGCGTCAGCATATCCGCGATAGGATCGGTCATCATCGGTTCAAACCCCTTCTGCTTACCAACTCGCCTTAATCACGCCCGGGATTTCACCCTTAAGCGCACCGTTTCTAAAACAAATGCGGCACATATCAAACTTCCGCAGATACCCTCGCGGTCGTCCGCACAGAGGACAGCGCGTATATGCCTGCACTTTAAATTTTGGCGGTCTGTTTGCCTTCGCTATCAAGGACTTCTTTGCCATGTTTCCTCCCAGAGAACCTTACCTGAAGCTTACTTCCTGAACGGCATACCAAAGTGGCGAAGCAACGCCCTGCCCTCTTCATCAGTATTGGCCGTCGTCACAAAAACAATATCCATGCCGTGAACCGATTCAACTTTATCGTACTCTATTTCCGGGAAAATAATCTGTTCCTTGATACCCAGGGTATAGTTTCCCCGGCCGTCAAAGGACTTCGTCGGAATACCCTTGAAGTCACGGATACGAGGCAATGCCGCGCTGATAAAACGATCCAGAAACTCGAACATGTGTTCGCGGCGAAGCGTCACGCTGCACCCGATCGGCATACCTTCTCTGAGCTTAAAAGCCGCGATCGACTTTTTTGCTTTCGTGATTACAGGACGCTGGCCGGTAATTCTTCCCAGTTCATCAACCGCAAAGTCAAGCGCCTTGGCGTTCGCTATCGCTTCACCCAAACCGACATTAAGAACAATTTTTACCAGTTTCGGGGCCTGCATGGGATTCTTGTAGCTGAATTCCTTCATGAGCGCCGGAATAACGGTTTCCTTGTACTGCAACTGCATCCTCGGCGGCCCTGTCTTTACGGGAACAGACTTGGCAGCACCGGCCTCTGCGGTTACTTCGGGTTTTGCGGCTTTTTTAGGTTCTTTGGCCTGTGCCTTAGGTTTCCCGTCAGCTTTTGCGGCCTTCGGAGCCGCCTTCTGTGCGGTTCCCTTTGTGTCTTTGCTTTTATCTTTTTTGTCTGCCATTGATCGCTTTCCCTATTTTGCCAGTATTCCCTTATCCACCCCTTACGTTCCGGGCGATTCGGCGTCTGCTAGCTCAGAGTTTCGTTGCAGTTTTTGCAAACGCGGATACGCGTTCCATCTTCCTGCGTCTTCCGTACAGCAGCCGTCGGCTTATCACACTTCGAGCAAATCAACTTGACGTTCGACACGGAGAGGGGGCCTTCCTTCTCAACAATGCCTCCCTGCCTCAGTTGCTGCGTCGGCCGGGTATGCCGCTTGATCATGTTCAATTTTTCTATCAAGAGCCTGTTTTCCGCCGGATATACGGCGATAACTCTGCCCTTTTTGCCCTTCTCCTTGCCGGAGATCACCAACACATTATCATTTTTCTTTATCTGCATATTCTTACGTCCTGGTTTCCTATCGGAGCGTTATTGGTCGGCGACTCGGAGTTACAGCACTTCCGGCGCCAGTGAAATTATCTTCATAAAGTTCTTTTTCCGCAGTTCGCGGGCAACCGGTCCGAAAATACGGGTGCCGATCGGTTCATTGCTTGCATTGATCAGCACCGCTGCATTCCGGTCAAATTTTATATACGATCCATCTGCGCGCCGCACTTCCTTGGTTGTCCGGACAACAACCGCCTTCGCAACCGTTCCCTTTTTTGCCTGCCCGTCCGGAATGGCCATCTTGATAGCCACGACAATAATATCACCTAGTGATGCGTACCGCTTGCGCGTACCGCCTAGCACTTTGATGCACATTACTTTTTTTGCGCCGGAATTATCGGCGACGTCTAATACGGTCTGTTGCTGAATCATCTCTTATCCCCTAGCACAGGTAGTCGATTTACGGCTGATTACTGGGCCTTTTCCACGATCTCAAGCACTTTCCAGCGTTTTTCCTTTGACAGCGGCCTGGTTTCTATGAAACGTACCACATCGCCGACCTTGCACTCATTTTTTTCATCATGAGCCTTGAACTTGGTCGTACGGCTGATAGTTTTCGTGTACTTCGTGTGCGCTACGCGCCTCGACACCGCCAGAACCACGGTCTTGTCCATTTTATCGCTGACTACACGACCAACATACGCTTTTCTTTTTTTAGACTCGCCCATATTTTTCCTTTAAGACCGTTTTTGCTCTTGCGATATCCTTGCGGAGTATCCGCAAACGCATCGGATTTTCTATCTGGCCCATTGCCTGTTGGAACCGCAGATTGAATATCTCTTTTTTCATATCCGTGGCCTTGGCCTCCAGCTCTTCACTGGATAAATCTTTCATATCGCGCAGACTGGATTTCATATTGCCGCCTCCCGAGAGACAAACTTGGTGGCAATCGGCAACTTGTACGCTGCAAGCCTGAACGCCTCTCGTGCTACCGACTCATCGACACCACCCATTTCGTAAAGCACCCGACCAGGCTTCACTACCGCTACCCAGTATTCAGGCGCTCCCTTGCCTTTGCCCATACGCGTTTCGGCCGGTTTCTTCGTAATAGGCTTGTCCGGGAATATGCGTATCCATATTTTCCCTCCCCGCTTGACGTAGCGGGTCATGGCGATACGAGCAGCTTCAATTTGCCGGCTCGTGATCCAACCCGGCTCAAGGACCTTCAGGCCGAACTCACCGTAGCTGACCTCGGCTCCCCGATAGGCAGTTCCGGTCATCCTGCCCTTCATCATTTTTCTATGTTTTACTCTTTTCGGCGCTAGCATAATCGCATTCCTTTACGACGGTCATAGTATTGCTGATACGTAAAATCGTTACGCAGTTACCTTAGACGGCTGCAGCACATCACCTTTATAGATCCAGACCTTCACGCCGATCTGTCCCATCGTTGTTTTTGCTTCAAAAAAACCGTACTGGATATCGGCCCGCAGCGTATGGAGCGGCACGCGTCCCTCTCGGTACCATTCGGTCCTGGCGATTTCACCGCCAGCCAACCTTCCGGCGCACATGATCTTGATGCCCTGAGCGCCCAGGCGGAGAGCTGAGGTCACGGACTTTTTCATTGCCCGGCGAAAAGCAATGCGGCGCTCCAGCTGAAGAGCTATGTTCTCAGCAACCAGCTGTGCGTCAAGTTCCGGCCGTCGGATTTCCTGGATATTGATGTACATCTGCTTACCGGTCATGGTTTCAAGGTCTTTTTTAAGCTTGTCGACCTCGGCGCCTTTTTTCCCGATAATGATGCCGGGCCGGGCCGTATGGATATTTATCTTGGCCTTTTGTCCAGCCCGTTCAATCTCTATTTTAGAAACGCCAGCATGCATCAAGCGTTCCTTCACGATCTTGCGGATCTTAATATCCTCATGCAGGAGCGCTGCATAATTCTTTTGTGAGAACCAGCGGGAATCCCATGTCTTAATGACCCCAAGCCGGAAACCGATCGGATGTACCTTCTGTCCCATTATGCCTCCACCGTAAACACTATGCTGAGAGCACCAGCGTGATATGGCTGGTCCTCTTTTTTATCTGGTTTGCCCTGCCCATGGCACGCGCCCGGATCCGCTTCATCGTGGCGCCCTGATTGACAAACGCCTTGGTCACCATGAGAGAATCCACATCGCCCACCTTCTTCTGCTCTGCATTTGCCACAGCTGAATCGAGAAGCTTCTTTACGATGCGCGCAGCATGCAGCGGGGTAAAGGTGAGAATATTTATCGCATCACCCACCATCTTGCCGCGAATGAGGTCAATGACCTGCCTCGCCTTACGCGGAGTAATTCGTATATGTCTGACCGTTGCGCTTGCTTCCATCTTCGTATCCTCGCTCTAGTTCACAAAACTGCGCTACTTGGGTGCGCTTGTCTTTTCTGCGGTCTTTGCCTTTGACCCACCATGCGCCTTGAAGGTCCTGGTCGGCGAAAACTCGCCCAGTTTATGTCCCACCATGTTCTCGGTGACATAGACCGGAATAAATTTTCTGCCATTGTGCACCGCCATGGTGTGTCCAATGAAATCCGGCGTAATAGTAGACCGCCTGGACCACGTTTTCGTGATCTTTTTATCACCCGATGCGTTCATGGTCTCAACTTTCTTCATGAGACTCGTGTCCACAAAAGGACCTTTTTTAATTGATCTGGGCACCGTATCCTCCGCTGCAACGTATCACGAGATTGCGGATTCCCGCTATCTGCTCTTCGTTCTTCTTTTCAGAATGAACTTATTCGTCGTCTTGTTCTTTCTCGTTTTCACGCCATCCGGGAGACCCCAGGGCGAACATCCTGGCCTGCCGCCCGAGGATTTTCCCTCGCCGCCGCCAAGAGGATGATCAACCGGATTCATGACCACTCCGCGCACTCTCGGCCGCATTCCCATCCAGCGCGAACGACCGGCCTTGCCGATGCTTATATTCTCATGGTCAAGATTTCCAACTTGGCCAATGGTTGCCATGCATTCTGAACGAACAGTACGGATCTCACCGGAATTAAGCCTCAACGTTGCAAGCTCGCCTTCCCTTGCCAGCAGCTGCACAGATGCGCCTGCACTCCTTGCCAACTGCCCGCCTGCACCTTTTTTGAGTTCCACATTGTGGACCACCGTACCAACAGGGATCGAGGTGATGGGAAGCGCATTACCCGGCTTGATATCAGCATCGGGTCCTGAAACTACCCGATCTCCGACATTCAGCCCAACGGGTGCGAGGATATACCGTTTCTCACCGTCAACATAATGCAGGAGAGCGATACGCGCGGTACGATTCGGATCGTACTCAATATGCGCCACAACAGCTGGCACACCGGTCTTTTCACGCCTGAAGTCGACGATTCTGTATTTCTTCTTGTGCCAACCAGCACGATAGCGGACCGTGATCTTGCCGCGGTTGTTCCGACCGCCACTCTGGCTGAGCTTTACTACCAGCGATTTTTCCGGCCTGCTCCGTGTTACTTCTTCGAATGTCGATGAAGTCTGGAATCTCCTGCCCGGGGATGTTGGATTATAGGTCTTTACCGGCATTTACGCACCCTCAAATATATCGATCTTTTCGCCTGGTTTCAGCGTTACATACGCCTTTTTCCAGTCTGATCTGCGGCCGAGCCGCTGCCCCATACGCTTCTTCTTGCCCGCAGTTTTTACCGTGGTTACATCCGCAACTTTTACCTTGAATATTCCCTCGATAGCCTTCCGAACCTGCAGCTTATTGGCATCGGTCCTTACTTCGAAGGTCAGTACATTATTTTTTTCTTTCAGCCGAGTGCCCTTTTCCGTGATGCGGGGCGCCTTAACTATGTCATAGAGATCAATGGTCATTTTCCGTAAACCTCCTGAATGGCGCTCAAAGCATCCTGCGTCATAATGAGGTACCTGTACTTCAACAGATCATACACATTAATATTTTCCATCCTGAGCACCTTGACCGATGGGATATTGCGCGAAGCCAGCGTCAGGTTTATATTCTCCGCTTTAATGAGAACGAGTGCGTTTTCCTTGACCCCGAGAGTATCAAGCATCGAGGTAACCAGTTTGGTTTTCGGCTCGGCAAAATCAAGTGAACTGACCAGGACCAACCGGCTATCAACAACCTTTGACGCTATGGCATCAATAAGCGCAGCTCGCTTTTCTTTTTTGGGCAGCGAATACGAGTAATCGCGGGGCGTTGGACCAAAACAGGTACCGCCATGCCTCCACAAGGGTGACCGGTTGCTTCCTGCACGAGCACGTCCGGTTCCCTTCTGTTTCCAGGGTTTTTTTCCACCGCCGCTCACCATCGCCTTGTTCTTCGTTGATGCAGTACCCGCCCGCCTGTTTGCAAGCTGGTTCACGACCGAGGCGTGGATAAGGTGTGGCCGGATCTCGGACCCGAACAGGGACGGAAGCTCCACATCCTTTACTTTCTTATTATTCTGGTCAACCATTACGACTGACGGCATTTCAGTAACCCTCTATTCCTTGATTAATCAGCCTTGTAGATAAGAAGCAGGCCGTTGACGCCGCCCGGCACCGCACCGCGAACAAACAGCAGATTTTGGTCCGGCCGAACATCGACTATTTCCAGGTTTTTAATCGTCTTCTTTGCCACGCCCATATGACCCGGGAGTTTCTTGCCGGGCCAAACGCGAGACGGATAGGAACTTGCACCGATCGAGCCAGGAGCGCGGTTGAACATGGATCCATGCCCTCCGGGACCGCCGGCAAAATTATGTCGTTTCATGACACCGGCAAAACCCTTTCCCTTCGTCGTGCCGCTCACGGTGATCATATCGCCTTTTTTGAACATGTCGATAGTCACGACCTGACCAGCCTCAAACTCTCCGGTCCGGAATTCTCTGAGCACACGGTGGGGCGGCGTTTCAGTCTTCTTAAAATGCCCTGCCATCGCCTTGGTAATGCGGTTTTTCTTCTTTTCTTCTTCAAAGGACAGCTGGACAGCCTCATAACCATCCGTCTCAGCAGTTTTTTTCTGAACCACCTTGCACGGACCGGCCTGGATCACCGTTACCGGGATCAGCTCTCCACCGTTAAAGTGCTGGCTCATGCCAATTTTTTTTCCGATAATACCCTTGCTCATATCGTATCCCTTCACCTGCACGCTGACAGCAACTAGTTTGCGATGCGTCTACGGCTGCTGCTACCCGCTAGAGCTTGATCTCTACGTCCACACCAGCCGCCAAATCAAGCTTCATCAGAGCATCGACCGTCTGGGGCGTCGGATCCAGGATGTCAAGCAAGCGCTTGTGCGTCCTGATCTCAAACTGTTCTCGCGACTTCTTATCCACGTGCGGGGAGCGAAGAACGGTCCAGCGATTGATACTGGTCGGCAGCGGAATCGGTCCTGACACCTTTGCGCCGGTCCTCTTGGCCGTATCAATAATCTCTACTGCCGACTGGTCCAGCAGACGGTGGTCATATCCTTTTAATCGTATCCTGATCTTCTGCGTCACGGCGTATCCTTCCCTTACTCGATAACTTCGGTAATAACTCCGGCGCCCACGGTCCTGCCGCCTTCGCGGATGGCGAACCGGAGACCCTTATCCATGGCGATCGGCCCGATGAGCTCTACGCTGCAGGTCATATTGTCGCCCGGCATCACCATCTCCACGCCCTCGGCAAGGGTCACCACGCCAGTCACGTCCGTGGTCCGGAAGTAGAACTGGGGACGGTAGCCCTTGAAGAACGGGGTGTGTCGGCCGCCTTCTTCTTTGGTAAGGATGTAGGCCTCGGCCTTGAACTTGGTGTGGGGGGTGATGCTCCCGGGCTTGGCAAGCACCATGCCGCGCTCAACGTCTTCTTTCTTGATGCCGCGCAGCAGGACTCCGACGTTGTCGCCGGCTTCGCCCTGGTCCAGAAGCTTCCGGAACATCTCGACGCCAGTAACAACGGTCTTCTGCGTGGGCTTGATTCCCACGATCTCGATTTCTTCGCCCACCTTCACGATGCCGCGCTCGATCCTGCCGGTAACCACGGTGCCGCGACCGGCGATGGAGAACACGTCTTCCACCGGCATAAGATAGGGTTTGTCTATTTCACGCTTGGGCTGGGGGATGTAGCTGTCAACTGCTGCCATGAGTTCCAGTATGCTCTTGTACTCCGGCGCGTTGACGTCTTTGCTCTCGCTCTGGAGTGCTTTCAGGGCGCTCCCTTTTACGATCGGGGTCTTGTCCCCGGGGAACTGGTACTTGGACAGAAGCTCGCGGATCTCGAGTTCCACAAGCTCGATGAGCTCGGGGTCGTCGACCATGTCCACCTTGTTCATGTACACGACCATGTAGGGCACACCGACCTGACGGGCGAGCAGGATATGCTCACGGGTCTGGGGCATGGGGCCGTCAGCTGCGGAAACCACGAGAATTGCGCCGTCCATCTGGGCGGCTCCGGTGATCATGTTCTTGACGTAATCGGCATGGCCCGGGCAGTCCACATGGGCGTAGTGACGGTTCTCCGTCTGGTATTCCACGTGCGCCGTGGCGATGGTGATGCCGCGCTCACGTTCTTCGGGAGCCTTGTCGATATTGTCGTAGGAAACAAACGTCGCGAAGTTCTTGAACGACAGTACCTTCGTGATGGCCGCTGTCAAGGTGGTCTTGCCGTGGTCAACATGGCCGATGGTGCCCACGTTCACATGAGGTTTTGTCCTCTCAAATTTTGCCTTTGCCATGCTATCTGCCTCCTGTTGAAAAGTGAAAATCCAATGGAATAAGTACTATTACCGTTTGACTGCCTCGCCTTTTACCTTAGCGATGATCTGTTCTGAAATGTTTTTCGGGACTTCCTCGTAATGCGCAAACTGCATGGTATAGGTCGCTCTCCCCTGTGTCTTGGACCGGATGTCCGTAGCATAACCGAACATTTCTGAAAGCGGCACCTGTGCTGATATCACCCGACCGGTGCCACGTACATTCATACCCTGCACACGGCCGCGGCGAGAGCTGAGATCGCCGATAATATCGCCCATATATTCTTCTGCGCACACGACCTCTACTGCCATTACCGGCTCAAGCAAAGCGGGATTCGCCCTGCCCGCACCTTCTTTGAAACCCATGGAACCGGCGATCTTAAATGCCATTTCCGAGGAATCTACGTCATGATAAGATCCATCGATGAGCGTTATCTTTATGTCGACCACGGGATACCCGGCGAGCACGCCGTTCAGCATCGCCTCTTCAATACCCTTCTGCGTTGGCGCTACGTATTCCTTGGGAACCGAACCACCAACGGTCTTGTTCACAAATTCAAAACCTTTTCCAGGCTCTTGCGGCTCAAGTTCAAGCACCACATGGCCATACTGACCGCGTCCGCCGGACTGGCGTATGAACTTGCCTTCTGCAGTGACTTTCTTCTTGATCGTCTCGCGGTACGCGACCTGGGGCTTGCCCACATTCGCATCAACTTTGAATTCGCGCAAAAGGCGGTCAACGATGATCTCCAGATGAAGCTCTCCCATGCCCGAGATGATGACCTGCCCGGTCTCCTGGTCAGTCATCACACGGAACGACGGATCTTCCTGCATGAGCTTCTGGAGCGAGAACCCCAGCTTTTCCTGGTCTGCCTTGGTCTTGGGCTCGATGGCCACCGAGATGACCGGCTCCGGGAATATCATGGCTTCCAAGACCACGGGCTTGTTTTCATCACACAGCGTATGCCCGGTGAGCGTGCTCTTGAGCCCCACTGCCGCGCAGATATCGCCGGAATAGATCTGCTCGATCTCTTCACGCTTGTTCGCGTGCATTTTGAGCAGCCTGCCGACACGCTCTCTGGTGCCTTTGGAAGAGTTATATACATACGATCCGGATGTCAGCGTCCCGGAATAGACCCGGACGAACGTCAGCTGACCAACAAAAGGGTCGGTCATGATCTTGAATGCTATGCCTGCAAAAGGCTCGCTGTCAGATGCTGTGCGAACGACTTCCTCGCCTTTGGGACCAATGCCCGTGACCGGCGGAATATCCAAAGGAGACGGAAGATAGTCCACCACTGCATCAAGGAGAAGCTGTACGCCCTTATTCTTGAACGCCGACCCGCAGATAACCGGGAAGATGCTCATAGCAATCGTTCCCTTGCGGATCGCCACCATGATCTCGGCTTCCGTAGGCGTTTCGCCGTTCAGGAACTTTTCCATAACTACTTCGTCCGCGTCAGCGATCTTTTCGATCATTTTTTCGCGGTATTCCTGCGCCTTGGGCAGAAGATCGGCCGGAATATCATCGACAACAAATTTTGCACCCAGTGTTTCATCGTCGAAAAGGACCGCCTTCATTTTCACCAGGTCAATGCAACCGCGAAATTTATCCTCCGCTCCGACAGGGAGCTGGATCGGTACTGCGTTTGCGCCAAGCCGGTCAACCATGGACTGAACGCTCATGTAGAAATCAGCGCCGATCCTGTCCATTTTATTCATGAATGCTATGCGGGGGACATTATACTTGTCCGCCTGACGCCATACGGTCTCCGATTGGGGTTCAACGCCGCTCACCGAATCGAAGGCGGCAACAGCGCCATCAAGCACACGAAGCGAGCGCTCCACTTCAATAGTAAAGTCCACATGTCCCGGAGTATCAATGATATTAATGCGCTTGTCGCGCCAAAAACAGGTGGTTGCGGCAGAGGTGATAGTAATGCCGCGTTCCTGCTCCTGGATCATCCAGTCCATGACCGCAGTGCCGTCATGTACTTCGCCGATCTTATAGGAAACACCGGTATAATAAAGAATGCGCTCCGTCGTCGTCGTCTTGCCGGCGTCGATGTGAGCCATAATACCAATGTTGCGTGTATTTTCGAGTGAAAACTGCCTGGCCAAAACTGCCTCCGCTTCTCTCTATAAAGAACTTACCAGCGATAATGAGCGAATGCCTTGTTGGCATCTGCCATACGGTGAATATCTTCCTTCTTCTTCACCGCAGCACCGGTATTGTTCGATGCATCCATGATCTCTCCAGCCAGCTTATCCACCATGGATTTTTCCGGCCGCTGTGACGCGTACAACCTGAGCCAGCGATAGGCAAGCGACATTCTGCGAGGCTGCTTCACCTCGATAGGCACCTGGTATGAAGCGCCACCCACCCGGCGCGACTTCACCTCAAGGGTCGGCTTCAAATTCTCGATCGCCTTCTTGAAAATAGCGATCGGGTCACCATTGGTCTTCTGCTGAATCCGGTCGAGCGCCTTATAACAAATAGCCTCTGCCGTGCTCTTCTTGCCCTTGCGCATAAGCACATTCACAAACTTCGCGAGCATCTGGCTGTGATATTTTGGATCGGGCAGTGATTCTCTTTTTACAACAACGCTTTTTCTCGGCATAGTATGCTGTTCCTTTTTTTACGCATTAGGTGCCATCGGCGCACCTGCTGAACTGCCAAACCTGCTACTTAGGCCGCTTTGCCCCGTACTTGGAGCGACCCTGTTTACGATTTGCAACGCCAACCGTATCAAGCGTGCCACGCACGATATGATAGCGAACGCCCGGCAAATCCTTTACCCTGCCGCCACGGATGAGCACAATAGAGTGCTCCTGGAGGTTGTGCCCAACGCCAGGAATATACGTGGTCACTTCCATGCCGTTCGTGAGCCTGACCCTCGCCACCTTGCGGAGAGCGGAGTTCGGTTTCTTCGGCGTCGTGGTATAAACCCTGATGCAGACCCCTCGTTTCTGGGGACTACCCTTCAGAGCCGGGCTCTTGGTCTTTGTTGCCGCCAAGGACCGACCTTGCCGTACAAGCTGATTAATGGTAGGCACGTGTTTAACTCCTTAAAAACATGAACATAACAACTTTGGGAAAAAGTTGAGTCAAAACCTGATGATTATATATATCTATCCGTCGAATGTCAAGATTTTTTTTACCAATTCTGAAAAATATGCAACTGAACTCCTCCGCAATCAATGAAACCTCTAAAAAACGCAGAGGAGGTCAGCTGAATACCGCTTTAAATCTGCCATCAGGGATTTTGCGCTGTTACAGTGACTCTACTGCTTCCTCTTCTATCGGCTCCATGAACGTGTTCCGGTATTCTGCCAAGCCGGTACCTGCCGGTATTAACCGGCCCATGATCACGTTCTCTTTCAGGCCGACAAGATCGTCGACTGCCCCGGTAATTGCCGCCTCCGTGAGCACCCGAGTAGTTTCCTGGAACGATGCCGCGGATATAAAGCTATCCGTGGTGAGAGACGCCTTCGTAATACCAAGGAGGATCGGCCGCGCTGTCGCGGGCACACCCCCTTTAGCGATCACAGCCTCGTTCTCTCGGGCGAAATTGAAGCGATCCACCTGTTCGCCGATGAGGAATGGCGCATCTCCCGCTTCCTCGATCCTGACCTTGCGCAGCATCTGGCGAACAATGACCTCGATGTGCTTGTCGTTGATGCTCACACCCTGGAGACGATAGACCTGCTGCACTTCATCCACAAGGTATTTTTGGAGCTCGCGCGGTCCCAGCACGCTCAGAATGTCGTGAGGGTCGACCGGGCCGTCCATGAGCGGTTCGCCGGCGGCCACCCAGTCTCCTTCGTGCACGTTCACGTGTTTGCCTTTGGGGATCAGGTATTCCTTCTCGTTCCCCATACCGTCCTTCACCAGAATCCTGCGCATGCCTTTCACAAAACCGCCGAATTCCACTGTCCCGTCGATTTCGCTGATGATAGCCTGTTCCTTCGGTTTTCTTGCCTCGAAGAGTTCGGCAACCCTCGGAAGACCGCCCGTAATGTCCTTGGTCTTGGTGGTCTCACGCGGGATTTTGACAAGGATGTCGCCCGGGAAGACCTCGCCGTTCTTGTCGACCAGGATGTGCGCTCCTGCCGGCAGCAGATAGCGCGCCACGACGTTGGAGCCGGGCAGTCTGGCGGTCTTACCGTGCGGGTCTTTGATCGAGATACGCGGCCTCAGGTTCTGGTTCGGATAATCAATGATCACCTTACGCGACAATCCGGTAACTTCATCCACTTCCTCGCGCATGGTGACACCTTCGATAATGTCACCGTAGGCGATTTTGCCGCCGATTTCCGTGAGGATGGGGAGAGAATAGGGATCCCATTCCACCAGTTTCTGGCCGAGCTCTACCTTGTGGCCGTCCTGCACCTTGAGCCGCGCACCGTAGATGACCGCATATTTCTCACGCTCGCGTCCCGTCTCATCATAGATGGCGATGCTGCCGCTGCGGGCCATGACCACGTAATCGCCTTCCTTGTTCTTCACCGTGTTCACATTGAGATACTTCAGAACGCCGGCATTCTTCGCCTCCAGCACCGTCTGCTCCACGACCTTGCTCGCCGTACCGCCGATATGGAACGTCCGCATGGTGAGCTGCGTTCCGGGTTCACCGATGGACTGAGCAGCGACGATACCGATAGCCTCGCCGATGTCCACCAGCTTGCCGCGGCTAAGATCACGGCCATAGCACATCCGGCAGACGCCGCGCAACGACTGACACGTAAGCACCGATCTGATCTTGAGCTTATCTATGCCGGATTCCTCGATCCGCTTCACCAGCTCCTCGTTGATCTCACGGCGCGTCCCGATGATCACGTCCTTGGTGATCGGGTCCTTGATGTCCTCGGCTGCAACACGCCCGAGAATACGCTCTGACAACGGCTCGATGATCTCGCCGCCTTCGACGAGCGATCCCACAATAATGCCGTCTGTCGTGCCGCAGTCATCCTGGGTAATGATAACGTCCTGAGACACGTCCACCAGCCTTCTCGTAAGATAACCCGAGTTGGCCGTTTTGAGCGCAGTATCGGCAAGACCTTTGCGGGCGCCGTGGGTGGAGATGAAATATTGGAGCACCGTGAGGCCTTCGCGGAAATTCGCCGTGATCGGCGTCTCAATAATCTCGCCTGACGGCTTGGCCATAAGTCCGCGCATACCCGCAAGCTGCCTGATCTGCTGCGTACTGCCGCGCGCTCCCGAATCGGCCATCATAAAGATGTTGTTGAACGAACGGGCTTCCTGGAGCTCGGACTTCTTTGCCACGCCGATCTCGACCGCTTCCATGCCGAGTTCCGCCATCATTTCATCAGCGATCTTTTCCGTCACGTTCGCCCAGATGTCGATTTCCTTGTTGTAGCGCTCACCGTTGGTGATGAGACCTTCGGTATACTGATGGTGAATTTCCATGACTTCTTTTTGGGCCTGGTCGATGAACTTCTGCTTCTTGCTCGGGATATGCATATCCGAGATGCAGATCGAGATGCCGGCGCGCATGGCGTAGGTGAAGCCGATCTCTTTCAGCTCGTCGATCAGAACAACGGTGCGCCGAAGACCTAATCTCCGGTAGCACTCATCGATCAATTTCGCCAGTTCCTTCTTGGTCATTTCCTTGTTCACGGAAGAGAACGGCATGCCTTCGGGAAGCACCTCGCCGAACAGCACCCTGCCGACGGTCGTTTCCTCGAGCTTGCCGTTGATGCGGCACCGGACCCGCGCATGGATATGGACCATGCCCTGATCATAGGCGACACGCACTTCGTGCCTGCCGGAGAACACCATGCCTTCGCCGGCTGCTTTTGAACGGGACTTGGTCAGATAGTAACAGCCAAGCACAATGTCCTGTGACGGGACCGTGATCGGCCTGCCATTCGCGGGCGAGAGCACGTTATTGACCGAGAGCATCAGCACCCGCGCTTCGAGCTGGGCCTCGACGGAGAGCGGGATATGAACTGCCATCTGGTCGCCATCGAAGTCGGCGTTAAAAGCCGCGCACACCAGCGGATGGAGCCTGATGGCTTTTCCCTCGACCAGGACCGGGTCAAATGCCTGGATCCCGAGACGATGGAGCGTGGGAGCGCGGTTCAGCAGCACCGGATGCTCCTGGATGACTTCTTCGAGCACGTCCCACACCTCGGGACGTTCGCGCTCGATCATTTTCTTTGCGCTCTTGATGGTCGTGGCATACCCCTTCTCTTCAAGCTTGTTGAAGATGAAGGGTTTAAACAGTTCCAGCGCCATTTTCTTCGGAAGACCGCACTGGTGGAGCTTGAGGTCCGGACCGACAACGATCACGGAGCGCCCTGAATAATCCACGCGTTTTCCGAGCAGGTTCTGACGGAACCGGCCCTGTTTGCCCTTGAGCATGTCCGACAGCGATTTAAGGGGGCGCTTGTTCGGCCCGCGCAGCACGCGGCCGCGGCGTCCGTTATCGAACAGCGCGTCCACCGCTTCCTGGAGCATCCGTTTCTCATTCCTGATGATGACGGACGGAGCCTTCAGCTCCTCAAGCCGGCGCAAGCGGTTGTTCCGGTTGATGACCCGGCGGTAGAGATCGTTGAGGTCCGAGGTGGCAAATCGTCCGCCTTCGAGCGGTACGAGCGGCCGCAGCTCCGGCGGGATCACCGGGACCACGTCAAGGATCATCCACTCGGGCTTGTTGCCTGACTTGCGGAATGCTTCGATCACCTTGAGCCGCTTCGTCAGCTTTTTCTTGGTGGCCAGGGACGTGGCAATATCGATCTTTTTACGGATCTCTTCGGACTCTGTTTCGAGATCGACGCTGCGCAGCATCTCCCGGATGGCTTCGGCTCCCATACCCGCTTTAAAGCCGCTTGATCCATACTCAAGCTGGGCCTTGCGGAACCGTTCCTCGGTCAGAAGCTCCTTATGTTTGAGCGGCGTGTCACCGGCGTCGACGACCACGTACCCTTCGAAATAGAGGACTTTTTCGAGCTGGCGGAGCGTCATGTCAAGGAGCGTGCCGATACGGCTCGGCAGGCCCTTGAGGAACCAGATATGGGCGACCGGCGAGGAAAGCTCGATATGGCCCATGCGTTCGCGCCGCACCTTTGACTGAATCACCTCGACTCCGCACTTATCACAGACGATGCCGCGGTGCTTCATGCGTTTATACTTGCCGCACAGGCATTCCCAATCCTTGATCGGGCCGAAGATCTTGGCGCAGA
>Ga0315272_10000105_pt1 | contig 36131 bp, 28 predicted proteins | sample C3_middle_MG_FD_203918 | JGI IMG/M metagenome (GOLD analysis project Ga0315272, IMG submission 203918) | Sediment microbial communities from Yellowstone Lake, YNP, Wyoming, USA - C3_middle | ecosystem: Environmental > Aquatic > Freshwater > Lake > Sediment | place: USA: Wyoming | collected...
CAAATAGCTTTTTCTGCTTCTTTGCTGGCGATGCTGAACATCTTTCCCATTTCATCTGATTTTCGCCCTATCCTCATGCCTCTGCCACCTCCGCCTGATGCGGCTTTAATGATTACAGGATAACCGATTTTTTCAGCTATTTGCACCGCCTCTTCTTCATTTGCAATATTACCTTCACTTCCCATTGCCATTGGTATTCCGCCTGCCAGAGCAATCTTTCGTGCAATGGTTTTATTTCCCATTTTATAGATTGCGTCGGGTGAAGGGCCTATGAAAATCAGGTTATTATCAATGCATTTTTGAGCGAAATAAGCATTCTCCGCTAAAAATCCATATCCGGGATGAACAGCATTTGCCTTGGTTTTCAGGGCTATGTCTATTAGTTTTTCTATATCCAGAAATACAGGAATCTCAGAAATGTCGTCAGTGTTGTCAAAAATGACATCAGCCGAGGAGAGATACATGGCGTTGGGTTCGACTGCTGTCTTAATTGCCACGGTCTCAATCTTCATCAACCTGGCAGTTTTCATTATCCTGACTGCAATTTCGCCCCTGTTTGCGATTAATATCCGATTTATTTTCACCATATTACTATTGCTCAATGATTCAAAATGTTAATTATTTGTTGCAGGGTGCAAGTTGCAGGTTGCATGGTGAGATCCTCAACCTCAACCTTAACCTCAATCTTTTTGCCCCGTGCCCTTTGCCCTATAGAGGCATGTTCCCATGCTTTCTCGCCGGCACCTTTACCCATTTGTTATTCAGTGCATTAAGAGCCGAAAGAATTTTCTTTCTCGTCACAGCCGGGTCAATTACTTCATCGATATAACCGCTTTCATCAGCGATGAACGGATTAGCAATTTTGTCTCTGTATTTCTTTACAAGTTCTTTTTTAAGCTCCACCGGATTTGCCGATTCCGCCAGTTCTTTCCTGTAAAGGATCGCTACGGCACCGTCGGGACCCATAACTGCAATCTCTGCCGATGGCCAGGCATAGCTGAAATCTCCGCCAAGGTTTTTGCTGTTCATTACTATAAACGCGCCTCCGTAAGCTTTGCGGAGAATGATGGTTATTTTCGGTACGGTAGCTTCGCTGTAGGCAAAAAGCAACTTGGCCCCATGTCTTATTATTCCTGCATGTTCCTGATCAACGCCAGGAAGGAATCCAGGGACATCCTCAAATGTGATGACAGGGATATTGAAAGCATCGCAAAACCTTATAAATCTTGCACCTTTTGTAGAAGAATCAATATCCAGCACTCCGGCAAGAACTTTTGGCTGATTTGCAACCACTCCGATAGTTTTTCCGGTCAGTCTTGCAAAACCTGTTACCAGGCTGGCGCCGAAAAGCTCAGATGTTTCAAAAAAACTGTTTCTGTCAACTATTTGTGCAATGACATCTTTAACGTCATATGCCTTGTTAGGGTCTTCAGGAATAATATCCCTCAGTTTCTCATTATAATCGCCTATTGATCCGTCATCGCTTACTGCAGGCGGATTTTCAACATTATTTGAAGGCAGATATGAAAGAAATTTCTTCAGAGCCAGAATTGTATTTTCCTCATCGTCGTAGATCATGTGAGCTACGCCGCTCTTCCTGGCATGGACCTCTGCGCCGCCCAGACCTTCAGATGAAACATCTTCATTCAGGACTTCCTTCACAACATTTGGTCCGGTAACAAACATATAGCTTGTATGATTAACCATGAACACGAAGTCGGTAAGGGCAGGGGAGTATACTGCACCACCTGCTGCAGGTCCCATTATTACAGATATCTGAGGGATAATTCCTGATGAATGAATTATATTCTGAAATATGCCGGCATAGCCGCTTAGACTTGCAACCCCTTCCTGAATTCTGGCTCCTCCTGAATCAATGAGAGCAATTATAGGAGACCCCATCTTCAATGCCATCTCCTGAATCTTTGCAATTTTCTTTGCATGAACAATACCGAGAGATCCTCCCATTATAGTGAAATCCTGAGCGTATGCAAAAACCAGTCGTCCATTGACTTTTCCATGACCGACAATTACCCCGTCACCATATGACCTTTCAACCTTGCCGAATTCAACAGGCTGGTCAGCCGGAGTCACAAAAGCATCGATCTCTTCAAAAGTATTATTGTCGAAAAGGAGGTTTATTCTTTCATGGGCTGTAAGCTTGCCTTTTGAGTGTTGTTTTTCAGCTTGTTTTGCACTGTACTGTTTTTCTATTGCCGACTGACGGTCGGTGAAGGCTTTGTAATACTTACCCGATAAATCCATACCTGTTTTTATTTTACGGTGTCAAAAATAGACAATATCATGTTAATTACAAAAAGAACCTTCGACCGCAATCAGATCAGTATTTGTAATCTAATGATAAACAAACGAATGTGTAATAAGTTATTTCGAACGGGAGGAAATGTCTTGCGGTCTTGCAGTCTTTCAGTCTTGCGGTCTTGAGGTCTTGCAGTCTTTACAACCCTGCACCTTCTTCCCCTGAGCCTTGAGCCTTTTCTTTGCTAACCCCCCAACCCCCCCCCCATATGGGGGCTAAATTCGAACTAAGTTCCCCAAATGGGGGATTTAGGGGGTCATTTCGGTTTAAACAATCCTTCCGCATTTGACCCGAGCATACCGGCCTGCAGCATTATTTCGCTGGCTCTTTTAAGCTTTTTAATCATTTTATTATTTACAACAGGATAATGCCTCATTAGTTCAAGTTTATCACCAATATACTCAAGGTCTTCATCAGTTGTTTTCCATTGCCTTGACTCATATAAAGTAAGATCAAGCGGCCGTGAATACGACCTGAGTGATTTATCCCCGTCAGTATTGAAGTAGAAATCAAAATATGACATAACCAGTTCACGAAGTGAACGGTAAACAGGCTCTCTGTATCTTAGTGATGTGAAGTTGGACTTGCCGACTGCTCCCCAGAAGCCATCTTCCTGAAAGACGGCAATTACATGATCATCATCGTTATATGCCTTAAGATCAACTATGAGCGGTTTGTATCCATTGAATTCCATAACAGCGGCTGCGAACAGCGCTCCTTCGAAGCAATGTGCTGATCTTTTCCTGATGACCCATCGGGGTGACCTGCATTCATAAACAGGATTGTATGCAACTGTATCAAGAAATCCCTGTATTTTATCAGGATCACTCAGAGTCTTCAGAAAACTTATCTCGTCTTTGGTCCATTCCATAATTTAAGTGTTTGAGATCACTATGTAGTGCCGGTTGCCAGGTTTCTGGTTTTTCGTTTCTTGTTTCTAACGATAAACGATAAACGACAAACACCGCCCCTTAACCTCAACCTTTACCTTAGTCTTATGTCAGTCTCCTGATTATACTTCTCATAGCCTCATATTGCTCCTCCATACTCATCACTAATCGCAATTGTGCCCTGGTTCTCTGAAGATTATGAAGCTTATGGTGTATTTTGAAGTAATTATCTCCGTCAATATAGTCGGTAAGAAACCTGACAGCTATTGTGTAAGTTATTAATCGGGGTGCAAATGCAAGATATTCTTTTTCTGCTTCGTTTAATGTTTGAACTGTTTCCGACAGATATCCTTCTGAGTAGGCTTTGAAAAGATTAATATCCATTCTGACCCTTGAGAGATCGTTTTCATCTTCAGTAGCCGTGTTGGTTCCCGTTCTTATGGCATCGCCAAAATCATAATGTACATATCCGGGCATCACTGTATCGAGATCAATTACACATAATGCCTTATCATTTTCGTCAAGCAATATGTTGTTGAATTTTGTGTCGTTATGTGTGATCCTCAGTGGAATCGATCCCTCTTTCCCGAGTCTGAGTATCACTTTCATTTCCTCAGCTCTTTCCATGATCTGATCTATCTCATAGCCTAATGAGCCAACTCTCCCGGCCGGATCTTCTTTGATTTTTGAGACAAATGCTTCAAGTCTTTTCTCGATATTATGAAACCATGGAATTGTTTCATATAACGGCCCTCCGGGCATATCAGCTAACATTGCCTGGAACCGGCCTATTGCCTTACCTCCTTCGAATGCTTTAAAGGGGCTGTCAACAACATTATAGGAATGGTGATTGGAGATGAAAATATACATTCTCCAGAAATTACCATTCTTATCAGTGATCCACGTATTGCCATCCTTTGCCTGAATAAGCTTCAGACATTCCCGTTTAATATCTGACCCGGGAATGCTGCTGAGCTTATTTCTGAGATGTATAGTAACTCTTTCAATATTATGCTGAAGTTCAGGGATATTAGTAAAAATCTTACTGTTTAATCTCTGGAGGATATAGTCATCTTTGTCTTTTTCAACTGTTTCGATCCTGAAAGTATCATGAATATGTCCGCTTCCGTAAGGCTCACCTTTCATAAAGGTCCCATCGGCAGTGAATTGTTCAAAGATATCCTTCAGGTCATATTTCATGTTATTTTCCAGCTTTGTGTCCGAAGAATGCAAAATACATAATTATAAGGTATGCAGGTACACAAATCCAGTATGCGCTCTGTGTTGAAAAGGTGACTGCCAGTTTTCCATATAAAAGAGGAATAACGGCCCCACCTGCGATAGCCATAACCAGTAATGCAGATGCCGTCTTAGTGAATCTTCCCATACCAGCTAATGCGAGAGGCCACATTGCGGGCCATACAAGAGCATTGGCGAGTCCAAGGAGGGCAACGAATAAAACGGTCACAGGAAGAACAAGCTGAATTGATTTGAATGTCATTATGTCAATGAATGCCATTGAAAATACCAGGTGGGAAGGCGTGAAGATGGCTCCGAGAGAAAAGATTACACCCATTATTGTAAATGCTTTAAGAGCGGTCACCTGGCTGAAATACTTTGGAATAAAAATAATTCCGATCAGATACCCGACTATCATGCTTAACAGGGTGAGTGATGTGAAATATTTAGCGGATTCCATTGGGATACCGATTGACTGGCCATATCTTATTATTGTATCACCTGCTATTACCTCAACACCTACATAGAAAAAGAGGGCGATTACACCAATGACAAGATGAGGGAACTGCCAGACACTTGTTTTTTTTGCATTTGATTCTCCGCTTGCTTCGTCCTCTGCTTCAGTATCAACTTCAGGCAGCGGCGCAAACTTTATAAAGAATCCAAGAAGCACAAGTATAATAGCCATTACAATATATGGCATAATAACTCTTCCTGACAATTCATTTAAAAGTGAGGTTCTTGTCGCTGCGTCAATCGATTCAGCAAGTTTTGCCTGCAATTCCTTTGAATCTTTAAGTATAATGCTGGCAAGTATAATAGGTGCTATTGCTCCCGCAAATTTATTTGCGATACCCATTATACTTATTCTTTTAGCAGCGCTTTCTGGTGGACCAATTATGGTAATATAAGGATTGACTGCAGTCTGAAGAAGTGCAAGTCCTGTTCCTTCAACAAATAAACCAAGCAGGAAAAGTCCGAATGTCCTTGTCATTGCTGCAGGGATGAAAATCAAAGCTCCCGCTGCCATAATCCACAATCCCACCGACATTCCGTTTTTAAAGCCGATTTTCTTCAGCACCGCAGAAGATGGCAGTGCCATTATAAAATACGAAACATAAAATGCAAAAGTTACAAAATATGCTTCAAAATCGTTCAGCTCACAGGCGGTTCTCAGAAAGGGGATGAGTATTCCGTTAAGCCAGGTAACGAATCCGAATATGAAAAAAAACAGTCCGATAATGGAAATTGAAAAGACATAATCTTTTTTACTGAGGGCATTGGAGGAGGCGCTGGTAGTCATAATTTGTGTTATTATTAATTCGTAATTCGTAATTATTAATTAGTAATTTCTCAAGCGAAGTTCTCAAAACTAATCTTTTTATCTGATGGATGCAAGAAAAAAATAATTTTGTTTTTTTAGTTCAAAAGTTATAGAACTGATGGGGAAAAGAATTAATTTTGGAGGAAGAAGAAGGAATCCTTTGTGTGCCTTTGTGAAAACCTTCGTGTTCCTTCGTGGTAAAAAAATAACCACAAAGGATCACAAAGTAAAAATCTAAGTAGCACAAAGGTTCAGACTAAAGGACTTCTTCTCATAATCCGGGATAATTTTTTCATTCATATAATAAGTCAGATAACAGCAACAAATTTCAGGAATCATGTTAGCACAGGAAAAAAGAATTCGGGAAACGATAGAGGAAACGGGTAAAGTATTCGAAAAGTTTGGACTTACTCCGATGCAAGGCAGGATAGTTGCGTACTTCACAGTAAGCGACCCTCCTGAAAAGACATTTGATGAGCTCGTTCAGTATTTTAAAGCCAGTAAAAGTTCGGTAAGTAATTCACTTAATTATCTTCTTCAGATTAAAATAATCGATTATAAAACTTTTCCCACTGACCGTAAGCGTTATTTCTTTATAACGGACTCATTTTTCAGGGTGTATTTTATGAAAGTGCTTGAAAATGTGGCTGAACTGAAAGAATACGCTTATAAGACTGTCTCTATGAGATCGCCAGAGTTCCCGATGGCAAATGAAAAGATTCTGAAGTGGATTGAGAACGCAAACCGTTTTCAGGAGACACTTGAAAATACTCTGGAATCTATCCAGAATGAAAAAACCGGAACCGGGTTTTAATATCAGAATTACTTTTCGGAAATTTCCCTTGATTTCATCCCGAGATATCCTCCGTGATGCCTTTTGGCATAGTCACCTGCATTAAATCCGATTTTCTCCATCAGCAAGACGACCAGAGCATCACCTATTACAGTCATTATTGTAGTTGAAGTGGTCGGAGTCAGTCCCAGGATACACACTTCTTTTGGTGCTCCGGTAAGTATATAACAATCAGCTTTAAGAGCCAGAGGGCTTGTTTCATTTCCCGTGATTACAATAACCGGAACCTGCGGGTATAAATTATTCTTCAGATCTATTAGCTCAATTATCTCACGGGTTTTGCCGGAGTTGGATATTGCCAGCAGAACATCATTTTCCTGAAGAATTCCCAGGTCACCATGCTGTGCTTCACTGGGATGCAGAAAGGTGGATGGAGTTCCCGTTGAACTGAAAGTAGTGGCAATGTTATGGGCTATTTGTCCGGCTTTACCCATTCCGCTTGTTACAAGCTTGCCGTTTTTCTCATGAACATGCTTATATATTATGACGATTGCATCTTCAAAACTTTTGTTAATAGGGATATTTTCTATTGCAGTTGCCTCTTTCTTAAATATTTCCCGGACTTTTTCTAACATACGCTTCAGATATAATAAGGAAGTCAAAGTTATTAAAAATAATCTGCGGAAAGCATCCTTGTTCTTTTTATCTATGGAGTAGTTTTAATGAATCTTTGAATTTAACCAATTCTCTGTGGCTCTCTGTGACAGACTCTGTGGCCCTCTGTATAACAAAAAAAGAACTTACACAGAGGAGCACAGAGAAGCACAGAGTTTCACAGAGAAATCAAAAAAAACTTTGCGAACTTTGCTTCTGCTTTGCGTTCTTTGCGGTTAATGGATTTTTATTGTCGATCCCGGAAATCAATTAATGCTAATAAACATTATTTTTGCACTACATCATCAACTGATCGGAAATGTTTAATCATACAGCCGCAATTGGAATTGACATCGGACGGAATTCGATTAAGACAGCCGTTGTCAATATCCGTGGGGAGGTTCTTGCCTCCAGGGCATTTCCTCTTAACTCTCTCCAGACAAAGGATTATCTGATCTCAAAATTACTGAACGCCATCCAGGAGATCCGCAGGTCGGTGGCGATTGAAGGAATCAATCCGATCTGTATAGGTACTGCTGCAAAAGGATTTATTGACCATGCTGCCGGGATTGTACTTGGACCCGATCAGGGTATCAAAGATTGGGGAAATGTGCCACTTTCAAAGATAATAAATCAGGAGACAGGTTTGCCTGCCTATGTTGGCAACGATGCGAACATGATGACCATTGCCGAGCACCGCTTTGGCGCAGCGAAAGGATACAGCAATATTATTTTTGTTGCCCTTCGCACAGGTATTGGAGGAGGTATAATAATCAACGGAAAGCTTTACAGGGGTGTAAATAATGCAGGTGGGGAGGTAGGACAGATGATCATCAATTACACCAATGGAGTTAGTGATAAAGGCATACGTGGTTCGTATGAATATTTTGCTTCAGCTTCTGCGGTTGTACGCAGGTATAAGGAAGAGATTAAGGGATCTGCTGCGGAGAATGGAAAAGATTTATCGTGCCGTGAGATCTTTGAACTTAGCTATTCAGATTCCTCTCCGGCAGTACAAGTCGTTAATGAGAATGCTGAGCTGGTTGGCATAGGTCTTGCCAACCTTATTACAATATTTGCACCCGAGATAATTGTTCTTGGAGGAGGTATGTCGGAGGCCAGAGACAGTTATCTCGATCTTATCAGGAAAAGTGCTTTTGCCAATTCACTTCAGAACTGCAGGGCGGAAGTGAGGATTGAGAGGGCGCATCTCGGCTCCAATGCGTCTCTGTTGGGTAGTGCGTATTATGGGATGACAAGGCTGGCAGGGAAGAGTATCTGAAACTTTGGTGCGTGTTGCAGGTTGCGTGTTGGATGGACTAAGGGACAAGACAGAAGGCGTGTTACCCTGTGATAACTCTGAAACTCCGTGGTAAAAAAAACGTTTGTGTGGGGCGGATGTGAGATATTCCGGAATTGTCTGTATTTGTTAAGGAGAAGGATGGTGAGTTTTGTGAGATGGGTGATAAAATTTTAAATTTAAAACAAAAAGTCATTTGAAATTATGCAATTATTAACATATAGTCATTTGAATAAATGTATATTTGTACAAAACATCAGGGATGAAAAGGAAACAACTTACGGAACTGATTGAGTGGAAAAATTCGTCATCAAGAAAACCCTTGATTATACGAGGAGCGAGGCAGGTAGGGAAAACTTGGTTGATGAAAGAATTTGGAAATACGCAATATGCTCAAACAGTTTATGTTAATTTCGAGAAAAACAAGCGATTAAGATTGTTGTTTACGGATGATTTTGATATAAAAAGAGTAATAACAGCACTACAAGCTGAATCAGGTTTGACAATAAATCCGGAGAATACATTACTGATTTTTGATGAAATACAAGCCGTTCCAGAAGCGATAACAGCTTTAAAATATTTTCAGGAAGATGCCCCTGAATACCAGATTATAGCGGCAGGTTCTCTGCTGGGAGTAGCGCTTCATTCGGGTATATCTTTTCCTGTTGGCAAAGTGGTATTCATGGATTTATTTCCGTTAACCTTTTTGGAATTTCTAGGGGCTATAGGTGAGAGCGCACTCCTCGAAATACTTCATGGGGCAGACTGGAAATTGATAACCGCATATAAATCAAAGTATATTGAAAGACTCAGACAGTATTATTATGTTGGAGGAATGCCTGAAGCTGTTTTGAGGTTCAGTGAGAATCATAATTTTAATGAAGTACGTGAAATTCAAAAACAAATTCTGGATGCATACGAACATGATTTTTCGAAACACGCACCGTCAAATACTGTTCCTCGTATTCGCATGATATGGAATTCAATTCCCGGACAACTGGCTAAGGAGAACCGAAAGTTCATTTATGGAATGATTAAGGAAGGTTCGCGTGCCAAGGAATATGAATCTTCACTATCATGGTTGATTGATTGCGGACAGGTTCATAAGGTGTACAGGGTGACTAAACCTGCCATACCCTTGAAAGCTTATGAAGACAGAAACTCATTCAAAATGTTCCTGGTGGATCTTGGATTACTTGCAGCAATGTGCGATATGGATGCTAAAACACTTCTTGAAGGTAATACTATCTTTACAGAATTCAAAGGTGCCTTGACAGAACAATATGTTTATCAGCAGCTTATTGAAACAAGAGAGTACGTAATAAATTATTGGTCCGCTGACCGCTCAACTGCTGAAATCGATTTCCTTGTTCAGTATAATGGCAAAGTTGTACCGATAGAAGTTAAAGCTGAAGAAAATCTGCAGGCTAAGAGCTTAAAAGTTTATCTTGAAAAGTTTAATCCTTCGATTTCGATCCGGACTTCCATGTCGGATTATCGCAAACAAGACTGGCTTACAAATTTACCTTTGTATGCAATTTGTGAATTAAAGAAGCTCCTCTAATGTCAGATATGAGATGAGATAAGATTCTGCGACAATCTGCGTGATCTGCGGGAGACATTCCGTGTGTCGTGCGTCGTGCGTCGTATTCCCTGCAACCTGCAACCTGCACCCGGCAACCCGTAACATATTTGGAAATAGTTTGTTTTCATACAATATTTTGTATTTTTGACTTCTTCCATAACGATTAACCCATAGTGCACAAATTCAATTTCCATATTAAGATCAGTTTATTAGTAATAATCTTATTCTCAGGATTATTATCTCTTCCATCGTGCAGATTTCTTGAGTCGAGAGGATTCTTCATGAGCAGATCTCTTAAAAAAGCAATTTTATGGGCGAAGCAGGACAGTGCAAGAGTTGCAGACTCACTAAAAAGAATTGAGATTGTTAAAAATTCAATAGAGGACAATCACAAAGATTCGACAGTTAATAAGGCAATGGAAAAGATTCACAAAGATTCTATAGTTAAGATAGTGGAGAGATCACCTTCTGAAAATATTGTAAATCACAGGTACCATATTATCGCCGGCAGTTTTTCGAATGAGGAAAATGCAAAAATAAGGGCGCGGGAATATTTCAGTAAGGGATACATAACTGATATAATAGAAACCTCCACCAGGAATGGGAGCAAGGTGAACATGGTATCAGTCAAGTCTTTTGATAATCTGACTGAGGCCAATGAATTCCTTAAAGAATTCAAGCAGGAAATTGATTCCACTGCCTGGCTCTATACAAACAAATGAGATTTATTCCGGTATTAAGTTCATTCCTGACAGACAATAACTTAAAGCTCAGTCAAAAAAGATATTCTCAATTTTTTAATGTTTTTTCTCCTTTTTTTGGATGTTAGAAACATTCTGACATACCTTATTAATGGGACTGTTTAGCCTGCTTTAAACTATTCTGTTAAAAAAGTTAATTATTTTTATTTCATGCATCAATTGTGATGATTGGTACCCGTTTAATAGTAGTTCATCAATTTTGCTTTTTGTTTGTTAATAACCTGTTTAAATTAAACTTAATTTAGAATCGTGAACCGATTAAACCCGGCCGTTGAATTTTTAATGAACCAGAATACGAATATATCTTAGTTAGTTTTTGCAGTGGCATTATTTTATAAACGTTCTGATTTTTGGTAGCGTACTGCAAAATAGATATGCTTCCTGTTGTGCGTCAGTTTTTGAAATTTGATATTTAATAAGCTTAGAGAAAAAATATAAATTCTTTAAAAAAGGGTTTCAGGAATAAACCTGGGAAAATAGGTTTCTGATAAATATAGACATCCATGGATGTCAACAATAAAGCTTTCCGGATAACTCAATATTCGGAATACTGGATCTCTGACGCATACCTGACGGTATGTTGCGGTCTTTCAAGCCCTGGGACTGACGGGGCGAAAGCATGTCTGAATGGCAAAATAAAAATAGAACATTATTCACTGAAGTCGCATTTATTCATACTTAGTTAATTCTTTTGTCATGTGACTCAAGTAGATTATCTTTAAATTTACTTTTATCTTATTCCTTTCGTCTTTTATCTTTAATTTTTATCAATGCCCTATGAAATTAAAACCTCTACTTATTACCTTCCTGTTCTTGGTATTTTTTTCATCATGTGTGACACAACGCAGAGTTGAATATTTGCAGGATAGGGATAGAAATATAAAAACTTTCAGAGAATCTGAATATCCTGATTACAGATTAAAATCCAATGATGAACTTTATATTCAGATCAACAGTCTGGATGAAGCAGCCGCCAATGTATTCTCCACAGGAAAAGAGCAATCGTATTATATTGGAACGATGCAACCATATGGTGCATCTTTGATGTCCTACTCAGTTGACAAAGAAGGTTATCTGCTTTTACCAGTTATTGGCAGGATTATGGTCAGGGATAAAACATTAACAGAGGTGTCGACAATTTTGAAAGATTCACTGAGCCATATTTTGAATCAGCCGATAGTGACCGTGAAATTAGTCAACCGGTATGTTTCAGTTCTTGGGGAGGTTAAAAATCCGGGACATTTCCCTTATTCGCAGGATAAACTCACAATTTATGATGCTTTGGGTTTAGCCGGAGATATAACCGACTATGGCAACCGTGAGAAGATCATCATTGTAAGAAACATTAATGGTGAAAATATGCGTATTAATGTAGACATTACAAGATCTGAGGTGCTTTCTTCGGAATATTATAACCTCAGACCCAATGACATAATATATGTTAAGCCACTCAGGAATAAGTTCTGGGGTATGAGACAATTCCCCTTCCAGATATTATTCTCTGCATTGACCACTGGCTTGTTATTCTATTCAATATTTAAATAATTGTTGGATCAGATCTAATAGTACATTAGATAGTCTTGGCAAGGAACAAAGAACAAGAAACAAGAAACTTGAATAATATCTTAAATCTCTTATATACATAAAATTCACAGATTAAGATTTTTCCCACTTCATAATTATTTAACCCATGTCCGAATCTCCAAATTTCAATCTCCAGGAAGAGAATGATCTGAAGAAAATAGCTGACCTCATATTGCGGAATTATAAACTGTTTTTGGCTAGTATATTAATTACATTATGCATGGCATATGCAGTCAATCAGTTTATGGTTCCTGTGTTTAAAATTTCTTCTTCTGTTCTGATTAAAGAAGATACAAAACGATCAGGCAGCAGTGGAATAAATAACTTCCTGAATAGCGAGCTATTCAGCGTTAACCAGAATTTTCAAAATGAACTTTGGGTGTTAAAATCCTCTCCGGTGATTGCTCAATCTTTAAAGAATCTAGATTTGTCAATTAATTATTTCCACAAGGAAGGCTTCAGATATCTTGATGCCTATAAAAACACGCCTTTCCATATAGTATTACAGCAAAATCATGTTCAACCGATAAATGTCACTTTCTACATTTCGTTCATGAATAATGAATATTTTATAATAAGAGCTGAATCGGGGAAGACCTCTTTTTATAATTTCGAAAATAATGAAGTTACATTTAAAAAGGATAGATGGAGCTTCTCGAAGAATGGCAAGGTAGGAGAGTTGATAGAGACCGAAGATCTAGCCTTTACTGTTGAATTGAACAATACAAAGAAAGTCGATTCAAAAACCTCCTTTGGATTTAGATTTAAAGATATTCCTTCATTGGTAACAATGTATAAAAATGAACTCCAAGTAAATAGTGTAGACAAATTAGCCACTATAGTTGGTTTAAGCTTAAAGAGCAGATCAGTTTTAAAAGGAATGGATATCTTAAATGAGCTTATGTATGTCTATTCCGTTCAGAATCTGGAACGGAAAAATCATCTTGCAAGTATTACTATCGATTATATAGATAAACAGTTGAATGAGATTTCTGATTCATTAAATAAAACCGAGGTAAACCTTCAAACATTTCGATCATCAAATCAGTTACTGAATATCACTGAACAAGCAAATGGAATTTCCGCACAATATGTCGATCTGCAAAACAAACTTGCTGAATTAACTGCCAAAAAAAAATACTATGATTACGTGTCAGGATATCTAGTAAAAAATGATAATTACTCTGATATGATTTCACCTTCATCAATGGGAATACCTGATCCATTGCTGAACAATCTGATGTCGCAACTTATTGCTGCCCAGGCTCAGCAGTCGAGTCTCATACAAAATAATCAGGAAAAAAATCCTTTAGTACAAAAATTGGGTATCCAGATTGATAATATAAAAAAATCGATAACTGAAAATATTTCGGCATCAGGTAGAACTACAAGTATTTCTATAGATGAGATGAACTCAAGGATTAGAAAAATCGAGGGTGAAATCAGCCGTCTTCCTGCTACCCAGCGCCAATTGGGAAGCATTGAACGTAAGTACAAGTTAAATGATGCCATCTATAATTATATGCTTGAAAAGCGTGCCGAAGCAAAAATTACTAAAGCATCAAATTTACCTGACGATATCATTCTTGAACCAGCAAAATTGGTTGGATTAGGGCCGGTATCTCCGAATAAGAAAATAAATTATCTAATAGCTCTTTTTTTAGGATTGGCAGGACCATTCGGTTATTTATTAATCAGGAATACTTTGAAGAATAAAGTAGGGACTCAGGATGACATTGAGCAGCTAACATCTGTTCCCATCCTTGGAAAAATTCTCCATAATAAGTATAAAACTATTAATGTGATGTTCGAATTTCCTAAATCGAATATTGCAGAATCTTTCAGGGCACTTCGCACGAATCTCGATTTTTATGTCCGGGGTGGTCAAAAGAAAGTGATTATGGTTACCTCATCCATCGAAGGAGAGGGTAAATCCTTTATTGCTTTGAATCTTGCAATGAGTTATGCACAATTAGGGCGCAGGACAATCTTACTTGATTTTGATTTAAGAAAACGAAAGACATTTTTTGATGGACACCCTGAGAATCATGAAGGATTGAGCTCATATCTTATTAATAGCGCTACTCTTGAAGATATTATTTTAAAATCACCTCATGAGAACCTCGATTACATTCTGGCTGGTGTTATTCCTCCCAATCCAACCGAATTAATGGCACTTGATAAAACTGAAAATTTAATAACCCGGTTGAAGGATAATTATGATTATATAGTTATAGACACAACTCCGTTAGCACAGGTTACAGATGCTTACCTGTTGATCAATCATGCTGAAGTAAAGGTAATGGTAGTCAGATATAATTATACCATTAAAACTGTATTCTCACTAATAATGAAGGACCTGAGACAAAAAAAAATTGAGCATGTTTGCATCGTAATGAACGATAACCGGTTTAACCGTGATCAATACGGATACGGTTATGGATATAATAATAAAGTAGAGAAAAGAAAAAGAGATAGATCTATTAAACGGGAAAATGCTATTATACAAGCTGTTGCTAGGGCAAAAAAAATGTGACGTATTTTTAAATTCCGTTTAACAATACTTGCCTCTTTTCCGGGAATCACGATATTGCTACAGAAAGGTATGCATGATAATAATTTAAGGGATTGGTATTAGCCAGAAAGATTGCAGTAGTGAAAATGAAATTGCTTATCATTTCAAGATACCATAACAATATGTCCTTTTTGCAATTTTAAGCCTTTAAATACAATTCTTGTTTTTATAAAGCACTTCATAATTATTGGACAAGAACTCATATAATCGTTACTAAAAAAGCAGGGATTTATTACGTATGATAAACATCAAAATTCCAAATAATAATATTTCTGAAAGGAAATTTATAATTGATTTTATTTTCGGTGACTATTTGGGTTTGGAATATTATATTACTGTAGATGAGTTGAATATAGATTACTCTATCTTGTTAGGAGAAAGTGAATTATTAATTAGAGATTGTTTTTTCAATAACTACCTGCAGCCACTTTCATACCTGAAAAAAGGTGCGATACCTGAAAAAGTACATTATGTTAAAAACGAGTTCACCACAGAAAATGATATTCCTGTAATTTTTGGTTCAGATACAATTTCTGTAAATAATAAGAGAATTATCTGCGGGATAGACATTTTTGCATCTTCCTTTTTCATGCTTACAAGGTGGGAAGAATACCTCATCGAAGGCAGGGATGAGCATGATCGATTTAAGGGAAGTGAGAGTTTAGCATTTAAATCAGGTTTTCTTCATCGTCCAATAGTAAATGAATATGTAGAGATGCTGTGGAAGATGATGCTAAAATCAGGATTTGATTGTGCCCGGCAACAACGTGATTTCGAACTTGTTTTGACCCATGATGTTGACGAATTAGAATTTCCAAAATCATATAGAATTTTAGCAGGGGATCTGATAAAAAGAAAGAGTGTAAGGCTTCTTTGGAAACATTTTATTTATATGTTTATATCAAATCCTTACGATACTTTCGATATACTGATGTCAGCAAGCGAAAGCTTGGGAATAAAATCTCGCTTCTATTTTATGTCCTCTGATAAAAATCAACTACCTCCTGAGCACAGATATGATTTGAACAGTAAATTATTTAAGTCGAAAATCAGGGATATAAAAAAAAGAGGACATATCATTGGCTTCCATCCTGGGTATTATAGCTATAAAAATGATATTAGATGGAGCAATGAGAAAAAAATATTAGAAGAAGCTGTCGATGAAGAAATAATTGAAGGTCGACAGCATTTCCTGCTACTTGATATTCCATATACTTTTCTATTATGGGAAAGAAATAATATGAGATTAGATAGTACATTAGGTTATTATGATAAGGAAGGATTCCGATGTGGTACCGGTGATTCCTTTAAAATTTATAATTTTATAGATCAGAGAACTTTAAGTTTAAAAGAACGTCCTCTCATAATAATGGACGGAACTCTTTATGACTATCAAAAATACTCGTTAGAAAAATCCTTAACTATTCTTGAAAACTATTTGCAACTCGGGAGAAAATACAAAACTCCAATTACACTTTTATTCCATAATAATGGATTTAATACAAAATGGGAAGGCAACTGCTCTCATTTATACAGAAGATTACTAAATTTAAAATCGGGTAAATAAAAGGTCATTGTTTAAAAATGTATGTCTGTGAAAGTAGTTAAATTCTTACTTACTGATATTCTGTTCGATAGTAGAGATAAAAGAGAAGTTGCTCTATTAAGAGAACTTGGACATGAAGTAATAGTTCTGTGTTCCGGAGATGTGAGTGAGACAATTATAACTGAAGAAGGAGTTACTATAAAACGAATCAAAAAACTTGAGGTCACGCGTCAGCAGCATAGAATAATACGAGTTTTTAAAATAATAAAACGTTATTTATTTTTTCGCAGAATTTTAAAATCATTAAAAGCTGATTGTCTTAGTTGTCACGATATTACAGCCTTATTTATCGGGTGGGTGTCCACATGGGGGCTTTCGGTAACAGGACGCCCTAAATTAGTATATGATTCTCATGAGTATGAAGCAGGTTTAAATTCAGCCCGCAGTCGAATATCAGTTTGGATGACCATTTACCTGGAAGGTTTTCTCGTGAAACGAACTGCCTTTAATATGATGGTAAACAACACTATAGCAGATGAAGTACAAAAGCTTCATAAATTAAGGGAGCGCCCAGTCGTCATTAGGAATCTTCCATATCATTTGGAAATAGACGAAACTGTGTGTATGGAACGTAGGCGTGAATTGCTGGCTTCAATGAATATTGATTCTGGATCACAGATTTTTCTTCTGATGTATCATGGTGGACTTCAGAGGGATCGTGGAATTGAAAATTTAATTAAAATAGTGGCTGAAATGACTAATGTTGCAGCAGTAATATTGGGAAATGGAGAAGCAACATATCTTAATTCTTTACACGATCTTGTTGATGAAGAACAAGTATCTGACAGGGTTCTTTTTCAGGCATCGGTACCGGTAGGAATATTGTGGCAATATGTTGGAGCGGCAGATGCTGGGTTGTGTATTTTATTAAACACATGTAAAAACCACTTCTATGCACTACCTAATAAGCTAAGTGAAAATATTCAGTCTGAAACACCTGTAATCGGAAGTAATTTTCCTGAGATTAAACGTATTATTGAAGGATATAATGTAGGATTGATATGTGACCCTGATGACATAAGTGATTTAATAGCTGCAGTTGAAGAAATGAGGAGCAATAAGAAACAATATAAAAAGTTCAAAATGAATTTAAAGAAAGCCAAAAATGACCTGTGTTGGGAGAAAGAGAAACAAGTACTTATTGAGGCTTATGGCAGTATAACTGATTAAAATTATTTTTTTGAATTCATTAAGTTTAAAATCAATACTATCTATCGATGAGAAGTATGTCCTGTTACTGGCATGCTTTATCATAGGATTTGCTCCACTTCAAGGGGTTTTGATCCTTACTCTTCGGCTATTTGTAATAGTACCTGGGAAAATTGATACTGCAATAACTTACATAATTTATTGGGGAACTTTGTTATTAGCTTTAAGAACAATAATTAACAGGATAAAATGGGACTCATTTTGTATAATATTATTCTTTTTAATTGCATATCTGCTTTCAATTGGGATCTATGGTACTGATCTCGATGACTGGTTGGGAACTGGTGCGGGAATATTATTGTCTGTTAGTTTCTATTTTGTGGGAAGGAGCATTACTGATTTTAAAAAAATCAAATCCTATTTAAGGATAACGGGTATTTTCATAGGGTATTCCGCATTCCTGTTGTTTTTTGTTTTGAATAAGATTGAAGAAAACACTTATAGTCAATATTCCGGGTATGTGGCGATGACGGCAGCGGTAATTTCTGTAAGTGTACTTTTTGAAAAGTTTAAATTAATCCACCTGGCAAATCTGATTTTAAGCTTATCTGTAATTATCTACGCAGGAGCAAGAGGTCCATTTGTGTGTTTTATTCTTTTTGTAGGAATCAAGTTTTTGCTGATCAGAGGCATGTCATTCAAAAAGCACACTCTTATTATTATTCTGACTGGAGTGATTGTAGTATTAATTCTATTGTATTTTCAGGAAATACTCGGTTATCTATCAGGTATTGGTGCAGGGAAAGGTTATAGCCTAAGGTTATTGACAAAGATGACCAATGAAACGTTATTGAAAGATGTTGATAGGGATTTATTGCGTAGATACTCGATTCAATTAATTTCAGAAAATCCAATTTTTGGAGTCGGAATATATAATGATCGAATTTTATTAACAAATCTGATGGGAGTAAGTATAAGTGAAACTGCAGGTTGGTATCCGCATAATTTTTTCCTTGAAGTTTTATTACAATTTGGAATTATTGTTGGTAGTTTAATGATTGTTTGGATTTTGTGGGTTTTTTATAGAGCTATAATAATTAACAGGGATGTCGATTCAAAAGATGTTCTACTGATGTTTTTTGCTTTTGGCTTTTTGCCCCTGCTCTTCTCCGAGAGCTATTTGCGAACTGGATTATTTTTTCTCCTTCTGGGTTTATGTGTAACTGTATTAAAAAATGAGAGTGTCGCCGAAAGAGTACTTTAATATTGTTAAAAATTCTCCATTTTTACGTTCAGTATCTGTTTTGGTGTCAGGTACTTTTATAAGTCAATTCATCACTTTTATTACTATTCCTATTGTAAGCCGATTATATAATGAACAGGCTTATGGAGAATTTGCAATTTATGCATCTACTACTAATATTGTTTTAGGTATTGGAGCACTTGGCTTGAGCTCTGCAATAATGGCGCCAAAAGAAATGCATAGATCTAAAGATGTGTTTTTTACAGCATACGTTATAGAAGTGATCGTATTTAGTTTATTCTTCATTGCAGCACTATGCTTCGCACCATTTTTCCATTTCTATAAAATTTCAATTCCATATATTCTCGCTATTGGGCTCTGCTATATTTATATGATGATCTATGGTTTTTCAGCTCTTCTTTCCACTTATGTGAATAGATTGAAACTTAATAGAATACTTTTCTGGAATTCTGTGATAACAGCTTGTTGCATTATCTTTATAACAATACCACTTGGATATTTTGGATTCGGGGCACTTGGTTTCATACTTGCAGGGATTTTCGGTTCATTGGCTTCCTCAATTCAGATGCTAACAAAGGTAAACCCTTTCCATAAGATTCTTCGGCTGAACGAAATGGTATCGGTGTGTAAAGAATTTAAAAAGTATATCTTTTTTCAATTCCCTTCAAATTTGATGGATACCATTTCGGTTCAGTTGCCCAATCAGATATTTTCGGCGTCTTTTGGAAATACTGCATTAGGTGGCTATGCTATGAGTGAACGTGTTTTGGGATATCCTATACGATTGATAGCTGCTCCAATTGGAACCATATATTTTCGGCATGCTACAAATTACGTTCATGATGGCAAGCTAATTGAATTGGGGAGATTTACTTATTCATTCATAAATAAGATCCTTCTGATTGCTTTTTTCCCGTTGGTTCTGTTTATGATTTTTTCACAGAAATTATTTGGATTCGTTTTGGGTAGTAAATGGGAAACTGCTGGCCTAATTGCTTCTATTTTAGCAATACAATACGTTCTTAAATTTTGTGAACAATGTATCACATATTGCTTAGTAGTGCTAAATCACCAAAAAATAAATTTTCTGGTTTCGATAATTAAATTATTAATCATTGGAGCTTCTCTAGGTATCGGAATTATATTCTTTAATAACATATTGGATACTATCCTCTGTTATGCAATTGGAAGTAGTTTCATGCTTATGGTAAATATCTCCACTGATTTCTATTATTTAGGTATCCCTTTTCCAAAGGTCTTCCTTCCAATAATTTTATTTGTTACAGGAGCTGTAGCTTTGACACTTAGTGTTCATTATTTTCTTTGAAACAAATTCGGGCCACTGACTTTAGAAAATATGGGATTATTTGTAAAAATTGTTCCATGGGACTTTAATAACGCCAGCAGAGACAAAAAAGAACTCTCTGTAGTCAGGGAATTGGGCCATGAAGTAATCGTTGTGGCACGCGATAAAAAAAGAATTAACGAGATTGATAGTAATGAAGGTTGGGTTGTACATTATCGCACAACTCGTCCTTTCAGCCAAAACTGGTTTCTTACAATTAATCGGTTATTATCCATTTTTACATGGGCAAAATATGTACGCGGGTTAAAAGCCAATTATGTAAGTGGACATAACCTTACCGGTTTGTTAGTTGCTTGGATTTCAACTTGGTTTCAATCCCCTTCAACGCGTCCAATCCTGATATATGATGCTCATGAATTTGAAGCTGCACTTTATGAGAAGAGGAGTAGGATTACAAGATTTTGCATGATACATCTTGAAAGATTCTTAATTAATAAAGCTGCTCTTTCCATTGTTGTTAACAACACTATTGCGGATGAGGTCCAAAAACTTCATAAATTAGTAAAGAGACCACTGGTAATCCGGAATATTCCCCACTATTGGGAAATAAATGCTGCTATATGCAGAGAAAGGCGAGAAGAATATTATGCCGAATTTAATTTTGAGATAAGAAATGATGTTTTCCTTGTAATGTATCATGGCGGATTTATAAAAGAACGAGGTATAGAAAACCTTATTCGTGCTATTGCAAAATTGGAGAATGTAGCTGCAATCATATTAGGGGACGGGGAATTTTCTTATATTCAGACATTATACGATTTGGTTAAACAGGAAGGTGTTGAGAATAAAGTGATATTTCATCCGGCTGTACCGAACAAAGTTCTTTGGCAATATATTGGTGCGGTTGACCTCGGTGTATGTATACTGTCGAATTCCTCCAAAAACCATTTTTATGCATTGCCTAATAAATTGTTTGAAAATATTCAAGCCGAAACACCTGTAATTGGAAGCGATTTCCCGGAAATAAGTCGGATTATTAACCAATATAAGATTGGATTAACTTGTGATCCTCATAATATAAATGATATTGCTTCATTGATTAAAATAATTAAGAACGATACGGAAGGGTATAAGATTTTTAAAGCAAATTTGAAAACTGCAAAAAATGATTTATGTTGGGAAAATGAGAGACATTTATTAAAGAGTGAATATACAAGGTTACTGGTTTGAAATTCAGCAAAGACAATTGCAAATATAATGATCAATGAACAACTGAGCTCGAATATGTTATTCCAATATTTAAACCTTCTTACTTATATCACCCTAAATTTGGTTGATTTAACTATAGGATATTGATTTTGCAATTTCAGGTTTATCATTAGAAATGGGTAGCAAAGAGAAAATTATCAGCCTTGTTAATAGGTTCTATGGGGATTTTTTAATGCCTTCCAGATTGGGCTTTTATGAACGAATATTAAATTTAGCAATTGACTCAGGATATCAGATAATTACTTTAGCAAAATTCATTGAATTGGTAAATTTGAAAATTCTTGGAAAGGAAAGTAAATATTTCATATTGCGACATGATATAGATACAGATATTTCAACTGCCAAGCAATTTTTCAACATAGAAAAGAATAATGGGATCCGATCTACATACTATTTTCGATTATCAACACTTGATATTAGTTTAATGAAAGAAATAAACGGATTTGGATCAGAAGCAAGTTACCACTATGAAGAAATTGCAACCTATGCGAAGAAAAATAATATTAAAGATAAACAAGGGATATATAATAATATATCGATAATTAGACAGATGTTTATCAGTAATTTCAAAAAAATTGAAGGAATGTTGGGGTATAAACTGCTTACTGTTGCTGCTCATGGGGACTTCGCAAACAGATATCTAAAAATGCCAAATTATGAACTACTAGATGATTCTATCAGAAAAGAGCTTGGAATAATTGCTGAAGCCTATGATCCGATTTTTGAACAGTTTCAAAAAGCCAGGATCACAGATATACCATATCCGTATTTTTTCCGACCATATTCACCAATTGAAGCTATAAAGCTGGATTTACAGATTATTTACTTCCTTGTTCACCCAAGACAATGGAGAGTTAATAGAAAAGATAATTTTAAATTTAACGTACAGAGAACCTGGGAAGGTTTAATCTATGGTAAATAATAAGTGTAAAATATGTCATCTGACTACCGTACATCAAATCAATGATGTTCGGATATTTGTTAAAGAGTGTACGGGTCTTGCTGCGAATGGATTTGATGTAACATTTATTGCTTGTGGCGACAATGCGTTTGAAGATATTAAAAGTGGTGTTAAAAGGATATCTCTATCAGTCCCGGTAAAGAATCATCTGCAACGTATGACCAAAAGGGTATGGGAAGTATATAAAAAAGCATTGACAGTAGATGCAGATATATATCATTTTCATGATCCTGAATTATTGCCAATTGGTCGTAAATTAAAAAGGAAAGGGAAAAAAGTAATTTATGATGCACATGAGGATTTACCATACGATATTATGGTAAAACTCTGGATACCTATTTATTTAAGAAAGATTTGCTCTGTAATATTAAAGAAAGTGGAGCATCATTATGTACGCAATCTGGATGGTGTGATTACAGTTATGGAACCAATTAAAAGGCGTCTTCAGCAAATAAATAAAAATGTAATTGTCTGTTCCAATTATGCATCCTTGAATGAGTTTGCTGAAACTCCAGCCTGGAATGGCAACAAAAATAAAATTTGTTATATAGGTGGAATCAGTAAAATCAGAGGAATAGTTCAGGTCATTGAAGCCGCAGAAAAAGTCAATATTGGACTAGAATTAGCAGGGGAATTTAGCTCAAGGGATTTCGGTGAGGAGTTAAAAAGTATGAGCGGTTGGAAGGTTGTTAATTATTATGGTGTTGTCGATAGAACCAGATTAAGAGACATTTTTAGTTCCTGCCTTGCCGGGATGGTGACATTTATTCCTTCACGACATAATATGGACGCATCCCCAAATAAAATATTTGAATATATGGCTGCTGGAATCCCTGTGATTGCTTCAAATTTGCCCTATGCTGAAAAGATTTTACTGCCTGCGCGGTCCGGAATCTGCGTAAATCCTGAGAGTTCGGAAGAAATTGCAAATGCGATAAGATTTTTGATAGAGAACCCTGTCATGGTTAAAGAAATGGGAGAAAATGGGAGGAGAGCATTTGAAGAAAAATATAACTGGCAAATAGAAGAGAAAAAACTTATTCAATTGTATCATAATATCTTTAATAATTAGGATAAATCATTTTACGCTATGATTAAAATTGTTGGAGATATATGTTTTTCTGATGGATACTTTGATGTTGGATTTGGTATAGGGAGCAAATTAAAAGAAAAGTACAATCCTTTTGAACATCTGAAATTCGATTCAGATGATATATGGATTGGGAATTTGGAATGCGTTATTTCTGATATTTCGAAGGTTACTGGATTTAAGAAAAACCACTTCAGAGTTCCTTATCATAACGTATCGGCACTGAATCACTTTAATGTCTATGGCGTGGCTAATAACCATGTCATGCAGCACGGACCTGAAGCCTATAATCAGATGTTGGAAAATATAAATAGACTTGGAAGTAAATATGTTGGATCTGTCACAAATAAAACATTAAAATTTGATCACAAAGGTTATAAGTTTGCAATAGCGGTTTTTTCGCAAAGAGCTGAATCATTTTCTGAGAAGCCATTATACTGGTCGTGTCCGGATTATATTGAATTAGCATCAGAATTAAGTAAACTACTCGACTGCAAGTTCAAAATTGCATATATGCATTGGGGTAATGAGTTTATTAATTATCCTAGCGTTGAGCAAAAAAAACTTGCGCACTGGTTAATTGATATTGGTTATGATTTGGTAATTGGAACCCACTCTCATGTTCTTCAAGGTTTTGAAGTATATAACAATAAATATATCTTCTATTCGCTTGGCAATTTCCTGTTTAATATGCCTACAGAGGAGACCAGGTTTTCTGCAATGGTGAATCTGGATATCGATCAAGGTGAATTAAAAGTAAGTTATGATTACATATTGATTGATAAAGAATGCAAACCAGCCATTGTCACACAAGAAAAGGCTGATAAAAAATTCAAATTTGATACATTGAACAAAAAAAATTCATTCAATGGTGACAATGAGGTTTATTTTAGAGATGTTTTTAAGCAACTTTCAATTTACAGGCATAAGAATCATCGCTGGATGTTATCAACCTTAAGCCGGCATAATTTTAAGGAATTTCTGTACATCCTGAGAGACTTTATTGACCGACGAGTATAATATTCGATATATGAAACTAGAAAACTTCTACTATAAATTGCCTGTTGGACTCCAGAATGCATGCATTTCATGCTATGGTTTGTTTTGGAAAAATCACAGGTTTGGAGGAATATATAATGAATCTTATGCAGAGGCCATTGAAAGAGAGTTCTTCTCTTATGAGCAATGGGAAGAGTATCAGACTAGGCAATTAAGAAAGCTGCTAATTAATGCCTTTGACAATGTTCCTTTTTATAAGAAAAAATATACAGATGAAGGAATTTCAAGAGATTTTTTAGAAAGAATAACACTTGAAGAGTTAAAACAACTTCCATACCTGACTAAAAATGAGTTACGGCAATTTGGAAAATCAACATTACTATCTACTAAAAAGGGGAGGGGAATGTTTTGTTATTCAAGTGGCTCTACAGGCACTCCAACTGCAATTTATTATGGTATAGATTTTCATCAGAAATGGTCCGGAATTTTTGAGGCCAGAATAAGAAATTGGGCCGGGATTAGCCGAAAAATGGCAAGAGGAATGATAGGAGGTCGGAGAATTCTGCCTCAGAGCGAACTTAAAGCGCCATTTTATAGATATAATATATTCGAAAAGCAGACTTATTTCTCTGCATATCATTTGACGTCTGGTACTGCAGCAGATTATATTGAAGGAATGGAAAAGCATAATGTTGAATATATGACAGGCTATGCTATGAGTAATTTTTTTTTAGCTGAATTTATTGAAAAGAATAACCTCAGAGCTCCGAAAATGAAAGCTGTGATAACCTCAAGCGAGAAACTTACACCTGAGATGCGGAAAGTGATAGAAAGAGTTTATAATTGTAAAACATTTGATGGTTATAGTGGTACTGAAGCTTGTGGATTGATTACTGAAACACAGGAAGGGCAATTATTAGTGAGCCCTGATGTTGGGATCATGGAATTCATCAAAGAAGATGGCTCATATGCAACAAATGGAGAAGAGGGAGAGATTGTATCGACTGGTTTTCTGAATTACGATCAACCGCTTATTCGGTACCGAATAGGTGACAAAGCTACGTTGTCAAAAAATCAAATTTCAAAATCAAAACACTCGATGACAATAGTTGATGAGATCACCGGAAGAGTTGAAGATGTTATCGTTGCAAGAGATGGCAGAAAAATTGTCCGGTTCCATGGGCTCTATCTGGAAATTCCAGGATTAGTTTCAGCCCAGATTATACAGCATGATCTTGAACATATTTCGTTTAACCTCGTTTGCGACAGACACTATACTAAAGAATCATCAGAGAAGGTAATAAAGTCCAGATTAGAATCTCAGATAGGAAAGTTTGAAGTAGAATTTAACTATCCTGAATCTTTGCCAATCGAAAAAAACGGTAAAATAAAAGCTGTGATTTCACATTTGCATTAACATTTTTAATATAAACACTTCAGATAATTTCTATATCATTAGGTTTATAGTGCGCAGGAATTTACAATCTGAATAATCCACCAGGCGATTGAAATTCCTTCCTCGTCTATCATAGCTGATTTCCAAATAGGAGATTAAAGATTTATTAAAAGCATCGTAAATTTTTTTTTTTACTCTACTAAATAGTTTAAAAGTGAAAATTGTTACAATTATTGGAGCCAGACCGCAATTTATAAAGGCAGCTGTACTAAGTAGGTTATTTACAAAAACAAAGGATATTGATGAGGTTATTGTGCATACAGGCCAACATTTTGATGCAAATATGTCTGATGTGTTTTTTGATGATATGTACATACCAAAACCTCATTATAATTTGAATATAAATGGATTAGGCCATGGTGCTATGACCGGACAAATGCTGGAGAAAATCGAGGAGGTACTATTAATTGAGAAACCTGATTGGGTCCTTGTATATGGAGACACTAATTCTACCCTTGCAGGAGCGCTTGCAGCAAAAAAAATACACATCAAAGTTGCGCATGTGGAGGCAGGACTGAGGTCATTTAATATGGAGATGCCTGAAGAAATTAACCGTATAATTACTGACAGAATCAGTGATCTGCTTTTTTGCCCTACAAATAAGGCAATTGAAAATTTAAAATCTGAAGGGTATGAAAATATAGATTGCAGAATTATTCAATGTGGAGATGTTATGCAGGATGCAGCTCTTTTTTATTCTGACAGAGCCAAAAAACCTGATTATTCAATTCCCGTGAAATATCTCTTATGTACGGTTCACAGGGCAGAAAATACAGATGATTCAGGAAAGTTATATAGTATTTTTAAGGCGCTGGAGAAAGTTTCAAATTTTTATAGGGTTGTAATTCCTTTACATCCAAGAACTAAAGGAAAGTTATTATCAATTGATTATGATTTCATTAACAGCAAAATTTGCTTTATTCCTCCAGTGGGCTACCTCGAAATGGTATGGTTATTAAAAAACTGCGAATTAGTTATGACCGACAGTGGTGGACTTCAAAAGGAAGCATATTTTTTTGAAAAATATTGCGTAACACTTCGAGATGAAACTGAATGGGTTGAATTGGTTGAAAAAGGTTTTAATGTTGTTGTCGGTTCTGAAGAAAGAACAATTGAAGAAAATGTGCTGGCAATGTTGGAGCGGGAGCGGGAGGGATTTAATATTGATTTATTTGGAGCAGGAGATGCAGGGATTAAAATTCTAAAGGAATTTTATAACTGATTTTAAATTTTTCGCCGAAAGCGATTATTAATAGAAATATCTGTATTGATGAATTTTTTAATTATTGATCATTATGCCGGCTCCCCAGAAATGGGTATGGAATACAGACCATATTATTTTGCTAAGGAATGGATTAAACGAGGCCATACTGTTACTATAGTAGCTGCTGATTATTCTCATTTAAGGTCCAGACAACCTGAAGTTAGTAGAGACTTGCAGAAGGAAAATATTGATGGTGTTAATTATATGTGGATTAAGACAATAAAATATAATTCTTCAGGTATTAAGCGTATTTTAAATATTCTGATTTTCACTGCTAAACTAATAATCAAAAGCAGAAAAATCGCAAAAATATCAGAACCCGAAATTGTAGTCGCCTCATCAACATATCCATTGGACATTTACCCAGCAGATCGAATAGCCCGGTTGAGAAAAGCCAGGCTTGTCTATGAAGTGCACGATTTGTGGCCATTATCACCTGTTGAATTAGGTGGTTACTCAAAATACCATCCATTCATAATAGTAATGCAGTTGGCAGAGAATTATGCATATAAACATTGTTATAAAGTTATTTCTGTTTTGCCACTCGCAAAACAACACATGATAGAACATGGATTGCCAGATGAAAAGTTTTATCATGTTCCAAATGGAATTATCCTGAGGGATTGGGAAAACCCGAAAGGATTACCGGAAAATCATAAAATGTTAATTGATAAACTAAAAAATGAAGGAAGATTTTTAGTCGGGTATTCTGGCGCTCATGGTGTTGCAAATTCTCTCGGGACTATAATAGATGCAGTTGCGGACTTATTGGATCACAATATAGCTTTGGTACTGATTGGCAAAGGCGAAGCTAAAAAAGAATTGATAACATATGTTGAAAAACGAAAATTTAAGAACATATACTTTCTGGATCCAATAGACAAATTTGCAATTCCTTCTTTTCTAATGACTTTGGATATATTAATAATTAGTTTAAAGAAGGCTCCTTTGTTTAGATTCGGAATTTCTCCGAACAAAATATTTGATTATATGATGGCAGCAAAACCGATAATTCAAGCTATTGAAGCAGGTAATAATATTGTCAGTGAAGCTGAATGCGGTTTTTGTGTAGATCCTGACTCCTCTGAAGCAATTGGAGCGGCAATATTAAAATTGCAATCTATGTCTGAAGATGAACGTAGAAAACTGGGAGAGAATGGATATGCTTTTGTTAATAAATATCACACATACAATGTTTTGGCTGAAAATTTTATTAATGCCATAAAATAGAAGTAGAATTTTAAAATCTTAAATTAAAGGTCATATCTTAAGAAGTAAATAAATTAAAAATGTGAAAGTAGGTATTCAAACCCGCTAATTTTGTAATATGTCCCGACTAAAGATCAGATAGAATTAAGCTAGAATATGTGAAAATGAGAATAATTCTGGACATTTTAACACTGTCTAAAGGAAGTTTTCTAAATAATCCTACATTTTTCATCCTAAAATTAGAATAATTGGTCAAAAAAATTATTTGATAATAATATTAGGTTATTTTGATTTTCAATTATCATACATATCATATAATCAGCGTGTTATTATTTTAAAGGCGATATGGATGTTGTGATTTTTTAAAATCACATATAAATTTTTTTAGATTCTGACTAAACATGTTTTTTAGTTTATCAGTGTGTGTATTTTGTAGATATTGATGCATATTTCTTAGACAAACATAAATATTAAACACACTGTAATTCAGTACAATAGATTTTGTAATGTTGATCTAAATCTCTTTATGGCTACTTTTGTTAATGCGACTTTGATTTTGTTTCGACGAAAAACAATTTATTGTGATAAGTTAATTTTAGTAGTTAATGCAAACTGATGAAAAGACTATTTGACATTATTTTCTCTCTGCTTGGATTAATTCTTTTGCAACCTGTCCTGATCATTATTACTATTGCAATAAAAGTGAACAGCAGGGGCCCCATTTTTTTTAAGCAGAAGCGAGTGGGTAGGTATGGCAAGCCTTTTATTCTTTACAAATTCAGATCTATGACTTTGTTTGAGCTGGCTGCAGAAGGGCTATTTCAACCCGGAAATGTTTCCAGGGTTACATCTGTAGGTAGATTTTTCAGAAAGTCAAAGTTGGACGAGCTCCCACAGTTAATAAATGTACTTATTGGCGACATGTCAATGGTCGGTCCACGACCTGAAGTTGCTAACTGGGTTGCAGTTTATCCCGATGCGTGGGATATAATACTGACGGTGCGACCGGGTATTACAGACAATGCCTCAATTATATTTCAAGATGAAGAATCTATCCTCGCAGAAGTTGATGATCCGGAACAGGTATACCGGCAGGTTATTCTTCCCAGAAAACTTGAATTGTATATCGATTATGTAGGCAATCATTCACTCTTTGGCGACCTCATGATAATATTGAGAACGCTTAAAGTTTTACGACTATACGAAAGAAAACCAGAAGATACAATTCGCGAAAGTTTCAGCGTACAGGAACGAATTGAAGTATCAAAAAGAGGTGCTTAAAAGTCGATGGCTTACCACCTCATCAAAGACATTTCAACTTGAGAAGTACTTTGCCGAATTTGTAGGAGCAACGTTTACATTTACTATTAATTCATGTACTTCAGCTTTGCACCTGGCAGTTGAGGTGATAGGGATAAAACCCGGTGATAAAGTTTTTGTGCCATCCCTCACTGTTACTACATCTGCTGAGGTATTAAGATATATTGGTGCATATCCTGTATTTCTCGATGTGGAGTATGGCACTGTCTATCTTCCAATCTATCCCGACTTAATAGATGATAACCTGCAATAGATTTGTGAAAGTATCAGAAGCATACTGTTATTATTTTAATTCTGATTATATGTAAAGACTAATGGGCTGATTATAATTGCTTATTAACCGCCATATTTAAGTATAAAAATTTTTATTGTTGCTTTGATTTATAGAAAAAACTTCAATTAGAGTATGAATATTTGATTTTCTAATTAGCAATAATCAACTTATGGGAGTATAAAATTGAGTTTCCAGCTCTCATCTGTATAAAATATATCCCGTCATATAGATTCAGAGGTATTTGTAATTCCCTGATATCCGGCTTCCATCTGTAAAAAAATACCTCACTTCCTGATAGGGTATATATTCTGACAAAATCCGGAACCAGCTGCTGTTCTGCTATAAAGATGGTTATGAACTCGTGAGCCGGGTTCGGGTAAATCTTATATGGCTGACTATTCATATTTGCCGAATCTGCATTCCCCTGGTTTATGATCTTTATACTGATAGTACCATAAACACCTGAACCATCATTAGCCACTGCTATGACACTTATTGTTCCATTCGCAATTGCGGTTACAAGACCAGATGAATTTATTGATGCCTGACCTGTACCATGTCCAATTGACCAGGTCAACGTTGTATTTGTCGCATTGGAAGGAAATATTAATGCATTAAGTTGGAGTGTCCCTTTATTCTCAGATATTGTAACATTTCCGTTCTCTCCTGACAAAACAACGCTTTCTATTAAAACATTCTGGTTAGTGATTGAAATAGAAAGTGAACCATAGATGCCAGAACCATCAGTAGATGTTGCAATGGCGGTTACTGTTCCGTTGCTTAATGCGGTCAAAATACCAGAAGAACTTATTGTCGCCTTTCCTGTCTCATTTGAAATAGACCAAGTTACTTTTTTATTAGTAGCGTCCGATGGTGAAACCACGGTAATAAGCTGAAGTGATCCTTTATTTGTATTAATTGAGTTTGATCCACCAACTGCTGTTATAGTTATCCCCGAAACTGGAACAATATATTCATATGCACCTATATCGGGAGTAGCATCCCTTGGATTTCCAAAGAAATCGTTCGTTACCTCGCTTAAATTTGTACCTCTATTAATAACAGGAGATATACTTTGCAGAGCAAAATCCACACTTTCTGAATAAGATCCACTATTATTTTTAAATAATGGATCTGTATTATACAAACTATGTGTATCATTTAAAAGTCCTTTCCAGCTTTCCCATGTATAAGCAGAGTTTTGCGAGTAATATGGGCTGGCAGATGCGCTATTCCAATAAAGGTTATAATCGATATTAATTGTACCATTAATTACAACGGGAGTCCGTATATATACACCTTTGGATATAGGGAATGTAAACCCGACTATATTATTCTTAATAGAAAGAGATGAACCTGCTTGAATTGTTGTTGTGCTTCCTTCATCAAATCCAATTGCATAATCATATAACACACTCCATGTAGAAACAAGAACATTATTAAAAACTTTGATGTCCCCAATAAAATTCCCATCTTCTCCAACCATAGATCGTAAATGTGAATAAACAATATTATTATAACATGAAATATTGCCATCAATTGATTGGAATATAATATTAATACCCGCGTCCCAGTTTTTAATCCAGTTATTCCTAACAGTAATATTTTTAGTTTTCCAACCTGCGTTCCCTCCAAGACAGATTGCTCCCTGTGAGCTACCTGTGGGTCCATTATAAATGGTATTTCCTTCTATTATTACTCCGTCGGAAGTCTGAACTGTTATGGCTCTACCGGATGTTTCTGCTGGTCGGTTGGTATAAAATAGAGTGTTATTGGAAATATAGCAAGTCGTAGGTCGTAACAAAATATTTTCTCCCGCTACTATAATTCCCGAATAAAAATTTGTAGGATGTGCAGCCGGAGCTTCAATTGTATTTCTTTCAATATAACAATGATTTAAAACTGCTGGTGCATAACCCGAACGATCAGCCGCGAATGCTGCAATCCCAATAGCACAGTTATAGATATAATTATCCTGAAAATACATGTAGGTTCCACCATGGGTTTCTATCCCTTCCCATCCTATGATATTTTCTACACGATTATACCTTGCAGTACAATATGCGGGCCATCCTGACGACAATACTCCTTCTGTAAATGCAATCCCATAAGCATCTACATTGTATATTCCGTTTCCTATATCATGAATATAATTATAGAAAACATTAAAGTCAGACCGATTTGTTGAGGGATTTTTACCATACAAAATAACTGCTCCATAGTAACAATTATAAATTTCGTTACTATAAGACGATGCAGTGGCACAAGTTGTTGCTGACATATCACCAATAGTCATATTATATGAGTCTCCATCAGCAAAAATGCCTATAAAAGGAATATTATGTATGCTGCAGCCTGATATTACCCAGTCATGTGGTATGACACCACCTGATTCTGTTATATGAATTCCACATTGAGTTTGTGATAAATCAGCAACATCATTGAAATGAATTATTTCAAGATTAGTAAACGAGATGTAGGATTTACTGATCCCTCTGATTACAGGGAAATTGCTATCAGTAGTTATTTTAATAATTGGTTTATTACCAGCGCCATAAGTGCCAGTTAGAATTAGTTTACCGCTGCTGCCACTCTGTGAAACTGTCAGAAAAGGTGCCGTGGGACTCGCAATGCTCCAGATATCTCCTCTTTTCATGTAAATATTATCGCCTGCAACTAATGCAACGGAGCCTGTCCATGTACTCATCCATGGATGATGGGCCCAGGCATGAGCATCATCAATCCCGGAATTGGAATCGTTACCACCATTTCTAACATAATAATTTGTAGCTGATAATATTGTATTTATACCCAGAAATATTATTATCAGAAATTTTCTCATAGTGAAAGTCTCAATTATTAATAATGAAGAGTGAAAATAACAGATCAATTTCATAATCAAAACGATTAATTCCTTTAAATGTTTTGTTTTGGACTTTTTTCATCCATATTCTGATCCTGTTATCTCTTTTTAATTAAGAGTCAAAATTACTGAATAACAATTTTTTATATCAGTTTGAACGATTTTTTCTACTTAAAAAGGCGCTAAATGCGCCTTTTGTGCTTTGTATCTCATGAGTCAGCCCAGCGTGCAGCAGTAATCTACTCACTTCTTGCCACTTGTCAGATAAGAGGGGTGGAACCATTTACATGGTTAAAAAACGCACTCGATAAAATCCCGGATTACCGTAAGCATCCGGCGTAGTACATCTTTTTCCAGTTGTTTCGGCTGATTATTTTTCAGCCAAACTTTTAAAGATGCTAAACGATGTAACCAGAAATTGACAATGTACAGTTTTCGGTAAATTAGGATGTACAGAAAATGGCAACAATAATGTACATTTTTCAGTCATTCAAAAATAGATTAATTTTTCTCATTAAAGATTGTTTTTCGATTTTTGATTCGGAAGCTTTTTCCTGATAGATTAATTACTTCACATCGGAATAAAAGTCTGTCAAGCAAAGCCGTAGCAAGGACTTCATCGTCTAACATTTTAGCCCACTGGCTTGGTGACTTGTTAGTTGTAATAATAAAAGCAGTTTTTTCATAGAGTTGATTGATAAGATTAAACAAAGCAACAGCTTGTGGTTTTTCAACAGGGAACAACATTATATCGTCAATGACAATCAGATTTGCTTTCATAAGTCGTTTATAATCAGCCTTTGCAGATTGAGTGAAGTCTTTCATTTTGAGCATACTGATAATATCATCCATAGTACGAAAATAGGCATTGTAACCTTTTTGCACAGCATCAGCGCAAAGACCTGCAGCAATATATGATTTTCCTGTACCGGAAGGGCCCATCAGTATTATATTGTAGATCTGGTCAAGCCAGTCCAGTTCTCTGAGTTGAGTCATACGCGATTTAGTCAATCCGTTATCAAAAGTATAGTCATACATGTTTAAGTCATTAGACCGAGGTAATCGGGCTGTTTTAAGACGTCTTTCTGCATCTTTTTTTTCGCGGTGCAAGGCTTCTGATTCCAGAAGCCTGATTGTGAAGTCCAGGTAACTCATGGATCCCGTTTCAGCTTCTCTTAGTGCCTGATCAAGACATGCCAGCATTCCACTCATTTTGAACTGCCGGCAATAAGTATTTATGATTTGTTTCTTTTCCATGGTTAGTTTTTACTTTGCATTAATTGCTCATAGTCGATAATAGAACTCTGCATCGGTTGGTAATTTGCCACATTTGAACTTTGACCGTTCAATGGGTTTACCGGTACACTGAATGTGGTGGATTTATCCCATGCTTCCTTATGCACTAGTCCTGCAGCTACTGATTTAAAATCATTAGCACTAAACACCTTCATCTGGAGGCAGTATTGCAAAGTACTATCGATTGTTTGCGGATCGGCACTCTCTATGGTTTGCTTTATAAGAATAAGCTGGTCCCGCACATAACGGGGTTTTTCTGCACGGATACCTTCCATGTATACCGTAGCCAGTTCCGGGTTACTGAACATGCGAGAGATATCTGTTATCATTTGTGCAATAGAGGCTGACTTCTCTCTTTTATGGTCGGTATTGCTGACCAGGTTGCCTTTGCCCGAAGATATGGCATGAGTGTACAGATGTTTGCCAGCCAGGTCAGATATTATAATAAATGTATTATCCTTTGATACCTTAACTTGTGACCCTCGTCCTTTATAAGTTCCTGATGGCAGGGTATAAAAATTGCCTTTCCACGATATTGTATTGTCTTTTCGTACCGTATATAAGCCAGAAGGTGGTGGTATGGAGATAGCAATGAACGGTACCAGAGAAGATCTCTCGATGCACCACTCATTATATGGGATTTTCTGTGTACCGGCATGAACTTGCGCATTGGCTGTACGCCCAAGCCAGGCCAATGCTTCACTATTTAGTATTCCAATATCAGTAAATGGTCTGTTGTACAAAAAGTTTTGCTTGACATATTTGACCACGTTTTCAACTTTACCTTTGCTTTCCGGATCAGCTTTCCGGCAAAAATGAAGACGGAATGCGCGTTCCCTGCAATAGTCTTTAAAAGCACTTGTCAATAATAAATCGCCTCTGTTTTCATCTGCCAGAAACACTTTGTCCTGGTCATAAACAATCTCTATCGTGATGCCACCGAAAAAGACAAAAGACCTTTCATGGGCTTCAGTAGCTGTGTAACTCGTAAATGGAATGTCAGAAAAGAAGACAAACTTATACCGTGAGCGCGACAGAACCATTGTAAAGAACCATACTTTAATGCGCTTTCCTAATCCATTGCGCAGGTTATACTGCCCAAAATCAACTTGTGCCTGCTGCCCGTAAGGAAGTTCTTCTACAGCCTGATAATCCCGTAATGGACTTGTTTTAGGAAGGTTGTACTTTTGCCTTACCCACATTACAAAGTTGTAAACGGTCTTTGATGTTACTCCCGGGAACTTCGGGTAATGTTCCTTCAGCCAGTCGTGCATTTGTGCTGCTGAGGTTTCCTGGTAGGTCTCAAGCTTGCATTTTACAAACTCTTCATACGGCTCCAACTCCTTCTTCTTCTCCCCCTGGGAAGCAATGAACTGCTCGTACTGGCTTTCATTCATTAAAAGGTAAAACTTGACTGTACGCCTGTCGATGACTAGATCACGACTGATTTTTGAAAGAGAGAACCCTTCTCGGTCCATTTTGTGAATTTGATGATACATGATCAACTTGTTTAAATATTTATTCATAATAGCCGGTTTTTTAATGTCCCGGCAAAGTTGACTTTCTTTCTTCCAAGGCATGCCTTGGAAGAAAGAAAACTGTACATCATTGTTACCAATTCTGGTACATTCCTACTTTCTAATAATTGTACATTGTTATTTTCCGATTACAATCGAATCAAAAATGCTGGAACTAATCGGAAGACAAAAGGAGACAGGGCTTACAATCACAGCCTTTTGCGTCAACGAAGGCATTGCCAAATCCACATTCTTCTATTGGC
>Ga0315272_10000106_pt1 | contig 35993 bp, 26 predicted proteins | sample C3_middle_MG_FD_203918 | JGI IMG/M metagenome (GOLD analysis project Ga0315272, IMG submission 203918) | Sediment microbial communities from Yellowstone Lake, YNP, Wyoming, USA - C3_middle | ecosystem: Environmental > Aquatic > Freshwater > Lake > Sediment | place: USA: Wyoming | collected...
TGATAATGGATTGACTAAATCACGCATGACACAACTTCGGGAGCTTGACTGGCTAGACCAGATCTTTAATATTATCCTCATGGGTCCTTCAGGAACAGGGAAGTCATATATTGCCGCCGGCCTTTGCACCGATGCTGTGACAAAAGGGTACAATGCTTACTTCCGTACTATGGATGACATTATAGGAATGCTCAAGATGAAAGACTTTACCCAATCTGCTAAAGCTGATTATACAGACACTGTACCGCAAGCCAAACACGAGCCGGAAGAACAAAGAGAATAAGATATATCCATATTTATTAAAAGACTTAAAGATAGATCACAAAAACCAGGTCTGGGGTATTGATATTACTTATGTGCCAATGAGAAGGGGCTTTATGTACCTGTGTGCCATCATCGACCTTCATACCCGGTATGTTGTAAACTGGGGAATCAGCAACACTATGAATGCCGAGTGGTGCTGCCAGCTTGTAGAAGAGGCCATTGAGATGCATGGCAAACCGGAGATAATCAACTCGGACCAAGGCAGTCAGATTACGAGCCTGGAATACATAGAATTACTATCAAGCAAGGAAATAAAGATCAGTATGGATGGCAAAGGCCGGGCCATTGACAATATCTTCATTGAGCGCTTATGGAAGAGTGTAAAATATGAATGCATTTACCTGAATGCTTTTGAAGATGGTGTTCAGCTTTACAGAGGACTTGATGCTTACTTCAACTTCTATAACACTGAACGCTTCCATCAGTCACTTGATTATGAAACACCGGAATCGCTTTACAAGAAAGCAGCTTGAGTTATTAACAAATTAACACTTATCAACAAAAAGAAAAAAGTAGCAAAAAAGAAAAATTTTACACCATTATTTTAAATGAAAAACAAACTTAACTTTGATTAAATCCTGCCCTGATACCGGGGTACATTATAATTCTCCCTTTTTTATTAAATCAGATTCTAGTAAAGTATCATTTCTAATTCCGTTTTGAGATATTAACGCAAGAACAGGATCATCGAAACCAAAATGTGATTGTGTATCAGTAAATCCGATTTGATAAATATGGTGGCCAATTGAAAATGTAGACTCTAAATGATGTGATACAAAAACAATAAATCATCATCATTATCTTTAAAAGTACCGACATTTATCCAACTTGAATCTTCAACAATTTCTTTACCGTTATATATTTTGTATTTGCACTTAATTAGTTTGGAAATCGTCCTCCAGTCAATTTTTTGATAGAGCCTTATAGAATCATCGCGAAAATCTTTATTATTATTGTCATCAACGATGAATACCTTATCTTTCCCTCTTCTCCCCGACACAATGCTTATGGAATTAACTTTTATTGATGGCAAATTTAAAGTGTCAATTTTGGCAGGAAAATTTTCTTTTAAAAATGTCTTCATGTAATCCGACTTATCATTTTTTAAATTCCCAAATTGGAGTGGTTTAGCATCAATGTGGGCCCAGGCGAGTTTTATATTGGTAATGTTCTTAGGAAATATTACAGGATAATCATATTGTTCGGTAGTATCTCTAAAAGAAATTGATCCTGCACCAGCTGAGAACAGGTCAATGCCCTTTATCTTCTCTGTAGTAAGTACTAATGTATCTCTTGAAGAAGTAAAAGTATTTTCCTGATCTCTTTTTGTGCTACAACTTATTACACCCAGTAAAGATATTAATATTAAAATATTTACAATTTGTATAAGAATGCGAATTAATATTAGTAATGTCTATCGATCAATAAATTTACAAATATCTGGACGTCCTTTTTTAATTCTTATTTTCCAAATGACATTCGGATTTGTCTTAAGATTATTACAGTAGGTAGCAATGTTTTAAACCTGACTAATAATAACTCTTATTTTAATGTTAGGGTACGATTAATTACGCAACTTATCAAGTTTGATTTTAATATATGAAGGAGAAAGTGCATTGTCATCTGCAATATTACCTTTCTTGTCAAATAGCATATAACGAGGGATTCCTTTTATGTTGAATAGTTTTCTGAATTCTGCGCTTTCCTCTTTGTTCAGGAAGATATGCTCTCCTTTTAGTTGAAGCCGGCTTAAAGTCGATTTCCAGTTTTTTTCTTCAGAGTCAATACAAACAAATATGAAAGCAATTTTCTTACCCTTATATTCCTCTATGAGCTTTAATGATTTCGGCAATTCTGATAAACAAGGTCCGCACCATGTTGCCCAGCAATCGAGATAAATGACTTTCCCTTTGCTTGACCTTATCATGCTGTCAATTGAAGCAGTCAGGATACTGCTACTAAGCTTTTTCAGAATGATATCTGAAGCAAGAACCGGAATATTGATTTTATCTAAAGTATTCCTGTACTCCTCAAATAATGGTTCTTTGAGGTATGGTTCAGTAATGATTTCGCTTATTTCCTTTTTAAAACGATCGAAAATCTCAACTTTTGAGAACTCTAATCCCTGAAAGAGCATTTCAGTCAAAACCATTTGCCTTAGAAGAGAATCATCAGTGTTACTAATAGTACTAAAAAATCTTAAAGAATCAAGGACATCCTGGTGCTTTAATACTGTGTCACGGGAACTGAAGAACTGCTTATTTTCGCGTTTAACGATTTCCATTATGTAAATTTTATAAAAATCGACGAAACCAAACATCGAGAAACCGTTGATTAATACAGATTTATTTACCTTGAAATGATGTTTAATGAGATTAAGGTACTCTGCCGGAATTCTTTCAGCTGATAGGCCTTTTTTCTCAGCTCTGTAGCTGTATACTTTCATATAATACAATAAGTCCTGATAATAATCAGCTTCTAATGTTCTCTTTGCCCAGTTAAGTACAATTTCTGTGGGATGATATCTCTCTTTATATCGGCCTAACAGCTTATCCCATTCGCCACGACATGAGTCCATATAGGATGTGAATCTTTCAGGATCATATACTTCCATCAGGGATTCTCTCTTTATTATGTTCTGGTAAATATTATTTGAATAATACATTTCCTGGAATTCTGCGGCTTCTTGATTTTCGCTGGCGAAATCACCTGAAAACTTAATATCATCCAGCAATTCAGGTCTGTTTTTAGCAGATCCGTCAAACTCGACAAACAAACTATCTCCAGGGTGAGCCAGGACAAGAAAGTTAGTTGAATATGATATGAAGAAATCAAGCGGGACATAACTCTTGAAAGATGTTTTAAAAAATCCATTTTCATCCAGAGAGGCTTTGATCGATTCGCGATTAACAGCAATTCTGTTTGGAGCAATAATAACCGAATTGTTTAAGGGATCGCGATTTAATACTCTACCAGAAACAATTATGGAGTTGTCTATTGAATGCTTTTGATGTTTCTGGCTGCAACTGCAAAGAAAAATCAAAATCAGAAGAAGATATTTTCCTTTCATTTTTAAAATTGTAAATTATCAATATAAATGAATTCTAATCTTTAGATAAGTCCATAAATTTCTAAGTAATAGTTTTAAAAACTCCAGTTATGAACTTTGTATTTGCAAAGCTGCCTTGAGTTTTGGATCAAAAGTCCACCCCACCAGACGAAAGCCATGTTTAATACTATGAACGGATGTTTGGTCTTTCGGGCGGGTAAAAACAATGGCAAACAACTTGCCTTTATCGATGGTATTATATGCCGATATATTTCAAAGCACTCTCCTTGGTGCAAAACTATACAGATACTATTTCCTTATTTTAACAAATATTAATACAGGATTATCTGTCTCTTTTAAACCAGAAGCAAGTTTTTCAAGATCTCTCTTCTTTTCAGGAAATCTTGGCATAGAATTTTTAAAAGTCTCAGAGGAAACATATGCTTTTAGTTGTAAAGCGTCAATCAGAGCTATGACTGTATTATCATCTTTTATAGTTCTTGGTAATATATTTGGACCTCCATCTATATCGTTTATAATACCCTCACTCTTAATAAATAAAACCTGATAATTAGTTTTTTTTGAACCATTAAAACTATATATTAATTCATCGTTAGGTAGTACAAACCTATAGACAAAGTCATAATAAACATAATCACCAAATTCAAATAAATTTAATGGATCAATATATTTATCCTCTATATCCAGGCCATCATACACTGAGCGAGCATCTGGGGTTATAAGTTTTTTTCCAACTTCAATTACCAAGTGAGGTTTAAATATCATGTTTTCAAAAGCATATATCGTGTCAGAATAAACTTCTTTTTTATACAGCCTATTATTTAACCGGTAAAAATGTTTTCTTTTGTAAAACCGAAAGCATCATGGTTCTTGAATGGATACCTGGTTGGATAACTTTTTATTACCAGTCCATTTGTGTCAAGCAGAGTATAACTGTTTTCAATATTTCCCATGTGATTTTCACTATATCACAAAATGTTGTTATCAACGAATTTAAAATCTATAGGCGCATAAAGTGGCATTTGATATGATCCTATGAATTCCCCACTTTCAGAATATACGTTAAACTTTTTTTGCCAGGCTGATACAAGAAAAATATTATGACCTAAAGAATTAATTTCTATATCGTGAGCGACAGTATATTCACCTGGGCCTTTTCCTACTTTTCCAATTCTTGTTTGAAACGAACCGTTTTCAAAAAATTTTACTATCGTAGTAAATCTTTTTATGAGATAATAATTACTACCTGCAACAATTTCAATTGGAGAAAAAACATCATCATTACCTGAAATTAGACTTTGATCACTTGTTTCAAACGGTATATATTCGATATCTGTAAATCCCAAATCCGAGAGCTTTACCAAAGTAAGCTTTGGCAACTCTTTTAAATCAAATGTTTTAATCTGATTTCTATCCTTTTTATTTGAATTCTGGCAGCTAGCAATAAAGATGACAAGGATTATTATCTGTAAGATTTTTTGTGTTAATCTTAATCTTAACGGAGATGCATTCATGGTAAGCTATTAAAAATATTCTAAATGATATCTGAGCAGTTATTCAGAGTTTAAATCATCCTTGCTCTTAGGGGCAGGAATTGAGTGGCTAAAAACCGCCCGGCGGCTGAGGGAGTACACTTTGGTGGCGTAGTCCGTGCTAGGGCATATTTAAAAAATTTTATCAAGAATAATTTTCGAAGCTTCAGAATCATTTCAATTTCACAATCATTAAAATATAATCATCTTTTTCCTCAAGACTGCCTAAAAGTTCCTGAAGCTTAATCTTCTTGTCGGGGAATTTTATTTTCCTGTTTTCGAAGTATTCTGTCGTAAGTTCTTTCTTTAAATAAAAGGCCTCATGTGCTGATATAAACAATTGTGTCGAATCATTATAAACTGACCATTCAGGGAAGAAATCCGGACCCCAATCTATGTCATTAACTAATCCTAGTGCATCAAGTGAATTCATCCCTTTAGCAAAATCAATTTTTTTGTCTCCCTTGAATTAGAAAGTCAAAGCTTTCTGTTTGGTATAATCATAGCGCAAGATGAATTCTTCTTTATATTATGCAAATTTCCACCATAAGTTGCCTGTCGTTTCAAAAGGAGGGCTGATTGCTTCAATATATGAGTTTAGTTTTTCAGGTGCACCAAAATTGTATCTGGTTTCAAATGGATTATTATATTGCCCAAAATCCATGATATACCTTGGTTCAATTTTTCCTGAACTGGTAACATGGTATAGTGTATCTTATTCGGTACCATGAAGCAGAAGAATATCATTAAATTTAGTGGAGGGAAAATTACCCCAGAAGAACATTCTTTTTTCTCTCCAGTTATCAATTGAATATATTGGAAGCAAAATTGAATCAATTCATTGTCCCTGCAAATTTGTAGGTGTGAACTGGGCTATATTGTCAGGTAAGTTCCGTATGTCTAAGACTGCAAAACCTGAGAATACCAGTATACTGTGCAGGCAGTACATATAATCATCAAAATATGACCTAAAGAGTTTATTTTTAACCTCACCGTTGATATTAAACCTAAAAACATCTCCAAAATCACCAGTATATAAAAGTAAATCTTCATTATTTTTATCTACACAGAATGATCTAAGATGAATATATTCGTTTGGACTTCTGCCTACCCTCCCTATTTGTTTAATAAAATTACCATCCTTGTCGAAAACCATTACTTTCTGACTTACTCCTTCATGAATAAATAATTTATCCTTTGAAATTTGTATATCCCGGATACTCTTAACAAATGAGTTTGCAGGTGTCTTTAGTTTAATATATGGAACATCATCAGAAAAACTACATAAGAATAGCATCTCCGGGTTTGACCTGGCCTCGTTAACTTTTATTGATACAGGGAATGATTCTTTTTTTAACTCACCAGTGTAACTTGGGTTTTGTACAGCATTCTTGCATGAGACAACGAAAAAATCAGGAAAAATAATCGCGATATTTTTTTCACATTAAATTTATTTTGTTCTGAGGATCTGTCAGATAGTAATTAAATCTAATTGTATTACCCTAACGTTACTTTTACCAGATTATAATTCTCCATTAGCTAGTCCCAAATTTATAACTAATAGAATAGTTTGGCAATTGAATTTGATGTTTTTAATGACCTCAGTTTTTACATTTTGCAATCAAAATAACAGGATTGCCTGATTCATCGAAATCTTTTAGCCATGGATACTTGTTAGTTAGTGATCTGGCCCTCTCCGGATTGGCATTTAGCCATTTACGTGTCGAGAGGGCATCAAAATAGCTAATTAACTCGTTTCGCTCATTAATATGAAATTCAGTAATTGGCAGAAAGCCATTAATGTCATCAATTATTGAGGATGGATACGAGTCACTTTCTTTACAGACATTTAAAGATTTCGTAATTTTTTCATAGTAAGATAAATATGATCTTCTGTCTTTAAAAATAGTAAAGAAGAGATAGTATTTATTCTCGGTAAAATTATTCACTGACATTGCATTAATGAATTCACCAGATGTAATATATTCATTTTGTAGTGCATATGGGACACCATATTTGCCAATCGAAAAAACGAAACGCGGATTCAGTTCATTATTTTTTACTTCAAACAGAGTATCATTAAAGGGTTCTTTGAAAAATAATCTATTATCAGAATGGTAAAAAATAGGAGAAACTACAATAATATTTCTTGAGGGTGTTCTTTCCCATGACAAATAATTAGGGAATATTTTAATTATCGTATCCTTAGAAAAGAGAATAATTTTTTTCTTTTCATTACCTGAATAATTATGGACATAACTTACAAAAGTATTTGAATCCAGATAGGTCTCAAATGAGGCAGAAGCGATTGCATCTGGTAGTCCTTCAATATCAGTATGGAATTGCTCTGGTATTTTAAAATTATCTTTTATATCACCTTGTAAATTGTAGGTCAATATATTATCATTGCTCCCTAAAGTATATAAAATTTCTTGTTTTTGACTAAAATAGGATTCAGGAACGGATGAGTACTCATCAGGTCCTCTGCCTCTTCTACCTATTTCTCTTAAGAATTTCCCGGTTTTCCTGTCGAACACCAGTAACAGCGGAGCCTCCCCCCTTACCCAATTACGTACAATAATAAGATCTTCAGTTAGTTCAATCATCGGTTGTAAATTTATAAGCGACTTTTCGGAAGATTCTAACTGGACATAGTCAACACTATCAACAAACGTACTCAAATAAGTATCTTGCGTATTTTCAAATGCACTGAGAACGGCAATTGAAGTTAGCTCATTGACTTCATTTTGTTTTCCTGTACATGAAAATAAGAGAAGTATCAAAGTCATTGATGTAATTGTTTTCATGGTTGCTGAATTTAGAGTGAAAATTTCCAATCGATATAATGACATGGAGGGCTGGTGTGTTGTTTGTACCTGGCTGCCTGGCAATTTAATCAGGTGCTGCCAGTGCCGTGGGGGCATGGTTTTTGACAGTCCTGGTATATGGATGAAAGCTTCGCATCAGGGTAAAGTTGCTTAAGGGTAACAAGACTGGATGTCTGGAATAAATTTCGAAAAGTCAGATAAGGAAAAATTAGATATTGAACTTTCTTGTTTATTCGTCAGGATTTTCCATGCTTTCGCCCCGTCAGTCACAGCACATAAATGACTAACAACAGGCAGAACTGATGTGAATGCAATGTCTTTTATTTATCCAGACTGCAGTTTGGATTACCAAATTTACAAAAGCGAAAAAACAAAAGGGGAAATTGCCTCACATTTTTTCCTGACAAACTATTTGAAGTTTAATAAGGATAGTGTCAGATTTGTTACCTTGATTTGATTTTACCACATTTTTGGATAATAAGAACCATATTACATTGGTTCAAGTGTTCGGAGTAAATTATTCAACAGAGATGGGGATTATTTGCAATGATCCCCGGGGGAGATCCTTGCAAAGTCAATTTACTCCCATATTCGTTTCACTCATATAAGTTTTTATTTTTCAGATTACCTCATTCAGGCAAGCCTGATTCGGCATTCTGAAAAATAAAAATCCCGCAGCAAGCTGCGGGAGTAAATTGACTTTGCGGAGAGAGGGGGATTCGAACCCCCGGTTCGCCGGAAGGCGAACAACGGTTTTCGAGACCGCCGCATTCGACCACTCTGCCATCTCTCCCTAATATTTAGCCGCATTTAACCACGGCGTCTATCCCGCTCCAGCGGGACTATCGCTACTTTTAGGAGCCCAAAAGTAGTAAAATTTTATTCCTAAATTGCCTAAAGCAGAATTCCTGCCAGTGACGCTGAAATATAAGATGCCATCGTACCGCAAAGCATTGCTTTAAATCCCAGCCTGGCAAGATCGGCTTTCCGGCTGGGAACCAGAACACCTATCCCCCCAAGCTGAATAGCTATTGAGCTGAAATTTGCGAAACCGCATAAAGCAAAACTTGCTATTACAACTGATTTAGCACTTAAAAGCCCCTGGTGTATCATTGGCGTGAGGTCGGAATAGGCTACAAATTCATTGATCACCATTTTTGTGCCCATTAGCGATCCCACATGAAGCGATTCTGAAGGCGGTACGCCCATAACTATTGCAAACAGTGAAAAGAATGCACCTACCACATCCTTAAGACGAAGATTATCTACATTAAGTCCAAGAGCGTTAAGTGATAAGCCGGTCCATGACAGGAAATGTCCGAAGTATCCAAGGAGAGCATCAATAAGTGCAATAAGTGCAATAACTCCGATAAGCATGGCTATCACGTTTATTGATATTTTCATCCCGTCGCTTGCCCCGTGAGAGATGGCATCCATGATGTTAGAGTGTTCTTTCTTTACTTCAAGCTTAACCTTTCCCTTTGTTTCCGATTCCTCTGTTTCAGGGAAGACTATCTTGGCAATCACCAGAGCGCCGGGTGCAGCCATAAGGCTCGCTGCAAGCAGATATGAGGCCGGTACGCCCATCGAGATGTAAACGGCCATTACACCACCTGCAATACATGCCATACTTCCTGTCATGGAAGCCAGCAACTCCGACATTGTCATACCAGAAAGGTAAGGTCGTATCATTATCTGAGCTTCAACCTGGCCAACAAACGCACTCGCCACATTTGACAGAGCTTCGCTCCCGCTGACTCTCATCGCCCAATGTACAAAACGCGCAATAACAGCAATCACTCTTTGCATAAGTCCAATGTGATATGCAATGGCAACAAGGACACAAACAAAAATAATCGTTGGTAAAAGGATAAAGAGAAATACCCCGCTTTTTACAATACCTTCAGGGAGGATCTGTGTAACTTTGGTAAGATCACCGAAAACAAACTGGCCTCCTTCCTTTGAAAAATCAAGAAGCTTATTAATGGCTTTGCCCAGCCAGAAGAATATTTCCTGACCTATTGGAACCTTAAGAATAAAGATTGCCAGGGCAATCTGAAGCAACAGTCCGGTTACTACCGTTCTGTAATTTATCTTTTTACGGTTATTCGACCAGAGGAATGCAAGTCCAAGAATAACAACGATCCCGATAACGCCAGTAAATCTTCCCATGAGTACTTAAAGAGTATGATTGTGTCTTTTCCAAACCTACATTTTTTTTTGATAACTAACGAAGGTTTGTGAAAAAAAACAATCACTTTCCGAAAGAAACTCTTACCGGAAAAAACAATACTGACTGATAAACTTCACTGAAGAAATTTGCCTGTTATGTCATTTTGCTGCAGCTGGAAAAGACTCGGACCATTTCTTTATTATTTCCACCTGCAGACTGGTAGGAATGATTTCAGGTCTTTTTTCCCTGGCTTTTTTAGGTGGCATTGCACCTTTATTAACCTCTTCAAAGATCTTGGCTGCTTTTGCCTTCTGCTTATCGGCTGAATAATTTGTCCATTCCGATAAATTCAGTTTAGTCTTTGACATAAGACCTCCGTCTTTTGAATGACAGGGGGTACATGAGAATGTAAGAATCTTATCAACATCAGCAGGAAGCGGGGCTCCTGGTATAAGGACATCCTGAGCAGCAGCCCGGAAATTTAAAAATATCAGTCCTGCAACAATTACGGCAGGCACTAAAAACAATACTGATTTAATTCGCTTCATTGTCTTATTTATTAGGACATTAATATCCTAAAGATAAATAAATATCCCGACAAGATGAGGATTAAGCTTAAGGTATCAGTTAAAGAGTGCTATTTGTCCGTTCTTTGGGATTGCCCTGTAGAAGATCTTGGCGTCAGCACGGGGAAGTCTGATCTTAATAAAAAGATTATATTCCGGCACTTTGAATGAAGTAACACTCTTAAGTGAACTCCAGGTATCTTTTAATTTATCGTCCAGATCAAATCTCATCTGGGTGATCCGTTCATTCAGTTTGTCCGTTTCTTCCTGGTAGACGTATATCTTCACACCCTGATTAGTTTCAAGGATATAATTTGTTGCCTGGGTAAGTGTCGTATCAGGCATAACATCAGGTTTATACTCTGATGTATCCTTGGGGGCCATTTGATAAATCAGCGGGTCTTTCTTTATTGTTGAAGTGGAACCAGATATTGTGAATGGTTTGGAAAGTAATGATATGACAACATTCTCATTTGTCTCGGAAAGAATTTTACTGATCTTGATGTTGCTCATCTTTGCTTTATGAACAATAACGCCGCAGATTTCAAGATTTGCTGAACTGTCAGTCATATTAATTGTAAGATAACATGAATCAGATTCAGCCATTGCAATTCTTGATTGAAGGAATGCTTTTTCTTTCATAAGCTTGAGATAATCCGAATCATTAAGTATCTTCTTGTCAATATTACTTTTCTCAGCAGATTTTGCCGCATATTCATTGCGTAGAACGGCCAGTTTTCTGCCCGGACTCATCATGCACATCACTGAATAGTAAATAACAAACAGCAATATAACGCTTAATAATGCTATTAGAGTAATTCTTCCTTTAGGGTCTTTCTTGATTTCGGATTCCATAAGTTTTTTATCAGATATTAGAAAATATAAACTTTTGAGCCCACATTCAATGTATTATACACAACTTCAAGATCCTCATCATTCAGACGGATACAGCCGTGTGTTACAGGCATACCCAGGAAGCGTTTATAGATCGTGCCGTGTATCATATAGCTGTCTCCCAGGTCCATTGCATAATTGCCTAAAACACCTGCTTCCCATCTTAACGGAGAATCTTTTGGCGGAATAGGTGCTCCTTCTTCTATAAATGACCAGTCAGGCCTGTGCCAGGCAGGGTGAGTCCGTTTTGACTGAATGGTAAATTTGCCACGAGGGGTTTTGAAGGTATAGCTTTTCCCGCTCTGCGTCTGAAGTCTTTTATACATTCCTGTGCTGCATGACCCATCCCTGACAAGCTGTTTATTCTTGTACAGGTAGAACTTATTTTCTGTCGTATTAACTACAATATATGACTGGCCAGAGGTATATCCGGCAAATTTGACTGAAAGCCGCTGAACATCCTTGCTTATTACACCGATCTGTTTTTTATAATTAGCATCTTTATTCAGATCTTTGTTTAAAGCAATTACAGATTTCTTGCCTGGAGCCATTTCCTTCAGCTGGGGAACACCATATATAATAAATATGATAAGGCCGAAAGCAACCACGATTGTAACAAAAAAGAAAAAGATAAATCTGAATATCCTGAAGATTATACCTCTTTTCATTTTTATTTCTACCGGTTCCTCAACGACAGCACCCACTGCACTATTCAGGTCAGTTTCCGCGGGTTTCTTTTCATTGCCGGGATGTGCGCCTTCATCTATTATCTTTTCATCTTCCATATCAGATAATTTATTTGTCCACAACATCTTTTAGTTCAACCATTGATCCAATTATAGTAACCGGTGTACCAACTTTCACGAGTCTGAAAACAACATCCATCTCATTGTCAGTAAGAGCTATACATCCTTCAGTCCAGTCAACTCCTTTACCTCCGTTACCATGGATTTCAATAAGACCTCCAATTTTAGCTGAAGCCGGAAGTGAGCCTTGTTCAATTTCTGATCTGAATTTAATTTTATCTTCCTCGTTTGGATAGTCAAGCAACAGAGCTTTATAATATTTTGTCCTGCCTGTGTCGATCTTTTTGGTAATCTTATACATTCCCTCAGGAGTGGCCAGATCGCCCCTGGTTCTTTTATCGCCTACCCAATTTTTCCCTAATTCAGCTTCGAACTCATATTTTTTTGTACCGCAAAGATAAACAAAACATTTTCTTGAAAATTTATCTACTATGATAGAATAGTCATTATTTTTCCTTGAGTCATAAAGAGTTCTGTCAACCCACATTTTCCATGTAGGAAATGATTTAAAATAGTTTTTAAGATTTGCAGATGCGTACTCAAAAGATTCTGTGAGCAGATATTCCGAATCAGTAAGTTTTCTGTTAGCCTGAAAGTACTGACCCTTATTATAAACTATTTCAGCTTCCTTCAGCATTATTTTTCCCCGTGAAATACGGTTTCTGATTTCCGAATTTAACGGATAAGTAGTAAAGAGCTGGTCAATATGTACAACAAGGTTGTTAAGAGATTCAAGTTTCTGTTTAAGATTTACCTTGAGGTTCGCGGAAGTGCTTATAGAATTATCAATAGCCTGACTTGCCTTTTTCGCAGACTGATCAGCGAAGTTTATAACCTTATTATAATGCCTGAAATAAATAAATCTCTTATTCTCTTTCTGCCAGTTCAGCATTGCAGAATCATAAAAGTTTTTCGCTTCGGTATACTGTTTTCGTGAATATGTATCAGCTTTATTTTTGCCTGCTTCTGACAGAAGCTCTCTGGCATGTTCCATCTTGGCTACAGGTGGTTTTGGCACCAGGTGGATCAAAATAAAGACGAGCAATGAAAGACAAACCGCAAATGCAGAAAAAGTCAGCACAATTCTCCAAACCTTTCTCATGTAATCCCACTACTATTTAAAAAAAACCCCGGGAAACTCCCGGGGATTTTGATGTCAATATGTTTGTACCTTAAAGTACTATTTCTTTGCTGCTGGTTTAGCTGCAGGAGCTGCTGGTTTAGCTGCAGGAGCTGCTGGTTTTGCAGCAGGAGCTTTTCCGTGTACTTTTTCGATAGCTGCTTTAAGTTCAGCGTTAATGCCGTTAGCTTTGTCGTTAGCAGCTTTAACTTTATTAAGAGCATCCATGTAAGTACCTTTGTCGTAAAGACCCTGAGCTTCAGCGATAGAAGCTTCGATAGCTGCCATGTCAGTTTTCATAGCCTCAAGAACAGCTGCACCTTCTTTTCCACGTGGAGCTTTTTTCATAAGAGTTCCGTTTTCTTCCATAACAGATTTAACTGCTGTAATGGTAGCTTCAACTTCCTTCTTAACTTCTTCTTTTTTAGCTGCTGCATCGGTAGCAACTTTCTGTGCCAGTGCTAATGTAGCGTCAAGTTTAAGTGAAATAGGACCAAATTTTTTGAATAATTTTGATTTCTGAACTTCAACTGCAGCGTTAATAGCTTTCATTGAATCCTGTACAGCTGCAAATGCAGTGGGAACATAAACTGCTGCTTCAGCAGTCTGTGCAGCAGTAATAGCTGCATTAGTAGCATCAATTTTTTCCTGTGGAACTTTTCCACAACTAGAAAGGAAAGCAACCATTGCGATAGCAGCTAATCCCATTAAAACTTTGTTCTTCATTTTTCTAAACTTTTTAATACTTTGTTTATTTAACAACTTCCGATCTATTTAGTTTAATCGTTTTCAGTAAAAAATTACGGTGCGAATATACAACATTTCCAGAACTTAACAAGAGAAAATATGAATTTTATTCATTACTTTTTTTTATGTACACCTTAATACAATCTAAATACTACTTTATCAATGACTTTTACCTGATCCTTTATTTTTAACATTTTTTAAGAATCTGAGTTATTTTCATTCCTGATTTTCTGATTCCCTGATAAGATATTCAGTCAGATTAATGTCATGGCTTAGTCCGAGTTTCCTTCTTAGCCTGTAACGGCTGATTTCAACTGCGCGTCCTGAAATATTAAGCAGTTTGGCAATCTCCTTGGTCGTAAAATTCATCCTGAGGTATGAGCAGAGTCTGAGATCATTGGTAGTGAGATTCGGATACTTCTCTTTCAGTCTTTTAAAGAAACCCTGATGTGAAAGCTTTAATACATTCATCGCATTTTTCCATTCCTCAGTCTGGGAATCCAGACCCTCCGATATAATTTTTTCCATCTCCTTTATGAATCTGACAGGAAATTTAGATGATTGCTCTTTCAGGGAAACTATCTGCTCATGCAATTCCGTCAGTATTTCATTTTTCTGAATAAGATAGCGCATTGTAAGCATCAGTTCATAGCTCTTGTAATCCAATTCACTCTCAAGCCTTGTTCTGCTCACTTCAGATTCTATCAGAAGCCTTTGTTTTCTCAGTTCATTCCTGAAAATTCTGATGCTGAAAAAGAGGATAACGAAAAATACCAGTACATATATTATTATAGTATACCAGGCAAGATACCATGGTCTCATAATTGTAAATACAACTTTATCAGTATTATTTGTTATATCTGACCGGATCAACAGTGTGTAAGTTCCATAACCAAGATTCAGGTAGGAAAAATTATCCTGAACAGTATTATGCCAGTCCTCATCGATCTCAGACAGCCTGTACTGGAATTCCTTCTTTTCCATGTAAAACTGCCCGGGATTAGCGAAATAAACTGTAAGATTATTGGAGATGTATGGTATCCTGATTTCCTTATCGGGAGAAGGCAATACCTCAATTTTTCTCTTAGCCCCCTGAAATATCAGTTTCTTAATTTTCAGATCCGACACTGAGGAAGGTAAGCCAAAGTGTGACAGATTATACACAACAAATGCCTGTCGGGCAGGAATGAGCACTGTAACATCACTTAGCTGAAGAATCTGTAATTCTCTTTCAGGGATATCAGAGGATTTTTGAATCAGTTCAAGTTTTTTTACGGCTTCAAAATCCTTGGATATTTCAAAAAGCGCAATTCTGTTTCCATTGACAAACCAATAAGTATTTTTAATATAAGGTATTATCTGTGAAGCTGTCCTGTACTCCCCCAAGGTCTGGTTGAGATTAACCAGCGGAACAATCCTTCCCCTTTCATAGTTAAAAGAATAGATGGAGTCAGCAGTAGAGAAAATAACCCGGTTGTTGATTTTATGGATCTGTATTTTACCCGGAACTTCTGAGGCGGAATTGAAGAATTTTATACTGATTGCTGAATCAAGAGCCTCATTCAATTCAAGTTTGTAAATACCCCTCTGCGGGTGCGAAGCCCATATATATCCAAGATAATCAACTTCAATATGCCGTGTTGGTTCGTTAAACCCCCGTATTTTGTTTCTGAATGTCCACCTGCCGTCTTTGTCTTTTCTGAAAAAAGCTATGCCTGTATATGTGCCTTCAATCAACAGGTCATTATATTTTCTTATTGACCAGCCTCCCGTTATTCCGGAAATTTTCCTTGCAACAGATCCATCCAGTATGAATGTCCCGTCATTATGACCGCACAATATCTGATCATCAAACTGTTCAAGGCACCATACCTGCCCCTGGGTTCCTGATATCTGCCTGATATCATTAAAGCTGTATTCCTCCTTGACTTTACTTATTTCAGCAACAAATAATCCATGATTTGTACCCAAATATAATTTCCCTTTGTCGTGGATAATACTATATATAGTACCGAGTGTCCCTGATGAATTTGTATAGATGGTTCCGGGAGAAAAAACACTGAAATAGTTGACACCCTCATCCAATCCTATCCACAAGCCTTCATCCCTGTCCTTAAAAAGTGATAGAACAGTGTTATTATTCAAACCGTTGGTATAATCTATTTTTTCAATGATCCGCCCTTTCAGATCTGACAGAACGACTCCGCTCTGAATTGTTCCGAATACACAAAGGGAATCACTGAGACGCAATCCGGAATTACAGGATTCCAGCTTAAGATAAGCTGATATTTCAGAATCAAGGAATGAAAAAGTTTTACCGTCAAAGAGAAAAATACCATCATTGGCAGTGCAAATCCAATATTTGTTATTGCCCAACCTTATTATTGAATGGATCTTTTTCCAGCTGAAAAGTCCGCTTCCTTCGATAAATGTGAAAGTGGTGCCATCAAACCAGTAAATGCCATTCCCCAGAACCTGAGCAATAAACCCGTTATCTGCAGGAAACATAAAAAGCATTGTGAAAGGGCTCTTTACTGCATTTACTGCATCCTGCATGTAACTATAAATAGTAGTAAAGGATTGAAAATATATGATGCCCTTATCCTCAAAGATCTTCCAGATTTCATCATTCTTTTCAATCTTAACCTTACCAGCGAGTGAAGTATATCTGAGGTTACCCTCTTTAGTATAATTCCAGTAGCCGAACTCCTCAAACGAACCTGTATAAATAACTTCGTCTTTTGTGACATATACTGACCTGATGGCTTGACTATAAGGAAGTTTATAGAGTTTGCTGTCAATTCCGTTAAATTCAACCAATCCTTCGGAGTTTGCAAAATAGATGAAACCGTTAACCGGATTCTGACTGATGCTCCAGTTCTGATTCTCAACAGGTACGTGATTTGAAATGAACCGTTTGATAACCTGATCAGTTGCAAGAGGGGACGAGAGTCCCTGAAAACTGTTTAAAGTCAGAATAAAAGCACTAAGATATAGCCAAAAAATATTTCTCTGATAAGCAGGCATCTGTTGAATCAGTGAGAATGTACTTCAAACACCTAAATATACTGTTTTTTGGCAAATTCTGCACTTGAAGTGAACTCTCATGACTTCAATAGCTGAATCCAAGTTTCTGAAGACCGGCTTTTACTTCCTGATTTGACATGAACAGATTCCAAAGCAAGCCTGACCTGTAGTTTTCTATCATAACCACCTGTGGTCCCTGATCGATAGCCAGATATCTCTGCGGATACCAGCTATCCTTTTCACTGAAAGCATCATAATAGCCGTAGATTCCCCATATCTTATCACCAAGGTTGAAATAGAAATATCTTATTGCCTTCAAGGATTGTTCGGGAGTGTAAGCGATAGAAGATACAGCGGCCGTAGGTGAGATTACTCCAAGATCAAATGCCTCTCCCGGGGAATGTGCAGAATAGCCATTTACAGAATAACTGGCACTCAATCCCCAGCAATTCTCACTATAACCTGTAAACTTGCCCGGGTTTTTTGTACACCATTGCCAGTTAATAAGTGCCTGATTAACATTTTCCTGCCAGTAATTTGCATAAGTATCCTGCAGATGTCGGGGATCGAGTCCAAGATACGAATAGTGGGCCCAGAATAATGGCCCTCCATATTCGGCAGCCCCGTTATGATTCAATGAAAGTACATAGCCATATTTTTCGTGCTGGCCTTTAATTGTTCCGTTTCCTGCCCAGCCTTTATGGTAAACATCCGGTGAAACGGCAAACGTTGGTGAAGACGCAGCAAGAACATACAAAATCAGACACTCATTGTATCCTGTAACAGGGTTATTCATCTGCCATCCGTAATCCGGCGACCAGTGCCAGTAAATAACAGACTCTCCTCCTTTCGTGAACCAGTTCCATTCTACTTTTTTCCATAGGGAATCGATCCCTGCAGCAAGCATTTTTTCCGAATCCGAACCATTGATAAAATACTGCCTGGCTGTTAAAAGCCCCTGCATCAGATAAGCAGTTTCAACTATATCTGCGCCATCATCCCTGGTACCGAAAGGTTTTACTTTTCCGGTGGTTCCATATAGCCAGTGAGGCCATGCACCATGAAATCTGTCAGCTCGTTTCAGAAATCCTACTATATGCTTTATCCGGGAATAGCCTTCTGCTCTTTTAATAAATCCTCGTTCAATACCCGTTATTATGGCCATGATACCAAATCCTGACCCACCGATAGTGACAACATCCTTATCATTCTCAGGATAGATATTATCAACATGATATCTCTCCCTTGCCATTCCGGAAACCGGTTCAGCTCCATCCCAGAAATACTGAAACGTCCGATACTCAACAAGAGTAAGCAGTGAATCATCGGAAATAATATATTGTTCAGTAAGCTTATTTGCAGTCTTTACAGTCTCTTTTTTCCCCGCGAAAGTGTAAAAACCCAGACAAACAGCAAGGAGCAGAATTAACAATCTCAATTTTTTCATCTTTTCAATATGTGAAGCCAAGTTTGGTCAGTCCCTTCTGTATCTCCGGTGCTGACATGAGTAAATTCCACAGTAACCTTGTCCTGTAATTTTCAATCATACAGATAATCGGACCCTGATCGATAGCAAGTGAGGAATTGGCCCACCAGTTTTCTTTTATATCAAAGGCGTCATAGAAACCATAGTCACCCCAGAGCCGATCACCCAAAAAGTAATAAAAAGTTCTGATGGCATTCAATGATTGTGTTGGAGTATAGACAATCGAGCTCGTTGCTGCAGTTGGAGTAATGACACCAAGATCGTTTGTCGGGGATTGCGCATTGTAACCCCATGGATTATCAGATGCAGTCAGACCCCATATCCCTGTGCCATAGCCCGGGTATTTTTGTGGATTCGCCACACAATAGGACCAGTTTATAAGCGACTGGTTAACATTCTGCTGCCAATAATCAGCATACTGATCCACGAGATGTCTCGGATCAAGTCCCAGAAATGAATAATGTGTGAAGAATAACGGACCTCCATAATCGGAACCCAGCGGCAATACATATCCGAAGTAGCTTCTGCCATTCCTGATGCCGCCGTTATTTGCATATCCGGAGGTATAAGTATCTTTTGAAATTGAATGCGTTTTAGATGAAGCAGCCGTTACATAAGTAATCAGAGTCTCATTATATCCCTGAATCTTAAGATTATATCCATAATCAGGCGACCATTCCCAATATAGAGTCTTTTCTCCGTTTGTGAACCAGTCAAATTCAACCGAATTAAATAACTGGTTAATTCGATTTATTTGCGTTTTTTCGACTGTAATAGTAGAATCAAGGAATTGTCTCATTGTCAGTAATCCCTGTATCATATATGAAGTTTCAACCAGGTCTCCCCCATTATCCTTTGCACTGAAAGGAACAGTCTTCCCGGTCGTCCCATTCAGCCAGTGCGGCCAGACTCCGTGAAACCTGTCGCATGTCTCGAGAAATCCCAGTATTTTGTCAAGACGCCCTAAGCCGTCAGATTTAGAAATAAATCCTCTCTGTATAGCTACAACCATCGACATTATTCCAAATCCCGAACCACCGGTTGTAACTACATCACCCGAGGAATTTCTTTCCCTGGCCATTCCACTCTGCGGATGGCCAAAATCCCAGAAATATCTGAAGGTCTTTTGCTCTATCAGATTGAGAAGATCATCATCTGAGATCTGAGGAAACTGGTATGTTGAATCAATTCCTGTATAAAAAACCGCTGAATAGCCTCCAAAAGTGTAACCTTCAGATGATGTCAGATTTGAGGAAATAGAAAAGCTGTATCTTGATAATCCCTTTGCTTTTGAAGATGCTGATGCAGTAAGGGTTTTTCCATCAGCCGATAATGTATAATTTAAAGACGGACCTGTGAAAGAAATTGAAGATGAATAACTTGTCTCATTCAGAGGTTGCGTAAATGTTACCAGAATATTAATTTTTTTAGGATCTATATTCTGTAAAGGCGTGCTTGCCATTGCAATGCCATTAAGAGTAATGGTATTTATTTTCATGGATCCGGCAACAGTGGTAAACTGATACTGCACACCAGCGAATGTTTCTCCGCTTAATCCATGCAGACCGGAAGAAACATTGAGTGTAAAATGTGTTGAGTTTTTCAGAGCTGAAACAGAAGTGAGTGTCAGTGATGAAAAATTATCGGATGCGGAGAACCTGCAGGCAACTGACGAGCCATTTGAATCCTTCAAGGTAATCACCTTTTTTATAGAGACCGTATCGATTGCAGCAGAAAATGAAAAAATCACAGGCTGATCAATGGCTATATCTGAAGATGCCGAATTAACATCAAGAGTTGCAGTGCCTATCTTGACACTGACAATTTGAATCAGGCCCCCGTTTCCCCTTTGAGTCGTATCTTTCTTACACGACTGGCTAAAAATGATTAAAAGTGAAAAAAAGAGTGAAATTATTCTATATTTCATCTCGAAAAGATAATGAATAAATGAAAAGGAAGGGTTTCTGAGGCCCTCCCTTTTCAACTGACCATAGCTTTTTATTGTGGTTTACCTGAGTTATACATGAGTGTTATAAGAGCAGGTGTAAGAACTGAATGATAGACTGCAACGTCATCAAGAAGGCCTTTGAAATGGTTATTTCCAGGGACATTATAATCAGCCCATGAGTCACCAATGGTCGGACTGGTTTTATCCTGAATAAAACCGAATACAAGGGTGTTATTGGCAGCTGCACCGGCATATTTAAGTCCGGTTGCATTCAAAAGTGGCACAGGATAAAGGTTGAAATCCTGAGCTTTCATCATCTGACCATTAATGTACATAGTACCAATCTTGGTAGTATGGTCGTAGGTACAGACAATATGAGCCCACTGCTTAGCCAGCAGACCATTTACACCTGTTCCGTTGTTGGCAACAAGGTTTTTACTGAATGTCCAGCCCTGCCAGCCTCCGTTATCTTTTGTAGCACCGGTACCATCAAGCCACAAGTCCTGTGAAGCTGTTGTACCACCGGTTATACTATAAGTAGCTGCTAGTTTGCACTGGCCAATCTGCGAACCATAAATGTTACTGTTGTATTCAAACTGGAATCCATTCCATCCGGCAAGGCCCAGAACAAATTGTGAACGTTTGGCTGTTGTATCGGACTTCATCCAGAAGCTTAATGAGAAATCACTTGTATTTTCAATCTGATCTCCGTTTGGAATCTCAATCAGTGAAGTAGTTCCGTTAAACTGAGCTGCCTGTCCTGAAGCTGAATTACGACCGGCAACGTAGGTAACATCTATAACTCCGTTTGATGCAGCATTAAAAATACCTGTCTGGTCATTTGCATTTCCGTCAAAGTTCCAGTATGCAAACATACCTGATGGCAGGAATGATCCCAAAGTTGTGAATGACCTGTTGATTGCGGTAAGTGCTTCACCATTTGTAGCTTTTAATCCCGCTGTAATAGCCAGTTTGTAGAGTGCGCCATTGTCAAGATTAGTGTTGGGAGTTATGGTAACTACTTTCCCGGAAACTGAAATTGTCAACGGTATTGAAAGTGAATTATAATCCTCAGTAAGGGTTATATTATCTGATGTTGCGGTGGTTGAATTAACATCAGTAGTAAATGTTGCTGTGATTGTCGGTGTAACAGGCACATTTGTAGGCGCAGTGGCGGCGTTTAAGTCTATTGTGCCGACCATAATTGTTCCCAGATTTAGAGGTGCCGGATTATCCTTTTTACAGCTGTCAAACAGAACGACAGATGCCATCACAAAAAATACACTCAGAAACAGAATCTTTTTTTTCATAATAGTTAATAATTTAGTTAGACATATCGAATGGGCGTTAAATAACTTAATAACCAGGGTTCTGTGTCAAAGTACCCTGTGAGATATCAATTTCACTCTGATGAATAGGCAATAATTCATGTTTTCCCGATGTGAATCCAAGAGAACCCAGTACTGCTGATGCCTTACCGGTCCTTATGAGATCCCAGAATCGCACACCTTCCATAGCTAATTCATGACGCCTTTCAAGTAAAATTTTATCTCTCAGTAAATTTTTATCCGTGACTGTAACGTCCGGCAGTATTGTATTGTTCCCGCCTCGCGCTCTTTTTCTTACCATATTCAGATACACGAGAGCATCCGCCGGTTTTCCGTTTTCGTTAAGCGCTTCAGCCGCCATAAGTAAAACATCGGCATACCTGATTAGTCTTCTGTGATGCGCCCACTGGGTAGGTGTATCATTTCCCGGAGTCCAGACTTTCCTGTTATAGCATTGAATATTAATTGTATCCCCGTTGCTTCCAAGTGTAAGCACCGGATCGTTAGCTGGATCAGGATCACCTTTTATATATATACCATCGAGAGTTTCGCCAAGATCGATAATGGTACCCTTTAATCGGGGATCACCTGGCTCGAAAGATCTTCTGAGCTCCATAGAAGGCCTGTTAAATCCCCAGCCTCTGTTTGGGGTACCTCTCACTCCCTGTGTGTTTGCATATTGAGCGCCACCACCGTTATAATCTTCCACACCAAGAGCGCCTACTTCAAAAACCGACTCCACACCATTGTTTCCATTTACCCCGTTAGCATCGAGGAAATTTGGTTCGAGGGAATATTCATTTGACTGAATTACTTTCAACGCATATTTCTCTGCATTTACGAAATCACTCTGAAACAGGTAAACCCTTGCCATCAAAGCTTCGGCAGCACCGACAGTGGCTCTTCCCCTGTCGGATGAGGAAAGTTCGCTTCTCTTGTTAAGATTAGCCTCTGAAAACTGCAGATCAGAAATGATAAGATTATAGATATCAGAGGTCGAGGCTCTGCCCAGGTGCAAAGGAGGAACTGACGTTGTTACCAGAGGTACTCCGCCCCAGGCACGTACCAGATCGAAATAAAATAAACCACGTAAATATCTTGCTTCACCCAGATACCTGTTTCTCAAAGTAGTATCCATTGTAATAAGCGGAACTTTTTCAATCACAACATTTGCCCACTTGATCCCCTGGTACAAAGTTGCCCACCACCTGTCAAGACCATCAGCAGTAGTATTAAAAGTGAAATTGTCATACGCTCCGACAGTGGCAAGCTGGTCATTCTTGTTGCTTCCTTTGTAAGCATCATCCGACATAATATCCAGTATCGGATATCCGCCGGAATTATAATACCAGCTTCTTACAGCTGAATAAACGGCATTAGTCGATTGCAGGGCATCTGCTGATGTTACAGGGAATGAAGTCTGCGTCAGGTTACCCTGTGGATCCATCTTAAGAAAGTCTGTACATCCTGCTGTCAGAACGAATAGACATATTAAAATTAAACTTCTTATTTTCATGACAATCAGAAAGTTAAATTAATACCGAAAGAATAAACCGCAGTAACAGGATAGGTCCCATAATCAATCCCATTGGAAAGAACATCTGAGCTGCCGATTTCAGGAGAGTAACCGGTAAATTTGGTAAGTGTCAGAATGTTTGATCCTTTGACATATAGCCGTAACTGACTCACCGAAATCTTTTTTGTAAGCGCTGATGGTAAGGTGTAGCCCAGCGTGACATTTCTCAGCCGTGTAAACGATCCATCCTGAATGAATTTATCTGACGGGAGATAATTATTCCCTCCATATGAGGCAATTGGCTCTGTATAGCTTGTCCCCGGACCAGTCCATGCCTTTAAGACATGTTTCTCCCAGTTATAAGGGTCGGGTCGCACAACCTCTTTTGCGTTGAATAATTTATTGCCATATACTCCCTGGATTTCAAACGAAAGGTCAAATCCGCTGTAATCGGCTTCAAAGTTCAACCCCAGTATCGCTTTTGGAATGGGAGAGCCGATGAATGTACGATCACTGCCATTGATTTTACCATCATTATTTACATCCACGAGACGCAGATCACCAGGTTTTGCTGTTGAAAGATGCGGATATGCATTAAGCTCATCAGCCGTCTGGAAAATTCCATTGGTTTTATATCCATAGAATGCACCTATCGGAAGGCCTACCCTGCTCTGGGTAACCGGCAGACCATTTGCAAGGTATCCGCCGTAGAGAACAGAGTCGATTCCACTGCTTCCTCCAACCTTAAGTACTTTATTCTTCAGAGTTGATCCCAGAAAACTAATAGAATAACCTAGCTTCCCTATATTGTCTTTCCAGGTAATCTTACTTTCAAAACCTGTATTTTTCACTGATGCTGCATTGAACCAGACAACAGCACCCTGCCCGTTTCCAAGGTAATCAGGCGTCGCCAGGGGGATCAGAATGTTCTTAGTAACACGATGATAATAGTCAAATTCACCTGTCAGCTTACCTTTAAATACACCAATTTCAAGTCCGGCATCTCCCTGAGTTGTACTTTCCCATTTGAGATCAGGATTCCCCGATACTCCATAGGTAGTTGCTGAGTTCACTGAGGCCGGATTTCCGAAAATTGCAACCATCGATTGAGTAAGGGAATATTGCTTATCATAAGGAATTTTATCATTACCAATAACACCCCAGCTGCCTCTGATTTTCAGATTCGAAATTGCAGGGAGACTCTTCATAAATTCTTCTTTTGAAACGTTCCATCCAGCTGCGAAAGACGGAAAGTTGCCATAACGGTTCCCGGTACTGAATTTCGACGATCCATCCCTGCGGAAAGTAGCAGTCAGTATATATTTTGAGTTATAGGTATAGTTGATCCGGAATAAGTAAGAGAGCATCGAATAATTCTGATTTGCATCCACTCCGTTGGAGATACTGCTGAGTGTGTTGACGCTGTTATTTGGATCATAGATATAACTTGGATTAAAATACCAGAAATCAGGAGAGGTCCGGATAATATTTTTCCCTGTCATTGAAAAATATTCGGAAGATGCCTTCTGCATTGTATAACCTCCGACAGCATCGAATGAATTTTTCCCGAATTGCTTATTATATGAAAGGGTATTTTCCCAAACCCAGGTAATATTATCGCTGTTGCCTTTCGTCAATGTATTCAGAAGATTATATTGCTGCGATGATACATAGAACTGAGGCGCAAAACTTGTAGCCTGATTATATCCGGCATCAATTCCATAGCTTGTTTTAATCTTTATGGAATTGAGAATTGTAGCCTCTGCATAGAGATTTCCTACGCCCCTTACACCCTTATTGAAATTATTTGAGTACTGCAGATCCGCCAGCGGATTCCCGACATTTACCACTGGAGCAAAACTACCATCCTCATTGTATGGTACCAGTAGCGGCTGAGCCCTGTATGCTGAGTATGTTACGTTTGGAGCATTCTGCTGTTTAAAAGGAGTTATTGAAATAAAATTTCCCAGTTTAATGTTTTTTGAAAGTGAATATGTATTATTTAGTTTGAAAGTAAGCCTTTCATAACTCGATTTATCAACTATCCCGTTCTGCTTAAAATAACCTATACTAACGTAATACTGAGATGCTTCTGTTGAACCTGAGACTGATATCTGGTGGCTCTCAATAGAAGCAGTATGATATATGAGTGATTGCCAGTCGGTATTCGGAACAAGATCCACATTATTATACGTGGGGGTAATTTCGTTAACCACAGTTGCATATTCTTTCCCTGTCAGAAGATCAATTTTCTTAGCAAGAATCTGGACACTCTGCTCTCCTGAATAACTGAAAACTGTTTTTCCGCCACCCTTTTTACCTGTTTTTGTAGTAACCAGAATCACTCCGTTTGCACCCCTTGACCCATAAATGGCAGTTGCAGATGCATCTTTCAGAATATCCATTGATTCAATATCCTCAGAATTGAGGAAAGAGATGTCATCAACGATGACCCCGTCAACGACGAAGATCGGCGAACTGTTATTGAATGTACCAACGCCACGGACTCTAAGTGTTGGCACTGCTCCGGGAGCTCCGGAGGTACTTGTGACCTGGACCCCGGTAACCTTCCCCTGCAATCCCTGTTCGGGGTTCAGTGAGGTAATTTTCGTAAGATCGACAGATTTAATAGTAGAAACTGATCCGGTCAGATCACTTTTCTTCACTGTCCCGTAGCCAATAACAACTACTTCACTCAGTTGCTTCGATTCCTCAAGAAGCGTAACATTGATAGTAGTCCTGGCAGATACCTTTATATTCTGAGTTGCCATACCCAGCATTGAAAAAACAAGAGTATCACTCGGTGAAGCAAGAATGACAAAATCACCGTTACCATCACTAAAGGTACCACGCAATGTGTTTTTTACCTGGACTGATGCACCAGGAAGCGGAATGTTCTTTTCATCTGTGATTTTCCCTTTAACTGACTGTTGAGAAAACACAGGTGTAAGAAATACCAGTGAAACAAATAACAGTAGCAATTTTTTCATAGATAGGCCTTTTATATCAAAATAACCTAATAACAAGGTGAGAACAGAATAGTTGTGGTAGATTTCGCTTTCTCATCGAAAATATTTACATTTCATTTAACTCATCAACAGTACATCATCAATTCTTTATATTTTGACAACCAATATTTTATAAATCTGAATTTTTCTGATTAATATTACGTGCGTAACCGTTAGATGAGAAAAGAACAGGTACAAAGAATTGCCTCATTTTATCATAAAAAAAATGACATCCCGGTAATAGTCGGGATGTCATTTGATATTTAAACGGGCTTTGGAAGCTTTCTTTCTTTTTTTAACCTTGTCCTATCATGCTAATTCAGATACATTACTTATCATAGCTTAACCCGAATCCGAATGGAAACAACGGATCTTTTGAATCGTACGGCACGTCCTCCTTTTGATTTCTTACGGCCTCCATTGAGGAGGGCATCTCAACAGGGAGCTTTCCCTGAGGATTGAACTTTCCAAAGACAACATCGAGCAGTGCCTCATCATTTGCTCCGAAATCGGCCAGAAGACCCTTGCTGGCTGCGGCTATTTCCGGAATAACTGCAGGCCTGTCGAGATAGATATCCACAACAGTAGGCACCTTTCTGATCAGATCAAGCAGATCAGTCAGGGCCTTACCCTTGAAATCGAGGTCGCCTGCACTGAATAATGTGCCCATTAACCCTGAGCCTTTCAGATGCTGAGCAGGTGCTTTTATACGTATTATGGCAATATCAGCCTGTTCAGGTTTTGACACAATTGTCCCATACCTGGCTGCTTTTACCGGATCGATATTTTTCACATATACCCTGAGTCCTGATTTCAGCGGAAGAGTTTGCCCGTTTGCCGAATCATCGTTTTTTAGCAGAACGATAGATCTTCTCTGAGCTTCTTCGCCTGCTGCCATAAAAGCCGGATTTCCGACAATTTCTGCAGCATTATCAGGATTAACAAACGGATTGTCAAACAAGCCAAGGGCGAACTTGATCCTCAGCAGACGTCTCACGGAACTGTCAATTCTGGCTCCGCTCACTTTACCCTCATCCACAAGGTGAATAAGCATTTCCGGAAGTAATTCTCCTCCAAACTGATCAACTCCGGCATTTATGACTTTAAGCATTCTCTCCTCAGGGGTGGCTTTCTCCATTCCCCTGGCACGAGCTGGCAAGAGCATGAAACCCAATATTTTCATATCAGAAATTATACCCCAGTCGGTGCAGACAACACCATCAAAATGATATTTATTCCTGAGCAATCCGGTTATTATTTCCTTATTAAAGCTGAATCCCACATTTTCTCTTGTCATATCCGTTGGTATTCCATAGTAAGGCATAATTTCAACAGCTCCTGCTTTGAATGCTGCCTCAAAGGGAATAAGGTGATAATTGAAATTCTTCCCCGGATAATACTGCCCCTTAGCGATCGCGAAGTGCGGATCTATCCCTTCTTTCTGGGGTCCACCACCGGAAAAGTGCTTGACCATACAAACCACACTTGTGGAACCAAGACTGTCGCCCTGAAATCGTTTGATATAAGCATATGTAAGTTTTGCAGAGAGAGCGGCATCTTCGCCAAAAGTTCCATTCATCCTTCCCCAGCGTGGTTCTGTTGCCAGGTCTGCCATTGGATGAAGAGCCACCCTTACACCCACTGCTGTATATTCCTGTCTGGCTATTTCAGCAAACTTCGCAGTCAGCAGTGAATCACCAATAGCTGCCATACCCAGAGGTTCAGGCCAAACGGAAAAATCACCTGCGAAAGCACTCGCAAGAGGATTATTGCTATATTGATTCCTTGGATCTGATCCAATCGTCACAGGTATTCCAAGCCTGGTTCTCGAAGCGAGATTTTGCAGGCTATTATACCATTCTGCCATCTGCTTTTTACCTGTTCCGATTAAAATATTGAAGTGAGTCGCTTTTTCCCCGAACAACATTTTTGAAGTCCCGGGCGACAAAAATGAAAAGATATCATTCAGAGATGGTTTTTCAGATACTGATCCGTCCTTTTTCATGCTGATCATCGGGAAGAACATCATTCCTGCTTTCTCCTCCAGATTCATTTGCGACAGAAGATCATCCACTCTGGCTTCGCGAGAAATCCTGCTGTCTTCGTACTTGTCAAGCTTGCCGTTTTTATTCAGGTCCCTGAAAGAAAAGCCATCAGCAGTAATGGTCTTTACTTCAGGACCAGCCATGGCCATATACTTTTTTGAAGATTGATTTGACGCAACAGCAATCCATAAGAAGGTCATAAGAACAAGAATGACTATAAATCCCACCAGGGAAGCTATTGTCAGAAGAACGATCTTAAGGAGTTTTTTCATGAAGATGATAATTAAAATTTTCAAATTTGAACAAACGGTTTGTTAATCAGTAACCTGATCCCAGGTATAAAGAAGCGCCTGCAGTACTAATTCTTTCCATAAACCTGCTGAATCCCCGCGTAAGCGCCGGTTTATCAAGAAGTAGAATGCGGTTATCTATCTGCTTCATCAAATCTTCTAAAGATGCAATGCTGATGCTGTAGCCTCCAGGCTTATTACGCAGCAGCCAAAGCCTCTTGTTCTCTTCAAGATACCTGATTCCTAAATCCTTAAGGATTTTAAGCTGTGATTTTTCCTCTTCAATTGTCAGGATTCCTCTGTTATTAATATAGTTCTGAAGTCCTGAACCCAATCTGATCAGCCGCATGGCATTGAAATATTCATCTTTTATCAGCAGGCTGTCTGTTGTTCCAGGACGCGATTTTTTTAGCAGTTCTTCTTTTGAATCAATAAACTTCCTGAGCCCTTCGTAATCAAGATGATGCCTGCTTTCATAACTTTTGATAAATGTCTCCACAGCCTCGGGGGCAAGGTCCTTCATAAGATTCTGAATACCGCCAATGACCTTTCCGACTATTGCATTAATCATTAACCGGTCCCGTAGCCCAAACTGAAGTGATACCATCGTTGTTGTCATGTTTAGCATTGGAAACTCTTCATATCTGTAATAACGTCCCAGATTCAGAACAAGATCACCCATCACGGCGTTTTTATCCCTGAAAACAAAACTGCTTAAAAACCTGCTCAGTTCCGTTTCGTTCAGACTCCTGCTGTTCCAGCTCATTGCCGCTGCGGCAGTATAACCTGCATAACTTACCGGCAGGTATTGCCAGTGTCCCATATCACCCCAGTCAGTAAGCAGCAAACCTTTGGCACCGTATTTTACCCCGTTTGTTGAAGCAGAATCTATCGTTGCAAGCATGTTATCAGTACGGCCTGCAATGCTTGTCCAGCTATTGGTACCCGGACAAACCATATAATCAAGACCCGATGACTGAAGAGTTTTACAATGCCTCGCATATGGATAAGTGGATTCATAACCCCAATCAAGAAGTGTTATGTCCTTAGGTATAGATGATAATAGTTCGGGATGTCTTAATACTATATCTGCCCACATCATGATTTTTTTATTTCTCTTAGTCATCATATCATGCAGCTTCAGTGCATAATCAAGATAGACCTGACCCTCTCCTTTTTGTTTGCATAGCTCTTTACTTTTACCTTTTCCAAGTTCAAATGGTTCATCGAGGTTAATATTGAAGTTTGGTGAACTGAAATTCGGCAACAGATCATCAGTCATTTTTGAGATGAGTTCAATACTTGCAGGATCAGCAAGGTTCATGGTGCTTTTCATATTTATCAGACCCATCAGTTTATAGCCCTTCGGACATTCAGCGAGATCTTTGTACTGATCAGTAGCAAGCCATGCCGTCATGTGACCAAGAGAATTCTGATTTCCAACAAGATCTATAAAATGTGCTTTGCAGAATGTATCAAGCTCACGGATCTCCTCCCCTGTTATGGGAGTCTCACTTCCTTCCCAGAGCTTTCTGAAAGAAGGGTAAGCAAAAGAGAATCCTTCAACATAGAGTTCGAGATGATTATATTTCAGGTCAGCAAGTAATTGTGTAAGATTCAGAAGTGTTTCCCTGGTCGGTACCTTATTCCTGCTGATATCGAGCATTACTCCCCTTACTTCCAGATCTGGTGAGTCCTCAATATAGACGCATGGAATATTACCATCGTAGTTCCGATTCAAAACCTTAAGAGAGACAATAGCATAATACAAACCCTGCAGGTCACTATAAGTTACTGTAATTCTGTCGGTTTTGATATCAAGATAATATCCCTGCCGGGGCAATTCACTGTTATACCTGAATTGTATATTACCCAGCTTAGAAAATTCCGGTTTAACTCCAGGTATCATTTTCAGATAGTCTGCCACACTGGTTTTTAAAGAATCAATAACGGAAAAACGAAGTGATTTCCAGAGGAAAAAATGACCGGCAGATAATGCTGCTTTCTTTGGTACCGGTATCAGATTAAGAAGCACAGCATTATCATTGTTGGCAGCTGTATTTGCAGTTACCGGAGGAATAACTGATCTGGCTTCAATCTTATCATTTTTCCTGTTGTACCTTTTTTCAAGAACAGAATAATAGACATCAAGAAAGATCAGTAAAGCAATTATTAATCCGAGAAGGCCAAGGAAGAAGTATAGGATTACTTTGAATAGTTTTTTCATAGATGAGCTTAGGATGGACTGATATTAATTAAATGAGGAAAATGATTTTATAAAAATAATTAATTGTTGCAGATAGTCAACTTTCCGAAAATGATTTCGGAAAGGTTAAGATTTATCAAAATTGAATTAAAGAGTTTATATGTTTTTGGTATCGCCCTCATGCCACCTGGTTAATAATAGATTCTTATCAGAATGGTCTCCTTTCCCTTATTGTTTAAGGGAAGTGTTAAGAAAGCATGGAGAGGATTATTTTCAATGATCCCCGGGGGGAGTCCCCTGCAAACCAAATTACTCCCTTATTCGTTTCACTCATAAGATATTTTTATTTCATATCTGTACTCATTCAGGCAAGCCTGATTCGTCCAGCTATGAAATAAAAATCCCGCAGCTAGCTGCGGGAGTAATTTGTTTTGCGGAGAGAGGGGGATTCGAACCCCCGGTACAGTTACCCATACGGCAGTTTAGCAAACTGCTGGTTTAAGCCACTCACCCATCTCTCCAGTAAAATCAGTTTCTGTTTCCTTCCTGACCTCCAGAACAACAGTTAAGGAGGGTCGCCGGTATTTCTGATATCAGGCGACATTACTTACAGAGCGCGACAAAAGTAGGAAAACAAGCATAAAGTGCAAAATAAATAAGAAATTTATTTTAAACCCTTAAGCAGATCCGTGATAACCTTGAAATTTTCTGTCGTTTCTTCATCAAAATCAGAGGCTTTCAGTTTCCCTTCCTTTACCTTTGAGAGAAACCTGCTAAGGAGAAAATTCCTTGGAAGTTCTTTTTCCCTCAGATAAACAGAATTCGGAATTGGAATTCCTTCCCTGGTCTCCAGTAAATGGTTTTTGAAATCGAGAGTTGAAAGTATATCTTCCGAATTCAAAAAAGCTCCCGGCATTCTGATCAGCAGCTCACCTCCCGTTCTATCAGTATTGAATACTGATTTCTTCAGAAGTTCCGCCATCTGTATCTCATCATCATTTTCAAAAAGCAGAACAGCAAATTCCATTCCCCACCCCATCATTATATTGCAAAGCAATGGTATAGCTGAAACATTGGTAGATGGTATCACACATACCTTTCCTTTAAATCCTGTTAAGATAATTATGGCATTCAGCAAATAAAATGACCCGGTATCATTCACAATAAGATTAATTCTGTCAGACGAAAATCCGTCTCCTCCCATGGGATTACCAAGAATGCTCTGCAGCGGGGTAAGTGTGTCGGGTGAAGCAGATGATAACTGCAGAGGATCAAAAATACGTGAAGTGCTTTTGAGGCTATCGAGGTCATCACGCTGCACTGCAAGCACGCGGTGCAACTTATTTATTTCAACGAGGTGTGGTGAATGGGTGGTATAAATTACCTGAATTCTCTCTTTAATTACCTCAAAAACCTTAAGTACATCCTCCTGTGCCCTGGCATGAAGACTTACGCCCGGCTCATCAACCAGGAGAACCATGTTTTTATCCTTAATATTGGCAGCAGCCATAAGTTCCATATAGAATGAGAGGAACCACCTTACACCCCGACTGCGCTGTTTAGGGTACAATCGTTCTCCTTCGTCCTTTATCCAGAACTCAAGATAAGGCTTTCCGGCCTTCTCTCCGTATGAGGCGCTGTAGTGATCAAGCTCAAACTGAATATGAATCTTATTGTTTCTCCCTATCGACTGTTGCCAGAAATCATGAAAATTATGTGTCAGCGTTCTGTTGAGGTTTTCAATTTTCTGTTTAAGTATGCGACTTGATGGCTGCTGGAAAAAAGTATAGTCAAGCTGGGCAAGCGAAAGAAAATTCCTTGCTGCTTTATAACCTTCAACATTCTCGTTTCCGCTGATAATGTCTTCCATATCAATCCTGTTCGGAAGCAGGCTTCCAAAATCCTCAAACAGCTCAAAAACAGGGCAATGTTCAAAATACTCATCCCCCAGAAAAGCACTGTTGTAGTGTGATTTATACGACTGAATAATCTCGCTGACTTTTACTTCAGCATCCTCTTCACTGAATCCGTCAATTATATATCCTGAAAAAGCAATATGATTGTCAAGTTCACTGTTTCTGATCTCACGCTCCGACCTTGTTTTTCTGTAATCATAAAGAACTTCCTTCCATTCGGCATCTTCCTCATCTGCGACAGGTCGCATCAGAAGCGTCATCCTTTGATGACGTTCCTCAAGTTTTGCGCTCAACTCTTTCAGATGATCTTCAATCCGGTTCGTCCGCTCAAGAAGTTTTGCCCATTTTTCACCTGCCCTTTTAATCAGCTGCTTCTTGCGAAGAATAGCATTTAGCTCTTCTTTCTGACTTTTTAATTCATTAAGTTGATTTTTAAGTCCGGGGAAATGCGAACTATTCTGAGTTTCATTTTCCGCGGGTTTCTTTGAGAACAATCTGAATCCAAGACCTTTCACTTCAGCCGGAGAGAGCTTCGATTTAATATCAGATTCTTCTTCAGTAATCTTTGAAAAGGAAGCTTCGAGGTCGCTTATAACCTCCATCTCTTCCGCAAGCTTTATAGTGACATCATTCAGATAAATTCTCCAGGCATCTTCCAGTGAATTAAGGTACTGACTTATTTCACCGCTTACATTAATAACTGACGACAGGTCAGCAATCCAGCTTCTTGTCAGCTCAAGTTCGGAAAGTCCGGACAGAAGTTCTTTCAGTTCAGTTCCCGGATTGTCAGTGATATTGATAAGCCATCCTTCCGGAATTGTAAATCTGCAGCTTACTTCAGGCAGTGAAAGATCACTTCTGAGAACATCTTCTGAAATTATCCCGGAGTAGAATACCCTTAATCCTTCAAGTACTGATGTTTTTCCCGACTCATTCTGCCCTATCAGACAGGTGATGTTATCAGGAGAAATATTCTGCCAGCCGGTATCGACTATTGATCTGAAATTTTTTATTCTGAAAGACTTAAGCTTCATCATACAAGAAAATTAAAATTGAAAACCGATTATCAGAACGTCATCGACCTGCTGTGCTTTTCCTTTCCACTCATTGAATGCATTCTCTAATCGTTCTTTCTGCTCCGCCATGGGAAGCTGTTCAAATGAGTGAATGACTCTTTTGAAGTGCTTGTATTTAAATTTTTTGTCGGTAAGATCGCCAAACTGGTCAGAGAAACCATCAGAAAACAGGTAAAATGAATCACCCGGCTTTGTATCAATGATATTATTTGTAAAAGAAGCTTCCCGAAGTGGTGCAACCCCAAGTGTCATCTTATCAGGCTTGTATTCTGTCAGTTCCCCGTTTCTGATCATTATAAGAGGCCTGTTGGCTCCGGAGAACTGAAGCCTTCCGGTCAGTCCATCGATAATACACAGTCCAATATCGATACTGTCCTGTGTATCGTTGCTGTTCCCGGTCTGATGCAGTGCTTTCATTATCTTCTCCCTCATCAGATTAAGGATTCTGTTGGCATTAAGACTGATATCCGGCTGCAGTATCTCATTCAGATAGCTGATACCAAGAATGCTCATTAGTGAACCAGGCACACCATGACCGGTGCAGTCGCCTGCGGCAATGCACATCTTCTGTTTATTACAGAACACATAATAAAAATCACCGCTAACGATATCGCGGGGCAGGAAAAGAATAAAATAATCTTTCAGTCTGCCTCTGAGAACAGCAGGATCAGGCATCAATGCACGCTGTATCATCTGGGCATACCTCAGGCTGGCCAAATGATCAGTGATTCCGTCTGCCGGAAGAATTGATAGCAAACCTGAATTTTCATGCTGTTCAGGGTTCATATACAGATCTCATTAATAAGGACAATAAATATACATTATTTTTTGTCCCGTTCTACCCCCTGATGACACATTTTACAGCTGCCGCTTTTTCAGAAGAACAACATTTTCAACATGATGAGTGTGAGGAAACATATCGACAGGCTGAACAGCAGCAACATAGTAACTTCCCGAAAGCAGTTGTATATCACGCGATTGAGTCGATGGATTACAGCTGATGTATACTATTTTGCCGGGTGCAGCTGCTTCAATCTTGCCGACGACTTCTTCATGCATCCCTGCTCTTGGCGGATCAGTAATAATAACATCAGGTTTTCCATTCTCAGCAAAAAAGGACTCTGAAAGCACATCTTTTATATCACCCGAGAAAAAATGAGTATTGTGAATATCATTAATTTCCGAATTGATCTTAGCGTCTTTCACCGATTCATCAACATATTCGATACCTATTACCTTAGCTGAAGAAGCAGCTACAAAATTTGCAATTGTACCTGTACCGGTATAAAGATCATAAACGGTTTCATTCCCGGTCAGTCCGGCATATTCCTTAGCTATACGATAAAGCTGCAGAGCTTGTTTTGTATTTGTCTGATAAAATGATTTGGGTCCGACCCTGAACCTGAGACCATCCATCTCTTCGATAAGATGGTCGTCGCCCTTATAAAGAAGAGGGTTCTGGTCATTCAGCGAATCATTTCTCTTTGAATTTATTATATACATAAGGGATGAAACCTGAGGAAACTCAGACGCAATGAAACTGAGTAATCCTTCTCTTTTTTCTTCATCATCGTGAAAAAACACAACGAGAACCATCACCTTACCTTCCAGAGAATTCCTAACGATTATATTTCGCAGAAATCCTTTTTGCTCTCTCAGGTCAAAAAACTCGAGGCCATTGTCTATAGAATACTTTTTTACTGCATTCCTTATTGCATTCGATGGCTCAGGCTGCAGATGACACTCCTCTATATCAAGGACCTTGTCGAAAAGACCCGGGATATGAAAACCCAGTGCCCCTTCTCTCTCAAAAGTCTTATCTGAGGTAACCTCCTCCTTTGTAAGCCATCTCTTATCTGAAAAAGTGTATTCCAGCTTATTCCTGTAAAGAAATATCTCAGCAGAGCCAAGGATGGGACTTATCTCAGGAAGGTCTGTTTTGCCAATCCTTGTAAGATTAGCCTTAACCTGTTTTTCTTTATATTGCAGCTGGAGGTTATACGGAAGATGCTGCCATTTACAGCCTCCGCACACTCCGAAATGAATGCATCTCGGAGTAATCCTGTCGGATGAATATTCATGAAATT
>Ga0315272_10000109_pt1 | contig 35698 bp, 28 predicted proteins | sample C3_middle_MG_FD_203918 | JGI IMG/M metagenome (GOLD analysis project Ga0315272, IMG submission 203918) | Sediment microbial communities from Yellowstone Lake, YNP, Wyoming, USA - C3_middle | ecosystem: Environmental > Aquatic > Freshwater > Lake > Sediment | place: USA: Wyoming | collected...
GCCTCTCCGACCGCTGGATCGCCCTGGCCATGCAAAAAGCCGAATTGCTCCTTAAATCTTCGCGCTGAAATCGGCCCGTGACCCCGAATTCCATCCAAATCCACCAAAATAACTGAGATGCACCCCATTCAAGGACACAATTGCCGATGTGATTGCCATCAGGTCCGGAGTGGGCTAGGATTGCCGCAGCGAATGAAAATCCAGAACTTGACAATCGGCCAACAGATCAGGCATCCGAAATACGGGGTGGGCGCCGTGAAGAGCATCAATGAGCAAACGGCGCAAATTCGCTTCGACGATGAAACGCGAACGCTGGACCCCGTGCTGAGTGAACTGTCCCCCGCGGAGCCAACGGCCGCGGTTGGCGGTTTGGACATTCCGCTAAGGGAGTTCGTTGAAACCACAATCGAAACCGTGCTGGCCCGTCTCGGATATGAGAATCCCAACGCGGTTATCGGCGGTCTTGGTGTTCGCTGGCACAAGGGAAAAATGGTCCTCCATCCGTCGGACCCGGCGTTGCAGACCAGGGAGGTGCCGCTTGAAGTTTTCTTTCATAAACTCGTTGGCGTCAGAAATCAGTTGCGGGTGCTGGAGCAGAAGATTAACGCCCACCCCACTCTGACCGATGGCGAGAAGGTCGAAATGCAGGAATACATCACTCGTTGTTACGGTTCGCTCACCACTTTCAACCTGCTGTTCAAGGAAAAATCGGACCAGTTTTAGAGGGCGACTTGACCCGCGTAACAGATTGATCCCAACCCCTTACAAGCAAACGAGGCGGGAATCGCAGTTGCACTGGGAGACAATTCCCGGCTGAATATTCCTGGTATGCCTGTTGACACGAAAAGAGTGGCCGTGGTGATTCCGCATCCGAACACGGATTTGACGGCCAGTCAGCAATTTTCCATTCAAACCTGCCTTTCAGCGCTGGGCGGGTATCCTGTTTTTTATCTTACGAAAAAATCGGCGCCGGTCGAGTCATTGGCCTCCTACCTGAACCGAATCCAAATCATTCAGGTGGACGATGAGCGGATGGCGGACATCGAAAGCTACAGCAAATTCCTGATCTCGCCGGAGTTCTACAGCCTGTTCGCACAGTTTGAATATATCCTGGTGCATCAATTGGATGTGGTGGTTTTCGAGGATCGATTGCTGGAGTGGTGCGATAAAGGATACGACTATGTCGGTCCGCCCATGTTTCAGGGGGACGAACCGCAACCGCTTTTGTGGCAGGCGGGTAATGGCGGATTTTCGCTGCGGAAAACATCGGCATTTCTGGAACTGCTGTCCTCAAGGAAAGTCTTTCCGAAATTCGATTATTATCGTCCGCTGCGCGCGGAGCTTGGGGTGTTTTATCTGCTGGTTTTGCGGCTGATGCTGCAATTCTCGCAGACTTGGCTGGCGCAATATTTTCCCGGACTTTTCCGATGGTTCTTCATCACGACCTCAAAAAGCATTCATGAGGACGCCTATTTTGCATTTTTTGCCGCTTTCTTCATGGAAAATTGGTCGATGCCAACGGCCGGGGAGTCGGCCGATTTTGGTTTCGATCGATGTCCCAAGACCGCCTATGCGATCAACGGAAACAAGATTCCCTTTGGATGCCATGCCTGGGAAAAATACGACAAGGCGTTCATTGAGGAACTGCTCGAAAAAAAAGGGTTGTTTTCGTCCGGGCGGACCTCGACGGAGAAAGGGATTGGATAAATCCTTAAAAGCGGGTATTTCTTTCGTCCGTCTGAACGAATGAAAACACCCAAAATCATTGAATCAACTGGTCATTTGGAAACCGCGCTGGTGCGCTTTGGCCCGTCGGCCATTGAAGGCACCGGCGGATTTGCCCGCGCGCCAATTTCCAGGGGAACACGCGTCATTGAATATAAAGGGGAAAGAATTTCCAAGGCTGAGTCGCTGGTGCGGTGCGAGGCCAGTAATCCTTTCATCTTCAACCTGGACGGAGAGACCGATCTGGATGGAAGCGTGGAATGGAATCCGGCGCGTTTTTTGAATCATAGCTGCGATCCCAATTGCGACGCGGAGTTGATCGAGAATCACATTTGGATCGTGGCCAACCGGGACATTGCGGAGGGTGAGGAGATCACCTTCGACTACGGCTATGACTGGGAGGATTACAAGGATCATCCCTGCGATTGCGGCGCAGCCAATTGCTTCGGATTCATCGTGTCGGCTGACTTGAGAATACCGAAGAAACTGTGATGGACCATCCGCTGTATCGCTTATTGCCCAAGGGGGACCGTGTCACCAATGATGATTTGCTGGACCGTTTTTTGGAATTTGTGCGCGAGCGCGGTCTGGAGCTTTACCCCGCGCAAGAGGAGGCCCTATTGGCCTTGTTCGAGGAGCAGAACGTCATTCTAGGCACGCCCACGGGTTCCGGAAAATCGCTCGTGGCCACAGCCCTCCATTTCAAGGCGCTGGCGCAGGGTCGGCGCTCGGTTTACACTTGTCCGATCAAGGCTTTGGTGAACGAGAAGTTTCTGGCGTTGTGCCGCGATTTCGGTCCGGACCAGGTGGGCATGAGCACGGGGGATGCGACGGTGAATCGCGACGCGCCGATCCTGTGCTGCACCGCGGAGATTCTCGCAAACATCGCGATGCGCGAGGGGCCGCGCGCGGATGTGCGCGAGGTGATCATGGATGAATTCCATTATTACGCGGATCGTGAACGCGGTGTGGCCTGGCAGGTGCCGCTGCTCACCCTGCCGCAGGCCCGTTTTTTATTGATGTCCGCGACCCTGGGGGATACCGCGTTTTTTGAGAAGGAACTCACGCGCTTGAACGGCAAACCCACGGTGTCCGTGCAGTCCGAAACGCGCCCGGTGCCGCTGGCATATCAATATTCGGAAACGCCCCTGGACAAGACCTTGGAGGAGCTGGTTGAGGAGAACAAGGCGCCGGTTTATATCGTTCATTTCACTCAAATCGATAGCGCGGAATCGGCGCAGAACCTCCTGAGTCTGAACTTTTGCACGCGGGAGGAGAAGGCGGCCATCGTTTCCGAATTGGAGGGAATCAAGTTCAGCAGTCCATACGGGCCGGAAATACGCAAGTTTCTCAAGCACGGCGTGGGATTGCATCACGCGGGACTCCTGCCCAAGTACCGTGTGCTGGTGGAGCAACTGGCGCGCAAAGGTTTGTTGAAGGTGATCTGCGGCACGGACACTCTGGGCGTGGGCATTAACGTGCCGCTGCGAACCGTCCTTTTCACGCGCCTGTGCAAATATGATGGTCAAAAAACAGGCATTCTCACCGCGCGCGATTTTCATCAGATCAGCGGTCGCGCCGGGCGCAAGGGTTTCGATGACAAGGGATGGGTGGTCGTTCAGGCCCCCGAGCATGTGATCGAGAATCTTCAGATGGAGCAGAAATGCGCGGGGGACGCGAAAAAGTTGCGGAAGTTCGTCAAGCGCAAGCCGCCGGAAAAGGGGTTCATCGTTTGGAACAAGGACACGTTCAAGAAATTGGTGACCTCCAAACCCGAGCAATTGGTTTCGCGATTTCAGGTGACTCACGGGATGTTGTTGAACGTGCTCAGCAGGGAAGGGGATGGCTGTCGCGCGCTGCGTGAGCTGATCCAGGATTGCCATGATTCGCCCAACGCGAAAAGGGCCCATGGCAAGCGGGCCTGGCAACTGTTCCGCTCGTTGCTGGATCGGAAGATTATCGAGTTCGCGCCGCCGTCGGACACCGGATCGTACTTGCGCGTGAATGTCGCGTTGCAGGACGATTTTTCGCTGGATCAAACGCTTTCGTTGTATGCGCTGGACACGCTGCAATTGATCGATCCGGCAACGCCGGATTATGCGCTGGACCTGTTGACCGTGGTGGAATCGATTCAGGAAAATCCGGACATCATTTTACGCAGGCAGCTTGACCGGGTGAAGGACGAGAAGATGGCCGAAATGAAGGCGCAGGGCCTGGAATACGACAAACGCATGGCGGAGTTGGAGTTGCTCGAGTATCCCAAGCCGCTGCGCGAATTCATCTACAGCACGTTCAATGCGTTTTCAGACAAACATCCCTGGGTGGGGCAGGAGAACATCCGTCCCAAATCCATTGCCCGGGAGATGTTCGAAAACTTCATGTCCTTTGCCGATTACATTCGGTCTTATCAACTGCAGCGCGCCGAAGGGGTGCTGCTCCGATACCTGACGTCGGTTTATAAAACACTCGCCCAAAACGTGCCCGACTCCGTTAAAAATGACACGATTTTCGAAATGGAAACCTACTTTGGCGCCATGATCCGGGCGGTGGATTCCAGCCTGCTGGACGAGTGGGAGAAGATGCGCAATCCCAACCATGTGGCGCGTGAAGGTTCGACCGAATTGAGACCCGGTGGCGACGAACCGGAGGACATCACCCGCAATCGCAAGGCTTTTGGAGCATTGGTGCGCACCGAAGTATTTCGTATTTTGCGGGCGCTGTCCATTGACGACTACGAGGCGGCGATCGAATTGCTCGAGATGCCTGATGACGCAACCGGCGCGCCCTGGTCACCGGAGTCCTTTGAAGCGCGGATGAAGGCCTACCACCAAGAGCATCAGCACATTTTACTGAATCCTGAGGCGCGCAATATCCGGCACACTTACATCAAACCGTCCGGCGATAATTCGAGCTGGCAGGTGCAGCAAATCCTCGTGGATCCAGACGCGCGCAACGACTGGATCCTGGATTTTAATGTGGACCTGGCGCGGTCTCGCGAATTGAAAAAGCCCCTGCTGCAGCTCAATCGGATTGGACCCGTTGGGGGCTGAACCGCGTCCGCGCTCTCGCCTGATTACACCGCGCTTTCGCCCCGTTCGTCGGTGCGGATGCGCACGGCGTTCTCAATTGGATAGACGAAGATTTTGCCGTCGCCGATCTTGCCGGTGCGCGCGGCTTTGATGATCGCCTCCACAGCCCCATTGACCTGATCGTCCGGAAGCACCGTTTCGATCTTCACCTTGGGCAGAAAATCGACCGTGTATTCGCTGCCCCGGTAGATTTCAGTGTGGCCTTTCTGGCGTCCGCATCCTTTGACTTCGGTGACGGTCATTCCCTCAATTCCGAGGTCATGGAGGGCCTGTTTGACATCGCTCATTTTGAACGGCTTGATGATGGCTTCGATTTTTTTCATGGGAGTTGCGTTTGAATTAGGTTCACAGAGGCGTTAATCGTTGTAAGCCTTTTCACCATGTTGCGAGAGATCCAGTCCCAGGCTTTCCTCATCTTCATTGACTCGCAGACCGACCAGTTTATCGACAAGTTTCAAAATAATCAGAGTGGCAACGCCCGAGAGCGCGATCGTGAAAAGCACCCCCTTGAGCTGGTTTGCAAACTGGCTAAAGCCTCCGGTCAGCGCGACGATCTGGTTGTTCACCTTAAAGGTCGTGTCCAGAGCGGTGTTGACCTGGCCGTTGGCCAGAAAACCCAGAAGCAGCATGCCTGTAATGCTCCCAATCCCATGGACGCCGAAGACGTCCAGAGAATCGTCATAGCCAAAGATGGATTTTAATTTGGTGACTGCGGTGTAGCACACCGCACCGGCCACCAGCCCGATGCAAAATGCCTCCGGGATTCCGACAAACCCCGAGGCCGGGGTGATTGTGGCCAGTCCCGCCACCATGCCCGAGGCGGCGCCCAGCACGCTGGGGCGCCCTTTGGTGAGCCATTCCACCCCCGCCCAACTCAGCGCGGCGGCGGCCGCCGAAAAATGGGTGGCCGCAAAGGCGCTGCTCGCCAATGCTCCGGCGCTGACGGCGCTGCCCGCGTTGAAACCAAACCAGCCCACCCATAGCAAACCCACTCCAATCAGACTCAAGACCACATTGTGCGGCGGCATCGGCTCCCCGGGATAGCCCAGGCGTTTGCCCAGGACAATGGCGCACACCAATGCGGCCACGCCCGAGCTGATATGCACCACCGTGCCTCCGGCAAAATCCAGCACCGGAATCGAGCCGCCCAGCGCCCAGTTGAACATCCCGCCCTTGCCCCAGATCATATGCGCCAGCGGAAAATAGACCACTGTGGTCCACAGCGCCATGAACAGCACGTAGGCGCTGAACTTCATCCGCTCCGCGATCGCGCCGCTGATGAGCGCCGGAGTGATGATAGCGAACATCATCTGGAAAAGCATGAATGTCTGGTGCGGCACGGTGGCCGCATAATCCGCATTCGGAGCGCCGCCCACTCCCTTGAGCATGAAGTATTGGAAGGGATTCCCGACGATGGCGTTTCCTTCTCCAAAGGCCATGCTGTAGCCAAAGACCATCCAGATCGCCGACATCACCGCCATCAGCACCAGGCTGTGCATCATCGTGCCCAACACGTTCTTGCTCCGCACCAGACCTCCGTAAAACAGGATCAACCCGGGCGCGGTCATCATCAGCACCAGGGCGGCGCTCGCCAGCATCCAGGCATTGTCGCCGGAACTGATGGTGGAAGCGGCGGGCATCGCCTTGAGGCTTTGTTCGATCTGCGTCACCCGCTGTTCGAGCGTGGGGGCCCCGACGTCCCCCGCATTCAGGCGCGTCGCGCATAAGGCAAACGCCAGTCCTGCCAGAATCCATGCCGGAAACCATGAATACAACTTGGTCGCTATCTTCATTGGCGGGTGAAATTAGGCATTTTGCTAAAATCCGCAAGTCTCCATTATCTGTCAGAAATGGATCCGGTTCGAGCCTCACCACCCGTCCTCCTTCACCAGTTCACAGGTCGTTTGAAAGCCGTATTTCGATCAGGACCATAAAAAAGCGGAACCCGTGAAAGGTTCCGCTTGCAATGCGCATTTTGTCCGGGCCTACCACGTGACCGTTTGCAGATAACGAAGGCTCTCGGGTAATTGCACCGTGGAGGAGGGGGACTCGTCCTCGATGAAATAATATTTGATCCTGTTCTTTTTTGCCGCGGCCAGAATGGCCGGAATATTCATCTGTCCCGCGCCGATCGCCACATCGTTGCTCACATCGGTGCTGCCAGAGAGGCTGCCGGTTTGCAAGCCCTTGCGCATATCCTTGAGATGCATCAATTCCCAGCGACGCCCATATTTTTCGAGAAGCCTCGCGGGATCCTGGCCCGGAAAAACCACCCAGAAAATGTCCATCTCAAAGCAGACATAACGCGGACGGGTCTGTTCCATCATCATGTCGAGCAGCGTGCCCTGGCCCCAGGGGGCGAATTCATAGCCATGCTGATGGTAGAAAAATTTGATGCCATGACTGGTGAGAACCTCGCCCGCGCGGTTGAACACGGCGATGGCCTCCTGGCATTTCTTCACATCGAAACCGCCATCGTGGGGGATCCAGGCGCAACCCGCGTACTTGAGGTCCAATGCCTTGGCCTCGCGCACCACCCCGTCGATGTCGTCCTTTAACCGGTCATACGGGAAGTGCGCGGCAACGGCTTTCAGCTCATGATTACTCAGCATCTGGCGAAAACGCTCCGGGGTCTCGCCATAGGTGCCCGCCAGTTCCACCAGATTGAAGCCCAATTTATTGACCAGGGTCATTGTGCCGGGAACGTCTTTGGAGAATTCGTTGCGCAGACTGTAGAGTTGGAGACCCACCGGCCCCTTGAAATGATTGACTCTGGCGGGCTTCACGGCCTTCTCGGCGCCCAATCCATCGATGGCGCCCACGGCCAGCGCGCCGCAAATAACGGCTGCAAAAAGGATGTGTTTCATAAGCGCAACCTAACAAATCATCTGGAAGATGAAAAGCTGCTTTTATTTGCGGCGGAGATCTGAAGCAGGAGTCACCGAGGGCGGATTACGGCGTGCTGCGCGCGATCGTGCCCGATGCCCCTCGTTACTTCTTCTCTTTCTTGAGCTTTTGCTCGGTTTTATCCAGCCGCTTCTGCTCTTCCTTTTTGAAATCCTGTTCCGCGGCCACCACTCCCGGCAGGCGCCTCTTCTCCATTTCCGCGACCAGGGAGGCATCCTTGGGCGTATGCAATACGGTCGGCCTCATGAGCACAATCAGCTCGACGCGCTTTTCAGTTTTGCTGTTGCTGCGAAACAGATTGCCCAAATAAGGAATATCTTTGAGCAAGGGCACCCCGGACTTGGAGTTGCTTTTCGCCGATGTGATGTAGCCGCCAAGCATGATGGTTTTACCGTCTTCGACAGAGACCGTGGCCTTCTGCCTTCGACTGGTCGTGGTGGGAACATCGTTGTTATCGATTTTTACATTGGTGCCCAACTGGCTGATGTCCTGGTCGATTTCCATCACCACCAGGCCGTCGGGGGTGACGTAGGGTGTCACCGAGAGCGTTATACCCACCTCCAACTGTTGGTATTGAGAGCGGCTACCAGTGCTGTAGTCCGAATAGTAGGAACCGGTGATGTAAGGCACGGTATCCCCCACGAAAAACTCCGCCGGCACCGCGTGTGTGGTCTGAATGCGGGGACGGGACATCACGTTGACTGTGGAGTCCGAGGCGATGGCCTGAACGGTGACATCCAAATCGTTGCCCCATTTTCCGAAATAAGAGAGCCCGCCTCCGCCACCGCTGCTTGAATTGGTGGCCAGATTTCCAAGATTATTCATGAAACCGCCGCCGTTATCCATGACTCCGGCGCTGGAGAATTTACCCGAAGTCTGCGGCCTTTGCATGGCGCTGACCCCGTATTTCAAGCCGTTGTCCAAAGTGACTTCCATCACGATGGCTTCGATCAAAACCTGTGCCAGAGCCACATCGAGCTTGCCCACGATGTTGGTGATCGTCATCATGTCCTTCTTGGTGGCATAGACCACCAGGGAGTTGGAACGGTCGTCGGGAATGATTTTGGCGTCGCCGAGCATCTCGTTGTCCCCGCCCGCCGCGCGACTGACGATTTGTTGTAATCGCTGTTGGAACGAGTTTTGTGTGGCCGAGGCTGGCTGTCCGGTTTGCCCGGGTTGCATGCCTGTGGTATTGCGCCGTTGCATACTGCTGTTTGCGGATCCAGAGCGATTGGCCCGGCTGGTCGCCGCTCCTGTGGTCCGGGGTCGTGTGGTCGCCCCGACGCCGCCCCCCCCGCCCCCGACCAACCCCGACATCACGTTGTAAATATCCTCAACCTTCCCGTATTTGATGGGAAAAACCTCCAGCTTATAGTCGGAATCGACAGCGACATCGATCTTCTTGATCACCTCCAGCATGCGTTTGACGTTGATCGCATAATCACGGATGACCAGTATCTGGCTGCTGTCGATCGGGACAATGCCCCCCGGTAATTTGGCAAAGGGCGTGATGGCCGGAACCACTTCACTGGGCGCGGCATTGGTCAAATGCACAATCTGCGTGATGAACTGCGCCGCTTCGGGCAGTTTTCCGCCCTCCACCGTGTTAAAGGCCGATCCCTCCATCAGGGCCTGCGCCGAAAGCACGGCCGTGACAAACTTCTCCCCCACAGGGATCATCGCGATGCCGTTCAAGGATAATACCGTGTCCAGCGCCTGGCGGGCCTCCGTTCGGGTCAGTGGTGTTTGAGCTTCCAACGTGATGTTCATCGTCGGCAGAACCTGGGGGGATTTGAGTATGGTGCGGCCAACCAATTCGGCATAAAACTTAAACACCTGATCGATCGGGGCGTTGGGAAACTTGATGGCAATCGGAGGCATGAGAGCCTCGTCAGGACCCCCTGCCGCGTTTGTCGAGGCGGCCTGTACCGCAGGCGCGGGAGTGGGGGTTCCGAATCCCGGAGGTCCGCCTGCCGCGGGCGGGGCCGCCGCGGGAGCCGGGGAGTTCGCGTCGGCGGGAGTGCCGAGGGCTGGAGGATTCACCGGTGCCAGCGCGGGCGAGCCTGGAATGGTGGCTTGCGCGGGAGCAGCCGTGGCATCGGCGATGGCCTCAACCGTGTTGTTGGTAATGGCGGTGATAACGGGGCCTGCGTTGGTCGGCACCTCCTCCTGGGGGGCGGTGGAAATCACAGGCGGGAAGGTGGCCGGCGCGCCATAGGAGGTGCGCGGCGGAACCGAGGGCACCCTGCGCACAGCGGGTTTTGGCTCTGGGGAGGCTGTGTTTGTCGGTTGTCCGTAAGCCCCCATCCCCGCATCGAGCAGGCTCAAGGCCACTAAAAGAATGGACCAGTTCGTTTTCACTTTGTCTTTGGAGATTCAGGAGGTTTGGGTGTCACCGTCGGTTTGGGCGTGGTTGCGGGCTTGGGCGTCTCACGTGTTTGGAGGTTGGCCGCATTGGTGTTTCGTCCGCCCGGCGGCGCCAGTACCGGTGTGGCGGCGCCCGGTTTCGCCATGCCATCAGGCCTTTTGACCGATGCCGCGGCATCGTTTTTTTTAGGCCGGCTTCTTTGATAGCTGGCCACCAGCGTGATGGATCCCTGCAGGCGCATTTGGGAGGAGTCGGGCCGCAGGTTCATGCTGCGCACACGTATCATCGAGTTGGTCGATGCAAGGGATACGAGAAAATCCACGAGCTCTTTTTCCCCGGTGATGACGTTGATCAAACGGGCTTTTTCCTCGAAAAACTCGTTGGTTCGCGTCGTGCCTGTGGTCTGCACCTCCGTGTTGGCGTTGATGGTCACTCCACTCTGGGCGGCCTGGGTTTGAATGGAGCGGATCAGATCCAACGATTGTTCGGAGGGCGCCACGGCGCTTCCCTGGCCTTCCAAAACTTTGAGGCGCGTCTGGTATTCCGAGATTTTGGCGGGGTGGGTTTCACGTTCGAACGTGGCGAGTGTCGTCCTCGCCTTCTCCAAACTGGTGTTCGCCTTGCCCCAATCATGGAAATGCGGGCGGACAAACCACAGGTTGAGCACCACAAAAAACACGACCGCCACGCCCACGATCAGCCGGCGCTCCTGCGGACGCAGATTAAGTCGTTCCAAGGGCCCGCTCATTCGACATCCTTGCGGTTCAGTTCACACGCAAAATCCCACGATTGCTGGGCGCCCGCGCCGGCGCGGCTGCTCGAGTTGTAGGGCTGCACCTTGCTGAATAGCAACTGGCCGTTGGTTCCATCCATCCGATAGCGGCTCATGGCCTGATTGTATTGGATGATTCGATCGACCTGATCCGCCGGGGCCGTGCCATGAATGGTCAGGCTCTTGCCTTGAAGCAACGAAAGATCCGTCAGCGTCAAATCCTGCGGCAGCAAAGTGGCCGCGGCTTTCCAGCATTCCAGGGCCGCATACTTCAAATTGACCTGGTCCTGCAACACCTGGAGCCGCGCCTTGATCTGCATGGCGTTGGTATATTGGCCGCTCAGGGCGGACACCTTCGCCTCCACCCGGTAGGCCTGGAAATGGATTACCTGGACGCCCAGAAAATAGAAAACCACCCCCAGGATGTACAACCCCACAATCGCCCCCAGTCCGCGCATCCATAGCCGATCCACAAATTGCTGGCGGTAACGTGTCGCAAATTCGGCGGGAATCAGGCTGGCCGACATCCCGGCTCCGGCCAGACACCGCGCGTTCGCGGCCGCGAGATCCGAAGCGGCAAGCGGCGCCTGCAACTCAATCGCCACCCCCAGCGCTTCCGCGAGCGCCGGTTCCCAGACCGACACCGTCTCAGGCCCGCCCACGAGCACAATCCGGTGGATGCCCCGGCCCCATCCTTCCATCTCCCCGGCCCAGGAAATCTGCGTCATCTCTTCGAGAAAGACCCTCTTCCAATCCGGTCCCGCCGAAATTCTCAGCAAATTCAAATTACGGAGCAGGCCGTTTTGCCACCAGCCCGCAAGGCAATACTCTTTGGCGCCCTCCGTTATTGGACACAACCAGACCCCATCGCCTTCAAAAGGCCGGGCCTGCAACTGCCGCAACACCGGCAATTCGAGCCGGTCAGCCAGATAGCCCTGTTCCTCAAGCCCCCCCAAAAATTTCTCAACCGCATTGCGCGCCGCGATCAAAACAATGACAGTCAGTTCCCCGGCCACCGAAGAGGGAAGGACCTCCGCGCTCCAGACAATCTGTGCGACAGGCAACGGCGAGAGCTTTTCCAATTGAAGTTCCACCATAGCCAGCGCCTCGGAGAACTCCTTGGCTGGAAGCTGGACGACGCGCAAAAAGACCTGTTCGATGGGCAGCCAGGCCACGTTGACCTTGGGCTGCCACAGGCATTGCCAGCCCTTGGCCGCCAGCTCCGGAGGCAGGGGTTGACCTGTGGCGCCCGTATGTTCGCGACCGGGACGAACTTCCGAACCGCTGAAACCGAACTGCCATAGCCGCATCTTTTCGGCGCCAGGTTGCAGCACATTACAGGTGTGGATGCGGGTGTTTTTCATTTTTTCACCCATATTCCCGCCTTCGTATCGGCCACCAGCCCCATGTGCTCTTCGATCTGCGTCACCCGGAGCACTTCCTCGATCGTTGTCTTGCCTTCACGAACCTTGGTCCATCCGTCCACCCGCAGGGGGCGCATTCCTTGCTCCACCGATTTATTGGCGATCGTCGAGGAGGGCGCGCGGCTCAGAATCAACGGCCGGATGGTTTCGTTAAGGAGCAGCAGTTCATAAATACCCATCCGTCCCTGATAGCCCAATTGGCGGCAGTTTTCGCAACCTTTTCCATGATAAAACACCGCCGTTTCGATCTCGCTCTCCGGATAGCCAATGCGGGTTAGATAATCGCGGTCCACCTTTTGCTCCGTCTTGCAAAAGGGACAAATCGTTCGCACCAGGCGCTGGGCCATGACCGCTTCCACCGATGAGGCCACCAGGAAAGGCTCGATCCCCATGTCGATCAACCGCGTGAACGCGCTGGGGGCGTCGTTGGTGTGCAGCGTGCTGAAAACCAGATGTCCGGTGAGCGCCGCGCGAATGGCGATCTCAGCCGTCTCCAGATCGCGAATTTCACCCACCATGATCACATTCGGGTCCTGCCGTAAAATATGCCGCAAGCCCATCGCGAAAGTCAGGCCGATATCGGGCCGGACCGCTATCTGGTTAATCCCCTTGAGTTCATACTCCACCGGTTCCTCAATCGTGATGATCCGCTTGTGCACCGAATTGATCGTGCTCAAAAAAGCGTAAAGCGATGTCGATTTGCCCGAGCCGGTCGGCCCCGTCACCAGAAAAATCCCGTGGGGTTTGACAATGATGTCACGAATCGCGTTTTCGTCCCGGGGGGCGAAACCCAATTTTTCGAGGCTGAGAAAAATCTTGCCGCGCGTCAGCAACCGCAGGGAAACGCTCTCCCCATAGACCGTGGGTACCGTCGAAACGCGGATGTCGATTTCCTCCCCCTTGATCCGCACATTGATGCGGCCGTCCTGCGGCAGACGCTTTTCGGAAATATCCATTCCCGACATGACCTTGATGCGCGAAATGAGCGCCGCCTGGAAGCGCTTCAATTGGGGCGGCATGGGCGTCTGGTGCAGAATCCCGTCGATGCGGTAACGAATTCTCAACTCGTCCTCCGCCGGTTCGAAGTGAATATCCGTCGCCCGATCCTTGAAAGCCTCCCAGATGATCTGATTGACGAATTTGATCACGCTGGCTTCCTGATCGCCCTCCGTGATCTCCTTGTCCTCGCCCACCATCAACTCGAGCGGCTCGTCCTCGGCCATTTCATCGAGCGTTTCGGCGCCCACCCCGTAATACTTCTTAAGCGCTTTTTCGATTTCCGCCTGCGGTGCCAGGGCGAATTGGACCGGACATTGGGCGTCGAACTGGACCGCCGTCAAAAGAGCCGTGTGAAAAGGGTTGCACACCGCGATTTGCAGGGTGTCGTTCTCGAATTGCGTCGGCAGGGCATTGTATTGAAAAGCGACCTTGGTGGAGATTTTCTGACGCACCTCAGGGGCCACTGTCAGCCGTGGCAGGTCCAGATAGGGCCATCCCAACGCCTGAGCCAGTTTTTGCAGCATCTGTTCCTCCCCAATGCCCCGCTCGCGACAGAGAAAGGCCAGTTGGGATTCCTGCGAGCCGCTCTCCACGGCCACCCGCCAAGCCTTCAACCACTCGTTGAATTGGTCACCGGTGACCAATCCCGCGCCCTCAAAAACAGACTTGATCGATGCAAAAGCCATTTTTCGTTACTCGTTTAGAACAGCAGAAGCTAAAAAAAGTTGCGGTCAGGGTCAAAGTAATTGGGAAACTATTCCATGAATCGGGCTCTTGCGCCCGCTATTGGCTGTGTCGAAAAGTCTCATATTTGACGATTGAGTCCCCCCAACGCCTCTTTGAAGCAAAAGCGGCGTCTCCCCTAAAATGGATTTTATCGAGATTTCACCCCATTTCCCCATCCTGTGAGGAATTGGGACGATGAGGCGCAAAAAAGGCGCGCTACCAGTTCACGCGCAACGCGAGGGACCCGAACGAATCCGTACTCTGTTGTCCAATGAATTCCTTGGTTCTAAGAGTTTGCGTGTAAAGCAAATCGACATGCTTGAAGGTGAACGCGCCGCCGAATTTGAGATCGCCCACCAAGGGGTATTTGGTCACATGATGGCTCTCCTGAAGAAGACTTCCATCCAGAAACGTATTATAGCCAACCGCCCGCCCCTCGACTCCGCCAAAAAAGTAAAATCCAAAACAATGGCCTGAACCATCTGTTGGCAGACCCCCGCTCAACGGCACAATGGTATCGATGGTATTCACGCCACCCCCCCCTGGAATATGCCATCCGGCGCGCACCTGACCACCCGCCGCTCCATAGGTGCCCACATTTCCAAGACTTGCGCCTCCGTAGGGAAGTGCTTGTGCCTCCCAGCCGTGCGCCTGGCCGGTGGAAAACTGCCAACACCGTTCGTACTGCAAGGCCAGGCCAGGTTCGGTCTTCAATTGGTATTTCCAGCCCTGGGCCTGGCCGATATCGCGCAGGCGATGCACCGTGTTCTGGGCTTCTTCGGCAAGAGATGGCGGTCCAATGATACCGACGACGGCCTGCCAATGATCCATTTGTGCGAGATGCTCAGTGAGAATGGTCCGTCTCTGGATGAAAAATGAGGTGTATAGGAATCCCGCGTAAGGACGGTCGTTCTCCATTAATGTCGTCACCGAGATGTCCGATGGCGTGTAAATATTCTGGCCCAGCGAAACGCCCCAGCGCACCGTTTCCGGCTCAAAACCGGTTTGTGGCAGCCAGCGACTCGTTCTGGCAGTCCAGCCATCGTTGTCCTCCGGCTGTTCGGGGGCAAGGTAGGTGATTTTGAGTCCCTGGGTGTAATGCCGATCCGTGTGAACCACCGTATCGTTTTCTTCCACCAACGCCACCGAAGGCCCCGAAAGCCCATCCGCCGCCAATGCGCCGGGGTGGGCGCACAGCATGCAAGCCAAAGCGCAGCAGACGCCCGAGATTGGTCTGCATGCCAAAACCGCTTTGCCCGCCTTCAATTGTTCCCCGACATCTTTCGCATCACTCCGCATAACGGGCGTCATAAACCCTATTTTTGGCCCTTTGGCAAGCTTCCAGATGTCAGTTGAATGGCCCCACGGCCGCAACTTCCGTGCAACGCGGGCGGCTTCGCCTGTGGGTTCCTGCGGCGTTCTGCGGCAAGGACGTTGTCCCATTTTAGAAACTGAATATCGTGGTATTGGTGCGCCAGGACATTTCCGTGGCCCAGAGATTGATGGGGGTGAAGGATTTGCCGAATTTTAGCATCCGGGTGCTGCCATCCACAAAGGCGTAGTTCGAGCCGCCGCCGCGCGTGCCCGGTCCGCCCGCATGCCGGCTTTGCTCGACTTCGGTCACATCGTTGCCAATGGCTCCTTCGAGAAAATCCATATAATAATTGTTCGAATTGTGCTCTTTTTCACCGAACAGCACGGTTTCCACGGGTTGGTGAATGGCGGATTCACGAATGCCGTCGGGATAAGTGCCCGCCATGTATTTGTTTTTAAAAGTGTCGGCATCCAGGGTGGCGCTGAAATAATCGTTCCATCCGTTGTAAATATAGCTGCGCGGCGCGGCATCCGCCGGATAATTCACCGGATCGGCTCCGGCGGTCTTGGGATCCCCAGGACCATCGCTGGGGCAACGCAAAGTGCGCATGTCGGTGATTCTGACAAGAATTGCCGAGGGCCAGCGCTTTATGGTCACGCGAGGCATGAACATGCTGTTGTTGTCGTCGCAATACAAACGGGCGGCCAAGCCCAGTTGGCGCATGTTGTTCACGCACGCAATGCGTCGCCCGGCCTCTTTGGCACGAGCCAGCGAGGGCAATAACATGCCCGCAAGAATGGCAATGATGGCGATCACCACCAGTAATTCGATCAACGTAAAACCGCTCCGAAGTGGGGTGGGGCGGGTGAAAAAAGTTCTCATATCGCTTAAAAAATGCATAACTCAATCGCGTGCAATGACATGGATCGCATCACGCAGATCACCATCTGACGAATAATTGCTCATAACGCTGAATATACTGGCGCTGCAAACGTCAGAGTTTTCAAGATGACAAAGAAATCCATCCTGTTGATCTCTGTGGCGGTTGCGCTCGCCGCCTGTTATCTCTACTACTTTACTGACTGGATTAATCCCCCGGTTATTCAGATTCTTCCGCAATTGCGTCCGCCGCGCAATCCCGCGCGCAATCCATCCCCGGTCTATCAAGTCAGCTTTAATCTCGACGGAAAATATCGGCTTACCTCCGTGAAAGTGATCCCGATACAGGCGCTTGCAACCAACAAAAATGCCGCGCCGATATGGAATCTGACCACCAGCTCCAATTCCCTTCCCCAAAAAGGATTCTTTTACGGGGTGCCCATTCCTGGCATGAGGCCCGCCCTCACCAACGCGCGTCCCCAGCGTCTTCAGCCTGAAGTGGCCTACCGCCTCTTTGTAAAATCGGGTCGCGCCAAAGGTCAGGTGGACTTCAAAACCCATGCCCTACCCGCGCCCGATCAGTGAGGGCGGGCACGTGGCGGAATTCGGGGAAAGGTTTTTGCGAGTCCGCCTTGCTCCCATCTGCATCATCCGCGCTCATTGTGCCTCGCTGTGTGTCCTCGCAAAACTCCGCCTAATCCGTCCTTTCTTCCGCTTTGCGGACGCCACAGGCGGCATCATGAATGCCAGTTGCCCCCTCCGGAGACCCACTGGATGCTCCAGCGGGGCACAACAATGCTAGCCCAGTGCAAGGCCGCAGGCCGCCGCCCTGGGTAACCCGGCCACAAATAAAATCCTCCTCGTCGGCGTCAGCGGGAGAGTGGCGCAGGCGTGGTCATGGCTATTACATCGTTAATGGCAAAACCACTTTGCTCCGCAAGAACCGCGATGACAATATGGGATTTGACCACCGCCCTTTTCAAACTGAGGATCGAACTTCAATTGAGATTTGCTCAAAACCAATTGCCTGATAGATTGCCGCCATGAAGGGACCACTGTCCGAACTGGAAATAGTCACGCGCAAAGGCAAGCCTGTCTCCGTCATCCTTCCCATCAAGGATTACGAAGAATTACTGGAGCGCGTTGAGGACGCGGAGGACACAGCCTGGCTCAGGCAAGCCCGCCGCAAGCCGCTTCAATACCGCCCTCTGGAGGACTACCTTGCCGCACGCAGCCGCAAATGACCATGTATCGCGTCCTGCTTGAACGCGCCGCCGAAAAGGACCTCTCCCATCTCTCGTCCGAAATTCACGACCGCGTTGTCGGGGTGGTTCAGGGGCTTTCAATGAATCCACGTCCATCCGGCTGCCGCAAACTTGCAGGCGGTCAAAACGACTGGCGTATCCGAGTTGGCGACTACCGCGTGGTTTATGAGATTGCGGACCAAATCCGCATCGTGCGCATCAACCGCGTGCGCCACCGTCGTGAGGTATATCGTTGATTTGGTTGATGACGGGTCCTGAACATGGACCTTAATCATCGCATTAGGACCAAGGATCGGCACTTCTTAAAAATGGGTGGTTATTTCCCGCAGGACGACTAAGTTTCCTTCATGTTTGAGTTGTGCGCGCCGTATTCTCCAAAAGGGGACCAGCCTCAGGCTATCGCCCAGTTGACGGCGGGCATCCGGGAGGGTTTCCCGCACCAGACGCTGCTGGGCGTCACCGGTTCCGGCAAGACGTTCACCATCGCGAATGTCATTAAAAACATTGGGCGGCCCACCTTGGTGATCTCCCACAACAAAACACTGGCCGCCCAGCTTTACGCGGAATTCAAGGGGTTCTTCCCGAAGAACGCGGTCGAATATTTCGTCAGCTATTTCGATTATTACCAGCCCGAGGCCTACATCCCGAGCACGGACACCTTTATCGAGAAGGATTCGGCCATTAACGAGGAGATCGAGCGGTTGCGGCTCTCGACCATGAGTTCGCTTTTTGCCCGGCGGGATGTGATCGTGGTGGCGAGCGTTTCGTGCATTTACGGCACCGGCAGCAAGGAGGATTACGAGGCGATGGTCATTCCGGTGCATATCGGGCAGGAGATGGGACGCGACCAGTTTCTCATGAGGTTGGTGGATCTCCAATACAACCGCAACGATATCGAGTTTTCCCGGGGCCATTTCCGGGTGCGCGGGGACACAGTGGAGGTCTGTCTGGCCTATAGCGAGGACGCGGTGCGTCTGGAGTTTTTCGGCGACCAGATTGAACGGCTGACCCGCTTTGAGCCTTTGACCGGGGACCCCATCGAAAACCTCGAGGCCGTCACCATTTATCCCGGCAAGCAATTCGTGACGTCGCAGGAGAAGCTCAAGCGCGCCGCTCTTACGATTCGGGAGGAAATGACCGAACGCATCGCACAGTTGGAAAAGGAAAACAAGCTCATCGAGGCCCAGCGCATCAAGATGCGCACGGAATACGACCTCGAAATGATGCTGGAAATGGGATTTTGCTCGGGCATTGAGAACTACTCCCGGCATATTGCCGGACGTCCGCCAGGTTCGCGATCCTGCAACCTCATCGATTTTTTCCCGAAGGACTACCTGCTGGTCATCGACGAATCCCACGCAACAGTGCCCCAAATCGGCGGAATGTATGCCGGCGATCGCTCCCGCAAACAGGTGCTCGTCGATTTTGGGTTCCGCCTGCCCAGTGCGCTGGACAATCGTCCCTTGAATTTCGAGGAGTTTCAACAGATGCAGGGGCAAACCATTTACGTGAGCGCCACGCCCAGCGAGCGCGAATTGGGCTGGTCCAAGGACCGTGTCATCGAACAAATCGTCCGCCCCACCGGTTTGCTCGATCCAACGGTGACCATCAAACCGCTCAAGGGCCAGATTGACGATCTGATCAACGAGGCGCGAAAACGCATCGACGCCAAAGAACGGGTGCTCGTCACCACTTTGACCAAACGCACCGCCGAGGAACTCACCGATTACCTCCGGGATATTGGCGTTAATGTCCGTTATCTCCACAGCGATATCGATGTTATCGAGCGGGTCGAAATTCTCCGGGCGCTTCGCAAGGGTGAATTTGACGTCCTGGTGGGCATCAATCTTTTGCGTGAGGGTTTGGATATCCCGGAAGTTTCGTTGGTGGCGATTCTGGACGCCGACAAGGAAGGTTACCTGCGTTCCGCCACGAGTTTGATACAGACCGCGGGCCGGGCCGCCCGTCATTTGCACGGGGAAGTCATTCTATACGCGGACGTCAGAACCCGTAGCATTGAAAAATTTCTCGCGGTCACGGAGTATCGCCGCAGCAGGCAGATTGAATATAACCGCCTGCACAACATCACCCCGCGCGGTGTCAAACGCGCCATTGAGGAACGGCTCTCGCCGTTGCGTGGTGATCAGGCTGCGGTTTCAGTGATCAACGACGCCGGTGGCAGTTTCGATGTCACCGAGACACTCCGGGAGTTGGAAGAAGAAATGCTGGAGGCGGCCTCCAACCTCGAATTTGAAAAAGCGGCGCATCTAAGGGATCAAATTCGCGAATTGAAACGCGCCACAGGCGGTGCCGTGCAGGATTTAAAAACTCAGGCGGTTTCGTATCCAAAAGGGCGGGGGGCTTCCCGCAAATCCAAAGGTTTTGGCAAAGCCTGAACACCCGCGAAGCGACGGATTGAATCGGGTTAAGCGCCTTAAGGGACAAGAAGGGTCTCGAAATGTAAAAAACATGAGAAAAATCATGGCCGGACGCTTGACAATCGAAACGGCGGCAGGAAGATAGAGACGAATTGCAGGCGGAGAAAACAGTGCGTGCCCAATAATATGTCGAAATTACCCGCTCCCAGCGCACCAAGGACCAAGTCCCGGTCGTTCTACTTTGGTTTGGCGGGCAAGGGTGATCATTCGAAACGCAAAAAGGTTTATGGCAATCACCACCCCACCAAAAATCCCCCTCCTTCTTTAAAGGGCGGGAGGCGGCCCGTCGCCAAGATAAAAGATAAAACCAAAATGGCGTTGGCTTCACCTCTTTTGTTTCCAAAAGAGGTGGTTGCTGAGAAGGTCAAGGATCTGATTAAGCTCGCCCAGGAACAGGGTTGCCTGACCTATGGGGATATTTCAGAGGCGCTGCCTGACTGCACTGTGACAGCGGAGGACTTGGAGGCCATTCATATCAAATTGCGGAATCTGGAAATCGAGATCGTCGATCAGGCCGAGGTGGACCATGTGACACAGGATGATGGAGACGATAACAGAAGCCGGCTCGACATTCTGGATGACCCTGTTCGCATGTATTTGCAGCAGATGGGGCAGGTTGCATTGTTGACCCGCGATCAGGAAGTGGCGATTTCCAAACGCATCGAAAGTGCTGAGGAGGAGGTCAAAAATGTGGTTTATCATCTCGGTTTTGCGGCAAAGGAGCATATTGCCGTTGCTGAAAAACTGATATGCGAGCCTCCCAAGGAACGATTTGACCGCGTGCTGCTCGATAAGAAATTCGAGAATCGCGCGGGACACCTTCGCTTTCTGCGAAAGCTGGCCAAAGAGGCGCGGGCCACGGACCAAATCGTGGGCGATGCCTTCAACGCATGGCGGGATGCGGCCTCTCCGGGATCCAAGGCGGCGCGTTGGATGGCGTTTGAGAAATGGAATGCAAAATTACGCCAGATGTTTCCCAAGTTTTGCTACAAACAAAATATCATCGAGGAAATCGCCCTGGTGGCGGAAAACGTCCTTGAAAAAATGCAGATCAGTATGAACTCGCTTCTGTGCGCCAGAAACGACGCTTCCGGAAACCATGCCGATCTCATTCTGGCGGAACAGGAAAAAATCCGGTCCCTGGAGCAATTTGCCCGGATGCCCTGGTCTGATTATGTCGAAGCCTGCCGTCAGATACACATCGCAGAGACCAAAGCGAACCAGGCCAAGACAGAAATGGTCGAGGCCAACTTGCGTCTGGTCATTTCCATCGCCAAAAAATATACCAACCGCGGCCTCAATTTCCTGGACCTCATCCAGGAAGGCAACATGGGTCTGATGAAAGCCGTCGAAAAGTTCGAATATCGCCGCGGCTATAAATTTTCCACCTATGCCACCTGGTGGATTCGACAGGCCATCACACGGTCCATCGCAGACCAGGCCCGGACCATTCGCATTCCCGTTCACATGATCGAAACGATCAATCACGTGGTTCGCGTTCAAAAACGGCTTGTGCAGGATTACGGTCGCGAGCCAACCCCCGACGAAGTGGCCGATGAAATGCAATTGCCCGTCGAACGGGTTCGCGCGATTCTGAAAATGTCCCAGCAGCCCATCTCGCTGCAATCCCCCGTCTCAGACGGGGAGGAGACCAATTATGGCGATTTTATTGAGGATAAGTCCGCGGAAAACCCGTCCGATACGACCAGTTTCAGCATTTTGAAGGACCGCCTTGGAGATGTTCTCACCAGTTTGACCGAGCGCGAACGCAAGGTCCTGGAAATGCGCTTCGGCCTGGGTGATGGATACGCCCGCACTCTTGAGGAGGTGGGCAAACAATTCAGGGTCACCCGCGAACGGATTCGCCAGATTGAAGCGAAGGCCCTGAGAAAAATGCGCCATCCCACCAGAATACGGCATTTGCAGGGTTTTTTAGAGACTGAAACGCATAAATGAGTCCGTCAAAATTTCGAATCGGAATTCTTGGTTCCGGGAAGGGATCAAACATGGCCGCCGTTGCCGAAGCATGCGTCCGTGGAGCCGTCGCGGCGCAAATTGCCATTGTCATCAGTGACGTTCCCGATGCGGGCATCCTAAGCCGCGCGACCTCATTTGGACTGCCCGCCAGGCATATCCCGCCAGGCGGCTTCCGGACCAAACTCGATGAAAACAGTGAACTGGCGTATGTGGCCGCGCTGCGGGAGGCTGGAGTGGAATTGGTGATGCTCGCGGGATTCATGCGGATACTTAAAACGGGATTTCTTCGCGCCTTTCCCCAGAGGGTCATCAACATACATCCTTCCCTGCTGCCCGCGTTTCCAGGTATTCAGTCATGGAAGCAGGCTTTGGATTACGGGGTCAAATTCACGGGATGCACGGTTCATTTCGTGGACGAAGGAGTGGACACCGGACCAATCATCGCTCAGCGCGTGGTGCCCGTTCTTGAAAACGACACCCCGGCCTCCCTTCACGAACGGATCCAGCAGCAGGAGCGGACCGTTTATCCGGATGTGGCTTCGGCGTTTGCCTGCGGCCGGATTTCAGTGCGCGGAAGTCGAACGTGCTGGCAAGACACGGGAACTCCCGTATAGTGCTCCTCTGAAATGAAGGAAACTAATGTATTAAAACTGGGGTTGCCCAAGGGCAGCCTGCAAGAGGCCACCATTGAAAAAATGGCGAAAGCCGGCTTTAATATCCGGGTCAGCAGTCGTTCCTACGTCCCCTATGTGGACGATCCCGAGCTGGAAATCCGGCTCATTCGCGCTCAGGAAATCAGCCGCTATGTCGATCACGGTTACCTGGATTGTGGTATCACAGGATTCGATTGGATTCAGGAAAACGGTTCCAATGTGCATGAGGTCGGCGAATTTCTGTTCAGCAAAACCACCCGCCAGCCCGCCCGCTGGGTTCTCGCGGTTCAGGAAAAGTCACCGGTTCAATCCGTCAAGGACCTCGAAGGGAAACGAATCGCGACCGAGGTGGTTAATATCACACGCAAATACCTTAAAAAGCACGGTGTCAAGGCTGAAGTTGAGTTTTCATGGGGGGCCACGGAGTTCAAAGCCAATGAATTGGTCGATGCGATTGTGGAATTGACCGAGACAGGTTCAAGCCTGCGCGCGAACAACTTACGCATTGTCGATACCCTTTTGTCCTCCACGCCCCGGCTCATTGTCAACCACAATGCCTGGAAGAACGACTGGAAGCGCGAAAAGATCGAAACCATCGCGATGTTGCTCAAGGGAGCGCTTGAGGCGGAGACTAAAGTGGGTCTTAAAATGAATATTCCAAAGAATAAGTTGGAAATGTTGTTGAAATGTTTGCCCGCTTTGCGTAATCCAACCGTTTCTGGTTTGAGCCAGTCAGAATGGGTCGCGGTCGAAACGATCATCGACGAGCATGTCGTACGAGAGTTGATTCCCCGCCTGAAGGCCGCTGGCGCGGAAGGAATTATTGAATATCCACTGAATAAGGTGGTATATTGAAACGCGGATAAAGTTTAGATTATGGGATCATTAAAGAAACGCAGGAAAGCTAAAATTAATAAACACAAGCGCCGTAAGAAGATGCGGGCTAACCGCCACAAAAAGCGCACCTGGCAGCAGTAAGCGGTCGGTGTCAGTTACAGCGGTTTTACGAGACGCACCCTGGTTATTCGGGGTGCGCTTTTCCATTTCCTTGATGCCACAACCTCAAAAAAGTTGGCCCCACTGGTTGGCCGCCCTTTTGAGCGCGCTTCTTGTTTGCTCAGGCGGATGCGCCTCACATCGGACACAATCGACCGGATCAGCCCCGGAAAACTTCGGTTCGCAGACCAATTCCAACGTCCGCGCCCTTGAGTCATTGCCTTTATCGAAGGTTGAATCCGATCCCGAAAAGCGTGCCAGGGCCTATGCGCATTTTGCGACTGGACTCGTTTATGAGTGGAATCAGGAGTCAGCCGAGGCTTTAAAACACTTTTACGAGGCCGCTTTGGCCGATCCCGGCAATGAAGAGATCGTGCTGGATGTGGTGCGACAGCTTCTCCAAAGCAAGAATCCGGAAAAAGCCGTCTTTTTGCTCACCAAAGCATCCGCCCAACCGGGCGCATCCGGCACCATCGATGCATGGCTCGGCGTCGCTCACGGCCAGCTTAATCAAAACGTTCAAGCCATCGCGTCGTTTCGCGCCGCTCTGAAAAAGGATCCTCTTCAAATCCTCGCCTCGCAGAGCCTGGCGCAAATCTTTTTTGGTTCAGGTCAGGTCCGGCAGGCGGTCAAGGTTCTCGAAGCGGCCGCCCATCAAACCACCGATGATCCCGGGTATTACGTGGATCTGGCCGATACACTCGTCCGTTTTAGAAATCTGGCCGGCCCGGAAGGCACCCGCCTCAAGCAATGGGGAGTGGACGCCCTGAACAGCGCCGAAAAACTCAAACCCGGAGATGTTGCAGTGCGTCAGCGCATTGCAGAACGCTATGCTGATTTGGGTCTTCTGGAAAAAGCCTCGGATATTTACGCCCGGCTTCTCAAAGAAAACCCCTCACTGCCTTCTGTGCGTGAAAAACTGGCGGACGTCTATTTGCGCAACAACGATAAAAAGCGCGCGATCGAGTTGCTTGAAGGCATCGTCCGCCAGAATCCGAACAATCCTCAAGCCTGTTATTTATTGGGCGTGCTGGCCTCCGAGACCAGGGATTTTAAAAAGGCCATTGAATACTTCCAAAGGACTCTCCTCCTGAATTCCGGATTTGAGCCGGTGTATTATGATCTGGCGGGGATGCAGATTGCCGATGACCAGCCAGAGGCCGCCCTGAAAACCCTGGCGCTCGCGCGTGAACGATTCTCTCAGACATTCCTGCTCGAATTTTATTCCGCCCTGGCCTGCAACCGCATGAAACAGCATTCCCAGGCTCTAGGCCATCTGACCCGCGCCGAGGTGATCGCCTCCGGCAGTGAAACCAACCGTTTGACCCCGGTATTCTTTTTCGAGGTGGGATCCACACATGAGCGCATGGGTGAATACGACGAGGCGGAAAAGTATTTTCGCAAAGTTCTCAGCATGGCCCCCAACGATGCCGAGACTTTGAACTATCTTGGCTTTATGTGGGCCGATCGGGGCGTCAAACTGGAGGAATCGCGCCAACTCATAGAAAAGGCGCTCAAGCTCGATCCCGAAAATCCCGCCTTTTTGGACAGTGAAGCCTGGGTGCTTTATAAACTCAAAAAATACAAGGACGCGCTGACTCAGATATTAAAAGCCGTTTCTTTGTCGCCTAAACCTGATGCCACGCTCTACGACCACTTGGGGGATATTTACATTGGGCTGAACCAGATACCAAAGGCGGTTGAGGCCTGGAAAAAATCTCTGAATATCGAAGCGAACGACGAGGTGAGGAAAAAATTGGAATCGGGATCCAAGCCTTGAAATGGGGTTTGGCATCGATGACTGGCGCTTCACGCCCCATGGATTTGCAGTTTAAAAAACATTACACGCGCAACGAGGCGCGCCAGCTACTGCCTGATATTCGGGCATGGCTGGCTAAAATTGTTCAATTTCGGGAGTCGTTGCGGGATTTTGATGACCGATTCGCCCATAAGTTGGCCGCTGGTTGCGATCTGGGCGGGGAACCCATTCATCGCTGGGTTTCCAACCTGGCTGAATTGCAGGGTCTGCTGATGGAATTCAGCCGCCGGGAAATTATTTTAAAGGATCTGAGCCGCGGATTGGTCGATTTTCCAGCGATGCTCGATGGGCGCGAAGTTTTTCTGTGCTGGAAATCCGGTGAGGAGGATATCGCATTCTGGCACGACTTGGACGCGGGTTACGCGGGCAGGGAGCCAATGGATTGGGCCTTGTCGTGGGGGGGTATCACGGGTTCGCGGCAAACAAAAGGCCACGCTCGCGCGCGGCCTTTCCTTGAGATTTAAATGTAAATTTAGTTATTTTTCAGACAACCAGTCGCCGCTTTTCATGAATTCCCTTACTTTGCGGCGTTCATACCGATGTTTCTGAGGTTTCTCCGGACGGTCAGCAACCTGCCGGAAGGGATGTTTAGGATTTCGAATGACTTCGTCGATTTGGTCTATTATCTTTGTCATAGGTTTTCCGTTGCTCGTCAAAGACTGCGTAGCGTAAACCGTGCCAAAGGCCTTGCCAGACACATGATCCGATGGGAGCTATCCGCAGTCTTCGACGCACTACCAGATTGGACCACTGTTGTTGGACCGTGTTCAACAATTTGTCACAAAAAGAGGGCCATTTTCGTCGGTTTCATCCTTGTTCCGTTGCAATCCAATGGAGTTCTTTTGAAAAGTATGCACTTTCCCTTGGTTTTCACGCCATCCGGTGCGGTGGCATTTTTTACTCGAATTGGCTTTTTTTGATCAAACGGGGCTCATTTCGTCTTTGCAGTTTTCCACCACTCTCATCTTGCTTGGATTTCGCCCGATCCGCTATGATCGCCTCCCATGAAAGTTTTGATGGCCTTAATTGCCGCCCTGGCCGTGGCTTGCGTTATTAGCGTGCGCGCGGATGGACCCGATGCGCAATACATCCGGATTTATAACGCCATTCGCGAGGCGGATAACCTCCTGCAAAACGGACAGACCCGCGCGGCCTATGACAAATTGGTCGAGGCGCAGGGTGGACTGAACAACTTGCACAAGGCCTATCCTGACTGGAGCGAGCGCCTCATTCAATTCCGACTCAACTACGTCAACGACAAGATCGATCAGTTGCGCCCGACAATGCCCGCCCCAGTCGTGACGCCCCCTGGCACGACAAACGCCGACCCCGCGGTTGCAGTTTCGGCGCCCCTGACAACTTTGGTTGAAAATCCAGTCATGTCCGTATCCGGCGGCCTTGAGACGAAGGTGCAGGCTTTGACCGATGAGAACCGTCGGCTGGCCTCGGAAAAGGGACTCCTGGAAGCCAAGCTCAGGGAGGCCCTGTCGGCCCAGCCAGCCGCCGTCGCGCCGCAGGAACTGGCCAGAGCCGAAGCCCGGATTCGGACGATGGAGCAGGAGCGGGAGCTTCTGCAGACCACCATCAAGCAGGATCAGACGCGGATGGCAAAAATGTCCGACCCGGCCGCATTAACGGAGACCAAAAAACTCCTCACTGACGCCAATCGAAAAATCGAGGAACAAAACAAAACCATCGGCATCCTGCGCGAAGAAAAGCAAATTCTCGATTCCAAGCTGAAGGCCGAGCCGAAAACCACCCGGTCCTCAACCAGAAAATTAAAGGCTGAAAACGAGACCCTGAAAAAACAGTTGGCCGCCTTGAAAACCGCGACTCCCGCCACCGCAGGGGAGATCGCCGCGTTGAAGAATGAAAATGCCAGCCTCAAACAGCAGGTGACCCAGTTGAAAAATGAATTGTCCAGCCGGGTCCCGGCCGCACCGCCCGCCGCCAGCGAGGAGTTCAAAAAACTGCAGTTTGAAAATGAATCGCTCAGAAAGGACATCGCCATTTTGAAGACCAGGGCAATGACTCCGCCCCCCATCAAGGGCGCGCCCGAGATCGCCGTTGCGGAGCCATCGCACGATGGCGCCCGGCAGATCCTAAAACTCCAACAGGAGCGCGACGAGTTGAAGCGCAAGCTGGACGCAGCGACCAATGCGAATAAAAAAACGCCCAGAAAAGTGGAGCAATTGCAGAAGGATATGGAGGTTCTCCAGGCGCGCATCGAAATATACGAAGCAAAAAAAACACCTTATACCGCCGAGGAACTGGCTCTCTTTGAAGCTCCGTCTCCGGTTGCCGCGGCCAGCCGCCCCGTCGGAGCGGCAACAACCAATGCTCCGGGCAAACGCAGCCTGAACGATTTGCCAGCGGGCGCGGGAACGCTGGTCGCCGAGGCCCGTCGGGATTTCTCCGCCGGCCGCTTTGACGATGCCGAGCGCAAATACACCCAGGTGCTCAAGCTCGACGACAAAAACGCCTTCACGCTGGGCAACCTCGCCGCCATTCAATTGGAGCGCGGGCGTTTCGATGATGCCGAGAAAAATCTGAAAGTCGCGCTGGCCGCCGCCCCTGATGACGCCTACAACCTTTCCCTGCTGGGCATCTTGAAATTCCGGCAGGATAAATTCGACGAGGCGCTGGACGCCTTGAGCCGCTCCGCGAAACTGGATCCGAACAACTCGGAAACCCAGAATTATCTGGGCATCACCTTCAGCCAAAAGGGCCAGCGGGAAGCGGCGGAGGCGGCTCTGCGCAAATCCATCCAAATCTCGCCGGATTACGCAAGCGCGCATCACAATCTGGCCATCGTCTATGCGACGCAGACCCCTCCATTCACCGCCCTGGCCAGATACCATTATCAGAAGGCGGTCATTCTGGGTCACCCCAGGAACCCGGAACTTGAGAAGATTTTCAGTGGCAAATAAATAACATTATAACAATCACTTTAGAATATTGATGAAAAACACATTCAGTTTATTACTCGTTGTCGGGATGCTTTGCGCCCCCGCGGCCATTCAAGCCCAGGCGGAGGCTCCGGCTGCGGTTACGACCGGTCCCGTGGCGCTCACAACCACTCCTGCAGCGGCCACCGCGCCTGCGGTGAAAAAAAGCATTCACAAAAAATCCGTCAAAAAGAATGCGCGATCCAAGGCCAGGACAACGAAGAAAAGCGCGAAACATGGCAAAAAAGCTGTGAAGAAGGCGGCACCTGCGTCTTCCACACCCGCTGCCGACAGACCGGCCCTTTAACCACCCAACCACACTGTCCGCCCGCATCCCCATTGTATGGAGTTGCGGCTTCAGCCGCCGGAGCTTTCTTGTTATTGCGGGGCGTTGAAAACAATTCTTCCGCGCTTCCTGTCTGGACGGCTTATCGGCTTTGCATCCGGGCAATCCAGAATGGGGTGGAAAGCATATCAGGGGACCATGCCATAAAATCTGGAAGAGGATTGAAGCATGCCCTTATCCCGGCCTTTCACGGGGAGAGGGACCCGGGTTCTACGGTTCGGGACGGTAGCCGGTCTGCGAACCAAATCGTGAACTGAGGATCTGCCGGAAACCTTCTGTCGCATCGTGGACGATGAACAACGCGGACGCATGGGGCCACGTTTCGAGGAATCGCAAGCCCTTTTCTGTTCCGAGCACAAACAGGGTGGTGGAGAGGGCATCCGCCATCATGCTGTTGGTTGCGACCACGGAAACGGCGGCGACGTCGTTCTGCACCGGCCAACCGGTTCGAGGGTCAAAGATGTGACACAGACGACGGCCTTGGGCATCGCGAAAGAACTTCTGGTAGTCGCCGGAGGTGGAGATGGCCTGTCCGGACAAGGAGGCGACCGCAGCCAGGGGATCCTGCTCCCGCCAGTGCTCCGTTGGGGCGGAGATGCCCACATGCCAATTGGTTCCACGCGGGTTGCAGCCTTGTACCCGCACTTCGCCCGCGATGGAGGCATAGAGGTTGGTCAGGCCGCGCCCTCGCAACACCCTGACCATCTCATCAACGCCGAAGCCTTTCGCCACCGCGCTAAGATTCAGGGTCAAATTGGGAAGATCCTTGATCAGTTCATCACGGGCCGTGACGTGCAAGTACCGCCAGCCGGTCTCCCGGACAGCCGCCTTCAATTCCATTTCAGGGGGCACGGCCAGAGCGGCGTTTTTCTCGCCGAAGCCCCAAAGGTTGATCACCGGGGCGAGGGTGGGATCGAATGCGCCCCCACTATGGCGACTCAGTTCGAGTGAAAACCGGACGACGCTGGCGAACCCGGGTGAGACCTTGAAAGGCTTGTGAGCCGGAGCGCGGTTGAATTGGGACAACTCGCTATCCGGTTGGTAATGGGACATCTGCCGGTTCACATCCCTAAGCCGCTGCTCGATCTCCATCTTGAGGGAGTCAATTTGAGCGGCGTCCAAATTCGTGCCCACGATCTGAATCGTATAATCACTGCCCATCGTTCTGCCCTGCCATCGGATCACCGGCAAGTCGGCGGCCTGAGCAAGAACACACAGGCCAACCAGGGCCAGTCCAATGCAACCCAGAGCTTGAATTTTGGATTGGTTCACAGAAAAATCGTGGAGATAACAACCGCCGATGATTGCACTGGAGCGCCTGGAATCGAGTGAAAGGGCCTTGGTTCCGAACGTGCTGACGAGGCGATCCTCTATGGCACCCGCAGCAGGTAAAAGCCCTCAGTCTGGACCGGTGGAAGCGTGTTCGTGACGCGAAAGTTTCCAGCGCTATCAAAGATGTTCGTCGTCAGCGGCTGCCACTGGGCTGTCAGGGCGGCCAAATTGGTGGAAAAAAGCATGGTGTAAAAACCACCGGCGGGACCGGCGCCGCTCATCACCACGTTGCTGCCATGGTTCCACAGAATGGAGTTAATGCTCGCAGGCACCTGGTCGATCGTGATTGAGAACGCCTGCACTGCATTGGGTAATACGCCGTTGCTGGCGGTGATGGCGCCGCTGAAATTGCCGGCGGCGAGGGGGATTCCGGAGATCGCACCCGCAGCGCTGATGGACAGTCCGCCTGGCAGCCCGGCAGCGGTGAATGTGATCGGCCCGGCGCCCGTTACGACGCAGGTATGGCTGTAAGGAACCCCAACCGTCCCAGTGAGAGGGGGCGCGGCGCTGGTGATCGTGGGTGGGACCGGGGGTGTTGCCACCGGCACCCAAGCGACTCGCATGTTTGTGAAATTTGCGCCCAGATTGGGGTAGTTATTCGTGACGCCGGACGGTCCCTTGGTCCAGAGCAAGCCATTTGTGGTGTAGGGTCCTGCGCCGCTGTTTTCGGCGTATTGCACCCAGAGTTTGTAGTTCCCGTCGGCGACCAGAACATTGTTCGTATCGCGGCAATTCCAGGTCAGGATTACGGGACTGTTGGTGCCGGTGTAACTGGTGGCCGTGGCGCTGGTATAGCCGTCCACCACCGTACTGCCGCTGGTTCCCCCCCGGGCGCTGTTCCACTGCGGGGTGTGAGTGGTCCATTGTGAACTGGTAAAAGCGTATTTCGTTCCCTGCTTCCAGAGTGTCTTGATGAAAACGCCTGACTCGGTGGTGACCCAGGCCACCGTCCAATGTTCGGTCCCGGCGCCGTTGTAATCGTTGATCGTTACCGCCATCCTGGCCGCGCCGTCGGTTTGAGCGTAGGAGGTGACGGGAGGCGGAAAGACGCTGAGCATCAACGCCGCCAAAAGTCTAATCGTTGTCTTGATCATGGTCGATTTATTATTTTTGCAACTCAGTCCGGTCATTCCGGGGAACGCACACCCCCCCATCCGTCGCTTTGTCGATCAGGCAATCCCCGCCCGGCTCCCGAAACGGAGGATGAGGGCGACGGTTTGGACCGGCTCAACCGTAGCGTGGGAATTATCGATTCACCACGCCTGGCCCCGACCACCCGAGTGGTCCAGGAACCCGCAATCGATTTGCGATTCTTAACCAATCTATAAGAGGATGTTTAAAGTGGCAACAGGAATTGACGCTGAATTTATGTTCATTTATGGCACCGCCCCACAGCCGAGCAAAGGCGCGCCCGATACCCGATACCCGCCGAAGAAAACTGCGTTTTCACTGGAAGGACATTCCACCGGCTTGCGCTTTGTCTTATGTGTGCGACCGTGTATCCGCCATTGCAAAAAATACAAATGGATAATAATCAATGAAAAATATTATCAGGCGGATTCAAAGAAAACAGGTTCGTATGCGGCAACATTGTTTGATGAATGTTATTGCTTTATGTTCGGGTTTGTTGCTTACCACAGATGGGGGCGCGTTTGCCCAAAGCCCGCGACTCCAACCGCCGAAGCCCGACGGCAAGGGTTATGTGATTCTGGAATTGAATGGTCAGAGCCAGACGAATTATACCTTTGAAAAATCGAGCGACCTGACGACCTGGAATTTCCTTTTTTCCGGCGCGGCCAGCAATGGCACTTTACGTTTCGCGGATCCTCTCGGCGGCCCGGATGTCAAAAGCTTTTATCGCGGATGGGAGGGAACCAACGAAATGGGCGGTCCGCCTCCACAAGTCCATCAAACAGTCGATGCCGACCAAAGCGCCATCATGCTTGTAACGACCAATCAGGAGATCCTCACCCTCACCAACCAGCAAGGTGTTCGTTTCACGCTGGAGGTGCCCGCCAATGCCTTTGTGGAGCCACAAATCATCTCGATGACCCTGGTGACGAATCTTGAAGGAAACCCCTTCGACGGCACCAATCTCTGGGCGGTTGCGTTCGAGCCTGATGGCCTTGAATTCCTGACGCCAGCCCTGATGACCATTGACTTGCCGGCTCCAGTGCCGGTTGAGTCCCTGGCCAGCTTTTGGTATTCCGCCGACAGCACCGATTTTGGACTAATGCCCGATGCGGTCTGGACCAATCGGATTCAGTTCCCGATATACCATTTCAGCGGCTACGGAGCCGGGACAACCGGCAATGGGGCCTATCAGGCGCAGGCGAATCGATCGGTGCGCAATACGTTCCAGCAACTCAATCAACAGGTGGCGGTGGAATTGAGAGGGGCGCGCAAGGCGGGGAAACTGCCCTTCGGTGAGACCACCTTGCCAACGGACATCAAGAGCCAGGTTGCCGACACCATTGAGAGCTTTCTCGAGAAAAGGTATGGGCCAAACGGGCCTGTATTCATGGGGGACTGCACCGGGACCACCAAGGAGGTTCTTCGAATCCCGCAGATTCTCTTTCTATTAAGGCGTCACGGCATCACGCAAGATGATGTCAGTCAGGGGGTGACACAAATGGTGGACAAGCTGTGTCCTGCCATCCAGGACTGCATGAGCAAGGCGCTCGCCGACTGCAGGGCGCAGAAACCTGGGGCATACGAGGCGGCCATCCGGCTCAAACAAGTCGTTTTCGACAATATTAACACGTGCAATATCAGCTTCCCGTTGTCGATGCTTAGTCCCTGCGCGCCAGCGTGGGTCGGAACCCTCTGGTATCACGCCGAAGGCTCCACGAATTACAACAAGTCCTCCACGATGCAACGCAACGCACTGATGAGAAAACTCAAAGTGGAAGTGAACGGCGTTGTGACAGACTCGATTGATTTTTCGCCCGCGGCCGGCTCGCACATGTTTGTGCTGCACTTTGCGAGGAGCTGGCTCGCCGTCAGCACAGGCAGTTCGACCGATGAAGGCTGGGGCTGTGAAGGCGCATCGGATTATCCAAATGGCCTGAACTCGGTGATGGAGAAAAACACAATGCAGTTTCGGACAAATGACGCGCAGACTGTGCAACTGACGATTTCCGGCACAAATGTGACCATGCTCTCCTCCGTCGGCAGTTTCGCTGGTCTCTTCGCCGGCCCCGTGGACCTGACCACTACGACAACGCGGAAGGTGGATTGTTTTGGAAAAAACCTGGAATCCTCCGTTAAGACCGCGACATCCGATTGGATGTGGCCGGGTGAGGCAGACACCAAGGCCCCGAGTCAGGTATTGATCTCCACCAATTTGATTCAGATAAGTTGGACGAATAACAGCGTGATCATGGATGCTCCGGTGGTCGAAAGAGTTTATCTCCAGATTTCCAAAAACGATTAGCTGTGGCGACCTTATCGGGCAGCCGCTTTGGCGGATGTGAATCTGGCTTTCCAGGCCACGGATCGGGAGTCCGGGGATCGGATCGTGATTCGGACCAGATCGCCGGTTTGTTGGAACCCGGCCGTCACTCCCGCGTACTGATCGGCAACAGGGAGTTCAACGGATTTGATGTTCCATGCGGCTCCCTTACCAGCCGCGACAATGCGTAATTCATAGGGATCGGCTCCAACGACCTGACTGCGTGCGCTCAAGGTTTTGCCCAGTGAAGACCATTTTTCTTCGGTCACATCGACCATACCCTGGGTGACATGGCGCGAGGTGCTGATCAGTTGCGGGTGATCCGAGACGGGTCGCATGGCGAGAATCCGACAGGAATCCGCGGGAACGGCGCATTGCAAGCGGCCCCTGATGTTCGGAAGCAGCACATTGGCCCAAAAATCAAAGGCGACATAATCGTCCCCCGCCGGCAGACCGATCCGTGGCAGTGAGACGTTGACGACGGCCTGTGTATCCCTCCAGTTATACATGGCGACCACATCACGACGCGCGGACTGACGTTTGTCGGTGAGGAGCCACATGCGGGCGGGTTCGTTCTCAAACAAATCCACCGGCCTCGCAAACAGGCCATGCGAGGGCATGGTGCGTTTCAAGACTTCGAGACGTTCCGTGGTCAATTCCGGCATCCAATCGCTGCTGGTATTTAATCCGCCGGAAATCGCCATCCAGGAGAAAATCAACTTCACCTGTTCGAGGCCGATGGCCGCGCGGGCGTAGCCGGGATCGGGATCGTTGTACCAGACGCGGCCATTCAGGAAATAATTGCGGGTGCCAAAAATCGGGCTTGGACCATACCAGCCTTTCCAACTGCCGGAATTGTCCGGGCCGATGCGCATGGCATCCACGAGACCGAACGCGCCGCCGTAAGAACGCATGTTTTGGGGGACGCAGCAGCCGAGGATGAAGGTGGCGGGATCGGCCGCCTGGCGCACCAGTTTCAAGCCGCTTCGGAAGGCCTCGATGTTGCTTTTGTGGGGATCCGAGAAGACCGCGTCGCCCATGCCGTCTTCGCGATAGACGTCGTTGACATAGACCTGCTGGGTGCCGGTGCCGGTGTAAAGGCCGTCGATTTTGATGTAGTGATAGCCCCAATCCCGCGTGATGCGCTGGACGTAGTTGCTGAGATATTGGCGCGCGCCGGGATGGGTCATGTCCATGCAAGTTCCACCCCAATCTGTGTTATAAGGGGTGCCGTCGGCATGTTTGACAAACCAATCCTGATGGTCCTTGAACCAGGGATCGTTATAGGTGCCCGCGAAGGGCATGAACCAGATGCCCGCGGTCATTCCCAAATCGCGAATATGATCGGCGGTGGCCTTCATTCCGCCGGGATACGGACCATTGGGATTATGCCGGGTGAAATTCTTATTGGGACCGTTTTTCTGGCTGTCGCCAGATTGCCAGCCATCGTCGATCTGGACCAGGTTGAACCCATAGGGTTTGAGATTGGTGGCGGCAAAGTCGGCCAATTCGCGGAGGGATTTCTCATTGGAGGATCCGCCATGCTTTTCGGAATACCAGGTGCAATACCCGGTGGGCTGCTTGGGCAGATGGATCGAGTAAACCCGGGCGATGGTATCGGCCCAGGTTTCAAGGCCCAAACGGGCATCTTGAAAAAAGCCAACGGCCAGTGTCTCTGTTTGAGCGCTGGCGCCCCCTTCGAGCCGCAGCCGGCCATACTGGGCCTGCGCCTGCAAACCGACCTGGTCATTCTCCACCGGAGTAAAAAGCACGCCGCTGGCGCGGTCATGCGTGAGCCACGCGCCGACCACTCCACGGCGCGTTTCGGGATCGACAATCGCCTCCCAGGCGTAACTGCCGGAATTGGTGTCCGGCGACTTCAGCCCGCCTGTGCCGAAGGTTTTCAAGTCGCCAGCCGCACGACCCAGATCAATGCGCATCGAGGCGAGCGAAACCTTGTTCAGTGTGATGGGGTCGAGTGTGGGATTGGTGAGAACACCTCGAATCAGCACAAAAGGCAGTTTTGGGAAAACCATGAGACAGCCCTGAACCTCCCGGGAGCCGGTAATCTCGATGGCCTGTCCCCTGCCAAAAACAGGGTCTTTGACCGGCACGATTTTCGGTATTCCCCGCGCGCCGACGATATAACCGTCCGCGGCAAAAATATTTCCCGTGGCCTTGTCGGCCAGAACGAAACGCTGGATTTGAGGATCGTAAGTGACCTTTACGAACTCGTTCTGGATGGTTCTTCGCGGATCCGCCGCAG
>Ga0315272_10000110_pt1 | contig 35544 bp, 26 predicted proteins | sample C3_middle_MG_FD_203918 | JGI IMG/M metagenome (GOLD analysis project Ga0315272, IMG submission 203918) | Sediment microbial communities from Yellowstone Lake, YNP, Wyoming, USA - C3_middle | ecosystem: Environmental > Aquatic > Freshwater > Lake > Sediment | place: USA: Wyoming | collected...
AGCGCTGGAGTCCGCCCATGAAGACCTGGCACAGCGTCTGCAGGAAGAACGCCGCCTGATGTATGTGGGCATTACCCGCGCCCAACGAACGCTGGCGGTGAGCTGGACCCGCAGACGCAAAAAAGGCCGCGAAATGGTGGCCGCTTTGCCCAGCCGCTTCATTGCCGAGATGGCGTTGGACCAAACCACAACCCGGCAGGACCCGCGCGAGCAGCTCCGGGCATTGCGGGCGGAGTTTGCCAACAAGACACGGGAAACCGCCGCCACGCAAGCACGCACGCGCACCAACTATTGATCTTTCCATAACTTATGACACCCGACTCAAAATCATCAGTCTTCGGCATACCCTCGTCATCGCGAGGCCGCAGGTCGTGGCGATCCATGACCCCTGGATTGCCACGCTACGCTCGCAATAACGGCCAGTGTTGTCACGATTTATGGAACTCTCCATAAGAACTTGACATTGTTCGAGCGATCCATTAAACCCCCAGCACTGGAGACCTTAAATGAACAGTTCGATTGAAACCACCCCCGGCGCACCCTACTTTGCCGAAACCCATGAACTGAGCAACCTCTCAAGCGAGCTGTGCAACTACAACCTGTACCGCCAGGACGCGGCCCTGATGGCGGCGGTACAACGTGAGGGTGCCCCATGGGCCGACAGCGAACTCAGCGCGTTTGGCCAGATGACGGGAAACGCCGACTACCTGGAGCTGGGTCAGTTGGCCAACAAGCACCTGCCGGAGCTGGAAACGCACGATCGCTTCGGCAAGCGCATCGACCTGGTGAAGTTTCATCCAGCCTATCACCAGCTCATGCGAACCGCCATCGAGCAGGGTCTGCACGCCTCGCCCTGGAGCGAGCCCAAGCCCGGTGCCCATGTCGCGCGTGCCGCCAAAAGCTATATGCAAGGCCAGGTCGAGGCCGGCCACGGCTGCCCCATCACGATGACCTTCGCCTCGGTGCCCGCGCTACGCCTGCAAAGCGACCTGGCGCGCGTTTGGCTGCCCAAAATCATGGCCCGCGTCTATGACCCGCGCAACCTGCCGGTCGAGCAAAAGCAAGGCATCACCATCGGCATGGCGATGACCGAGAAACAGGGTGGCTCGGATGTGCGCTCCAACAGCACGCGCGCCTACCCTGTCGGTGTGGCTGGGCCGGGCCAGGCGTATGAGCTGGTGGGCCACAAGTATTTTGTTTCGGCACCGATGTGCGATGCGTTCCTGGTGCTGGCGCAGAGTGGTGGCGGTTTGTCCTGCTTTTTGCTGCCGCGCTGGCGCCCCGATGGCAGCAAGAACGCGATGCAGGTGTTGCGCCTGAAAAAGAAAATGGGCAACGCCTCCAACGCGTCCTCTGAAACCGAGTTGCGCGGCGCCCTGGCCTGGATGGTCGGCGAAGAAGGACGCGGCGTGCGCAACATCATCGAAATGGTCAGCATGACGCGTTTTGACTGCATGATAGGCTCCAGCGCGGGCATGCGCATGGCGGCCTCACAAGCACTGCATCATTGCGCCCATCGCTCCGCCTTCGGCCAGGTGCTCAACCAGCAGCCGCTGATGCAAAACGTGTTGGCCGATCTGGCGCTGGAGAGCGAAGCGGCACTGACGCTGTCGATGCGCATGGCACGCGCACTGGACCAGCGCAGCGACGAACACGAAGATGCGCTGGTGCGCCTGGTCACCGCCGTGGGTAAATACTGGATCTGCAAGCGCACGCCCAACCATGCCTACGAAGCCATGGAGTGCATCGGCGGCAGCGGCGTCATGGAAGACAGCATGATGCCGCGCCTGTACCGCGAAGCGCCGGTCAACACCATCTGGGAAGGTAGCGGCAATGTGCAATGTTTGGACGTGCTGCGCGCGCTGTCCAAAACCCCGGTCGTGCTCGATGCTTTTTTTGCCGAAGTCGCCAAGGCACGCGGTACGCAGCCGGTGCTGGACCGATTTGCAGACGCATTGGCCAGCGACCTGAAAGATTTGCGCGATTTTGAATACCGCGCCCGCGACGTGGTGGACCGCATGGCGCTGGCCCTGCAAGCATCTTTGCTGGTGCGCCATGCGCCCACTTTTGTGAGCGATGCCTTCTGCCACTCGCGCCTGGCGCAGAGCGGCCAGCACAACTACGGCTCACTGCCGCGCGGCGTGGACAGCAACGCCATCATCGCCCGCGCCACCCCCGCGTGCAACCCGCCTTAACGTGAAATTCAGGCTACGCTCCCTGCGCGCCAGCCAGTACGATCCGACCGTCGTCGATGCCTGCCCCAAGCTGTTCCGCGACCAAGGCTACGTGATCCCGGCCTGATTCCAACTGACGCGGGCACCTGCCATGGCGAGGCCGCAAACTGCGCTGATCGATGCCCCCGGCTGGCCGCGTCGCCGTGCGGGCGTTCAAGAGCAGCGCTCCGGCCTGTATCATCTCGCCATCCGCGCGGCGACCTACCCTGAGTCCCGCAGCAACAAGAAGGCCGACAATGTACCCAACGTTCACCGAGAACCAAGCTCGCGCCACGTCGAGCGACAACCCGAGCAAGACGATACTCATCGTCGAGGACAGTCCGGCCCAGACCGAACTGCTGCGCCATGCGCTCACCAACGCGGGTTACCGGGTGCTCGCAGCGGCCAACGGTGCCCAGGGTTTGGCGCTGGTCAAGGCACAGCATCCCGATGCGGTCGTGAGCGACATCAACATGCCGGTCATGAACGGCTACGCAATGTGCGAGGCGATACGCAGTGAGGTACCACAGATCAACATGCCGGTCATCCTGCTGACCATGCTGAGCGCGCCCCAGGACGTCATCCGCGGCATCAACGTCGGTGCCGATGCCTACATCACCAAACCGTACAACATTGCGGGTCTGCTGGCCCGCATCGAGGCGCTGCTGGCCCATCCAACCGAACCCTCGCCGTCGCCGGAACGAAGAAAAATAGAGGTGCGCATTGCCGACCAAACCTACCTGGTCGATGCGCACAGTCCGCGCATTCTCAATCTTCTGATCTCGACCTATGAGAACTCGGTGCTGCAAAATCACGAGTTGCGGGCGACGCAGCAGAGGCTGGAAGACCTCAATTTGCGGCTGGAGCAAAGAGTGCGCGAGCAGTCCACCGCGCTGGAGGCCAGCGAGCACCGTTTCCGCGCCCTGCTGGAACAGGCATCGGATCTGGTGCTGGTCGCCAACGCGAACGCCGTGATCACCTACGTCAGCCCCTCCATCCAGCGCATCACGGGCTACCAGGTGGCCCAAGTCATAGGCCAGTCTTTTCTTGAGCTGACCCATCGCGACGACCGGCGGGTTGCCACCGCCGGCTTCGCCAAGCTCCTCGAGCAGCCTGCTGAAACGCAGTTTTCGGAGCTGCGCTTTCGTCATCAGGATGGCCGCTGGCTGACCTTCGAATCGATTGCGAAAAACGCGCTCGACGATCCAGCCATCAAGGGTATCGTGATCAACACGCGCGACATCACCGAGCGCAACCGAGCGGACCAGGCGCTGCGCGAATCGGAAGTCCAATTTCGCGGCCTGGTCGAGCAGTCCATCGCCGGCATCTATATCATCCAGGACGACAAGTTTGCCTACGTCAATCCACGTTTTGCCGAGATTCGCGGCTTCGCTGACGCCGACAACATCGTCGGCTGCGACGCCCTCTCGCTGGTCGCTGACAAGGATCGCGAAACCGTCACCGAAATTCAACGTCAGCTGGTCGCCGGCGAAACGTACAGTGCGAGCTACAGTTTTACCGCGCTGTGCCAGGACGGCAGCGGCATCGAAGTCGGCGCCAACAGTTCCTACACCAGCTACCGCGGCCGCCCCGCCATCATCGGCCTGCTGCAGGATATCTCGGAAAAAAAGCGCGCCGAGGAAAAGATTCAAAACTACCTGCAGCAGCTCGAGTCGGCGTTCATGAGCACGGTCGAAGTGGCCACCAACCTGAGCGAGTTGCGCGACCCCTACACCGCAGGGCATGAGCGCCGGGTGGCAGAGTTGGCAGTGGCGATAGCCAGCGAGCTCGGTCTGAGCGCGCGCCAGCAAGAGGGCTTGCGCGTCGCCGGCTTGTTGCACGATGTTGGCAAGATCACCATCCCGTCAGAAATCCTGTCCAAACCGGGCCGGTTGAGCGCCATCGAGTACCAGTTGATCAAAGAGCATGCGCGGGCGAGTTACAACGTGCTGAAGAAGGTGGAGTTTCCCTGGCCGGTCGCCGAGGTGGCGCTGCAGCACCACGAGCGCATCGATGGCAGCGGCTATCCGCAGGGTTTGAAGGGCGACGCCATCCTGTTTGAAGCGCGCATCCTGGCGGTGGCCGATGTCGTCGAAGCGATGGCATCGTACCGTCCCTACCGCCAAGCGCTGGGCATCACCCAAGCGCTTGCCGAGATCGAACGCGGTCGTGGCAGCATTTACGACGCCAACGTTGCCGATGCCTGCCTCAAGCTGTTCCGCGACAAGGGCTATGCCCTCCCGGTCTGACAGCACACCACCCGTTAATCCGGCTTGACGCTGCGTGCATAAGCGGGTGGTCGGCGCCTGTGCGAGGCCTGCTCGTAGGCGTAGGCCATGGCAATCAAGGTGGGCTCGCTCCATGCCGTGCCGACAAAGGAAATGCCGCACGCCAGGCCTTTGACAAACCCTGCGGGTACGGTGATATGCGGGTAGCCGGCCACCGCTGCGGGCGAGGTGAAGCTGTTGCCAGACGAATCGCCATGGATGAAATCGGTCAGCCAGGCCAGCTCACCGGTGGGCGCGACCAGCGCGTCGAGTTGATGCTCGGCCAGCACCTTGTCTATGCCCTGTTCCCGCGAGAATTTCAAATTATTGGCCAGCGCGTCCTTGTATTCCTGACTGTCGAGGCCGTCTTTGGCCTGCGCATTGACAAAAAGTTCCTGCGCGAAGTAGGGCATTTCCTTGGCGCTGTTCTTTTCATTGAAGGCAATGACGTCGGCCAAGGTTTTGATCGGGGACCCAGGTGCATAAGCGGCCAGGTACTTCGGCAGGTCTGCCTTCAATTCAAACAGCAGCAGCGCCAGTTCCGAGTCTGCGTACTTGGCCGTATTGGGGATTTCCGCAATCTCCACCAGAATGGCGCCCTGCGCTTTGAGCACCGCCAACTCGGCCTGGACCACGCCTGCCACCAGATCGCTTTGACCGGCAAACTGGCTGCGCACAACGCCGATGCGCTTGCCCTTGAGTCCGTTGATATCCAGAAAGCGCGTGTAATCCTGCTGGTATTTGTCGGCGTCCCGGGTGGCCGGGTCTTGCACATCCGGGCCGGCCAACACGGTGAGCAGCACGGCCGCATCTGCCACGGTGCGGGTCATGGGCCCGGCCGTGTCCTGTGAATGTGCAATCGGGATGATGCCGGCACGGCTGACCAGGCCCACCGTGGGTTTCATCCCCACCAGACTGGCCAGTGAGGCCGGCGAGGTAATGGAACCGTCGGTCTCGGTGCCCACCGCGATGGCGGCAAGGCTGGCGGCGACGGCGGCGGCGGAACCGGAACTCGACCCACTCGTGTTGCGGTCCAGTGCATAGGGGTTTCGCGTCAGGCCGCCGCGCGCACTCCAGCCACTGGTGGCGCGCGTGGAGCGAATATTGGCCCACTCGGACAGATTGGTTTTGCCCAGGATGACGGCACCCGCGTCGCGCAGCTTTTGCACAATGAAAGCATCTTTGACCGCGATATCACCCAGCAGGGCCAGCGAGCCGGCCGTGGTCTGCATGCGGTCGGCCGTGGCAATGTTGTCCTTGAGCAGCACGGGAATACCATGCAAGGGGCCGCGCGGCCCCTTGACGCTGCGCTCCCGGTCCAGCGCAGCCGCAATGGTCTTGGCATCCGGATTCAATTCGATGATGGAATTGATTTTGGGGCCGGCACTGTCGATGGCCTTGATGCGTGCCAGGTAGGCCGTGACCAGTTGCGCCGAGGTCAGTGCGCCCCGTGACATGGCGCTCTGCAACTCAGTGACCGAGGCTTCAGCGACTTGCGGTGGTCTTGCCGGGGCCGCGGTGGCAGTGCTCAGAATGACGGCCAGCAAGCCGCTGATGAGACCCGATTGAAGCAAATTTCGACGTTTCATGGGAAATGTGTCCGTGGTTGTAATCATGCTGAGCATGGCTACTTTACCCGAGCAGAACTCCGGCTGTGAAAAACCGCACGGTCAACAACGCGTCCGCCGTGACGCCAGCGCCTGCGGATGGCGCAATGCCATCGTTTTGATTGGCTGGCGGCGCTGCGCCATCAACGCCGGTTTTCGCGCCGCGCTATCCAGACCGTCGAAGCCAAAATGAGCAAGGCGCCGGCCAACGTGGTCTGACTGGGCACGTCAGAAAACACCAGCCAGCCCAGCAGTGAGGCCCAGATCAAATCCAGAAAACGCAACGACTGCGTGGCCGAGATGTCGGCCACGCGAAACCCGCGCGTGAGGCAGTAGTGGCCGAGCGAACCCAGCACACCTGCAGCGGCAAATCCCAGCCATTGCCAGGGCGTTGGCGCCACCCAGTGGATCAGACCCAGGGGGAAACTCAAAACCGTTACCGAGACCGCCTGCCACAGCACGATCACACCGGGTTTTTCGTAACGGGTGAGTGTTTTTGTCATCAAGAAAGAAGCCGCAAAAACCGGCGCCGAGGCCAGCATGATCAAGGCATAGCCGCCTCCTTGACCGGTGAATTTGGGGGCAACCACCACCAGCACACCGGCAAAGCCTATTGCTGCCGCGACCCACCGGTCGGCGCGCATTTTCTCGCCCAAAAACCAGGCCGCACCGATCATGATGAAGATCGGCCCGGTAAAGCCAATCGCTGTCATATCTGCCAGCCCAAGATGGGGCAAAGCCGTGAACCACAGCAACAGGGCAGCGGTATGAACCGCACCACGCCAGAATTGACCACGCATATTGACCGGGCGGAAGGCCTGCAAACCTTGACGCGACAACAGCGGCAGCATGGCGACCACACCGAATAAATAGCGCAGGAATTGCGATTGAAACGGATCAAGCGTCAGTGTGATGTCTCGGACGATGGCGTTGAGACAGGAAAACAGCAAGCCACTTAGCGCCACCCACAACATGCCGCGCCAAACTGGCGGCAAGCGCAACACCCGCCTTCGTGTGTGACGGCGCAGCAACCGAATTCGGCGCTGAAGCGGGTTGGAAAAAGTGGCTTTTGTATGCACAAGGGTTTGGTCGCAATAGCGTGTTGAGTGCGTCAAAAGGCACTGCGTTGGTTGGTGAGCGGTGCGCCTTGCGCCGACTTCGTGTGGCGAGCGGGCGGCGCCATCGCCTTGTATGCCAGACGCGGCTCAGGGAATCTTTGCGGCCTCGGCTTCCATTTGTGTCACCAACTCTTCCATTTGATCGACCATCGCTTGCACGGTCTCGCGTTTGGCAAGATCAACACCGGCCTTTTGCAACTGTTTCATCGGGTGATCATTGCCGCCACTCTTGAGCAGAGCAAGGTAGCGCTCGGTGGCTGACGCGCGCGCCGCAACCGGGCCTGTGGTCATGTCCTTGAAGAGCTTGGCCGACGAAGCAAAGCAAGTTGCATATTGGTAAACGTAGTAGGGCGAATTGTAGAAATGCGGGATGCGCGACCAGGTGTATTTGTACAGGTCGTCCAGCGTGACCGCGTCGCCGTAATAGTCGGTCAGCAACCTCAGGTACAGGGTGTTCAGCACATCGGAAGTAATCGGCTGGCCCTGCTCAACCAGCTTGTGCGCCTGCAATTCGAAGTCGGCAAACAGCACCTGCGTGTAGAAGGTGCCGACGATGGCATCGACCGCGTGTTGCAGCAGAAGGAAGCGCTCCTTGGGGTCGTTCGTGGTTTTGAGCAAGTGGCTCAGCAGAAAACGCTCGTTGGTGGTGGAAGCGACCTCCGCCACGAAGATGGTGTAGTCCGCCGTCACGAACGGCTGGGTTTCGTGCGACAGCACGGTGTGCATGGCATGGCCGCCTTCGTGCGCCAGCGTGAACAGTGCGTCTTGCGTGTCGTTGTGGTTGAGCAGCATGTAGGGACCGACACCGTAAATGCCGCTCACGTACGCGCCGCTGCGTTTGCCTTCGTTTTCATAAACATCGACCTGTCTGCCGGCCAGGAATTTCTTGTACCGGGCAACGTAATCTGCACCCAGGGGGGCAACCGAGGCAAGCACCTGATCACGCGAATCCGCATAGGAATACGCCTTGTCGGTCTGGTAGATCGGGATGGCGCCATCGTACAAGTGATAGCTATCCAAGCCGAGCAACTTCTTGCGCAGCTTCATGTAGCGCTGTAGCGGTGCCACACCCTTGCGCACGGTATCGACCAGGGTGGTCACCACCGAGGCTGGAATGGCATTGCCATCCAGCGCGCCGTCCAGCGCGCTCGGGAAATTGCGCGCCTGCGCGTTGAACCATTCGCGTTGGAGTACCCCGTTGTAGATCGCGGCATAGGTGTTGGTGGTGGCCGCGTAGGTTTTCAAATAAGCTTCAAATGCCTTGGCACGATCAGCCTGCTGGTAATTGGTCGCAAGCACCGACTGGTAGGTGCCCGGCGACAGTTTGATTTCCTTGCCGTCCGACAGCGTCACCATGGGAAACTTGATGTCCGATGTTGACAGCTCTTGAAACGTGGCCTTCGGCGTTGCACTGAACCGCGCCGCGTAGGACAGCAAACGCTCGCCCTTTTCGTCAAGTACGTGTTTCTGTTGACGGTAGTTGTCGATGATGGTGAACTTGTACGGCTTGAGCGCCGGCGTTGCAGCAATCCATTTTTCCATCTTCCCCTGTGCAATACCCAACAATTCGGGCGTGAACCACGAAGTTGCCGTACCCAGCTTGGCAAACAAAGTCATGACGCGCTGGTATTTGCCCGAAACATCCTGATCGCGCGTATCAACGTCACGCTGCAACGCGGTATAGCCGTAAACCTTGTACTGCAGCATGCGGATCTCGTCGAACGCCTGGTAGGCTTTCAAAATGGCGCCAGGCCCGTTCTTGAGCGAGCCCTTGAGCTTGGCGAACGCGTCAATCTTGGTGTCGATCTCCGTCATGCCGGCTTCCCACGCCTGCCAGTTCGCGTAAATGGGTGTAAAGTCCCAGCGAAACTCGGTCGCTATCTGGGCGCGATTCTGGGTTGCCGGCTTGGTGGTCCCAGCCGCGACGGCACTGCCGACCAGCGTCAATGAGATGGCGGCGTTGACGGTGCAACGCAAAAAAACAGTGTTCATCGTGAGCAACCCTTGTAAGCGGACAGAAGATTTATTTGTTCTGAACAAAGTATCGCACCTTCATCGGCGCAATTTCCTTGCAAAAATTGACTTTTGCGGGCAAGCCCTTGCAACGACCCGTTCAACGCGTGATGACCACCAGAACGCTGCAAGGCGCATGCTCGATCAGGGTCTTGGAGACGGAGCCCCGCCACCAGCGCGCCGCCCATCCGTCCAGATGCTTGTGACCCACCACGATCAGGTCGGCCGCGATCCGGTGCGCACAGTTGGCAATTTCATTGACCGCATCGCCAATCACCACTTCGCCGTGCGCGTTCAGCCCGGCATCGGCCAGCCTGCGCACGCCCGCGTCGAGGATCGCCTGGTAGCGGGCTTTCTCGCTTTCCTGCAGCGACTCGTCGTACACGCCGCCCTCGGGGCCGATGGCGGTCAGCAGCATGGGCATCACAGCGATGAGCGTCAACTCAGCCTGGCTCCACTGCGCGATTTCATGGCAATCGAGCAAGGCCTGCTGTCCGGGAGCAGAGCCGTCGTAAGCCAGCAAGATTCGTTTGTACATGGCACACCTCCAAGCGTTCGTGTCGGCGACTATTCCAGCGTGAATCCAATTTTCAGGGACACCTGCCAATGCGCCACCTTGCCATCGACCACGTGGCCCCGGGTCTCGGTGACGGTGAACCACTGGATGTTGCGCACCGTCTCATGCGCCTTGGCGATAGCGCTGCTCACGGCATCTTCAATACTGACGCTGGAAGAACCGGTCAGTTCAAGCAGCTTGTAAACATGGTTGTTCATCGTATGGCTCCCAGGAGTTAATTGGCCTGTCTTGCGCAATCCTACGCGGTTTGCGCTGGAATCACAAACTCAACGCCAGCGTGGCGCGCGCCGACGTGTCGCGCATCGTCCCATAACTTGATCAGCCGTGCATACCGCTCAGCCATGACCTGGACGGCTTCTTTGTCAGTGCTGTGACCGGCAAACCAGCGTTGCGCGGCCTCGCCAAAGATCGAACTACGTTGACCGGACACTACTGGCTCTGACCCCAAAAACTCGGGGGACTGCCGCGAAGCTGAGCACCCAGACAGCCTGATCCTCCAAGCAACGTTGGTGTGCAATCTGCGCAAACCACCGACGCTGCTTATCGAAGGCTGTGCAGTGCGTGGCGTAGCGTGGACTTGGGGTTTTGCCAAATCAAGGAGGAGGCCGCAGGCCGGAGGACATTCGCGCAGCCACCCGCTGCGCAGCCTTCGGCCCACACATGCCTGGACCTCAATTCTTGCTTTGCCACGACAAGCCGCATCAGGCCGTCTTGGCCAGAACGATGTCATGAATTCCGGAACTCTCCATAGGTAGTTTCCCTTGCGTAGTTTCCACATGCGGGGTGCCTGCATGGCTTCCTAAAATAAATTTAAGGAAGCTTTCCGTCAATCAAACTTCCTCCCCATGATTCAAACATGGGACGCCGCGGGAGGCGAAAACCAGCCTTCTTCAACGCCGGTTGCGCGTGAACAAGGCCTAGACAAGAAAGATGAAAGATGAATAACTTGAATTTGATCCGGGGCCTGGTCCTCATGGCGATTGCCCTGGTCTTTGGCATCGGGGCGTTGAATTACACCATCGGCCATTTCAGCCGAGCCGGCCCCGGCCTGTTTCCCCTGATGGTGAGTTGCCTGCTGTTCCTGATTGGCCTGATCACCGTAGTGCGTTCGCGCTTCGTCGCAGCCGTACCGCTGAGCTACAACATGAAGAACATCGCCCTCATCCTGTTGGGACTGTGCGGGTTTGCGCTGCTCTCCGAGCACCTCAACATGATCGCGGGCATCGTGTTTCTGGTGTTTTGCACCTCGTTTGCCGGCACCTCTTATTCGGTCGTGCGCAACCTCAAAATCTCGGCCGGCCTGATTGCCGTGGCCTTTATGTTTCGCACTCTGCTCGGCCTACAACTGCCCTTATTCTGATGGAAATCCTGAACAACCTCGCGTTTGGTTTTGAACACGCGCTGACCCTGAACAACCTCATGTACTGCGCCATCGGCTGTGTGGTGGGCACACTGGTGGGTCTGCTGCCGGGACTGGGCCCTTTGTCGACCATCAGCTTGTTGCTGCCCTTGACCTATTCCATTCCCACCACGGGCTCGCTCATCATGCTGGCCGGGATTTACTACGGCGCTCAATACGGCGACAGCGTGAGCGCCATCACCATGAAGATTCCGCACGCCAGCAGCATCGTCGCCTGCATCGATGGCTACCAGATGACACTCAACGGCAAAACCGGCTTGGCCTTGTTTACTGCGGGTGTTTCCAGTTTCATTGGTGGTTCCGTGGCCATCGTGGTGCTGGCCACGCTGGCCCCGACACTGGGCGAGGTGGCGTTTTTATTTGGTCCAGCCGATTACTGCGCCCTCATGTTGTTCGGGTTTATGTGTGTGAGCTTTGTCACCACCGGCAGTCTGCTCAATGGCCTTGCCATGGCGTTTATCGGCGTGCTGCTTGGGACCATCGGCACCGATGTGAACAGCGGCATTGCGCGCTTCACCATGGACTTTACCTTTCTGATGGACGGCGTTGGCTTGATCAGTATCGCCTTGGGCTGCTTCGGCATTGCCGAGGTCGTGAAAAACCTCGACAGCGGCAGTCAGCTCACACCCTTCAACGGCAAGATCAAGCTCATGCCGAGCTGGCCCGAGTTCAAACGCATCATTCCCAGCGCCTTGCGCGGCAGTGTGATCGGTTCGTTCCTTGGCATACTGCCCGGTGGCGGTCCGACGATCGCCCAGTTTGCGGCCTATGCCATCGATAAGCGTTTCAGCAAATACAAGGACGAGATCGGCCACGGCGCCATCGAGGGCGTTGCCGGGCAAGCTGCCGCCGACGAAGCGGCTGCGCGCACCAGCTTTATCCCGCTCATGAGCATCGGCATTCCCGAGAACGCGGTCATGGCCCTCATGATGGGCGCCTTCATCATCAAGGGCATCCAACCCGGTCCCAGCATGATCACCGAGCATCGCGATTTGTTCTGGGGCCTGGTGGCCAGCATGTGGGTGGGCAACTGCTTTTTGCTCATTCTCAACGTGCCCCTGGTGCGCTACTGGCTGTCGGTGTTCAAGATTCCCTTCAGCGTGCTGTTTCCATCGATTATCTTCTTCTGTTGTATTGGAACCTACAGTATCAACAACAACTTGGATGACATCTTCATCACGGCCTTTTTTGGTTGTGTCGGCTATCTGTTCATGCGCCTGAAACTCGATCCTGCGCCGCTCATGCTGGGCTTCATACTGGGCCCCATGCTGGAAGAAAACTTCCGGCGCGCCATGCTGCTCAGCCGGGGCAATTTCAGCGCGTTCATCACCCGCCCCATCAGCGGCACGCTGCTCGGCCTGATTGCCCTCTTCATCGTGTGGCAGGTGTTGGCGTTTTACTTTCAGTCGCGCAAAGCAGCGATTCCCGTGGCAGCCTGAATACGCCCCAGTTGTGTTCAGCCGAGCGCCAGCGGCGCCCAAGTTGGCCGCGCTACGGGTTTGAGCAGGCAACCGAACGCCGACGGGAAACCCGTCGGCAGTTGAATGCGGGCCACAGAATTCAGAAATTGTCCGGTATGACAAAATTAACCGCTTCTTACAAACTTAGAACTTGTCCGTAGCATGTGCTAGCCCGCGATGAAATTTATTCCTGACCGACGCGTCCGCCTGGGATCCACTGTACTGATTGCTTCGAGGGCACCTTGGTGACGCAGGAGTCTCAAGCGCAAAGCGAGAACGCTGGCACGTTGAAGGGGTTGCTGCCGGCGGAGCGTTCCCCATCGACCGTGCGTCGGCGCACCCTCTGGAGTGCACTGGTGGCGCTGGTGGCGGCCTTGCTCGCCATGCTGGTCTGGCTGGCCGGCATCTACGAGGCCAACCAGGTGCAGGCCCGGCTCGAGCGCGATGTGGCCGAGGCCGTCGGCGACGTCCGAGCCGTCTTCGCGCACAACGCGCAGGGACTGCAGGCGCTTCAGTACTCGCACCCGACGCCCAACGCATGGATGATCGATGCCGGCACCTTGCTGCGTGAACACCGCGAGATCCTGCGCGTCGAATGGCGCGACAGCGCGCTGCAGTTGCAGGCCCATGTGGACACCCCGTTTCGCGTGCCCGCGTTTGATCGCCAGGGGCGCAGCGACGTTCAGTCGGAGGTCGTCGCGGCCTGCGCCAACGCCCGGCGTTTCAGCGGACCTGCCTATGCCAGCAGTTATTTCATGCCCATGGCCGACGGCCTGGGTCTGGAAGTCATGGAGTTCTGCCTGCCCCTGCAAAGCGGCGCCAATGTGACCGGCTACTTGATCGCCTCCTACGCCTTGCGTGACGTGCTTGAGGGGTCGCTGACGCGCCCGATGACGCAAAACTACCAAATATCCTTTACCGAGGGCGACGGCACCCGGCTCGCCGTGTTTGGCTCGATCGGGCGCGGCAGCCGCATCTTCACGGCGCGCCAACTGATGAATTTGCCGGGAACGTCCATGGTGCTGCGCATGGACAGTTGGCGCGCTACCCCCGACCTGTTTCCCAATGTGCTGACGGCGCTGGTGACCGCGATGTCGATCGCCCTGGTCTCGGTGCTGGCCCTACTGGGCAAGGACATGCGCCGGCGCTTCAAGGCGGAGCACGATCTGGCCGATATGCTGGCATTTCGCAAGGCGATGGAGGACTCGCTGGTGACGGGCCTGCGCGCGCGCGACCTGCAGGGCCGCACCACCTATGTCAATCCGGCCTTTTGCCAGATGGTTGGTTTTTCGGCTGAGGAATTGCTGGGCCACAGCGGGTCGGCACCCTACTGGCCGCCTGAGAGTGGCGAGGAATACCGACAGCGTCAGTTGATCCGCCAGGCTGGCAACCTGCCGCCGCGCGAGGGTTACGAGTCGGTGTTCATGCGCAAGGACGGCTCCCGCTTTCCGGTCCTCGTCATCGAAGCGCCGCTCATCAACGCGCAAGGTGTGCAGAGCGGATGGATGAGCGCGCTGCTCGATATCAGCGAGCAGCGCCGCGTGGAGGAGTTGTCGCGCGCCGGACTGGAGCGCCTGCAGGCCACCGCGCGCCTGGCGACCGTGGGGGAAATGGCTTCCCTGCTGAGTCACGAGCTGAACCAGCCCCTGGCCGTCATTTCGGGCTATGCCGCGGGCTCCCTCAATCTGTTGCGCGCGGATCCGCAGGGAGCCGGACCCATTGGCTCCGAGGTGAGATTGGCGCTACAGCGTATTGCCGAGCAGGCCGAGCGCGCCGGCAAGGTCATCAAAAGCGTGCATGACTATGTGCGCCGGCGCGACCAGGTGCGTGAGGCGGTAGCGCCGCAGGCTCTGCTCGATGCCATCCTGCCGCTGGTCCACCTGCAGGCGCGCCAGTTGTCGGTTCGGGTGCGGGCCGAAGTGGAAACTGGAACGCCGTGCGTGCAGTGCGACCGGACCATGGTTGAGCAGGTCCTGCTCAACCTGGCCCGCAACGCCATGCAGGCCATGGATTCGCCGACGATTCTGGAGCGCAGCCTGCTGATCGGCGTGCGCGCGGCCAAAACCAATGGCACCGGCAAGAAATGGGTTGAATTCTCGGTGACCGACCTGGGCGAGGGCATCGGGCCTGAGGTGCAGCAGCAATTGTTCAAGCCGTTCTTCACCACCAAGGCCGAGGGCATGGGCCTGGGCCTGAGTCTTTGCCGCACGGTTGTGGAGCAACACGGCGGCGCCCTGGAGTTTGCGGCCAATTCTCCGCACGGCACCGTTTTTACCTTCACCTTGCCGGCCGCCGGCGTGGCATAACATCGCCCATGCAACCTGTGATCGACGCCCGCATCTTCATCGTGGACGATGACGCCAGCGTGCGCGAGGCGTTGGCCTGGCTGCTGCGCTCGCGGCGTTTGCACAGCCAGGTTTTCGACAGCGCCGAAGCGTTTCAGCAACAGCTCGAAAGCGCGCCGGGTGCGGCACCGGAGCAGCCCTGCTGCCTGTTGCTCGATGTGCGCATGCCGGGCCTGAGCGGGCTGGCGCTGTTTGACTGGCTGATCGAGCGCCAGTTGCAACTGGCCATGCCGGTGATATTTCTGACCGGTCACGCCGACGTGCCGACGGCGGTGGATGCGGTCAAGCGTGGCGCCTTCGACTTCTGCGAAAAACCGTTTTCCGGCAATGTACTGGTGGACCGGGTGGAGCAGGCGCTGGCGCGATCGGATTCATTGTTGCAGGCGCGTCGCCATGCGGCGAAGGTGCGCGAGCGCCAGACCGAATTGACCGAACGCGAACGCGACGTCATGCGCCTGGTGGTGGCGGGACTGCCCAACAAACTGATTGCCGACCGGCTCGACATCAGCATCCGGACCGTCGAAGTGCACCGCTCGCGCGTCTTCGACAAAATGGAAGTCGCCTCCGCCGTGGAGCTTGCCAACCTGCTGCGCGATTGGCAGGGATGAAGCACTCGCTGCGCCTTCACCGGCAGGAACCGGCCTGGCGACCATTCATTTGGCCGAGCGCTTCTGTAGGCCAACGATCCATGCCTGAATTTTTCAATCCTGTGCACCGCTTTTGCAACTATGCCTTGCGTATGCACTCAAGCAGGATCGCGAACGCCGGGCCGATCTCCTCTTCCGGCACGCAAGCGTAGCCGAGCAGCAAACCCTGCTGCACCTGCGGTCCGATGAAGTAGCGCGATAGCGGCCGTGCCAGTATGCCGCGCGCCTTGCATGCGGTGGCGATGGCTTGGTCGTCGGCTTCATCGGGCAGTCGCAGCACCAGATGCAGCCCGGCGTTGCTGGCGTGCTCGTGCAGGCTGTGGGGGCCGAGGTAGCGCGTAATCAAACCCGCCAGCACAGCCCGGCGCTTGCCATACAGCAATCGCATGCGGCGTATGTGCGCGGCATACTCACCGCAACGCATGAACTCGGCGATCGCCGCCTGCGTCAGCAAATGCCCGCCCCGATAGAGTTCGGCATGACCGACATGGAACAGCGTCGCCAGCGCGGTCGGCAACACCATGTAGCCCATGCGCAGGCCGGGAAACAAGGTCTTGCTGAAGGTGCCGATATAGATCACCGGCGCGTCAGGCTCGAGCCCTTGCAGTGAGGGAATCGGCTGGCCCGAATAACGGAATTCGCTGTCGTAGTCATCCTCGACGATCCAGGCACCGCTGTGCCGCGCCAGATCCAGCAGCGCGCGCCGGCGCGCCAGGCTCATGACCGCGCCCAGCGGATACTGGTGCGAAGGGGTGACGAACACGAAGCGCGGCGGCGGCGTCCCTGTCGCTACCGATGGCACCGTCATGCCGTCGGCATCGACCGCGATCGGCTGCATCGCGATGTCGCTGATCTGAAGAATGCTGCGGATACCCCAATAGCTCGGCTCCTCGACCCATGCCACATCGCCGGGCGAACCGAGCAGGCGCACCACCAGATCGATCGCCTGGTGGATGCCTTCGGTGATAAGTACCTGCTCCGGGGCGCAGCGTATCGAACGCGCCAGCCGTAGATGCGCCGCGACCGTTTCGCGCAACGCCGGCAATCCGCCATCATAGGAATAGCTGAGCAACGCCGGATCGGGCCGGTTCCAGAGACGGGCGCTGATTTGCGCATAGCGCCGGTAGGGAAAACGCGTCACATCCGGCACACCCGGCATGAACGCGCCCCATTGCACCGGCGAGGCCGCGGCGTCGCGCAGCAACCGCGTCCCGCGCGGCGACAGGCCCGGCATGCTCCCGCGCGCGGCCCCGGTGCCGCTGGCCTGGATGGCGTTGAGGTAGGCCTCGGGTGCCGTATGGGCTACAAAGGTGCCGCTGCCGACGCGGGCATGCACATAGCCCTCGGCCAGCAACTGTTCATAGGCATGCATCACGGTATTGCGCGACAACTGCAACTCCGCCGCGAGGTCGCGCGACGGCGGCAGACGGGTCGATGGAGCCAGACTGCCATCCAGAATCGCGCCGCGTATGCATTCATACAGGCCGCGGTTGAACGGTTTGCCGAGCGCGGCGATACCGGCGGTGCCCATGTGCTGCAACAGCAGGTCGGAGCAGATGGATTTCAATTGGCACCATCCGATTAAAACAATTGGCTCTGGATTGTAGTGCCAAGCAACGGTGTAATGGTCTCTTACTGGCCATGGCGGTGTTCATCCGCCGTGGCTCGATTTCCAACCGACCTGTAGTTTTTGCCGGAACGCCGGCTCGCGAAAGTGACCATGAAAAATCTCGACTTGAACCAGCGTCGCGCACTCGCGACCCCGCGCGGAGTTGGCGTCATGTGTGACTTCTATGCCGCGCGCGCCGAAAATGCAACCTTATGGGATGTCGAGAACCGCGTCTATACCGACTTCGCCGCCGGCATCGCGGTACTCAACACCGGCCACCGCCATCCGCGTGTGACGCAGGCGATCGCGGCCCAGCTCGAGGCATTCACCCATACCTGTTACCAAGTGGTGCCCTACGAAATCTACGTCTCGCTGGCCGAACGCATCAACGCCATAGTTCCGATTCACGGCCTCAAGAAGACGGCATTTTTCTCGACCGGCGCCGAAGCGGTCGAGAACGCGGTCAAGATTGCGCGCGCTTATACGGGAAGGCCGGCGGTCATCGCTTTTTCCGGCGCCTTTCACGGCCGCACCTTGCTCGGCATGGCACTCACCGGCAAGGTGGTGCCCTACAAGGTCGGCTTTGGCCCCTTCCCAGGCGAAATCCATCACGCTGCCTTTCCTTGCCCTTCGCATGGGGTCACGAGCGAGGACAGTCTGGCCGCGCTTGAGATGCTATTCAAGGCCGATGTCGATCCGCAGCAGGTGGCAGCCATCATCATCGAGCCGGTGCAGGGCGAAGGCGGCTTTCATCCCGCCCCGCCGGAGTTCATGCTGGCGCTGCGCGCACTGTGCGACCGTCACGCCATCCTGTTGATCGCCGATGAAGTGCAAACCGGTTTTGGCCGCACCGGCAAATTGTTTGCCATGGAGCACTACGGCGTGCGACCGGATCTGATGACGCTGGCCAAGAGCCTGGCCGGCGGAATGCCGCTGTCGGCCGTGGTCGGTCGCGCCGAAATCATGGATGCGCCACTGCCGGGCGGGCTCGGCGGCACGTACGGCGGCAACCCGTTGGCGCTGGCCGCGGCGCATGCGGTGCTCGATGTCATCGTCGATGAGCGACTGTGCCAGCGCTCTGCCGAACTCGGTGCGCGCCTGCTGGCGCATCTGCAAGCGCAGCAAGCGCACTGTCCGGCGCTGGCCGAAGTGCGCGGCCTGGGTTCGATGATCGCCGCCGAATTCAGGGATCCGCAGAGCGGTCTGCCGAGTGCCGAAGAGGCCAAGGCGGTGCAGCGCCGTGCGCTCGAGCAGGGCCTGATCCTGCTCACCTGCGGCGTGCATGGCAACGCCATTCGCTTCCTGTACCCTCTGACGATTCCCGCTGTACAGTTCGATGCGGCGCTCGCGATTCTGACGCGGGTTCTCCGTGCCTGAGCAGCATCTAAACCAAGTGCCATACAGTCATTGCAGCGCGTTTTTTGCCAGAACTGGCACTATCCTTGCATCAATGATCTTTCGTTCTGTGCGCACCCGCGCACAGGTGGTCTGAATGTCCGGTTTGGGAAATCCAGTCGGCTTACGTTAATCTCATCTTGAAGAGGCAATACACCATGTTCATCCGTTCGCTACAAGCCGGCGTCGCCGTTAGCGCGCTGTTGTTTGCATCCCTGGCCGGCGCGCAGCCCGCAGTCGACTGGCCCTCGCGTGCCGTCAGAATCATCGTTCCCTTTCAGGCGGGTGCGGCAACCGACCTGATCTCGCGTCAGTTCGGTCAGGCGCTGGCAAAGGAATACGGCCAGCCGTTCATCATCGATAACAAACCGGGCGCGGCCGCCATGATAGGCAGCGATGCCGCCGCTCGGGCGCCGGGCGACGGCTATACGCTCCTGATGACCGGCCCGGCGTCTATGGTCACGAACCGCTTTCTGTACAAGAAGCTGAGCTACGACCCGGATGCCTTCGAAAAGGTATCACTGGTCGCCTTTACGCCGAACATCCTGCTGTCGAGTCCGTCGCTGCCATTCAAGACCTTGACCGAGATGGTCAAATATGCCAGGGCCAATCCTGGCAAACTGACTTACGCCTCGTTCGGTACCGGTACCACCTCGCACCTCGCCGGTGAGTTGCTCAAGTCGCTGGCCCAGATCGATATCGTGCACGTACCTTACAAGGGTGCGGGTGAAGCGATTCCGGCGCTGCTTGGCGGCCAGGTGTCGATGTACTTCGACACCATCATGACCGGCCTGCCTTTCGTCAAAGAGGGCAAACTGCGCGCGCTCGGCGTGTCCAATTCGAAGCGTTCCCAAATGGCGCCCGAGATCCCGACCATCGCCGAACAGGGCTACCCCGGCTTCGATATCGCGCCGTGGTACGGCATCGTCGCCACCAAGGGCACGCCGCCTGAGGTGGTGGCCAAGCTGAACGCCTCGATTGAACGCTTGCTGAAGGACCCGGCGTTTCGCGAAAAACTGGTGCACACCGGTGCCGAGGCACTCTTTGCCAACCCGGCCGGCTTTGCAGCGATGGTAAAGACAGAAATTCCGCGCACCGAAAAACTGGTGCAGCAGTCGGGCGTAACCTTGCAATAGATTTTTGATCGACAGGCACCTCAACCCACCCGGAACCAGCCCCGGTTCGGTCGCATGGCTGGCGTTGGGCTGTCAGAAGTTGCGTCGAAAACGTGGCAATCAAAAGGCCAAGTTGTAGAACTGATAGGCTGCGGACGTGGGCATGATCCCCGGACAGCCTTTGATGCTCAATGCGAAAGCACCTTTGTCGGCGTCCCTCTGGTCAAATCCACATCGGCGCCGACAACTGGCGCCTTCTCACGCTGGTTTGGGGGTCAATTCGGCAAGTTGACGGCGCAGGTTCTTTTCTTCCAAAAACCGCTCGGTGGCGTCGCGGGCGACGGCCATCGATCCGAGCATTTGTCCGGCCTTGTCTTTTACCATGGCAAAGCTCATGTCCACATAAATTTGCTCACCGCTCTTGTGCAGGAAACGTGTAATGGCCGAGGTTCTGCCGGGCAGCGTGCCGCCCCGAACAATGGCCTTGTTGAACCCATCCCAATGGGCTTTGCGCAGCCGCTCCGGAATGATGAGATCAAGGCTCTGGCCGAGGGCTTCGGTGGCGGCAAAGCCGAATACCGTCTCGGCGCCCGGATTCCAGAGTCAAATGATACCTTGCAGGTCCGCAAAGATCAGCGCCTCCGGCATCGAGCGCAAGATATCGTCATCAAGGTTTGCCACCGTGTTGCTTTCAATTGTCGACATTTTTCATCCTCACAGTAACTGCATGCACCCAGAAATTGAGTGGTGTGGTCATTATCCCTGAGCAGCAAGCAGATGAGGCTGCATTGGTGCTCTCTAGTTCTTCAGAACCAGTCCCCCAGATACACGTGTTTCTATCGCGTTCATCCACTCATTCTTCGCAGCGATGGCACAACCTATAACCCGCACCGAAATAGATGCATATTGTATGAATCTATCATAACGGAGTCAAAGAAAATGACTTTTGACCGTGATGGACGCGTGGATTTTCCTGCACGCAGCGGGCTGAGCTTGGCACTTGTGTACCATGAGCCGCGGTCGCTCAGGAGCCGGCGCGTTGTAGGAACCGGGTTTGCCGTGGTCGTTGACCTCGACATTTGAGGAGAAGATGGTTGGAATATCTTTTGGCCAGGCAACTGCACGTGACTTGCGTGCTGCTCAGTGTCAGCCTGTTTGTTTGGCGTGGGGCGCTGGCGCTGATGTCGCGGCCATGGCGTCAGTGGCGTGTGCTTCGCGTGGCACCGCACGTGGTGGACACGGTGCTGCTGGGCTCCGCACTGTGGCTGGCCTGGCGCATCGGGCAATACCCGTTTGTGAATGGCTGGCTTACGGCCAAAGTACTGGGGCTGCTGGCCTACGTCGTGCTGGGCCTGCGGGCGTTGGGCAAAAACACACGCCAGTCGCAGCGTCTGCCATTTTTTGGGGCGGCGCTGCTCACGATGGGCTACATCGTGGGCGTGGCACTCACGCGTTCGCCCAGTTGGGGGCTGCTGTAAAACCTGGTCAGCCCTGATCGCGCCAAGGTTGTGGCCGCCGGCCATGTCTGTTTTGAATGCCGCGAAGCGCATGTTGCAGGGCAAGAACTCGATCCTGAACTGCGGCAAGGCGCGCTGCCGCCGGTCACCGCAAACGTTGCAGAAGGTCCAGGGTCGCATAGCCGTCCGCCGGCAGGCCCAGGCTGCGCTGGTAGCTACGAACGCCGCGTCGCGTGGCCGGGCCCATCATGCCGTCGGGCACGCCACTGTCGAAGCCATGTGCGTTCAGCGCCGTCTGCAGCGCCAGCAACTGGCTGCGCGAAAGTTGCTGCAAATCGCGCGGCCAGGGCGCCTGTACCGCAGCGCCGCCGGCCAGCCGCTGCGCCAGCAGGCCGACGGCGAGCGCATAGCTGGTCGAGTTGTTGTAGCGCAGGATAGCGCGCAAGTTGGGCCCGACCAGGAAGGCCGGCCCGCGCGCGCCGGCCGCAAGCAGGATGGCGCTGTCGGCCAGCACCGGCAGCGGCGCGCCGTCCATCGCTTGCACCCCCTCGTCCGCCCATTTGGCGGTCGGTTGCCGCACGTCGGCGTCGGCGCGCGCATAGTCGAATCCCGGCGGCAAGCGCACCTCGAGCCCCCACGGCTGACCGGCCTGCCATCCGGAGCTTGCCAGGAAGTTGGCGGTCGAGGCCATCACATCGGCCACGCTGCCCCAGAGGTCGCGTCGGCCATCGCCATCGGCATCGACCGCATAGGCCAGAAAGTTCGATGGCAGGAACTGCGTCTGGCCCATCGCGCCGGCCCACGAACCCATCATCTGGGCGCGCTCGATGTCACCGTTCTGCAGGATTTTTAACGCTGCCAGCAACTGGCCACGCGCCCACTGCTCGCGTCGGCCCTCGAAACCGAGCGTCGCCAAGGCGTCGATGGTCGGGATGTCGCCCACAAAGCGGCCGTAATCGCTCTCCAAACCCCAGATCGCGACGAGGACCTCGGCCGGGACGCCGTAGCGCGCGGCTATGGGTTCGACCATGGGGCGCAGTTGCAGCAGCTTGTCCTGGCCACGGGCGATTCGCTGCGCCGACAGTGCGCCGTCAAGGTAGTCCCATACCGTGCGGGTGAACTCGGGCTGCGCGCTATCCAACTCGATGACGCGTGGGACGAAGCGGACGTTGTCGAATGCGATGTGGAGCGTTGCATCAACAATGCCGGCTGCGCGTGCGACGGTGCTGAACTCGACCACCCAGCGGGCAAACTTCTGGCTATGTTCGACATCAGTGGATCCGGCTCGCATCGGGTCGGCGTCTAGCGTCGTTGGAGCCGCTGCCGTGGTTGGGACCGATGGCGTGGCGGCGCAACCCGCACCCAAGACGATCACCAGCAAGGCGGGGCCAAGCCAGCCGCGAGCTGACGCTGGAAAAATGGATGGTGTTTGCATTGACTCCATTCTCGTCGTTTCATGGAACCAGGGCGATCTGACGCGCCAGCGATTTCACCCATAGAATTCCCCGTACTGTGACCTTACGCATGACCTTCGCCGGCCTGATTGGACGCTATGTTCGTCAGAATTGGCGCCCCTATCTGCTATCGGCCCTGATGCTGGCATCAGTGGCCGCGTTGACGGTCTTCATTCCGCGCCAAGTCGGCCATGTGGTGGATGGCCTGGCGGCTGGGCGTTTGGACAGCAGCACATTGCTAGGCCAGTTGAGCTGGCTGTTGCTGGCTGGCGCGCTGATTTATTTTCTTCGGGTGGCCTGGCGCCTGCAACTGTTTGCGGCGAGCTACCGACTCGGCGCACAGCTTCGAGAGCGGCTGTACGCGCGCCTGTGCTTGCAGGGTCCCCACTTCTACCAACAAAAACGCACCGGCGACTTGATGGCCCTGGCCACCAACGATATTGATGCGGTGGAAATGGCCTCGGGCGAAGCGATGCTGGCAGGCTTTGATGGCACATTGACGCTCATCATGGTGGTGGCCATGATGACACTGGGAATTGACTGGCGACTGGCAGGCGCCGCCCTGCTGCCGTTTCCTTTGATGGCTTTTGCGTTCTGGCGAATTTCCAGCCATATTCATCAAGCCTCCAAAGACTCGCTGGAATGTTTTGGCAAGCTCAACGACCACGTGCAAGAGACCCTCACCGGGGTGCGCACATTGCGCGCACTGGGGCTTGAGACGCGCAGTGCCCAACGCTTTGCCGAGTTGGCCGAACAGGCCGCCGCTGCCAGCCTGCGTGCCCAGCGCTGGGAAGCCGCCTTCGAGCCCGCGGTCGGCATCACGCTGGTGAGTGCTACGGTCCTCACGCTGGGTCTGGGTGGCTATCTGGTTTGGCAGGGCGAACTGACCATAGGTGCACTGACCGCCTTCAGCATGTACCTGGGTCAATTGATTTGGCCGATGTTTGCCGCTGGCTGGGTGCTGGCTCTGATGGAACGGGGACGTGCGGCCTGGGGTCGCCTACAGCCCACATTGGACGCGCCTTTGTCGATTGAAGATGGTGGCACGCAAACCAGCGTGGCAGCGGGCGCGTTGGTGTTCGAGCGGGTTGGCTTCTCCTACCCTGGACGCCAGGCACTCGCCCTGTCGGGCATTGATTTCTCGTTGGCGGCGGGTCAGACGCTGGGTCTGGTGGGACCTACCGGTGCCGGCAAGTCCAGCGTGCTGCGCCTGCTCTTGCGCCAATATGCGGCGCAACAAGGCCGCATCAGTTGGAGTGGTCACGGCCTCACGGATTACCGGCTCGACACCTTGCATCAAGCCATCAGTTGGGTGCCGCAGGAACCATTTCTGTTTTCCGCTTTGATCGCTGAAAACATTGCGCTCGCCAACCCCGAAGCCAGCCGCGCCGAAATCGAGCGCGCCGCGCGCCTGGCCTGCATCCACGAGGACATCGCGCGCATGCCACAGGGCTACGCTACACCGGTCGGCGAAAAAGGCGTGTCGCTCTCGGGCGGACAACGTCAGCGCATCGCCATCGCACGTGCGCTGCTGACGGATGCAGCGCTGTTGCTGCTGGATGATGCACTATCGGCCGTGGATACCCAGACCGAGACCGATATCCTGCAGCACCTGCAACAATTGCGCCGGACCAGGGGCGGCAGAAGCACCATCATCGTCAGCCACCGGCTCAGCGCCGTCATGGATGCCGATCACATTCTGGTGCTCAAGGCCGGACGGATCTCCGAGCAAGGCGACCATGCCAGCCTGCTTGAGCAAAACGGCTGGTACGCGGCGCAATGGCGTTATCAACAACTGGAGGCGAGCCTGGATGCAGCCTGAAGCCAGCAGCCAGCCGCGCAACACGCGCCGGGCCATTGCACTGTTGCTGCACGCGGCGCGGTCTGAGCAGCATCACGTGCTCAAGGGCTGTTGTTGGCTGATCGCCGCGGCGCTGCTGGAAGCCATGGGCCCCCTGCTGGGCCGGTATTTTATTGATCACTACCTGCTGCCGCGGCGTTTTGCCATGCAGGACATTGGTTTGCTGCTGGGCGCCATCTTGCTGGCAGGCGCTGTCGCCAGCGTGATCCGCTATGCCCAGCTGACACGGCTGGCGGGCGTGGCGATGCGCTCGGTGCGACGCTTGCGGGAAGAGGTGTATGGCCATGTGCTGCGCCTGCCCATGGCTTTTTTCGACCAGGCGATCACGGGTCAACTGGTCAGTCGCGTGACCAACGACACCGAACAGGTCAAGAACCTCTACGTGCAGGTGCTGTTCGTCATGCTCGACAGCAGCATTGTGGTGCTGGGGGCCCTGGGTGCCATGGCTTGGCTGGACTGGCGCTTGATGCTGATCGTCTTGACGCTGATTCCGGCGGTGGTGGTGATCGTGTGGTTCTACCAGCGCTGGAGCGCACCGGCGGTGGCCAGAGCCCGGCAAAAGCGCAGTGACATCAACGCCCAGATGTCGGAGTCGATTGCGGGCATGGCGGTGTTGCAGGCGAGCAATGCGCAACTGCGTTTTCGCAAGAAGTTCGACCGCACCAACCAGCAGCACCTGGCTGCCCGAACCGACGAGATGCGCGTCAATGCCTGGCTGCTGCGCCCGATGCTGGACCTGATCAACGTCCTGTTGCTGGTGGTGGTGATCTACAGTTTTGGCCAACGCGCGTTCAATGCGCTTGAAATTGGTATTCTCTACGCGTTTGTCAGCTATATCGGTCGGGTGGTCGACCCGCTGATCCAGATTACGCTGCAGTTTGGCCAGTTGCAGCAAGCCGTGGTGGCGGCCGCCCGGGTCGACGCGCTGCTGCAGGAACACCGCCCACCTGCGACCACCGGCCCGGCCCGCATCGCGTATGGCGGCGTGAGCATAGCGCAACTTCGGTTCGGCTACAGCGCCTCAACCGTGGTCCTGCACGACCTCAGTCTGGAGATCCCGGCCGGGAGTTTTTACGGTCTGGTTGGTCACACCGGAAGTGGCAAGTCGACCTTGCTGAGCCTGTTGCTGCGCTTTTACCAGGCCCAATCGGGCGACATCAAGCTCGATGGCACTGCACTGGCCAGCTTCAGCGACGAGCAGTTCCGCGCTGACGTCGGCCTGGTGCCGCAAGACCCCTTCCTGCTGGCCACCAGCGTGCGCGAAAACATAGACATGGGCAGAGGCATTTCCCTGGAGGCCGTGCAAGCGGCCGCGCGTGCCGCCCACTGCCATGACTTCGTCACCCAACTGGAACACGGTTACGACACCTTGCTGGGTGAAGGCGGTGCGCGCCTGTCGGTCGGTCAAAAGCAACTGATTGCGATTGCCCGCGCCCTGGCCGGCAATCCGCGCATTCTGTTCCTGGACGAGGCCACCGCGCACATCGACTCGCAGACCGAACAGATCGTGCAGGCGGCGTTGTCCGAATTGCATGGAAGGGTGACCGTGATCGCCATCGCGCACCGACTCTCCACCATACGCGGCGCCGATTGCATTGTGGTGCTCAACCATGGCCGCATCCATGAACAAGGCACGCATGACCAACTCATGGCGATTGACCAGGGCATCTACCAACGCCTGTATTTGTTGCAGCAGATGGACAACTGAGCCACGTCCATTGTGATGTCCCCCCTGAAACCTGCGCCGCTGCCCAAGCGTGCCAAGACGGGAGCGAAGCCGTCGGAACCGAAACCTACCGACCCGACGGGTGACTTGTTCTGAAGTCCATCAGACTTTGCCGGGCATATAACTTTGACCATTTGACAGATTTGTTTATACTGTATTTTTATACAGCATAAACAAATCTCCATGTCCACCGCACTTCAAAGGATAGTGAACGCCACACCGCCCGCCGGTGCCGAGTCGTCGCAGCCGTTTGACGTTGCACAACTTCCCGGCAATGTCGCGCGGGCCATTTGGCGCGGAACAGATATCGGTCAGGCTGGTCAAGCTGTGGTGGTCACGGGATTTGAAGCCCTTGACGCTCAATTGCCCGGCGGCGGGTGGCCGTGCAATGCGCTGACGGAGCTGCTGCAGCCTCAACCATGCCTATGCGAATGGCGCCTGCTTTCACCGGCACTGGCTGGGCTGGTGGCCAGTGGTGGTCAAATCCTGCTGGTGGGCCCGCCCAAACGCCCCCATGCCCCGGGGTTGGCGAAGTTAGGCATCGCTGAGAAGAACCTGGTCTGGATTGCCGCCGACACGCCAGCCGAACGGCTGTGGACCACCGAGCAGCTTGTGAAAGCCAATCCGCGTGGTGGTGCCATCCTGGCTTGGCTGCCGCAGGCGCGCGCCGAGCAACTGCGCCGCTTGCAAGTGCATGCCCAATCCTGCGACTGCCCGATTTTTCTCTTCCGGCCGCAAGCGGCCCAGCTCGATGCATCGCCCGCCCCTTTGCGTGTATTGGCGACGCTCGGCAACGACTGGGAACTTCAAGTCCAGATTCTGAAGCGCAAAGGCGCCTTGTTGAACGGCACCATTGTGCTGTCGTCGATACCGGGAACGCTGGCAAGCGTGTTGACGCCTAGGCTGATGCACCCAAGTCAGTTGATGGCAAAGACGGAGGCTTCCAATGTCAGCACATTGGGCAGCGCTGTTACTCGACGGCGCCTGCGACAGCTCGCTGCCCATTGACCCCCTTGGCCTTGCCGTTTGGGCCCTTCAGTTCACCCCCCGCGTTGCACAGAAGGACCGAACGGTATGGCTGGAGGTCGAGCAAAGCCTGCGACTGTTCGGTGGCGAAGACCAAGTGCATCAGCTCGTCGAAGCAGGCGCATCGGCGCTGGGAGTCTCAGCGCTTGCCTGGGCGCCCACCAGCTTGGCAGCGTTGGCCTGCGCGCGCCAAGGCATCCGTGACGGCTTTGCCGGGCCGTTAGCGAAAGTTCTGGACCCCTTGCCCTACGAATGCGTTGATGCCGTCAACGCACATGGCGCGACCTTGGCCAGATTGGGCTGCAGAACCCTGGCCGATGTGCGCAAGTTGCCTCGGGGCGGTATCAGTCGGCGCTTTGACAGCCAACTGCTTTTGGCGCTGGACCAAGCCTACGGTCTGCGTCCCGAAGGCTATCCCTGGGTGACATTGCCCGAAACATTCACAGCTCGGCTGGAACTACCGGGCCGAGTGGATACGGCGCCGGCCCTGATGTTTGGTGCCCGCCGCCTGCTGCTGCAGATGGGCGGATGGCTTGCGGCACGCCACTGCGGCGTCACCGCGTTCACGCTGCATTGGTGCCACGATGTGATGCGCGCACGGGACGCGGGCGATGGCGGCGAAATCACCGTGCGCACCGCGCAACCGACCCAGAACGTGGACCACCTGTGCCGTCTTCTGACTGCCAACCTGGCGAGGGTGCAATTGCTGGCACCGGCGAGCGACCTGGTCCTGAGCGCCACGGAGGTCACGCCCGTCATGGAAGACAGCCTCTCGCTGCTGCCAGATGCCAGAGCCGCCGGGGAAGCGGTGGCCCTGGTGCTGGAGCGTATTGAGGCGCGGCTGGGAAAGAAACGCGTGCTGCGACCGGTACTGACCGAAGACCTCCGATTGGAGTGGATGAACCGCTGGCAGCCGATGAGCGCTAAAAGGCCCACCATGAAAGTGCGCCAGGTGCCGGGCCCACAGCCCACCTGGATGCTCCGAACACCTTTGCGGCTGGACGTCAAGGACGAGCGCCCCTTTTATCAAGGGCCCCTGCAGTTGCTGCTCGGCCCGGAGCGCGTCGAAGGCGGCTGGTGGCATCGCGTCAAGGATGCCGAGGGTGGCCAACGCAGCCTCAATGTCGCGCGGGACTATTGGGTGGCACTGAGCCAGCACGCGGGAGCACTCTGGATTTTTCAGCAACGGCTGCCAAAAGACGAAACAGCGTCCTGGTATTTGCATGGGCTTTTTGCGTGAGCCAGCACCATGTTCAGCTTGCCCCATTACGCCGAGCTTCGGTGCCTCTCCAACTTCTCTTTCCTCAGAGGTGCCAGCAGGCCCGAGGAACTTGTGACACGTGCCAAAGAGTTGGGCTACTCGGCGCTGGCCATGACGGATGAGTGCACCATGGCCGGCATCGTGCGCGCGCATGTGCAAGCAAAGTCAGTTGGACTCAAGCTGCTGATTGGGTCCCAGTTTCAGGTGGCGTGTGAGCAGCCCTTCAATCTGGTCGTGCTGGCCTGCAATCTGAACGGTTATGGCAACCTGTGCGAGTTCATCACGCGCCTGCGACGATCGACCAAGAAGAAGGGAAGCTACCGACTTCTGCTCGACGACCTGCAGGGGGCGGAGCTGGCTGATTGCCTGGTGGTCGTATCGCCCGACCGCAGCAGTAGCCCTGAGCAGCTGTTGGCCATCGGTCAATGGACCTTGCAGCATTTCATGGGCCGGTGCTGGCTCGGCGTTGAGCAGTTGCGCACGCTGGATGATGAACTCTGGTTGTACAAGCTCAGGCAGGTCAGCGACGCAACTGCCATTGCACTGGTGGCGGTCGGTGACGTGCACATGCATGTGCGCTCACGCAAACCTTTGCAGGACGTGATGACTGCCATCCGCATTGGCAAGCCTCTCACGGAGTGCGGCCTGGATCTGCAGCAGAACGCCGAGCGGCACCTTCGCACCCGCCTTCGCATGGCACAGGCTTTTCCAGATGAGCTGATGGCACAGACCCTCAAGGTGGCCGAACGATGTGATTTTTCCTTGGACGAGCTGAGCTACCAGTACCCCCAGGAAGTGGTGCCTGAGGGCGAGACCCCTGAGTCGTATTTGCGAAAGGTCACCTACCAAGGTGCGGGCCGGCGCTGGCCCGGTGGCATCACAGCCAAAGTCCAGCATCAGATTAAGCACGAGCTGACGCTGATCTGCGAACTGCACTACGAGCAGTATTTCCTGACTGTTTATGACATCGTCGCTTTCGCGCGCTCCCGGCACATCCTTTGCCAGGGCCGAGGGTCGGCCGCCAACAGTGCTGTTTGCTATTGCCTGGGCGTGACCGAAGTCGACCCGGCCCGGATGTCTGTGTTGTTCGAGCGGTTTATCAGCAAGGAACGCAACGAACCCCCCGACATTGACATCGACTTTGAGCACGAACGCCGGGAAGAAGTCATTCAGTACCTGTATCAGAAGTACGGTCGGGAGCGGGCGGCCCTGACTGGCGTGGTGATTTCGTACCGTCCCAAATCCGCCATTCGCGACGTCGGCAAAGCGCTGGGTTTCGACCTCGAATTGCTGGAAAAACTGGCCAAGTCGCACCACTGGTGGGGTGGCCGGGAGGTGCAGGCGGACCGGCTGAAAGAGCTGGGACTGTCACTTGACGACCTGGGCGTCCAGCAGTTGATGGCGCTCACCCGCCAACTGATGGGTTTCCCGCGACATCTCTCGCAGCACCCTGGCGGCTTTGTGCTCACCAAGGGGCCACTGTCGCGAATGGTTCCGATTGAAGCCGCGTCCATGCAGGACCGAACGGTCATCGAGTGGGACAAGGATGACCTGGATGCCATGGGTTTGCTGAAGGTCGATGTGCTGGCCCTGGGCATGCTCACTGCGATTCGCAAGTCGCTCGAACTCGTCAGCCTGCGCCGTGGCTTTCAATTCGAGATGCAGGACATTCCGGCCGAAGACCCGGACACCTACAAGATGATTTGCAAGGCCGATACCGTCGGCGTCTTCCAGATCGAGTCGCGGGCACAGATGAGCATGCTGCCCCGGTTGCAGCCGAGGTGTTTTTACGATCTGGTGATTGAAGTCGCGCTGGTCCGGCCAGGCCCCATTCAAGGGGGGATGGTTCATCCGTATCTGAACCGCAGGCAGGGCAAGGAAACGGTGTCATATCCGAGCGCCGCGCTGGAAGAGGCTTTGGGTCGAACGCTTGGCGTACCGGTCTTTCAGGAACAGGTCATGCAGGTCAGCATCCTCGCTGCCGGCTTCACCCCGGGCGAGGCCGATGGCTTGCGCCGAGCCATGGCCGCCTGGAAGCGCAAGGGCGGTCTCGAAAAATACCATGACCGCATCGTGAATGGCATGACAGAACGCGGCTACGAAAAGGAGTTTGCGCTCCAGATTTTTGAGCAGATCAAGGGCTTTTCAGAATACGGTTTCCCTGAGTCCCACGCGGCTTCGTTTGCCCTGCTGGTGTACGCCAGCTGCTGGCTCAAACACGCTGAGCCAGCAGCATTCCTGGCCGCGCTGCTGAATTCCCAGCCCCTGGGCTTTTACTCCCCGAATCAACTGGTGCAGGACGCCAAGCGGCATGGCGTGGAGGTCCGACCCGTCGACGTGATGTTCAGCGACGTGGATGCCTCCTTGGAAGACTTGCCACACAAGCCGGCCGTGCGCCTGGGCCTGCGGTTGATTTCCGGGCTCAAAATGGCATCCGCGCAGCGCATAGTCACTACGCGTGCGCACCATCCCTTCGAAGGCGCCGAAGACCTTTCAAGGCGTGCAGAACTGGAACAGCACGAAATGAAGCTTTTGGCGGGTGCCGATGCCCTGGCCAGTTTGTCCGGCCATCGCAGGCAGCAGGTCTGGGACGCCGCAGCACTGCATGCACCGCCGGCGCTGTTGCGCGATGCCCCGGTGGAGGAGGACATTCTGGAGTTACCCGAGGCTCCCGAAGGGGAAGAGATTGTGTTCGACTACGCCGCGTTGGGCCTCTCGCTGAGGCGGCATCCACTTGCGCTGCTTAGAGAACGACTGGCTGCCATGCGCTTCAAGTCATCGAGCGAATTGCGTGACTTGCCGGACGGCAGTCCGGTGCGTGCCTGCGGCATCGTGACGCTTCGTCAGCAACCCGAAACAGCCAAGGGGGTCGTTTTTGTGTCGCTCGAAGACGAAGACGGCGCCGTGCAAGTCATCGTCTGGAAGGGCGTGCGCGAGCAGCAGCGCAAAGAATTGATGAACGCAAAACTGCTGGGCGTTGACGGGACCTGGCAGCGAGAAGGTGAAGTGCGTAATCTGATTGCAAAGCACTTCGTTGATTTGACGCACTTGCTGGGGCGTCTGGCTGCACCGAGTCGGGATTTTCATTGAATCTCGTGGCGTGGCGCCCAATTTTTTGGCCTGACTATCGCTTCTGCACTGCGGTTTACTGATCTGGCTCCCGAAAAAAGACGCTGGGCAACTGGGTGTACCGAGCGCGCAAGGGCCAGGCGCTGGTGAGGCGCCAGAGCTCGCAACCGGTCTCGGAGTTGGAGACTTCTCCGCTGTTCGACGAAATCAGCACCCCCTTGCCGACCGTCGGCTGCTGATGTCAATGTCGGCCTTGGAGAAGGCATCTCGACAAGCTGGCTGACAGCCATGTGTCTGCATGGACACAAGGACGCTTTTGTCAAACAGGCACACCGTAGACGCCATAGGTGCAATTACAGCGACGAGTTCAAACGAGTTGCAGTAGCGGTAAAAAAGGCCAAGAGTCAACACCGTCCTGTTGTATATGAAAACAGGTTCTTAAATTAACCGGGAAGTCGTCTTGACACTGAGGTCCACTTTACATAGACTAAATTTAAATCCATTCAGAGGGCATTCCATGGCTTTTCCCGATCGTTCCCATTCAGTAGTCAAAACCGAAGAAATTCTGCCCTTTCGTGTAGAAGTTGCCTCGCGAAAAAACATGCAGGAAATTGCCGTTCTGCGGGCTGTATCCTATGGCAAACATATGCCAGCGCTGGCGGAATCCCTGAGGCAGCCCGAGCCTGCTGACTATGCCCGTGGATGCGAGGTATTTGTGGCCAAGTCAAAGTTCGATGGCAGCCTGCTGGGAACGCTCAGAACCCACAGCAATGTTTTCAATCCCCTGCCGCTACAGGCTTCCCTGGAACTGCCAGAGCGCTTCCGCGGGTCGCGCATGGTGGAAACCACACGCCTGTGTGTCAAAGGGAGTTCCGGCGCATCGACTGTGCGAAGCGCCTTGTTCAAGGCGATGCACCTGTATTGCCTTGCACAGAAAGTGGACTGGATGCTGGCGGCAGCACGCCATCCGGTAGACCGTATCCATGACAGCCTGTTGTTCGCAGACATCAACGAGCCCCGCGCCTACTACCCAATGGCGCATGCTGGTGGCGTGCCACACAGAGTAATGTGTCTTTCACCGTCCGATGCGCAACGCCAATGGGGCATCTGCCAACATCCGCTGTACCGTTTTGCATTTGAGACGCACCATCCGGACATTGACATTTCCATGGCGCAAGACTTGAACGTTGACTGGCAATGCCCCGACAGCAGTGCCAACGTTATTTACCTGCCTGAGCGCAGACTCCGGCCTCGGCAGTCCCATCATTACCAATCGGCGCGCCCCATGGCATTGGTGGCGTAGACGACAAGCGGACTTCCTCCAACCGTGGGAAGCGCTCTGGGCCTTCCAAGAGCGGCACGGCGTCAGAAATCTTCCTGCAAGGTCCGAATGAACGCCATAACTTCGGGCTCTTCAATGAACTCTGCGCCGCTGCGCGCGGCAAGTATGCGTTCCGGCATGACTGGCTTGCTGATTCCATAACCCTGGGCGTAATCCACACCCGCCGCAGCCAGTACCTTTATCGTGGCCAGGTTTTCGGCAAACTCGCCAATGGATTTCATGCCCAAGCTGCTCACCAAACCGGCAATGGCCTCAATAATGGCCATGCCGGACTGGCTTTGTGCAGCATCCTTTACCAGCGAACCATCGAGCTTCAAGGCATCCACGCTGAGCCCTTTGAGATAGCCAAAGGACGAATAGCCGGCACCAAAATCATCCAGCCCCACCTTCGCGCCGAAGCTGCGCACACGGTCGATAAAGCGCTGCATGTTTCGCATGTCGGTCAGGGCAACGGTCTCTGTGATTTCCAGGCAGATCATTGACAACGCCACCGGGTGGTGTTCAAAAAGCGAGAATAGTTCCTCGGTAAAAGTTTCGTCGTTGAGCGAGCCCCCTGAGAGGTTGACGCCCACAAATTGCGTGCGACTCAATGACTCGGTATTTGCCTCCAGCCAATTGATCGTCGTGGTGACCACCCAACGGTCAATGATGGCCGTTTTCCCGTGGGCCTCGGCAGCCTCGATGATGATGCCCGCAGGAAGAATTTGACCATCTTTTTTGCGCAGGCGCAGAAGCACTTCAAAGTTCAAAGAGTCAAAGGGTGCCGTCAATGAAATTTCTGGCTGCATCACCAAGAACAGGCCGTCGGGTGTTTCGCCACGCTCCAGCGCGGCAATCAGGTCCAACTCTTCCTTGTGTTGTTGGAAGAACTGGTCGCCCGACTCCATGATGACCAGACGCTCACGGTTGCGCTTCTTCGCTACGCGGCACAAGGTATCTGCCGCAGAAATAACTTCTCTCAAAGGAGCTTCGGAAAACCGCTCGCTACCTACCAGGCCGCCCGACACACTGAGGGAGAAGCTCTGGGAATCAATCGGGTAACTTCGTGACGAAATGTCATTGACGATGGCCCAGCAGACCCGGGCAGCTTCTTCCATGCTGGCACGAGGAAAGGCCACCACAAACTCGTCGCCCCCCATGCGCGCCAGTACATCGGCCGCACCCAGGTGCTTCTTGATGCGCTCGCATACTTGTTTTAGCACGTTGTCTCCGGCGGTATGCCCATACAAGTCGTTGATCAGCTTGAAGCGGTCCAGGTCCAGGTATGCCAGCGCGTCGGGTTGCCGCTCAGCCCGCTCGAACCTGCGGGTAATGCCGCGCAGATTCAAACAATCAGTCAATGGATCGTGATTGACCATGAACTCCAGGCGCTTGGTGGCCTGCACTCGCTCGGTGATGTCTTGCAGTGTTCCCTCGACGATGGTGCCGTCCACGGTCGAGGCCTTGATAGAGAACCAGTGGTCACCTTGGGTGGCAGTGTTTCTGGCCTGGGTCTCGAGTTCGATGGCGTTGCGCTTGCCGGATGATTGCAAATGCGCGACCGCATCGGTAATTCCCACCTCAAAAATTTGCGCCAAACCGACCGGTGCGTCAGGTGCTATGCCCTTGAGCATGGACTGGAAAGCCGGGTTGGTCTTGAGCAGCAGACCACCTTCGCCCACCGTGAACAGCCCTATCGGAGAGTCTTGGTAAGCCGCGCGCAAGGTCTTCTGCGCCTCGACTTTTTCCAATCGGTCGGCACGCATGTGCTCGGCCATGGCCAACGAAGCCAGCAGTGCCGACGCAATCGCAGCCGTCACATGGTTCATGCCTGCCAACAAGGCGAGTTGCCCGGTTGCAGCGGCCACTACTTCAGTCAAACCGGCAAACGCCGCGATGGCGATGGATGCCGCATACCAACCCGCCACGCGGGAATGGGTTCTTCTCAGAATTTTAATAAGATACCAGACGATGATGGCGGTGCCCACCACCGTGCAAGGCCAGATCGCGTGCAACGTTTGTTCAAAAGTGAGCAAGAGCGGCAGCACGGCGAAAACAACCGCCAACGTTTGCAAAACCGCCAACGCCAAGCCGGCGTGGAGTTCTTCCAGCTCCTTTTTGAAGAGCTGACTGAACAGTGCCACTGTCATCGACGAGTAGAGGCAGACAGTCCACTGCCGCATCGCAACGACCATGGACGGATCGACCGCCATGCCAAACAGCTCCCAATCGGTCCCCGCTGACAGTGCAGCCATGCGCATATTGAGTAACAGCCAACCCACGAATGTCCAGTACAGCCGGTTGCGATTCACCCAGGCGGTCAGCAGCATGAAAAGTGCCAGCACCCCAATGCCCGCCTCAATCATGGCGCCCGAGTTCCGGTGGGAAATTTGTGCGCTACGCAATGCGTCCACTGTCCACAAATGGGCCGATATCTTTGCCGGACCACGGAATGCCGCCCTGCATAAGATATTGCCGAGCGGGTGCTCCGGTTTCGCAGTGAGTGCAAAGCCGCTGCGGCTGTAGGAAAGTTGCCCTTGCGCCTTTGACCGATTGGCCGCTCCCAACAGTGCGTCGGTATGG
>Ga0315272_10000111_pt1 | contig 35212 bp, 30 predicted proteins | sample C3_middle_MG_FD_203918 | JGI IMG/M metagenome (GOLD analysis project Ga0315272, IMG submission 203918) | Sediment microbial communities from Yellowstone Lake, YNP, Wyoming, USA - C3_middle | ecosystem: Environmental > Aquatic > Freshwater > Lake > Sediment | place: USA: Wyoming | collected...
TATTCCATCGTAAGCCTCCTTTCTTCGGAGACATTATACTCGATCTATTGGAAGTGATAAATCTACCCGCCTAAAGGCGGGGGCTTTAACCTTTTTTGAGACCAGTAAAGGAAGAGTACGGTATGAACATCCCATCCAAAGAAATACACGGCAAGCAACTGACAGCCCTATCGTTGGCGGCCTTGGGCGTTGTTTTCGGCGATATCGGCACGAGTCCTCTCTATACCATGCAGGAATGTTTTCACGGCGAGTATGGCATTGCGGCCTCGGCCGACAATGTGCTCGGCGTATTGTCCCTCATCTTCTGGGCTCTGTTACTCATTGTCAGCATCAAATATCTCGGCTTTATCCTCCGGGCGGATAACGAAGGCGAGGGCGGGGTTCTGGCCCTTACCGCCCTGGTCAAACCCAAAAACGTCAAACCGCGCACTCCCCAGTGGGCCCTGGTGGGGATCGGGCTCTTTGCCGCCTGCCTGCTGTATGGCGACGGCATGATCACCCCGGCCATCTCGGTGTTAAGCGCCGTCGAAGGGGTGAAACACATTACCCCGCTGCTTGAGCCCTATATCCTCCCGACCACCATTATCATTCTGACCGGGCTGTTTCTTCTGCAAAAACGGGGCACCGCCGAGGTGGGCCGCCTGTTCGGGCCAATCATGCTCCTCTGGTTCTGCGTACTTGCCGCCCTCGGCATTGCCCAGATCGTGAACTGCTCGCGGGTTCTAGCCGCCGTCTTTCCCTGGTATGGCCTCCGTTTTCTCCTCGAAAACAGGATGCAAGGATTCATCGTATTGGGCGCGGTTTTCCTTGCGGTTACAGGGGCCGAGGCAATCTATGCCGACATGGGCCACTTCGGAAAACGGCCCATCCGACTGGTCTGGTTTCTGGTCGCCTTTCCGGCGCTGATCCTGAACTATTTCGGCCAGGGCGCCCTCCTGCTTGCCAATCCGGGAGAAGTATCCAACCCCTTCTACGCCTTGGTTCCAAAAGTGGCCATGATCCCCATGGTGCTCCTGGCCACTTTTGCCACCATCATCGCCTCCCAGGCCGTGATCACCGGCTCCTTCTCCCTCACTCGCCAGGCGATTCAGCTGGGATACCTCCCCCGGCTACGGATCACCCACACCTCGTCCGCCCACATGGGCCAAATTTATGTGGGTCCGGTGAACTGGGCACTGATGCTCTGCACCATCGGTCTCGTCCTGGGTTTTCAATCGTCGAGCAAACTAGCCGCCGCCTATGGCGTGGCAGTAAGCGCCACCATGCTGATCACCACCACCCTCTTTTTTGTGGTCGCCAGCAAACGTTGGGGCTGGAACCGGCTAACAGCCGGACTGCTCACCGCCCTTTTCTTTGCGGTTGATCTTCCCTTTTTCGGGGCGAACATGAGCAAGATCTTCCATGGCGCCTGGTTCGCCCTGGCCATTGGCGGTTTCTTTTTCCTGATAATGCTGACCTGGGAACAGGGCCGTGAAATCCTTGGCAACAAGATGCGGAGCCTGACCCCAAAACTGGACGAATTCAAGGAGATACTGGCACGCAATCCCCCGCAGCGGATCAACGGCCAAGCCGTGTTCCTGACCCGGGGTCATGATATTGTCCCCGCCGCACTGATGCACAACCTCAAGCACAACAAGATTCTGCACTCCGAGGTGGTTTTTCTCAATATCCGCACCGAGGAAATCCCCCGGGTTCCGAATTTCGAAAAAATCGAGGCCGAAAAACTGGGCGCTGGCCTCTACCGCATCATTGCGCACTACGGCTTCATGGAAGAGCCAAAGATTGACACCATTTTCGCCCTGGCCCGCAGCAAAGGGATAAACCTGGAAATGAAAGAGGCCAGCTTTTTTCTGGGCCGGGAAAAACTTTCCATTGGCGAACACCCTGAGATGTGGCGCTGGCGCTCGCATCTTTTTCTCTTCCTGGCGCGCAACGCCATGGATGCCGCAGGATTTTTCGACATCCCCTCAAACCAGGTCATCGAGGTTGGCGTCCAGCTGGAGCTGTAAATTCGTAACCGTTCAGTTACGTAACTTCAATTCTCCGGTTCCGGAAATACAGGAGGATATCTCCCGCGACCATGATACAGTTCAGGATGTACAGGCCAATCACCGGATCAGGGCTGAAAAATATCTTGTGCAGAATCCCGGAAACATACCCCAGAAAAACCACGCCCAAAAAAAAGAGGCTCTTGCCTGCATTAGTCCTGGACCGGTAAGACCGGTACAGGGAAAAGGGCCAGGCCGCACCAAAACAGACCAGCATAGTAATCTCAAAAATACTCATATCTCTCCCAATCGTTTTCTGGCGGGATAATTCCCTTGCCGCCACGCAGGACAACAAACAAAACGGCGATGCCGGTCAACCATGTTGCGCCAACAGGAAAAGCACTGTACTATTTTCCCCAGGACAACAGAACCGGCGCTACCCCGCCGTTCACCTTCTCAGCAGAGAATTTTTCCATGGCAAAAAAAAATATCCGCCTCGCGTTAATCATCTTCTGTACGTGCCTGCTCCCGACTCTTTCTTATGTTCCACCTGCCCTGGCCCTTAAAAAAAACCTAGTGTTCCAAGGCGGCCCGACCGGAGGCACCTTCCAGCAGGTGGCCGAAGCCATTGAGGCATATCCCGAGATCAAAACCCTCTCGACCGTAAGCGTCACGGTCCAATCATCCGCAGGCTCCGTGGAAAACCTCCGCGAAGTCCATGCCGGGCAGGCCGATTTCGGCCTGGTTTACTCCGGCCATGCCTATCTTGGCCGAAACGGGCTGCTGCAAAACGACAGCAACACCTATGACAAGGCCCTGGCCGTGGCCTCCCTCTATGGCGCCCCGGCCCAGCTCGTTGTCCGCAAAGGCTCCGGCATAAAAAGCGTTAAGGATCTCAAGGGAAAAAGAGTGTGGGTCGGCAGCCCCGGCTCAGGATCCTTTGCCAACTGCGAGCTTTTCTTCAGACATCTGGGCGTCTGGGACGCCATCATCCCTGTTCATATCGGGTACGATGAGGTGCCCTTTGCTTTCGCCAACAAACAACTCGACGCCATCTGGCTGTTTACCGCCGTTCCAAACAGCGCCATCACCCTGGCCGCAAAAATTGGTAAAATCGATCTCCTCAATCTCGATACCGAAGCCAGAGCCAGCGGCTTCTATGAAAAATATCCCTATTTCACCGCACGCACCCTGCCTGCCGGAACTTATCGGGGGATAAATCACAACACCCCGTCCTTCCAAGACTCCACCCTTTGGGTGGCCAACGCAGAGGTGCCGGAAGAAGTCGTTTACCGCCTGCTTTCCACCATCTACAACAAGAAATGCCTACGCTACTTGAAAAAGCAAAATCGTGTCCTAAAAGACATGACCCCACGCTCCGGCCCCAGGGGTGTCATCATCCCCATGCATCCCGGGGCTATCAGATTCTGGAAAGAAAAAGGTCTTCTCTGAAATTGTGCCCTGAAATCACCGGGGCACAATCGGCAGATACCGGGGCTGCCAGCCCAACATCTCAATCAAGCGCAGCAGGCGTTCCCGCTTGTAATCATGCTGATAGGTGCTGTACACACAGGGCTTGGCCACGCCCTGATTGATGGCCGCCTCACCCACGGCTAGGGCCACGGCGAGACTTACCTCGCGCAGCCGGGCCACCGACGGCAAAAGGATGCCCTTCTTGAGATCCGCAGTCGGCACCTGCTCCGCCACCGCCTGGGCCGCGGCGGTAAAAAACTGGGGCAGCACCTCCTGAGCGCCCGAGGCCATGACTCCCAAGCCCGTCCCCGGAAAGATAAAAACATTATTGCACTGCCCGACCCTGACCGGCATTCCCCCGACAACCACCGGCTCAAAGGGGCTACCCGTGGCGACCAGGGCGCTGCCGGAGGTCCAATTATAGATATCGGCAGGATCTGCCTCAGCCTGGGCGGTGGGATTGCTGAGCGGCAGGATGACCGGCCGTCGGTTATTGCCCTGCATGGCCTGGACAATATCCCTGCTGAAAGCGCCCGGCTGGCCCGAGGTGCCGATCAACACCGTAACCCGCGCCTTCTGGATCACGTTCAACAGGTTGCCGTCCGTCTTCGCCGCATACCAGCCAAGGGCTGCCGGGTCCTTGGCAAATTTATTTTTGTAAGGTTCAAGCTCGCGCTCGGTGGTCACCAGCCCTTTGCTGTCCACGGTGAAAATCCGGGCTCTCGCCTCTTCCAGGCCAAGCCCGGCCTCAACAAGCGCGGTTTCAAGCTGTTCGGCAATGCCAACCCCGCCGGCGCCCGCGCCATAAATCAAATAGACTTGTTCTGTAAACAATTCCTTCTTGATCTCCATGGCGGAAAGCACCGCCGCCAGGGTCACAGCCCCGGTACCCTGGATATCGTCATTGAACGAGACCAGGTCATGCAGATAGGTATCGCGAATGGCAAAGGCCTTCTGCTTGGAAAAGTCCTCCCACTGGCAGAGAGCATGGGGGAACACCGCCTTGAACGCCTTGGCAAACCGCCGGACAAAATCCAGATACTCCTCTCCGACCAGCCGGGAATGCCACCAGCCAAGATAGTTCGGATCGTTGAGCAACGCGGCGTTGTCCGTCCCCACATCAAGGGAGATGGGCAGGCAATGCCAGGGCGCCACCCCGGCTCCCTGGGTGTAGAGCATGAGCTTGCCAAGACAAATGGAGATCCCGCCCACCCCCTGATCGCCAATGCCGAGAATGCCCTGATTGTCGGTGACCACCGCCACCCTGATCTGTCGGGATTTGAACCGGCCCAGAATCTCCTCGGCCCGGTCGATGTTACCAGGGAAAAAATGCAGGCCGTTTGCCCTGCGGAACATGGAAGAATACTGCCGGCAGGCCTCGCCCACCGTGGGGGTATAGATGATCCGCATGAAACGCTCGATATCGCTGGCGATAACGGCATGGGCCAAAGTCACATTCCGGTCGTAGAGGGAGCGCAGATAAACAAACTGCTCCAGATCGCTGGTTGTCCGCGCAAGGGCCTCCAGGCAGTTGTCCACCTGCTGCTCCAGGGTGCGGACGCTGGGGGGCAGGGTGCCTTCCAGCTGGAGCTGTTCCCGTTCCTCCCTGGTAAAGGCGGTTCCCTTGTTGGTGAACTGGTTGTCATACACCCCGAGCCAGCGGCTGAATACCTCAATCACCTTGGTGTTGCCATAGGGATCGTACTGAAAACGGAAACTGTTTTGCGGCATGGATGCGCCACCTGTGCTGAGATTTGGCTGCATTGCAGGCAAACAACATGACCGTCGTTTCCCGGCGGCAGGACCAGCTCAAATTTTTACCACTTCTGCCTCCATCCTGACCAGTATTTTTCTCCCGCCGGATTTTTTTGAAACCAGGCCCGGATGCGTGAGCAAAATATCTTGAGGCTGGGCTGGCTTTGCGGTAAAGGCCCATTGCGAGGCAACCCGATCTTGGGTAAGCTTTGCCACGCTGTTTTCCTCTCATTTTTACCGGATTTTGATGATGACACACTGGAACAACCTGCTGGCCCGCAGCATAACCACCCCGGAACAGCTGAGCCGACATTTCAACTCCGATTGTTCGGCCTTGAACACCGTGAACGAACAGTTCCCCATGCGGATCAACCCCTATTACCTGGGGCTGATCAAGGCTCCGGGCGATCCCCTCTGGCGGCAGGCCGTGCCAGACCCCTTGGAGCTTGAGGACGGAATCTGCCTTGCCGACCCCCTGGATGAGGAAAACCGCTCGCCGGTGCCGAATCTGGTCCACACCTATCCGGACCGCGTTCTCTTTCTGGTAGCCAGCCAATGCGCCATGTACTGCCGCTTCTGCACCAGGAAAAGAAAGGTGGGCACCAACCGGATGATCGTCAACAGGGAAACCATGCAAGCTGCCTTTGCCTATCTGCGCAAAAACAAACAAATCCGCGACGTCCTCATTTCCGGGGGAGACCCGCTTCTCTTAAACGACGAAGCCCTGGTCTGGTTACTGGACAACCTGCGGGCCATCCCCTCGATCCAGATCATCCGCATCGGCAGCAGGGTCCCCTGCACCCTGCCCATGCGGATCACCACCCGGCTGGCTGCCATCCTCAAGCGGTACCACCCGCTCTACATCAACACCCATTTCAACCACCCCAACGAGATTACACCCGAAGCGGCCAAGGCCTGCGCCCGTCTGGCCGGGGCAGGAATCCCCCTGGGCAACCAAACCGTTCTGCTTAAAGGCGTCAACGATAACGCCGCGACCATTACCAAACTCATGCACGCCCTGCTCATGATCCGGGTAAAGCCGTATTATCTTTTTCAGGCGGACATGACCCGAGGCACCAACCATTTCAGAACCAAGGTGGAGACAGGCCTTGGAATCATGCAGGCCCTGATCGGCCACACCTCCGGCCTGGCCGTGCCGACCTTCGCCATTGACGCGCCGGGAGGAGGAGGTAAGATCCCGCTGACTCCCAGCTACCTCACCAGCCTGGGCAAGACCGTCACCTTGACAAACTACCTCGGCGCCCCGTGCAGCTACCACAACGATCTTGATTAAATTATCCAGGCCAATTGCCTCGAACCGCTATGTTTGATACCATTTATTCAGGACCATGGCACAAGGAGGCCACGCATGCTGAAAAAGATTCTCATCGCCGTTGACGGCTCGCCATATAGCACCCATTCCCTCCGCTACCTCGGCCAGCTTTTCCAACATCTTCCCAACATCCATTTCCACCTTCTTTCCATTGTCCCGGCAAGCAACACCGGTTCAGCCGCCCAAGACTGGCTCTCCGAAGCGGAACTGCTCAACACCGTAAGCCAGGCCACCCGCACCCTGCTGACCACCCAAAAAAAGTACATGCTCCAGGCCACGGATACGCTCAAGCGGCTTGGCATTGCCGAAGAACAGATTCACACCTCTGTCAGGCTTTCCCTGCGGAGCGTGGCCCTCGACATCATCCAGGAGGCCCGCCAGGGGAAATACGACGCCCTGCTCATCGGCCGCCGGGGCATCGGCAAGCTGGAAGAGATGATCATGGGCAGTGTTTCGGCCTCCATTCTGGAAAAATGCCATGACGTCCCCCTGTGGATCATTGATGGCCAGGTCAACTCCTGCAAATTCCTGGTGCCTGTGGACGGAACCAGTCATTCCCTGAAGGCCATTGACCATCTGGCCTTTATCCTTGCCGACAACCCCTGCGCCGAAGTGACTCTTTTTTACTCAAAAGCCCTGCTGGGCAGCCATCCAAAAATAGAACCCAAGGATTTCTATGCCATCTGGGGCGAAGAGTGGTGCGAAGCGCATCTGCGCAGACCGGACAGCCTTTTCCATGCGCCCAAGCAACTCCTGATCGACAGCGGCTTTCCGGCGGAACGCATATTCTGGCTGGAAACCTTCATGGGCATCGACCCCAGCCGTCAGATTCTTCGTCAGGCCCTGATCGACGATTTCGGCACCATCGTCATGGGCCGCCGGGGAGAAACGGTCAGCAAAGGCATCTTCCGGGGCGTTTCGGACCGGGTGCTGCTCATGGCCGAAGGGGTAGCGATCTGGATCATCGGCTGACCAACCGACGATACCAGTTGACAGGCAAGACATTTACAAATACAAAACAAAGAGTTGCATTAAAAATTCCTAAGGCTGGGGGGACCATGACCTTAAAAGTTCTCGTGGTGGACAACCACCCGATGATCCTGAAACTTCTGGCCAATTTCCTGGAAAAGGAAGACCACGAGGTGATGACGGCCAGCGATGGCCTGGCGGCCCTCAGTGTCTTGGAAGTCTACACGCCGGACATCATCTTTGTCGATCTGGTCATGCCCAACATCGGCGGCGACAAGCTTTGCCGAATTATCCGCAGCATTCCCAGGTTTGCCGACCTTTTCATCGTCATCCTTTCCGCCATTGCCGCGGAGGATAACGTCGACTACAAAAAGTTCGGCGCCAATGCCTGCATCGCCAAGGGCTCAATCAAATCCATCCAGAAACACGTCCTTGAAGTCATCCACCATTTGGCAGACAACTCCCCCGCCATACTTGAACCTGTGGCAAATCTGGAAGACATCCAGTACCGGACCATTACCAGGGAACTGCTTTCCTCAAAAAATCATTTTGAAGCCATCATCAACAACATGTCCGAGGCGGTTTTCGAGCTGACCCCGGACGGCACCATAATCTTTGTCAATCTGGCCGCCCTGGCCCTGTGCAACCTTGCCGAGGAAAAACTACTGGCCGCCAACCTTGTCGCACTTTTCGCCGAGGATGAGCAGGAAAGGCTTTCGAGCCTGCTGGCACACCCGGAGCGCCTGCCCCAACTCATCGAAGACGACCCGCCCACGTTGTTAAACGGCAAACATGTCGCCCTGCATTTCCTGGAACTCCGCCAGAACGGCCAACCCACCATAATCCTGATCGCCAAGGACATCAGCGAGCGGTACGAGGCGGAACAGGCCCTGTTGGCCAACGAAACACGCTTCCGGGAGCTGTTCAACAACATGAGTTCCGGGGTTTCGGTCTACGAAGCGAAAAATCTCGGGGCCAGTGATTTTATTTTTGTCGATTTTAACCGGGCCGCCGAACGCATCGAAAAAATACGCAAAGACCAGGTAATCGGCAGGTCGCTCCTCGAGGTCTTTCCCGGGGCTAAGGATTTCGGCTTTTTTGCCGTGCTGCAACGGGTCTGGCAGACCGGCAAGCCGGAACATCACCCGATCTCTTTGTATAAAGACAACCGCCTGACAGGCTGGCGGGAAAACTATGTGTACAAGCTGCCCTCCGGCGAGGTTGTCGCCATTTTTAGGGATATAACCGCCAGAAAACAGGCGGAAAACAAGCTGGCCATCGAATCGGCCATGAACGGAGCCGTGGCCAGAATCTCCAGGATGATCATCTCCTCCGATTCCCTGAAGGACATTTCTGCAACCCTGCTTAAAGAAATCCTGGTTCTGACCGACAGCAAGCACGGAATTATCGACCTGGTGGACCCGAAAACAAACAACCTGATGGCCATGGCCTTTTCCCCAAAAATCCAGTCCATGTGCGCCATGCACGAGGAAGGCGGCGCCTTTGTTCACTCCCCCCAAGGGTTGGTCAACTGGGTTCTCGAAAACAAAACCGGCATCCTGTCAAACTCGCCGCCCATCGACTACAGAGCAAAGGGCATTGCCGACGGTCCGGCGGCCCTTACCCGCCTTCTGGCGGTTCCAGCCATGTTCAACAACGAACTTCTTGGCCTCATCACCGTGGCCGACAGCCCCCGCGATTATGAAAAGCGGGATCTTGACACCGTTGAACAGTTCGCCTCCCTGTTCGCCTTGGCTGCGCAAAAAAAACAGGCCCAGGACCACATTGCCCACCTGGCCCATCATGACCCTCTCACCGGCCTGATCAACAGACATATCTTCCCGGACCGCCTGGCCCAGGCCATGATCTTGAGCCAACGCCACCGCAAGAAAATCGCCCTCCTCTATGTGGATCTGGACAAATTCAAGCAGATCAATGACGTACACGGACACCTGGCCGGAGACGCCGTCCTCAAAGAGGTCGCCGCCAGGCTGCGCAGTCTGTTGCGCGACTCCGACACGGTCGCCCGCATGGGCGGGGATGAATTTGTGGTGATTCTCCACGATATTGCCAGCAAAACCGCAGTAAAAAATGTAACGAGAAAAATTATCGACGCCCTGGCCGAACCCATTCTCTTTCACGAGACACAGTTCACAGTCATGGCCAGCGTTGGCATCAGCATCTATCCTGACGATGACAAACAGATTGACGCCTTGCTCCAGAAAGCCGACAAGGCCATGTATCAGGCCAAAAAATCCAGCACAACCAGCCACCTCTTTTACGAGGGCTAGCCACCCAACAGTCATGCGAAAACATGGCGGTGAAAAAGCCTGACCGATTGTGTATCCTGCCTACAAGGTTTATTTGGCAATCCACCATCCCATGAAATGGGAAACCGGGCGCAACTGCCCAGCACACATACAAGTCTGCCCGGAGCCAGCCATGCTTGCCAAGGTTATCAGTGGAACGGTGTTGGGCGTTGACGGACATCTCGTTGACGTGGAGATCGATATCGCCATGGGCCTGCCGACCTTCACCATTGTCGGCCTTGCCGAAGGCGCGGTGCGGGAAAGCAAGGACCGCGTCAAAGCGGCGATCAAGAACAGCGGCTATGATTTCCCCAATCGGCGCATCACCGTGAACCTCGCCCCAGCCGATCTCAAAAAATCCGGCACCGGCTTTGACCTGCCCATCGCTCTCGGCATTCTGGCCTCCACAGGAATAATCAACACGGAAATACTCGTCCGGACCTGCGTCACCGGGGAGCTGTCCCTGGATGGCGGTTTGCGCCCCACTTCAGGCATTCTGCCTATTGCCCTGGCCGCCCGGAACGCAGGCTTGACCTACTACCTGGTGCCCGAGGCCAATGCCGCGGAAGGCGCGGTGGTGGAAGGAATCAACACGCTGAGTGTGGCCACTCTGCATGAAGCGGTGGAACTCCTGACCGGAAAGAAGGAGCTCTCCCCGATAACCATATGCCATGCCGACCTGTTCCGCCAAGCAGAGACGCCGGAAAACGATTTTTCCGAGGTCAAGGGACACGCCCATGTGAAGCGGGCGCTGGAGGTTGCCGCAGCGGGAAGGCACAACATCCTGCTTTCCGGACCGCCTGGTTCAGGAAAAACCATGCTGGCCCGAAGACTCCCCTCGATCCTGCCCGATCTTTCCTTTGCCGAGGCCCTGGAAACCACGAAAATCTATTCCACCATGGGACTCATCCCCAAGGACAGGAGCCTGATCACCACCAGGCCTTTTCGAGCGCCGCACCATACTATTTCCGATGCCGGACTGATCGGCGGCGGGCAAATTCCCCGGCCCGGCGAGGTTTCCCTTGCCCACAATGGCGTTCTCTTTCTTGATGAGCTGCCGGAGTTCAAACGCAATGTTCTGGAGGTTCTGCGGCAGCCCCTGGAAGATGGCCAGGTTACCATTGCCAGGGCCTCGCAATCACTCCGCTTCCCCGCGGACTTCATGCTGGTTTCGGCGATGAACCCTTGCCCATGCAGCTTCCTGGGTTCGGACAAGGACTGTCTCTGCACGCCCCCGCAAATCCAGCGGTATCGCAGCAGACTCTCCGGCCCCCTGCTGGACAGGATTGATATCCATCTTGAGGTGCCTGCCGTGAAGGTGCATGAACTCACAGCCACCCAGACCGGTGAGACCTCGGCGGCAATCAAGGCCCGGGTGAGCAAGGCCCATGGCATCCAACAGGCACGGTTTGCCGGGAGAACCGCAGTGTACTTCAACAGCCAGATGGGGCCAAAGGATCTCAAGCGCCACTGCCCGCTTGACCCTCAGGGACAGGCGCTGCTGGTTCAGGCCACCACCCGGCTGGGCCTTTCCGCAAGGGCGTACCACCGCATTCTGAAGATCGCCAGAACCATTGCCGACCTGGAAGAAAGCCCAAGCATCCTCTCTAACCACCTGGCCGAGGCCATCCAATACCGACGCTTGCCCAACCAGTGATTGCACAAGACAATCACACAGGCAGCCTCACCATGAAACAAGGGATAACCCTCAATAGACTTGCGAAAGCCAAGAAAACATTTTAGGGTGGCAAGAGAGATCTTTGGGACAAGAGAAAGTTCACCTTCTTCAATCCAGCACTGAATTCACATGACAGAGACACAAGACAATCAGACCCGCCAACGGCTGCTGGAAATATTTGCCATGGTCAACATGGACTCCCTGCCAGCCATGTCCGAGCATGTAACCGAACTCATCTCGTTGTTGGGCAGCAGCCGAGCCACTGCCCAGGAAGTCGCCAACACCATCCTCAAAGATTACTCCCTCACCACCAGAATTCTACAGGTGGTAAACTCCGCCTACTATTCGCGGGGAACCCCGGTCAGCACCATATCGCGGGCCATAACCGTGGTCGGTTTCGACACCCTGCGCCAGCTGGCCGCCACCATGGCGCTGTTTGAGGAATTCATGCGGACCGGCACCGAGAAAGATGAAATCGCCGGAACCTTTACCATGTCCCTCATCAGCGCCACCCAGAGCAGAATCTACTGTGAACTGAAAAAGAGCCATATATCCGCAGAAGAGGCCTACGTTTGCAGCCTACTGCACAAACTGGGGAAACTTGTGGTCCTGGTCTATCTGCCTGCCCAGTATCAGGCCGTTGAGCAGCACATGCAAAAGGGATACTCGGAAGATCATTCGAACCGCATCGTGCTCAAAGGCCTGACCTACAGCCAGATTGGCCGGGAAATTTCGACCTTCTGGAATTTCTCCAAAAGAATTGTCGATTGCATGGATACAGAGCCTCCCAAACCCGACAAAAACCGGGATTCTTTCCTCTTTCTCCAAAACCTTGTTGTTTTCAGCAACAAGCTGACCGACTCCTTTTTCAACGGAACCAGACTTGAGCTCACCGACCTCATTTACAAATTTGGCGACATCCTCGACATCGGTCAGGAGGAGGCCCTTGCCCTTATGGATAGAAGCATCGGCGTCTGTGAAAATTATTCGGCAGCCATGCGCGACGGCCTGAACAAAATCCAGAAAGGCCGCTCCAACCAAATCACCGTGTCAAAAGACCCATCCGGTCGTTGGGTCCGCCTGAGCTGAAGGCAAACCCCATCGAACTCCAGAGCCCTTCCCTCAACCAAAAACTGTCTTTACCAACATACACTGTAACAATCTCCGCCTTCGCATAGACAACAATCTGAGCATTCTCCTCTTGACAATTCACTGCCACCATGTGGTACCTATATCATAGCAGCAAACACACCCTTCTTGTTTCTTCTGCCAGGAGCAGCCGATGGACAAACAAAATTTTTTGTTGGTGCGCAAGCAACTTGGCAAAACCCAAAAAAAACTTGCCGAGCTCCTGGGTTCGTCGATAAAAGCCATCCAGGGCTACGAACAGGGCTGGCGCTCCGTGCCCCCCCACGTCGAACGGCAGGTTTTTTTCCTGCTCTCCCGCCAGCGACGGAAGAACAAATGTACCCCCTCTCCTTGCTGGGAAATAAAAAAATGTCCGCCGGAGAGACGAGAGCAGTGCCCGGCATGGGAATTTCAGGCCGGAGACTTATGCTGGTTCATCAACGGGACCATTTGCGAGTGCAAGGCTCAAAAAGGCTGGAAGGAAAAGATGACTATCTGCCGGGATTGCGAAGTGCTCACCCCATTTCTTTGATTTTTCCCCCTTCACATGTGGACAAAAAACCATTCCCGGCTTTTTCAACAACCAAGCCAAGCAACCACTTTTCCCCATTCATCGCAGGAGGATGCCCCATGCCACGAATTTCCTCTGACATCACCGCAATCATAGGCAACACCCCCATGCTCAGACTGTCTCGACTCGGGACAGGGCTAGAGGCCCAACTGCTTGCCAAGCTGGAATTCCAGAACCCACTGGGAAGCGTCAAGGATCGTATCGGCCTGGCCATGATCAACGCCGCCGAGGAACAAGGACAACTTAAACCGACAACCACCCTCATCGAGCCAACCAGCGGCAACACCGGCATCGCCCTGGCCTTTGTCTGCGCCGCCAGAAAATACCGGCTTATCTTGACCATGCCGGAGACCATGAGCCTGGAACGGCGGACCCTCCTCAAACACCTGGGCGCCGAACTGGTTCTCACCCCGGGCAGCGAAGGAATGAAAGGAGCAATCGCCAAGGCGGAAGAGCTTCTCACCAAGACCCCGGACAGCTTCATGCCCAACCAGTTTACCAATCCGGCAAACCCGGAGGTCCATCGCCGGACCACGGCCAAAGAGATATGGGAGGACACGGACGGCGGCATCGATATTTTTGTGGCCGGAGTAGGCACCGGCGGCACCATCACCGGGGTGGGCGAGGCGATCAAAGCACAAAAGCCATCTCTGTATGTGGTGGCGGTGGAACCCGCCGCTTCTCCGGTTTTATCCGGGGGAAAACCAGGCCCCCACAAGATTCAAGGCATTGGCGCAGGCTTTGTCCCCAAGATACTCAACCGGGAGATCATCGACGAAATCATCACGGTGACCAACGAGCAAGCCATGGAAACCGCCCGCAGAATCGCCAAAGAGGAAGGCATCCTCTGCGGGATTTCCTCGGGCGCCAACGCCTGGGCCGCCATACAGATCGCCTTTCGCCCGGAAAACCGGGGCAAACAGATCGTCTTTCCGCTCTGCGACACAGGGGAGCGGTATTTGAGCACCGAACTGATAAAAAGTCTTTGAGCTCCCGCAACACTGCTGGCATGTACCAACATTTATTTGACAAACAGTCTGGTATCATATAGTAATTGCGCTGCATCTTTAGTTAACATCGCCCTCCCCGAATGCAACACAGAGGGATTCGAAACACTATTCTATTCTTCCATCAAGAAATTCCATGTCCGCCTTAAATCTTTTGAAAAATAGAAATATCCTCGTCACCGGAGGAGCGGGCTATATCGGATCTCATACGAGCCGACAGCTGGTCAATGCTGGCTGCAATGTGGTCGTGGTCGACAATTTCTATTCCGGCAACCGTTGGGCTGTCCCAAAAGAAGCGACCCTCATCGAAGGCGACGCGGGAGACCTTGGTTTGATTTCCCGGTTGCTATCCGAACATCACATCGAGGCAGTGATTCATTTTGCCGGCCATATTGTTGTGCCGGAATCCGTTGCCGACCCCCTCAAATATCACCAAAATAATACATGCTGCTCGCTCAATCTCATCACTGCGTGCATACGCCGTGGAATTCACAACTTCGTCTTCTCATCTTCTGCGGCGGTGTATGGCATTCCGACACAAATTCCTGCAGCGGAAACGGCCCAGACCGCGCCTATAAACCCGTATGGCAGATCAAAACTGATGACCGAGTGGATGTTGGAAGACACGGCCAACAGTTTTTCATCAGTACCTGGAAACGCCACACCACCGCAAACCCGCTTCCGTTATGTTGCATTACGATATTTTAATGTTGCCGGGGCCAGCCAGGACGGCTCCTTGGGACAAGCAACCCCCGACGCCTCCCATCTTATTAAGGTTGCCTGCGAAGCGGCATGCGGCAAACGAGAGAGTATTCAAATCTATGGCACGGATTACCCCACCCCGGATGGGACCTGCATTCGTGACTATATCCATGTTGAAGATCTGGCTCAGGCCCATCTTTTAGCCCTAGTGCATCTTTTCACGGGTGGATCTTCAGAAATCCTCAATTGCGGCTACGGCACAGGCTTCAGCGTCCGAGAGATCCTTGATGCCGTCAAAGAAGTGAGTGGCGTAAATTTCAGAATCATTGAAACAGGGCGACGCGCGGGCGATCCACCGGCTCTCATCTCTGACCCTCAACGCATCAAAGAACTATTCGCTTGGCGACCGATGTTGCAGGATATTCATCTGATCTGCGAGTCAGCTTACAAATGGGAAAAACGGCTTAATTAACATGCACGACAAAAAACTCGTATTGCGACTTCTTTGCTTTCTTAAGCCCCATAAAGTTAAAATCGGTATTGCCATAGCCTGTATGATCATGGTGTCCGCTATGGGCTCTGCTCAAGCGTACATGATCAAACCGCTTCTTGACGAAATCTTTGTCAAAAAAGATCGTTGGATGCTCGACATTATTCCTTTCGTGTTAATCCTGATTTTTGTCTTGAAAGGAGTTTTTAATTATTTTGCCAATTCGCTTCTCGATATCCTGGGGCAAGGTATTATTAGCGATCTGCGCAAAAACATCTTTGCCCATATCCACTCCCTCCCCATCTCTTTCTTCCACAATACGCCGACAGGGGAACTCATCTCCAGAGTCATCAGCGATTCAATGCTCATCCAAATGGCTGTCTCGCGGGCCTTGGCTGGTGTATTCAAGGATCTCTTTCAGGTTTTCGGCCTTGTTTGTGTTGTCATGTACCTCAACTGGAAGCTTGCCATCATTGCCCTTGTTTTTCTGCCCCTTGCCTTTATTCCGGTTTCACATTTCGCCAGAAAATTTCGAAAACTGAGCACCACAAACCAACAGACCGTGGCCCAGGTTTCAAACATCCTTCACGAAACAATTACAGGTCACAAGATCGTTAAAGCATTCGGGATGGAGCAGTATGAAATAAAAAGATTTTCAGAAACAGTGGACAGACTGTTTGGGATCATCATAAAAGATATAAGAAATAATAGCCTCCAGGGGCCGATCATGGAGCTCATGGGCGGCCTTGGGATTACGGCTATCATCTGGTACGGCGGTCATCAGGTAATCACCGGCCAATCGACCCCCGGTGTTTTCTTTGCCTTTCTCACCTCAATTATCATGATTTACAACCCCATAAAAGGGATAAGCAATATCAACAGCGCAATCCAGCAGGGGCTCGCGGCGGCAACTCGTATTTTCGCCCTTCTTGACACCAAATCCACGATTCAGGACAAACCCGGAGCAATCCTTTTACCATCCTTTAAAAAACGCATAGAGTTCAAAAATGTTTCCTTCAGCTATGACGGGAAGACCGATGTTCTCAAAGATATCAACTTGAACGTCCGATACGGCGAAATGCTTGCGCTGGTTGGCACCAGCGGTGGAGGAAAAACAACCCTGGTCAACCTCATCCCAAGGTTTTTTGAAGTGACAAAGGGCAGCATTCAAATAGACGGCCATGACTTGCGTGACGTTACCATGAAATCTCTCCGCGACCAATTAGCGATTGTCTCCCAGCAAACCATCCTGTTCAATGACACGGTCAAAAACAATATAGCCTACGGAGATTTGAACCGAAGTGATGCAGAGATAATTGCTGCGGCAAAAGCAGCACACGCCTATGATTTTATCAAAGAACTGCCCGATGGCTTTGATACGATTGTGGGGGAATCAGGAGCGCGCCTCTCCGGTGGTCAGCAGCAGCGCCTCTCCATCGCACGGGCACTCTTGAAAAACGCGCCAATTCTCATTTTGGACGAAGCGACCTCCGCGCTGGACACGGAATCGGAGCGCGAGGTACAAAAAGCCTTGGAAAATCTAATGCAAAATCGTACCACCTTTGTCATAGCGCACAGATTGTCAACAATCAGAAACGCGGATCGGATCATTGTAATCCAAGATGGCAGAATTGTGGAGGAGGGAACCCATGAACATCTACTGGCCGCCAAGGGAGCCTACACCACTCTTCATACCATGCAGTTCGACCAACACCCGGCAGTATGACATGAAGAGGCTCCATGACTTTACCTATTTGAATTCATTTGCAAGGTTACAAGACAGCGGTGAGCTCAAACACGAAGAACTGAACTTCTTTACAAACTATCTATTGGAGTAACCGTACCTATGGCTCTTCGTATATCTAAAAGATTCAAAAACAGGCTAAAATTTTACCGTCATTATTGGCAATTCAAAAAACAGAAAGCTGTTTCATCTCACGAATTTACCTTGGCAAATTTCCATCCATGCATGAACGACTGGAATGCCCCAAGCGGCAATGCCTCTGGTCACTACTTCCATCAAGATTTACTCGTTGCCCAGATGATATATTCGGCAAATCCTTTAATTCATGTTGATGTAGGTTCACGTATTGATAGTTTTGTAGCTCATGTTGCTTCTTTCCGGAAGATTGAAATATTTGATGTGCGACCATTACAACAAAGTCCTCACCAAAACATTATATTCGTCCAAGCCGATTTCATGGGAGACTGTTCAACGCTAAAAAACTATTGTGATTCGCTATCCTGCCTGCATGCGTTGGAACATTTTGGGCTTGGACGCTATGGTGATGACGTTGACTACGAAGGACACCTGAAAGGGTTAAAAAATTTGGCTGACATGATAAAATTAGGGGGGAAATTTTATCTTTCCGTCCCCATTGGTCCGCAACGGGTGGAATTTAATGCCCACAGAATCTTTGAGCTACGGTATTTAAACGAGCTTTTAAAGACGTGGTTCAGGGTAGACTCACTTTCATATGTTGATGATAAGGGAGATATTCATCAAAATGTCCCCACTTCCGGCACGTCATTCGACAACAATTTCTCTTGCGCCTATGGTTGTGGAATTTTCGAATTGACTAAGGTCGCTGATTGACAACCGATATGACAGAGGGCCCATGAGCCTATGATGCCTAAAACTCCTAAAAAAATTTCGCCTTACAGCACTCCCCTTGACGGCCAACAGCAACAAAACCGTTCTTGGACGCAAAAAATCCGCAATGCATTTTCTCGCCTACCTGGGCCTAACGCCTTGCCGTTCCTTCAACGTAAATCGTCACCGATGGATAACGTCCCAATGCTCAGCATTGGCATCACCACCTTTGTCCACCGTTTTGAAGACTATTTCATCCCCCTTATCTCCAAGATTCGAGAGTTTGATCAGGAAACCGAAATTGTCGTGGCCATCAATGGCGAACATCAACAACCCTTTGACGAGGCGTTTCGGGGCAAAATTCTGCATTTCCTTGCCGACCATCCCCGAGTCTTCCCCATAGTCTTCCCCGAGTTCCGTGGAGTATCAAAGCTATGGAATTCCATCATCACCCATGCCTCGCATGAGTTCATCCTGATGCTTGGGGACGACATCATGATCACCGATCCCGATTTCCTTGCCACCACCAAACAGCACATCATTCAAAACCAAGGAAAGTCCTTCACCATCAACAAATCCTTTGCCCACTTCGTGTTAAGTCGAAAGGAAATCGATCAGTTGGGCTACTTTGACGAACGGTTGCTCGGCATCGGGGAGGAGGATGGCGACATCACCTGGCGTTATCATCAAGAATTCCGCCAAGAATTTGCCAATTTCAAAATAAAGAGCTTTAAAAACTTTTCTGATCACAGTGTACGAACCTACAAACCGACTAACATCCAATGCCATTCCGGCACCAAGTACAGCCTGTTCAACAGAAATCTGATGGAGCGGAAATACCAACCCGACCCGCAAGGATTCTGCGGCATGTTCGAACAACCTGTACGACTCATCGACCCAGGCCCCGAGCAGTATCCCAACGAACGATTCTACCGCAAAAACAGGGACAAACTTTAAGAGAACTTATGACACTGGTACGGATCGTCAAGGATTGGGAATGGCCCGACTTGCTTCGGCAAACCCCAGGAGGCAAAGGGCGATGGGAAGATATCGACTTCGTCTTGTCTGAGACGGAAGAGTGTGATTTCTTGGTGGTTCTCAACAACCGACTCAAAGAACCTGCAACAGCCTTATGTCCACCGGAACATGTGTGGATGATTGTCCAGGAGCCATACTACCCCGGCCTCACAGACTGGGTGATAGAGCATCACACTCCTTTCGCCAGAGTATACACCCATCATCCTCAAACAAACACGGCCACCACCCGCTATCTTACCGCGTCTCCGGCCATCCCATGGTACATCAACAAAAACTATGATGAACTTGTGCAACTCCAACTACCGGCAAAGACAAAGAATCTTTCCTGGGTCGTGGGGTCCGGCAGCGACTTGCCCGGCCATCTCGAGCGTGCTCGTTTCCTGCATTTTATTCAACAGACAAATCTGGAAATTGATCTTTGGGGTAGAGCGGTTCGCCCAATTGATGACAAATGGGATGGACTTGCCCCTTATCGCTTTTCCATTGCCGTGGAGAATAACTCCGGCCCAGACATGTGGACCGAAAAACTGGCAGACTGTTTCTTGAGTTGGAGCATCCCCTTCTACCACGGTTGCACCAACCAGGAGAAATATTTTCCCCTGGAGGCATTTATCCCCATAGACATTAACAATCCGACAGAGGCGCTCGCGACAATCCGCCGCGAGGCAACACCGGAAAGTTGGCAGACAAGGCTCCCCGCTTTAGCCAAAGCGCGTCAACTCGTGCTTGAGAAATACCAACTTTTTCCTTTTCTGGTCGAACAAATCAAAAGGGAACTTTCTGTAGAAAACACGGCCAAAAGGCTTGTGACCATCCCTCCTTACCACCGCAGCCCATTAGCCCGCTACCGCCGAATTCTTTACAAGGCAAAACGACGTTTTTTTTGAGGACCTATGCCACATATCAGTATCATCATCTCGTTTTACGAGCGACTGTCTCACCTCCGGTGCTGTTTAGACTCGCTCGTTTTTTCCGAGGGCGATTTCTCCGAAGTAATCATTGCGGATGACGGCTCTTCACCGGCAACAGTTGAGCAACTGCGAAAGCATCTCAAGAAATACCGCTATCCCATTCAACATATTTGGCAGCCCAAAGACGGTTTTCGGCTGGCAGCCTCCCGCAATAATGGCATAAGGGCTGCACAGGGGGATTATCTTGTCTTTCTTGACTGTGATTTTGCCGTTGTTCCAGGTGCAATCGCCCGCCACGCCAAGGCGGCGAAGCCTGGACGGTATGTGGCCGGCCTATGCAAATATCTCCCGCAGGCGGAGACAGAACATTTCATGCAGTCTGAAATAACGCCCGAATTATTAACTACTCACTACCATAATTTGCCAGAGCATCCCATACGCCGCGAACACTTAAAGTTCCAACAATATGCCTTTTTACGGGCGTTACGTCTCGTTGGCCCACATAAACCTCAATGCAGTAGCCATTTTTCAATTTACAAGCAAGACTTAGAATATGTAAACGGGTATGATGAGAACTTCGTTGGCTGGGGCGGAGAGGATGAAGATTTATCGATAAGATTCAATATGGCAGGGTTATCGGGACATTCGCTTATCTCTACGGCCAAGGTGCTTCACCTATGGCACCGCCACGAACTGAAAACTGCAGACTGGCGAGATGGATCAAATGTTTCCTACCTTAAGCGGAAACAAATATGTTATCGCTGCACAAAAGGACTTTCCAGGCCTTAGTATCCCAGTCGTTTTCTCAAAAATGCTGTTGCACCGGGAAGCCAATTGAGTTTACTTCGTTTGGCATTGTGGCAGTAACGGCACAAAACATCCTCCTTGTCATCAAGAAGGCTTTTTCGTACTTGTCTTGCAACGGGAGAAGTCAGTATCTTATCATAGTTCATTTCGACAAGATTCCCAAAAACATAGTGCATCCCGTAGTCCATGCAACACAAAATGACATCCCCGTTTGGAAGAAGCACATTGTGGTCCAATCTGGCATCACAACTTTTGCAGTGTACAATTCCTCTCAGTCTCTCTTGTTTGGTAATTCCAGGAAAATCGGTAAGGTTCCCTGCTCGATCAATGACATCATTACAGTTTATTCCATTGCCAATGATTTTTTGCACCGTCGGGAGAACTTCGCCGATGGTCATAAAGGTCATGGCTTGGATATTATATTCTCTCACTCTGGCAAGTTTATCCAGATAAACTGAGTCCACCTTGATTCGCGTCATGTTGGTTGCATCAGGCAGATGAACCTCAAATACGCGGAAGGGGATATCTTTGATTGCCTCGATATCTTCTTTTTCCATGCCGACAAGTGTCGTGTATACTGCCAAACTGTATCCTTTACTGTGAGCATACAGCAGCATTTCCGTACATTGCTTGTTCAACCATGGCTCGGCCATCCCGGAAAAATCGATACGAACATGTTTAGGCACCTTGTCCAAACATTTTTTAAAAAGGTCAAAAGGCATCTCAAAAAGATCGCTTCTGGCTTTGTAAACTTTGATCAAAGCATCCTGCGGACAATAACTACACGCATTTTTACAACCGATCCTGGTCGTAATTTCCATAGTTCCCATTCTATTCACCTCTGTTGCGAGAAATACTCAAATGATCGTAAATGGACTGAACCTTTTCGGCAACTTTTGACCAGCGCTGCTCGGTTACGGCTAATTTAGCAACTCGTCCCATTGCCATCCGACGGGGTACATCCATCGCCAACCTTGCAATGATTTCTGTTGCCCGCTCAATATCGTCGCGCTCCACCACGAATCCGTTTTCCCCCTCTTTGATCAAATCACAAGCGCCAACAAAGGGACTTACCATAACGGGCAATTCAGCAGCCATAGCCTCACTAACCACCATGCCAAAGGTGTCAAATCCGGAGAGCAAGGTTAAAAGATCGGCAGCACGGTAGATGGCAGGCATATCTTCCCGGACCCCGAGAAAACGTATTTGCTCTCCGACCCCAAGGGCATCGGCTAATTCTTGGTATTTCCGCTGATTGCCCTTGCCAACGACCAACAGGCAAAGGGGTTGGGTAAATTTTTTCTGCCGCAACCGACCAAGAATGGCCAACAACCGATCAAGCCCCTTGAGTTCAAAATTCATGCTGACAAAAAGCAAGACGAACAAATCTGGGGCAAGATTCAACTCCGCTCGTGTGCGATCGCGCTCCTGCTGGCCTGCCTGAAAAAAACAATCATCAACGCCTGGATGCATCACCTCCACTTCGCAGGAAGCTGCGGGGTAGGCTTGGCGAAATTTGCGTGCCGCCAGGCTGGAGACCGGGAGCAATTGCCTGCAGTTACCAGGGACAGCCAACATTCGGCGCTCCAGGGCAATCGTGGCAAGATCAAACAGGCTGAAGATCCTTTTTCGACGCACTTCCCGAACCCAGATCGCATGGGGAATAAAATGCATGGAACAGAGATCCGCTCGGAAGAGGCGATCGTGGGCATGGACAATGTCAAATCCCATGGATATGATCTTGCGGTGGGCAAACCAGGCGAAACTCAGCGTGGTCAGCCACTTGGGAAAAGTGATTTGCCGTACCTTGTGGAAGGTAACGGGTTCCAGTCCTGTCCGCCATTGATTGGCAAACACATGGATATCATTGTGTGGATTTTCGGCAAGACGCGCGGTTAATTCGGCGGCAAAGCGTTCTCCACCACCCACCAAACCATATTTGGGAACCACCACGGCAATTTTTTTTCTGACAGGTGTATTCATTCTTTCCTGCTCAGGGCTAAAGCGCCAGAAGACAGGGCAAAGCGACCTGCTGCGGTGCTTACAGCAAAACCAAGCCAGAGCAAGGCCTCGAGAAAATGCACGCAGACTACATTAAAGAGGCCATAGATAGAATAGAGAAGGAGGATTGCAATTCCCAGACGCCCCAACATTCGCACCTCTTCATCTACAGCCCTCCGAATCACCTGAACATTCATCCAGAGCCAGGTTCCCCAAATCCAACAAAATAATAACAGACCGGGTAAACCTGTGCGGGTGGCTATTCCCATCCACAGGCTGTGTTGAATGTTTGTCTGGACGGAAGAACGGATTTTCTCAGGTACTTGGGCACGATAATACTCAGGATCAACAACTTCCGGCTTACCGAACGAATCAATGCCGTAACCGATACCAAACAAGGGATGATCCTTTAATACCAACATCGAAATATAGTTGAGTGTCAACCGTGGATTGTCAGGCTGTACCAAATCTTGTTCGCGTTTCGTCTTCAGCAATAACCCGCCGGGCACCATTACAACGATCAAAAGGATAAGAAGCCATTTCTTATAATCCCAAAACATGCCCAACAGGACAAAAGGGACTGCAACCAAGATAGAACGCATTTGGGTGCCATACACAGTGAGCAAAAGCGGCAGCATACAGGCCAACACGATGTTGCGCCACAGGTGACGTTGTTCAACCATCCACAAATAGAAAGCAGCCAGCAAGGCGTAAATCGCCATGAACCCAACCGCCCCGACAGTACTGGCATAATTCAAGAGAAGCATGCGGCTGTCCCACGGTTGCCCCATCTTCCAATACCAAAAATACAACTCATAGCACGAGGAGATCGCCAGAGAAACTACAAGAACTCTGAGCAACAATCGCACTCGCCCACAATCCCGAAGAAAGGTCCGGTAACACACGAAAAGCAAAATATAATCCAAAAGGTGCCGCCGGAAGTCATGGATGCCCGCGGCCCTATCCAGGGTAAAAAAGAGTCCGACAAAAGCCCAAAAGGTAAACAAGGCCACCGGCAAGGTGAGCGGCGTTTTGAAAGGAGAAAGATCTTTGCTCCGAAACAAGATAACGGCATAACACGCCACGGCCAGATAATAACTCACCTCCCGGATCGTGGAGAGATGGGGGTATGGATTTATAAAAGTATAGACTAGCAAAGAAAAACCAGCGACGGAACTCAGGCGACCATCCAAATGATTCCCGACCTCCGAAAAACACGCCTCTTTCCCAATCGTACAGACTCGCATATATTTCACATAAACTTAAGGATTTGATAACCATCTTTTTGGTTCCGATAAGGAACCAAAAAGATCAGGAAAAATGCCCTCGGCCATTCAGGTAGCCGGACCCTGTCATGAGACTCCACTTAATACGAAGACGCAGATAGACCTGCCAGAAAAATCTCCGAAACCAAGGCATTGGGTAGGAAAAATAAATTTTGCCGATTATGTTCAAATAAAACCTGTGCCAATTGCTATCTTTTTTGTCGGGATGAAACGTCCGCCAATCGCAACGATAGCTCTGGCTGTAAAACTCTGTCTCATAGGGAGACTGCGGCCAACAATCAGGGAGCGATGCTTCATTGGGATGGAGGTTCTCGGGAAGAGACAACCGGGGGAGACACAAGATATCCAACATTTGATTTACGCAGTGTATATACACAGAACTTGTTTGATGATTCTGAGTCAAAAAAATTTTTTCCCTGCACAATTTACGTTCAATAAAATCAGCAACCTTCACATCGGTACCAGATTCCTTCGAGCGGAGAATTGCCATCGACTCATGAAACCGGCGCGCAAACTGGAAATCAATTTTTCCGGAACAAAACATATCCACTATTTCTTTTAACGACACGCCTTTTTCAATAAGTTGAACAATAACCTCTTTTCCTTTAATCTTGTCAGCCTCCTCAAAGAGGGGCCACAAGGCATCGTTATATATGTATGGAAAAGAAATTGTAATGCATTGTGAAGGCAAATATTTTCTCAGGTTATCAGTTGCATATATGCCATGACGTGCTGAAACCGGCTGATAGATAAACAAATCTGTTCGTTGCAAAACATCAAAAAGATTACCGGCCCCATTCGTTATTGCCAAATAATTTTCTACTATTTCCGTCCGATAACTATCCCGAAAGGCGGCACTTTGCTGTAGAAAAGCGGTAATGCCTCTGCCTTGGCAAGTCGCATAAATCAGGCAGAGTTTTTTCATGCATTGATTCCCTGCTCGAACAAAATTTCTTTCAACAACAATCCTCTATCCATCTCGAAACTGTTCTTCTTCCCAACATACGGTCAATAAAGACTATCCGGACTCCTCACAGGGAGTGATTATGATGCTGTCATATCTTTCTACAATATTCGCATGCTCCTTATGTGTTCTGATAAATTTCTTAATATCGTCAAGGGATGGATAACCGGGATCGGACCCAAAACACCGCGCGTCGTCAATTATAATGACATGGCCCAGATCTTGTGCATTGAAGATGAGTTCCAGTTCTTCATAGATCGGAGTATCTTTCTCTCCTTTTGCCGTGATCCCTGCTGAATAATGTCCATCCAGCCAAAAAACAGCCGGTTGATTGAGAATCGCCAAAAGGTTCTTCAATTCTTTTCCGCTGTCTCCATGAATTAAATGAATATTGTCTCTATTTTTAAAACGCCGTCTGGCTTTTGCATGCAAGAACTCGCTGAGCTCAATGGAATAAATGCGTTCGAAATGGGGCGCCATTGCCTCAATCATTTCCCCCAAGTAGGTTCCCGTCTCAACCAACACTTTCATGTTATATTTGGTTGCAGAATCGAGGAGATTTTTTTGCTTTATCACATGGGGAGGAGGAACGGGGCGCCCTTCTCTTTCCCACTGCTCCAGCTCTTGCTTTTGTCTCTTTTTCTCAAAGCGACTTTGGAACCGACCGTACAGAGGAGTGTGATCAATAAGTTTTTTCAAATTTTTTTTAAGACCCATTCTCGTGCTCGTTTTAATATTGTTGAAAAGCAGTTAGCCAAACCTTTTAAGCAAAAAAGTTGCCCCCCTCACATGCCACATGATGAGTGCAACATCGGTTCCCTTTTCTCCTCCTCCGTTGCGGTCGGTCGCAGCTCACGACCTTCCAAACAACTTATTTATAGACTGTCTCAAGAAATTGCCATCGGAGGCTTTCTTTTCCCAATGTCTATGGACGGTGGATAATTCAAGTTTTTTTATGTTCTCAAGGGCAAAAAACACAGCCACATAACGCTCCAGCAACCCCCCTTGTAGTCTATGCCGTCTTTCCGTGTCATACATATCAAGAGATCTACTTTCAATGATCTCAGAAATAAAAGCCATAAGTTTTTCAAAAAGATACACAGGGGTAACGAAGCAGTCACACATATTTAAAAAGCCATCCTTTGCAACATCTTCAATGGAAAACCGTGTCCCAAAAAACTGATTGTAATCGCGCAATATTCCCTCGAAGCAATTACGACCGGACCCTACAAATTGATTCGGTTTTTGCTTGTCCATGAGCACACGCTGCTCATATATTTTCTCGAAATCATGCACTTCCAGACCTATATGCACAATGGGTAATCCATTGACCGCCTCAGTAATGCGTCGAGTAATATCAGTTGGACCATTGCTCGGTATTCGAAGCACCTCCGCTCGATAGCGAGCAGCTTCAAGGGTGGCGATAGTCATCTTCTCTCCGCTACCAAGCAAACGATGATCTTTGTCGTAATGCGAGATACCGATGTAGTCGAGGTCCTTGTAAAGTTTATTCTTGTATATGCAATACATCCCGGTCAATTCGGCGTAATGCGGTTCAAGAAAGGAGACATGTAAGTCAGATTCATTAATAATATGGTATTGCTTCTGGGGATTACAGAGAAGGTCATGGCTCCCAAGTTTCAAGAAAGAGTAATGCTCGGGAGAAAAATCCGGATCATCGGCGTACATCTTGTCCCATATCACGTTATGGCACATGATGAAGATTTTCCATTTATTATGAGACAAGACGGGAGACTCCTCCGTACCTTTGCGAAGCTCTTTATCCAGGGAAACCTCCGGTTGGACTATCTTCCTTCCCGCCAGTTGTTGCACCGCCTCAAGAATCTCATCCACTGTCAATTCATCGAGGCATCGACTCCGCATGCTTCTTTGGCAACCAGTTTCCTTGCATGGCACACAGTCCCATTTTTTACGCACCACCAAATGGTTCTCGCCCCTCGGTGCCCAAGTTTCGGGAACGGAAGGTCCATATATCGCCACAGTGGGTGTTCCCGCTGCCGCAGCAATGTGGATGCCTGCGCTATCTACCCCGATGAACAGAGAACACCTGCTGACCAGGGCACCGAGGTCAGCCAAATCCGTACTGCCAGCCAAATTATGCACGCCTTTATCGAAGGCCTCGGCTATACGACGGCAAGAAGCATGGTCCGCCTGAGAACCGACAAGAAGAATCTCGACTCCAAATTTTTTCCGAAGTTGGCCAATAAGATCAATATATTTCCCTTCGGACAAATCCTTATATCCCCACAAAGAAAAGGGGTGGAGCGCCATCAGGGAACGATTTTCGCCAATCCCAATCGCCGCCAACAACTCAATAACACGCGCCATTTGCCCTGAGGTTACCTCAAGCTTTGGGTCAAGAAACGGAGTGGCAAAGCCATAGGCCGCGAGCATGTCATGGTAATATTCGGCAATGTACTGATTCTTCCCGCTAGGGCCCGCCGGCGATACCATATGGGTGAACATCCAGTTGCGCCACATTTCTCCATGGGGAGTATATCGGCTAACTCGCACACGCGCACCCGACAACCAGGCCATGATGGCCCCTCTTGAGTTCGTGCGCAGGTCCACGACCAAATCGAACCTCATTCGGCGCAATCGTTGCCAAAATTTACGCTGATAGATAAATTGTGAAAGAAGAGAACGTTTTTCTTTGTCCACAATAACAATTTCGTCCACCCAAGGGCAACAGGCCAAGAGACCCATTGCTTTCTTCTGAACAGCCATAGACACTGTGATATCGGGATGGGTTTCCTTAATAGCCCGAGCGCAGGGAAAGGCATATAGCACATCTCCGATATCGCCAAGTTGAATAAGCAGTACATGACGAACTTCGGCCAGATCTGCCTGGCCGCCTTTTATATAAGTAAAATAATCCCTTTTCATATTACAAATTCAACCTTTACCTGCATATAATGACGGAATTGCATAATTGTTACATTCTTACAGCACTGTCCGGTTAAGATATTGCATCCGGGCGAGATGCAGTATCATCGACTAATAAATTCCCCCTCAATCCCCCTTTTTCAAAGGGGGAGGTACAGCCATTACTCACAAAACAGGTAGTGCATATTATTCCCCTCTTTAAAAAAGGAGGGCAAGGGGGGATTTTAACGTTTTGCTTGATATTGCAATTTTCTTCCCGGACAACACTGACATTTTATGGACATCCTTGGAAATGCCAGAAAAGGAGCTGCAAATAAAGCCCTAACTTTGTCCTTGTTCCACTGTGCAAGCCAAAGGAAAACAATACCCCGATTACATTCAGGATAATGTTGATAATAAGTCTAATTAACACAAAAAAAGCCAGGAAAGGCCATCCAAATGGGAACCATTTTTTCAAGTAGGAATAACGAGAACGGTAAAACATGATACGAGCTTTCACATTATGTCCCGCACTCTGGCCCTGTAGATGGAAAATTTTTGCATCTGGAACAAAGCCGGATTTCCAGCCTGCCTGATGCATGCACAGAGCCCAGTCAGTCTCTTCCATAAAAACAAAATAGCGTTCATCGAGAATCCCGACTTCGTCCATAGCTTTTTTTCGCACCATAAGGCAGGCACCGATACAAGAGTCGACCAGGATCGGTTCCGCATACTCCTGCCGTTTGCTTGGGAATTTTTTCGGGAATAACAATCGCAGGATTGTTTCGTTGCAGAGCAGGGAGAGCAGGCTCGGAAAGTTGGCAATGGAATTCTGCTTGCTGCCATCTTTGTTCAGCAACTGACCGCCAGACATGGCAATATAAGGTTTTTCTTCCATAAAAACGTAGAGTTTCTTTACGGCTTCATCAGTAAGAATAGTATCGGTACTTAAAAGCAGCGCATACCTTCCCTGCATGATTCGCAAGGCCTGGTTGTTGGCCGCGGCAAAGCCGAGATTAGTCTCATTTTGAATAACTATGACCTGCGGATATTGGGCTCGCAAGGCCTCAACGCTGCCATCGCTTGAGGCGTTATCCACCAGAAAAACCTCGAAACTCATACCCCTAACGGTGGTGTACACCGAGGCCAGGCAATCCAGCAACAAATCCTTGGTGTTCCAGTTCACGATAACGATGGAGATGTCCATGCGATCAAACACCCCCCTTTAGCATGGTTAGCGCCGCTTCTACAACCTGATTCACGCTGATCTGTTCCATGCATTCATGGCCGTGGTCGCAATATTTTTTCAGGCAGGGGCTGCAGGGAATTTCCGCCCGCAGTATCCTGTGCCCGGAGCCAAAAGGCCCGGTTCGCCAAGGCGCGGTCGGCCCGAACAGGGCAACCACCGGCGTGCCCGTTGCTGCAGCCAGATGCATGGGTCCGGTGTCGGTGGTAATGAGCAGATTTACTTTTTCATACAGCGCAGCCAGATCTTTCAGTGTCGTCTTGCCTGCCAGACTTACGGCTTTGCCGGTCATGGCGGCGCGAATCTCTTCAATCCCCTGCACGTCTTGTGAGCCCCCGCTGAAAACAACCGCCATCTCCCTGTCGAGCAGATGATCCGCGACCAGGGCAAAGCGATCATTGCGCCAGTGCTTGGTTTCCCAGGTGGTCATGGGATTGATCGCCACCAGTGGCTTGCTCGGGTCGATCCCTTCGGCTGCAAGTATTTCTCCGATCTTTTTTCGCGGTTCATTGCCAATTGGCAGAGCAAAAACAACCTCTTCGTTATTAATTCCAATCGCCTTGAGCAACTGCAATTCCCGGCTGGCCGCATGTTGGTCCATACTCACCGGCGGAACTGGTTCATTGAGAAAGATATAGCTGCCTTCGGCATGTTCCATGCCCCGGCCAAAGCCGACCTTTCTTTTGGCTCTTGCCAGCCCTACAAAGATCCCGCTTTTCAGCAGACCCTGGAAGTCGATGAGCAGGTCGTACTCAGTGGTCCGTAATTTTTTAACAAAGTCAGCGAAGCCCCCCCATCCTGCCAACACTTTTCCCTGTTTCAATTCACTGACCCAGGCCTTGCGCTTTGAAATCAGCACGTTATCAATGGCCTTGTGGCCGATGAGCAGGTCGGCCGCTGCCTCTTCCACCAGCCAGTCTATCCGGGCTTTCGGATATTGACAGCGGAGGGCATTCAGGGCGGGAAGGGTATGGATGACGTCGCCGATGGCACTGGTTTTGACGATGAGAATATTCAATGAATCCTGATCAGGGCAACAAATCTTTTTCTTTTTGCTTCTGCAGCTCGCGCAGCTTGGCATACTTGAAAAATACGTTCATAAAATCGGAAACAGCCATGATAAAGCCTTCGCCTCCATCGAGAAAGCCACCCCGAAGGATATAACCGTGAAAAAAAGCCCAGGCAGCCCGGAGCAACGCCTTGGCTACCGAAGCCGTTTTCTCTTGGACAAAAAGCTCATCCGCACCGGCGGAAGAATAGTGGTTCACCTTGCTCAGAGTCTGCTCCAGGCCTTTGTTGGCGTAATGGATCAGGGGATGGCGCAGAAACCCAATCGGGCCATGCACTTCCAGAGACTCATGCACCGAGCGCTCGGACATCCTAGCGGAATCTTTTCGAAACAATCGGACAACCCGGTCCGGCCACCAACCGGCATGCTTCAGCCAGCGGCCGCAAAAATAATTCTTGCGGGGAAAGTTGTAGGCAACACACGAACCTATCGCCAACACCTTCCCGATCTCCAGCCGGGCCTCTGCTGTGACCCGCTCATCGGCATCCAGAACCAGCACCCAGTCGTGGCGGCAACGGTCAATGGCCAGCTGCTTCTGGCGACCGAACCCCTGCCACGGCTCATCATACACCACGGCACCAAACCCACGGGCAATCTCCACGGTCCTGTCCGTACTGCCCGAATCCACCACCACAACCTCATCGGCAAAGGAAACACTGGCCAGACAATCGGGCAGGCTGTCCTCCTCGTTCTTGGTGATGATGGCCACGGACAGTGTCAACTTCTCATTGCTCATACTGCGTTTCCAGCCAATCCCGATAGCTGCCGTTCATCACCGCCCGCCACCACGCCTCGTTAGCCAAATACCAGTCAATGGTCTTCCTGATCCCGGTTTCAAAGGATTCCAGGGGCTCGTATCCCAGCTCACTCCGGCTTTTCTCGGCATTGATGGCATAGCGCCGATCATGCCCTGGCCGGTCTTTGACAAAGGTGATAAGTGATTCCGCTTTGTGGCCCAGACAGACGGGAGAGTGCGGAAAACGCTGCCGCAGGCTGGCGGAGGCAGCGAACCTTTCATCAACCAGATCACAAACCAGCCGGACAATCTCGATATTCCGCCATTCGTTGTTCCCCCCGATATTATATACCTCTCCGACCCGGCCCTTATGCAAAACCAGATCGATGCCCCGGCAATGATCCTCCACATACAGCCAGTCGCGGATGTTCTGGCCATCGCCGTAAATAGGCAGCGATTTCGCCTCAAGGATATTAAGGATAATGAGTGGGATCAGCTTTTCCGGAAACTGATAGGGACCATAGTTGTTCGAGCAGTTGCTGGTGGTGACCTCAAGCCCGTAGGTGTGGTGATATGCCCGCACCAGATGGTCAGAGGCCGCTTTGCTCGCCGAATAGGGCGAGTTGGGGGCATAGGCGGTGGTTTCCGTAAAGGGCGGGGCCTCCAATGTGAGCGAACCATAGACCTCATCAGTGGACACATGGTGAAAACGGTGCGGTTGTCCGCTCCCCCCGTCCAACCAGACCTTTTTCGCCGCCTTGAGCAGGCTGTGAGTGCCGACCACATTGGTGGTCACAAAAGGGTCCGGGCCATGGATGGAACGATCCACATGGGATTCGGCGGCAAAGTTGACAACGGTATCAAGGCCCTCTTCGGCCAACAGGGTTTCGACCAAATCCTGATCCCCGATGTTTCCGTGGACAAAGCGAAAATTATCCTGCTCCAGACACCCGGCGAGACTGGCCATATTCCCGGCATAGGTCAGGGCGTCGAGCACCACCACCCGATCCTGCGGATGCTGAGCCAACCAATAGTGGACAAAATTGGCCCCGATAAAACCGGCCCCGCCGGTTACGAGCATAGCCCGCCGATGATCTGACACAGAAGTTTTATTGCACGACACAATCATAAGATGTCCCGCTCAGCAATTTTCCAAAACAAAGGCTGCCAACACTCGGTCAATATATGCAAACACCTCTTCCAGATACCCGGAATGGCATCCCACAAAAAATACTTGCTCCAACACTTTGTTTGCATAGGGAAAATTGCTCGCCTCGCCTAACTCTTTGTAGGCTGGATGCAAAAGAATATTCCCGGCAAAGTAGTTCCTGGTCTGGATCCGATTCGCCTCCAAATACGCAACCAGCTTTTCTTTCATCCTTCTTTCTTTACAGATAATGGGCACACCAAACCAGGAAGTCTCGCTCTTCTTATGCTCCTGGGGCACCTCGACAAGCTCTCCAAGGTGTTTCTTAAAGATTTTTTCAATTCTCTTCTTATTGATTCGTCGATTCTTGTGAATTTGATCAACCTTTTCGAGTTGCTTCAGCCCAATAGCGCCCTGCATGTCAAGAGGCTTAAGGTTGTATCCTTGATTGGTAAAATAATATTTGTGATCGATTTTCCCCTCATATCCCTCCAGCCACTTGCCAAAGCGATGTTTACAGGCCCCCGTACCGGTAAGATTGGCAGTGCCTACACAAAAACAATCCCTGCCCCACCAGGCGAAACTCCGTGCCAGATGCACCAGCTTTTTGTCGTTGGACGAAACCATCCCCCCTTCCCCTGTAGTGATATGATGGGCGGGATAGAATGAACAGGAGGTGACGTAGGCGTAATGGGAAAGATCCTTTCCCTGCCAACGGCTCCCCAGGGAATCACACCCGTCTAAAACCAGAAGCACTTTCTTTTTTTCAGCGATCTTCTGAAGTCGGTCCATATCCGGGGGATTGCCCAACACCGGGGATATGAATATCGCCTTGGTCCGTGCAGTTATGGCCTTCTCGACCAAATCCAGATCGAAGTTGAGGTCATCAAAGGTGATGTCCACAAAAACCGGCTTCAAGTTGTTTTGCACAAGGGGAGCAATGGTTGTCGGAAAACCGACCGGCGAAACAATCACCTCGTCCGAATCCTCCCAGCCAAAATGTTTCTTGAGGGCAGCCACCATTACCAGGTTGGCTGAGCTGCCGGAATTGACCATCACGGACGAGGCAAGCTCATATTTCCGCGAAAAAGCTTTTTCAAACTTAGCAACACCTTCACCGGAGACCAACCATTTTCCGGTCAAAAACGCTTCCACGCCGGCAATAAGCTCTTCCCCATCCCAGGTCGGACCTGAATAAAAAACCCAATCTTCATCGGGATCAAAAGACTTCTTGCTTGCGATATACAAATACGGCGGTAGCGCATTCTGCTGAATCATTTTTTCAACTAACTCGGTGACCATATCCTTTACTGACATAACTCTTTGACTCCTTGCTCAAGTGAAATCTTCTGGCAGAACCCAAGAGATTTCAATCTATCAACCTTCATATAAAAATCCTTAATTTGCACAACCTGATGAAAAACAGGGGGCTCAATTTCACTGATCGTAGAAGTTGAGTTGGTATACCCCCTGACCAACTCAATCACATCCTTAAATATTATCTTCTCTCCGGACCCGATGTTGAAAATTTGATCGATCTCTCCCTTGGAGCAGACAAGATCTATGGCATCAGCCACATCGTCCACATGCATGTAGTCCCGATAGAACTGCCCGTCATGATACAAGTCGATGTTTTCTCCGTTTTTCAAGCGCTCGATCAGAAATTGCAGGGCATTCTTTTTCTTGGAGACACCCATATCCCCTTTTCCATAAACATTCCCCAATCGTAAGATGCGGTAGTGAATACCAAAAGTCTGGCAATAGGAAATCAACAATTCCTCAGCCGCCCGCTTGGTAATGGAATAAAATCCCTTGGGAAAACAGACCGATTCCTCAGTGGCGGGAAGCGAGGTCTCGCCATAGACAAACCAGGAAGAAATAAAATTAAAAACACTTTTCCCTGGGACCAGATTCTTAAGGACATCCACCAAAATGGTAAGATTGGTATCAATGTCCTTATGTATATCCTCAAAGACATGATAGTTGTGGGTCGTACTGATGAAATACACTATGTCATCGGATTGTGGCTGCCGACTCTCACGGTCGATCAACAAGGAATTAAACCCTGTTCTTTCACAAAATCGGGAGCCAATGAATCCGGTTCCCCCGAAAACTGAAATATCTTTTTTTTGCATGACCAACCTTACCGGTATCTTAGGGAGGGACTAATAAGTCAGAGAATTTCCAGACGGCTGCGCAACAAGAATACCTCAGCCCTTCTAATCTACCTGGGGACGCAGTCGCGGTTGCGGCCTTATCCGATGTTGTCTTCAAGCACTAAATTGGCAAGATAACCTCCGTACTCATTCTTCCCATGGAGTTCTGCCAGTCGGGCAAGTTGTTTCGCGTTGATATATTCCATGCGATACGCGATTTCTTCCACACAGGCAACCTTAAGCCCTTGCCGCTCTTCCAGGACCCTAATAAAATTACCGGCATCAAGAAGGGAATTATGGGTGCCCGTATCCAGCCAGGCAGTGCCGCGGCCGAGGGTCTCCACATACAACTCGTTTAAAGCAAGATATGCCCTGTTCACGTCGGTAATCTCAAGCTCCCCGCGCCCTGACGGCTTGAGCTGCTGAGCGATTCCGACAACCCTGCTGTCATAAAAATACAGCCCTGTCACAGCATAATGCGACTTGGGATTTTCCGGCTTCTCTTCGATATCGATGACCTTGCGGTCTCCATCAAAAGTCACTACGCCATAGCGTTGCGGATCGCGCACATAATAGCCGAAAACCGTAGCCCCTCTGTCACGCTTGACAATTTCCTGAAGACTAAGCGCCAAACCGTGGCCGTAAAAAATATTATCCCCCAAAACCAAGCATACCGCTTCCCCGTTGATAAACTCTTCCCCAATAAGAAAAGACTGGGCAATGCCTTTGGGTTGAGGCTGTGCGGCATACTGTAGAGAAATCCCCCACTGACTGCCATCGCCCATCAATTCCATGAACTGCCCCTGATCCTGCGGGGTTGTTATGACGAGAATTTCCCGTATTCCCGCCAGCATCAGGGTGGAAAGCGGATAATAGATCATGGGTTTATCATATATCGGCATGAGCTGTTTGCTCACCGAACGGGTCAGCGGATAGAGCCGCGTGCCGGAGCCACCTGCCAGGATTATT
>Ga0315272_10000112_pt1 | contig 34996 bp, 50 predicted proteins | sample C3_middle_MG_FD_203918 | JGI IMG/M metagenome (GOLD analysis project Ga0315272, IMG submission 203918) | Sediment microbial communities from Yellowstone Lake, YNP, Wyoming, USA - C3_middle | ecosystem: Environmental > Aquatic > Freshwater > Lake > Sediment | place: USA: Wyoming | collected...
TGGTACCACGCGCCACAGCCCAAGTTCCTCCGTCTTCGGCCGCTGGAGGGCGGCAGGCTTGTGGAGCTGTACGACGTGGGGGGCAGAGAGATGGTAAGGGTAGTATAAACCTCTTTTTTCTTTAAAAATTCCCACATCTCTCGAGACATGGAGTTAACGATAAAGGTCGAAAGGCTTCAAGGCCCCGTCAAGAACGGCCGGGTGAAGGCGGGAGAAGGACTCCATCTGGACGTCTCGCGTATCAAAAGGGTCTTTGCCTGGAGACGCAAGCTGTATGTAGTGTATGAGACAGACAAAGTCGACTACTACCGGCAATACGCCGCGGAGCCTCCGCCATACGCCGTGGAGCTCCGGCACAGGGTGGTGAGCTACAAGGTGGGTATTTGTGATATTTGCGGGAGTGAGATAGAGTGGGACGCCGACGAGCCCTACTGTCCGAACGGTTGCGACGAGAAGTACGACGACTGGAGTTACCACTTCGAGGAGCGCAGCCGCCTCGTGGTCGAGGCGCCGAAAGTCGCCGAAGAGGTGAGGCAGTTCGTGGAGAAGGCGTTCAAGGTTAAGGCGGAGCTCGCCGCGAGCGAGTTCTACAACCTCGCCGGCGGCTGCAGCCCGCAGTTCAAGCTCGCAGAGGTAGACTTCTCGTTGTACGAGGTCGGCGTGAGGGGGCTGGCGGTCGTGGAGAATCCCACGTTTAAGTGTTCGGACTACGACAGCCCGGACGTCGAGGAGAGGCGCTACGAGGGCAAATACATCGCCGTGGAGGTGTCAATGGGGACGGGGCTTGAGACCCTGCTGTATAGGTATGAGGGAGAGCCCGACCTAACGGCGCTTCAACAACTCCACGAGGAGTACCTTGCGAAGAAGCAGAAAGAAGAGGAGGAGCGGAGGAGGGCCGAAGAGGAGGCGCGCAGACAGATGGAAGAGGAGGAGAGGAGATGGGGAGACCCCGCCAAGGTGGTGGAGGCAATCAAGGCCGCCGTACCGCAGTGGGCCGACGGCGCTGTCGTCGTGGCGAAAAGCGTTTGCGGCGAGGACTGTGACGTCTACTACATCGTCTACCCCGTGAAGCGGTCGCAACGCGGTCCAGGCTACTACTATTCGCAAGAATGGAGGACGCTAAAGGTCGAAGTCCCCGACAGGTTCCTTGAGAAGTTTGCTGACTACGTCGTGCTAAAAAACGGAGAGACGTTCAAGGTACAAAAGGCGGAGAGCTCCGGGAGGTACATCTCCCTAACGGTCTAACCCAAAAGACCCAGTTTTTTAGATTAGATGAAAAAGAAGGTTATTGTGGGCACAGCGGCACTTCTTGCGTCTCTACTTCGGCGAAGTAAATGCGCGCAGTGCCGTTCTTTATCAGCTCGGCCATTTGGTCGACGTCAAGTCTTCCTGTGGTACCCGGAAAACTTATCCGTACGCCGGCTCTATTAGCTGGCGGATTCACTTCAATACAATCACTGCCTTGGCACGTCTTCACGAAATGTGCCTCAGGTATTAAACGCGATAACGCGGTGCGCACTACATCGTTAAACACAGCAACTGTTTTTCCGTGTAACAAAGCCCTAAGCTCTTCTACACCGTTTATCGGTCTAATGGCTCCGCCCTTAATTTCGAAAAGCCGTAGCGCTTGCTTAACAACTTCTGGCGCATATTCAGTTTTAGGATTGTAGGGTTGGCCCGTTACTTTTTCGACCATCTGCGCATCAAGTTGCATGAGTATTATCCTTGCTTTCGGTAACTGTTCACGTAGTTGTATCAGCTTGTCAATCGGCAATACAACAAGCAGAGTTATTGACTGATCATGTGGAGACAGTTGCGACAAGATATCTCGTACCGGGTCTACGCTTCTGTTTTGGTTTAGTAAAATAATCTTGACTCCACAAAGCCGTTCTAACATCCTAACTACATTTTCATGCTGAGTATATGCTACAATTTTTTCTGCCGGAGACGGGGTGTTTGGTTTGGTTTCCATAGGTGAGAAAAGCATTGTGAAAACGATGAATCGAAATACAGCAACTATGTAGAGATAACCGTTCTGTTGGATAACCATTGCATCGGTTCAACGAAATTTCGTAGCCAAAGGAAGCCTGTGAAAGAAGTGTCTGTTGAAGAATACCTAGACTTCGTTTCGAAAAATAGGCACGTCGTTGTTGAAGATCAAACAATTCCGCTGGAGCCCATCGCGGTAGAGAGACTTAAACCCCTGCCAGAGGAGCTCTCCGATGTATCCACCACCGTATGGAGCTTCCCGCGGAGGGGCTCCTGGGCTACACATAGGGGTGACTACCGCGGCAACTGGGCGCCGCAGATACCCCGCGCCTTGATCCTCAGATACACGGAGTCTGGTGGCATAGTTCTTGACCCCATGGCGGGCTCCGGTACCACATGCATTGAAGCGCTGTTGCTCGGCAGGAACTGCATCGCTGTGGACATAAGCTACGGCGCAGTCATGCTGACGCACCACAGGCTCTACAACCTGGCCCGCGCCATGAAGGAGGCCAAGGCGTGGTATAGAGTATTCCACGGCGACGCCAGGATGCTGGACAAAATCCCCGATAGTTCCATCGACCTGGTGGCCGCCCACCCGCCATACTTCAACACGATAAAGTACGGCGGAGAGGAGGGCGACCTCTCAAACGCCAAGAGCCTGGAGGAGTACTTGGCGATGTTCAAACAAGTGGCGGGAGAGATCTACCGGGTTCTGAAGCCATGGGGCGTGTTGGGGGTTTTGGTCGGCGACACTAGGATTAGAAAACGCTACGTGCCGACGTCGCACTACGTCTTGCTGACGTTGCTGGACGCAGGCTTCGTGCTGAGAGAAGAGGTCATCAAGATCCAGCACAACATGAAGACCACCAGAGAGGTGTGGAAGAAGCGGAAGGAGAGGGACTTCCTGTTGATACACCACGAAAAGCTCTACATACTGGAGAAGCCGAAGGGCGCAGCGCCGAAATACAGCACAAAGCCCCCGTTCATAGAGCTGAAAATCTAACGGGTCGCCATGTTTATAAATGCGTAGAGTTTTGTGATTATGCTTAGACGTGTCGGCGAAATTACTCTCTATGCTGTCGACGACATGCCTAGCATCCTCAAAAGGCTTGGCCTGTATGAAGACGCAGAGGCCGGCAGGTTGCGTTGTCACTTCTGCGGCAGGCCGATCAATCTGCACAACATAGGCGGTCTCTTCAAGCACGAGGGGCAGGTCCGCGTCGTTTGCAACGACATCAAATGCCTCTACGAGGCAGCCTTGCTGACAGCCAAAAAGCGATGATCGCGGTGAATATCCTTGAGCCGCGGACTGGCCTGACGCCGATGAGCCGCAGGCGGGTAGCCGTGGCCTTGGGCCTGGCCCTTGCGGTTGCCCTAAGGAGGGTCGGCCGCTTCGAGCGCGTAGAGGCCAGAGCGTGGAGAGGCGTGCCCGATGTAGAAGGCGAAAAGATAGACATAGAGCTAGGCGACCGCGTCGACGTCGGCGCCGTGGAGGGCATTGTAAGGCGCAGGGGGTGGGACGGGGTGACGATAACGCTTGACGGCGAATTGGGCGCGGTCAAGCTGGGAGTCGGCATAGACATCTACGCCAATGAGCACGTGCCCGTACAGGCGGGAATAACCAGTGAGGGCGTCAACGTCCTTGCGGAGCCCAGGGGCCACATCGGGGACGAAGTTATTGAAAGCTTCTACGAGCTGTTCGACATAGAGCGTGAAAAGATGAAGACGCTCGTCGGGGAGTTTGTAGGAGAGATGAAACGGGTCAAGGTGGCGGCGGAGACGCGTCCGCTCTGGAGACTCGTTGCCAGGGTACACGCGTTACACGACTACAGCTCCGCGCCAGAGGACACAATGCCTCTGTGGTGTAGGCCGTGGGTCAGGCACCTCGCGAGGTACCTCTACAGGCTGTCGCCGCCCGAGTTGAGGAGGTTGTCTGGGCCACATGGTATGGTGAAGATAGTTAGAGATGTGGCTCCAGAGTTGTTGAAGCATTTGGCGGGACACTACGACGTAGAGCCGTATGAGGACGCCCTGTCGCTTATCCCGTTGTCCGTTGCACACCACAGAGAGGCTGTTGTAAAGCTGAGAGGCGTGTTGACCGAGGCGATGAGGGGGGCGGCGGGCAACAAGGCGCTGAGGATAATCGAAGAAAGGGGGTATCTTGATTGGCAGAAGTACATAGAGGCGCTGGAGGAGGAGCTGAAGCAGAGACTGGCCTTATGAAATTTATAAGTTTCTTGGACGCTTGTGAACATGCCTAGGCTGGCGGAGTACGTGTTGGAGGAGGCCAGGGGGCGGAACCCCAGTCTCGCTTACCTGGACAGGCTGGCGGAGCTCATGCCAGCCAGGAGAATGATGTACTGGCCGTACTTGATGGGGGTATGGAGCGCGGAGTGACGGTGCGGCCTCTGTACAACGCGTTCGAGGCCATGGCCTTCCTCTACGCTTCCATCGCCTTGGCCCGCGGCAGGAGGGACACAGCCGCTGAGCTCCTCAGAAAGATCGGCCTCGACCTAGACATCATCAACTTTGCATGTGGCGCCGTGGAGCTGGCGGAGTTTTTAGAAGAGCACGGAATCAGCTCGATACCGGAGTAGGCAAGTCTATCTGCATATCTCGCATACCGTAAACCTGTAGCCCTCTCCGTAGAAGTATGAGTACACGGTGTTGCCTAGGTAGGCGGCGTACTGCTCCTTCGTGTTCCACCCCATCAACCTCTTTATGTGGCGCTGTAGCTCCCACACTTTCCAGTTGCCGTATTTTTCCACCACCGCGGAGAGCCGCGCCGCCGCCAGTGGCGGCAGCTGCGGAGCCGGGCCCCCGTAGCAGAGCCTGTAGGCGAAGGGAAAAAGAGGGGTTAGTGTACGTACTTTGCAATACGTACTTTGCCTATCTCTTTTATCAACGTTTTGACTATTTTTTCTGCCTCATCTCCCAATGTATTCTTAGCAACCAGAACTCTGACGGCGAGCTCCGCAACGTCTTGGTCTCTTTCAACATTATTTATGTAGCGCAGCATTCTTTTTGTGCTGACCCAATCTATCGGTAGCTCGTCTATGAAGCTGTAGTACGCAAGAACTGCCGCTCCTATTCTGATTCTAATGCCGCTTGGACTTAAACAACGTTGGCCACGGCTGGTCTTCCAACACAGCGACTCAATTTTTCTGCCGTTTAGCATCATCTCATCGTCTTTTACCACAAGACGATGCTTGCCGATTTCAACATATATAACATTAAAGTCGTTTGTGTATGCCTTCCATTCTCCAGGGTACTCAACTTCGTACTTGTATACTCCGCCACGTTTAACATCGAAGTATTGTGCTATTTTGTCGATTTTGTTCAGGTCTTTTGCGAATTGGATTTGGGGTTCCATGTACTTATCAGCTGAGCAATCTTTTAAACGTTTAGGCGTTTCCCTGGCCGCCCGGATTCCGACGACAGGGATGTACTCACAGGGATAAACATCCCTGTTGGGTAATCCCTGTTGCCGCATCTTAGGGCATCTTAGGGGAGCGCTCTGCGTCGGCCGCAGGCGGAGTAGGCGCCAGGCCCCGCAAGTGCCAGCGGCGCCATGAGGTTGATAAAGGCGGTGTTGCGGAGCCTGCGCACGGCCCAGATGGTGAACAGTACGGCCGCGAAGAGGGCCAAAGTCTCGGCGACGAAGCCGACCGCTCTGCGGACTACACTTCTCATGACAAATAAGTATATGCCGGTTATAAATAACTGCCCGAAGTAGAGCGGGACAGAGCCCGACAAACGCAAGCCTTGCCTCTGCCTTTGAAACTTATAAAAATAGGTCTTTATTTCATCTCATGGGAATACTGGCCCACGACGAACTGAAGAAGCTCATATCGCTGGGCAAGCTCAAAATCGATCCCCTCTCCCCAGACACTGTGCGGGAGAACGGCCTCGACCTGCGCATCGGCGGTGAGTACGCAATATACGCATACGAAGGCACCGTGGTGAAGCCCTGCGAGCTGGAGGACGCGAAGCGCCTCTTCCGCATCGTGAAGGCGGATGAGGTGGTCATCCCGCCTAGGAACTTCGTCCTGCTGACGACGGAGGAGTACGTAAAGATGCCTGAGGACGTGGTTGGATTGGCAAATCTCCGCTCCACCCTGGCCCGCTACGGCCTCGTGATCCCGCCCACCGTAGTCGACGCAGGCTTCGAAGGCAACATAACAATCGAGGTAGTCAACGAGTCCCCCAACACAATAGTGCTGAAGAGGGGGCTGAGGTTCCTCCACCTAATTCTGGTGAAGACGGAGGGAAAGGCTGCATACGCCGGCACGTATCAAGGCCAGAGAGGAGTCACCCCGCCAAAGGGGCTGAAGAAAGAGTGTTAAACCCCTTTTTTCAAGAGAAAAAAATGGATTACTTTGATTGCCACCTCCTCATAGCCATCGCCTCCTTGAGACGTTCGACGACTTCTCTGTCCTTCGCAACATCTATCGGAAGCCTGTCTTCGACATCACGTATCCAAGGATCGGCGCCATGTTCGAGCAACTCCATGACCGCAACCACGTGGCCCCCCGCCGCCGCCAGGTGGAGGGGGGTGCTCCCCCCCGCGTCTTGGACGTTTATGCCTCCGTACTTCACCAGCACCTTTATCGCGGTCCAGTTCCCCGCCTCGGCGGCGTGGTGCAGGGGTATCCGCCCCTGCGGGTCCCTCAGCAACGGATTCGCGTAGTTTTCAAGGAGAAGTCTTACTGTGACCTCATCAGCCATAGAAGCCGCCAAATGCAGCGGCGTCAGCCCGGCGGAGTTGAAGGCGCTCGGCTTAGCCCCGTATCTGAGGAGGTCGTACACTATGTCGGACGTCGCAAATTTTCTTCCACACTTAGACACCACGAGGTGCAGCGGCGTATTGCCGTTTTCATCGGGGGCGTTGGGGTCCTCCCCCGCGGCGAGAAGTCTCTCCACCTCGCTACTGCTACACTTCTCAATCGCTTCATGTAGCGGCGTCTTCCTCCCCGGCTCCGTGTGCCAGGGAGCCGCCAGACGAATCTTCTCTACTGCCTGCTTCAACAGTTTGACTATTTCCGCATCTGTAGCTAAGTTTAGGAGGCTTTCTTTGTCTTCCAGCGGGTTAGCTCCGTGCTCCAACAAATCTTTCACTATGCTTTTATTGCCGTTTACTACAGCGTAGTACAACGGAGTGTGCCCCCGTGCGTCTGGCCTGTTTACGTTGGGTCCGTAGCTCAACACATGAGCTACCTTTTCGAAGTCGCCCTCCAACACGGCTAAATGCAACGGCGTGTAGCCGCCTCTGCCCTGCGCATCGATGTCGGCTCCCGCCATAATAAGCGCCCGTAGCGTCTTCGCCATGATTACGACGTCCCTAATCCTTACTGCGCAGTGGACAGCTGTATCTCCGTTGCGGGTGGCCACGTTGGGGTTGGCGCCAGCCGCGGCTAAGATAGTGATTATGCCGTAGCGGCCGCGGCACGCCGCGTGGTACAGCAGGGTTGTACCATCGACATCCGCCAGATCTGGCGGCGCGCCCCTCTTTAGGAGGGCCTCTACAAACGCTACGAACCCGGCCCTGGCCGCCACATGCAAAGGCGTAGCTCCCGAGACGTCTCCAGCCTTGATGTCTGCCCCGGCGTCGATAAGCATGTCGAACTCCTCGCCGCAATATGTGTAGCTGTGCTCTTCACACGACTCGCAGCCCTTTAGGTACGTGAGCAACACGGTTTCGCCGTCTTTATTGCGGAGGTTCACGTTGGCGCCGGCCTCCAAGAGCAACTTTACCAACTCATAACGGCGTTTGTAATCACAGCACTTGACAGCGTAGTGAAGCGGCGTGTCCTTCCTGCCATTCAAGGCATTTACGTCGGCGCCGCGTCTCAACAGCTCCTTAACGACGCGCGTAAGACACCTGTCGGCGGCCCAGTGGAGGGGCGTCCACCCCTTATCGTTCGCCTTCTTAACGTCGGCACCCGCCTCGATGAGGGCCAGGGCTGCCTCTTCGTTGCGTCTCAAAAGCGCAAAATGCAACGGGGTGTTCCCGTCTCTGTCCTCCGCGTCTATTCTGGCGCCCGCCGCGATCAGCCGCCTGACCACCTCCGCGTCGCCCCGCGATGCGGCGTGGTGGAGAGGCGTCCAGCCCAGGTTGTCGGTCGCGTTCACCTCAGCACCAGCGCTCAGCAAAACGTCCACAACCTTTGCACACCTAGACGCCGCGACCATGAGCGGAGTCTCCCCGCCTAAGCCTTTCCAGTTCACGTCTGCGCCCTTCTCTATAAGCGCCTTGACCCTTTCCGGACTGCAATGGTAAACGGCTTCAAAAAGCTCTTCGTTTAGGTTTAGGAAGTTCTTTTCCATGTATTGTAAAGTTCTGGAGACATATAAACGTTCCGGCCAGTTACTCATAAAGTGCTACTAAATGCCTCTACATGATCCCAAGCTATGTGAAGCACCTGGCGTTGCTGACTCTTATGGCCATTATGCTGATGCAGGAGGTGCGGTGGCTGGCGTTTAGAGACGCCATGGACATGTTGCTCCTGGCGCTTGAGGCGTTCATCGCAAGCACCCTGCTGGACTCCCTACTCGGCGAGCTCGACCCGAACCTCCCCGCCCTGCCGCTCCCGCACTTCATAAGCACAAGCACCTACACCATAGAGTCAGCCTTTATCATCGCCAAAAACCTTGTGACCGCAGCTCAGCCGACGGAGCTGCTACACGCGGTGTTGCTGGCCACAATCCTAGCGACGCCGCTGGTCCGGCACAGCTTCGGAAAATAATTTCCTCCACTTGACGGTATCAAAAAGCGAAAGGTATTGAAAGAGTAGAAAAATTGGACTAAATTTCGACGTATCACAAGGCCGGAGGAGGCTGTGTGTGGAAGTCTTAGCATACATTTTTGCATGGGTTTTCAATTGGTTCTATCTTTGGCAGTACTTTTACGAACTTCAGCTTCTTTTCACGTAACAACGTGGCCAATTCCTGGGGCGACAGGCCTGGGGGGTAACCCAGGAAGTAGTCCCAGACGGCGGCGACGTATGGTGAGCCTATCGTGGTGCATTCCTTCACCTTCATCCACGGAGGCGGCTCACTCGGCGCATCCACTATGCCAGGAGGTATAAACTTCTCACCAAGGCGGCCCCAGCGGCGGTACATCTCGGCCTCGGCCTGTGCCAACTGCTTCAAATACTCCTTTAGGCTGTGGCACAGGTAGGTGGGGTAGCACGCCTCGCTGAACCTCAGGCCCGTGCGGTCTGAGAACGAATCGAGCGCCAACAGAACCATGATGTCTGGCACGTATACGACGCAGGTTCCCCCCTCTTCGATTTCGCTTATCATCTCGTAGACGTCGACCTCTTGCACTTCGATATCCTTAACATGCGTGTTGACGACTAGCCGTGGCGCCGCGGTTGTGTACAAATCCCCCCGGGGGATCCTCCAGAAGATGTTGGCCCTTCTGCGCCTAGCCATGAACTCCATAGAACCGTACATGGCTATACGAATGCATTTGTTTAAAAACCAACACGGACCACGTTTTTAAACTAACAAAATGCGGAAGACATGACCAGGTTGAATAAAATCATGACTTGGGAATGGTCGTTATATAAGTCTGGCGAACGTGGAGGGGGCGTATGTCTGAAGTTAAGGTAGGCGAGGTTAAGCCGATCGCTGACGGCGCCTCCGCGGCGCTGACCGTCGGGGGGATCAACATGAGACTCTACATGAGGGGCACACTGACGCTGGTGAGGCAGACCAAGGGCCGGAGGAGCGCAGAGGCGGCCGTCAAGGCACTGAGGGCCCTGGGCGTTGCAGCCGAGGCGAGGAGGGGCACCGGCGGCGTCTGGCACGTGGTGACGACAACAAACAAGCTGGCGACAGCCGCACCGGAGCTGAGGGAGGTAGTGGTCGAGGCGGTAAGGAAGGCTGTCGAGGTGGGGCTGGTTCCGGAGGAGAGGGCAAAGCGGTGGCTGGAGAAGCTGGAGAGGGGCCGCGCGGCTGGGCGGTACTGCGTGACGCCTACGAAGAAAGGGGCGCTTATGATTAGGTATATGACCACGAACGCGGAGAGCTTGGAGCGGGAGGCGCAGCGGCTGAGGGAGGTTGGCCTCGTGGAGGGGTTCCACTTCGCCGTCAAGCCGCCAGAGAAGGGCGAATCTGGCTACATCTACATGCGGAGGGAGGGCCTGAGGCGCATCGCAGCCATGGCCGCCCGGGGCAACCCGACTGCCGTGGAGCTCATCGAACAGATCCTCCAAAAGGCGGGCGAGAAGGCTGAAAAAATCGTAGAGGAGGGCAAGGCGGTGGGGTCGTTGCGACTCTCCGGAGTTAAGACGGAGGTCGAGGCCGGGGGGAAGAAGCATGTTGTAGCGGTGCTGAGCTGGGACGCGGCGTGGGATGGACGCCGCCTCCGCATATCTATCCTGGCGGAGGTGGACGAGACAGAGGAGTGGTATTCAATGACGTTCTACAGGAGGGGCAGGAGGGTGGAGGGGAGCGCCTATGCGAGGGCCTCCGCCCCCGGAGGCGTCGAGGCCGACGCCGAGAGGTTCGCCGCCTTGATGAAGGCAGTGACGGGAAGGGAGCCCAAGGTATACATAGTGAAGGGGAGGCCCGCCTTCTTTTTAAGCAGGGCGTACCTAAATGCCTTAGCCCGCTACGCGGAGCTTGCGGAAATAGTGGAGGGGTGGCTTGTCGCTTCGTGGTTTGCCAATGCTTCTTGATGCGAATATTTTGAATTAAACCATTTACGTGTCTTGGCGAGCCGGTAGGGGATTGTTTATATTCCTGCCGCCGACAGGGATTGATTCACAGGGATAATAATCCCTGTGAGGTTATCCCTGTCGGCGCCGAACAAGTTTAAAAACCTGTACCTATACACTCATATGGATGTAAAAGAAACGGTCGAAAAGATGTTGGGCATCAAGATTGAAAGCATCGAAGAAATAAAAGAGCGGAGCTTTCCTCTATTCGACATGGTTGACGTTCGCGGCACGAAGTTGACGTTGATCAAAGATCCGGTATTCTTGATAATAGGCGGCGAAGAGGTTTATGAAAAGAAGATCGAAGGGAACTTCGTAGTCATAGAGACTGAAGATGGGAGGTATCTGCTCGCCAAATACGTAGGCGAGCCAAACGTCGAGGCGCTACGCAGTGCGAACAGCCAGGCCACAGAAGAAGATGTTGCCGAGGCCCATGAGACAGAGGATGAAGGAACCGAAGAGACGAACCAAGAAGAGGAAAAAGTAGAAGAAGAAGGAGAGGACAACGAGGAACAGGGCGGAGACGGGGGCGACGATCCGGTGAAAGAAATTGTGGAAAAACTGCCCAAATGGGCCGATGGGGCTGTTATCACAAAGAAAGACAACGAAATCGTCGTATTGCCAGTCAAAAGGTCTACCAAAAAGGAGGGGGCATATTATGCTGCGGTTTCGTGGAAGCCGCTGGACGTTTCCAATCTCGACGAGAATATGGTAAACCACGTCATCATGAAAAATGGAAAAACGGTTAGGGCCAACGTCTACCCCGGCGATAGGTACATAAACATCTTCATCCGCTCCTCAAACGGCCCCCGGAAGGGCGGCTACTCCGGGCGGCGCCGGTAAAACCCCCTCTTTTTTCCCTCGCTCACTTTTGGTGAGTTAATTTTTTAAGCTGAGATGCACGGCATATCTGATGAACAGGTGGCTGGCTGTGGCTGGGCTGCTGGCTGTGTTGCTAGTAGCTACTATGGCGTTCGCCGCCCAGGGGGCAGCTGTCGATAAAGGCGTCCACAACGCCGTCAAGGCCAAAAAGGCCATTGCCAACGTCACGTTGCATGTAGCCACTAGACACATAAACATCACCGGAAGGGGCATAAGGCTGGACCTCACGGTGGACGTGGTGGGCGTAAACGCGACTAAGCTTGGCCGGGTGGTTTACGGCACAGGCTCCTTGGAGCTAGGCAACGCCACGTACACAGTCAAGTCTGTGACCGGCACCCTCGGCAAGAACACCGCCGAGTTGACCATATACACGGGCAACGCCCTCATCAGAATAGTGTACCACAACGGCAAGTACTACGCTGTGGTGAAGCCCCTCGGCGAGCCCGGGCTCCAGAAGTACGGCGGCAGAGCCAAACTAACAGTATCGTAAACCAATATTTTTTTCTTCCTTTCCACAATAATGAAACTTTGACGTAGCCGGAAGGCATGAAAGACGAAAAGAGGGGGTTTGTCAGTTGGGGGTGATAACAGTGATGGATTGAACTACGAGTCTTAGGGCTTCGGCCACGTGGGGGGATGTCCGCTCCAGCGTCTTCAGCGCCTCATGTAGGGGAGTGTCGGGCCTTATCTTCGCCCGCTTCAGGGCGAAGTTGAGCTCCCTCACTACGTCCTCCACAGACACAACCTTAAGCCAGTCTTGGCCGCGCAACATCACATACCGCCTGGCGCCCACTCTGACCGTGTAGACTTCTCCACTCCTCACGAGGCGTCCAACGTAGTACTGCACAATGCCGTAGGCGACGTTCAGCTCCTTGGCTATGTGGTACACCGGGAGGGGCCCCCTCTCCCTCAGCAGTTGGATGATTTTGTCCTCCATGACATCAATTAATTGGTGGGGTTAAAAACCAATTCGACATATTAATCGGCACATTAAATACGCAATGGACGCCTACGAACTGCTGGCCAAGGCAGGCGCCAGGGTGACATATTTCTGCGCGTACTGCGGCTACGAGTTCAAAGATCCGCCAAAGCTCCCCGCCAAATGTCCGCGGTGCGGCAGGGAGCTGGCAGAGTTAAGCATGCCAATGGTGGAACTGAAGCGCATGTCCTTCAGAAGATGGGGAAAAAGATGGAGTTAGAGGTCTTGAGGAAGCTCACGGACGTCGAAGAATTGTTGAAGATAGTCTAAGTACTTCAAATACCTGGCATCAGCAAAGACGATGATCCTTTTCCGCAACACCTCTTCGTAGGTCTCCCCCTGCCTAGGCCTCAAGATGCGGCCCGCCAGCTGAACAGCCTGCACGGTTTCGACTACATCGGGGTCTCTGCCCTCCGCCCGGAGCCGCCGGCGGGCAGGGGGCGGCAGGCTGATGCCTGTCAATATCGCGGCGTCGAAATGCGGCAAGTTTACGCCGACACGCATTTTGCCCCAGGCGTCTGCCAACACAACCCCCTCCGGCGGGGGGTTGTGCGGCTCGTTGCCCACCTCAATAGACATGGAGATCACCCTCCTCGCCGACGCCGTGGAGAATATTATGATGCGCTTAGCCCCAAACTTCTGTCTAAGCCACCTAATTATTAGGTAGATCTGAAGCCCCAGCCCGTCGTAGTTGTTCCGGTAGACAAAGATACTTGACGGCTCCACAAACGCCTTCGGCTTTATCTTCGGCTCGATGACGATCTTCTCCCCCCAGCTGTCGGGGGGCCACCCCGGCGGCGGCGTAGCTGTGGCGGCGAAGACGCGGACGCGCTGGGGCAGCTCGTACAGATCCATACAGTGCAACTCATCGGCCTCAAGCCAACAGGTCTTCTTAAGCGCGTTAGATAAAGTCCACAACTTGTCCTCGGTCTGCGGATCCACGCCTTCGCTGTAGAGCTTCTCTTCGACAAGCTCTCTTATCACAGCGACGCTGCTGAGGCTCTCCACCTCTACGCCGAGGAGCTGCGCGATGTCGAGCAACTTAAACGACGTAATCCGCGGGATGAAAAACTCATGTGCTTCATCTATGAATAAGTAGTGCACTAAATCGATGATCTTCGGAAGTCGGCCGTAGTGGCCGAGTATTATGTCGTAGCGGTGCAACACGGCCTCCTGCGCCCAGTAGCCGCAGACGTCGTCCGGCGTCATCTTGTCGATATCTTCGTACGTCACAACGTTGCCGAAGTCGATGTTGATGTTTTGCCGGTGCAGCCTACAACGGGGACAGAACCTCTGCGGTATCGACCATTGATATACGCAGTACTGGCCCGCCCCAGCCGTCAAGATCACCCGGGGCGGGTTCGGCATGTCTTGCAACATCTTCTTCAGCTCCTCCCACTTGTCCATGAGCAAGAACAGCGTTGGAGCGACGAGTCCGCCTTTCCACCCCTCCTTCGCCAGCTCGACGAGGAGGCGGAGCATCGTATACGTCTTGCCCCACCCCATGGGGGCCTGAAGCATGACGTTCGTCCTCTTCAGTCGGGCAATGAGCTCTTTGATCAACAAATCTTTGTTGTTAGAATCCATGACCTATACGACGCACATAAATACGTTGAACCACACACGGCCCGCGGGTTCAGGCCAGTTCAACATGCGGAGAAGCTGCGGAATAGTTATGGAAGTAGTAGTAGTAGGCATAGAACACAAACGTCTTGCCGAAGAGCTACGTAGACGCGGCGTCAAAGTGGCTGTAGTGCCCGGCAACGCGTTGATAGTATATAGGTTCGGCCACCGCAGCGGCTTCCAAGAGCTCGACGGCCCCGCCGCAGAGCTCTACATTTCTCAGTTGGTTCAATGACATGCAGAAAAGGAAAGTTGTAGGCTTCTTAGCCATAGAGACTTCTTATAGGTGCCCATTCTGCGGAGGCGCCTTAGAGCTGGCGGAGGATGATTACCATATTTGGTTTGGATGTGGGCGGTGTCTGAGATACGTCAAGAGAGAGAAGAAGGGGGTTGTAAGGAGGTTTGTAGATTATAGGAAGAAGAGGTTCAACTGGAGAGGCATGATGAATGAGCTCTATAAACTTTATACAAGATAACCCCTTTTTCTTTAAAGGAGGAAAAAAGGGGTTCTATTTCTTCCTGCCTAGAAGTCTGTAGACCTTCTTGCCGGTGTATGGCGAAGTGGCGACAGCGAATAGCATCGGCCCGCGGGCGGTCTGCTTCTCGATTATCTCGTAGTTGTCAGTTTCAAATGCCTGCTTGGCTTTTATATCGTAGAACTTTAGTTTTTGTTTCTTCGACATGACCCAAATGAACGCAGCGCTATTTAAATCCAACGCTGAAAATAGGGCAGGTTACTCGGGGTATTCGCTCCTCTCCTCAATGTATATCCCCCTCAAAAGCTCGATTGACGGCTTCTGCCACACTACGTACGTCCTGCTTCCAGTGACCTCGTAGGCGATGGCGGCATTTTTCGAGACCTTCCACACCTTGCCGCACCTCTCCGCCAAGCGGCATTCCTGCCTTATGCGGTAGATGCTCGTTATTCTGTCGCACTCGTACACCTCGCCGTCTGAGACGTAGAGCACCCACTCGCCGGCCTCCGCCCTCCTCCCCGGCATGGCGGCGAGGGCGGCGTCGCAGTTCCTCTTGCCGAGCTGGTCGAGGACGACGTCGACGCCCTTCTGCACACAGAGGTAGCCGTTTGAAAGCTTAATGCAGCCGGGGAGCGGGCGTTCAGAGAAGAACCAAGGCGGCTCGACGACGCACCAGTACAGCCTCCCGCGCTTCGTGCACCTCACGCCGATGGGGCGGTCGCAGAGGACGAATCTGCGGTGCAGCCAGTCCACGTAGCAGCCGAACTTGCTGTACAGTCTCTCAAGGATCACGGCCACTATGTCCTTCGGCAGGGCTTTGTCGATGCTGTTGATCCTATGTAGCACATCTTCTACAACAACGCCTTCGTAGATCAGCTTGACGTTTTTGCCGACGGTCTTCCAGTCAACCACGTTATATATATTCGTTTACAGCTTTAAAACTTAACTTAACAGTCGGGCGGCACTAAGTACACGGGGGTGCCCTTCGCCATATACATCGCCGGTTGGCCGAGGACCGTCTGGAGGAGCGTATTTAGGAAAGACATCGTAGTCGCGACGGTGGGGGAGAGCGGGACGTATTTAGAGAAGATTTTGCTGGCCTTTCTGTCTCTGTTTATCAGCTTCAGCAGCTTCTTCGGCGTGGCGAACCTCTGGCCGCAGATGAGGCGTTTAGTCTCGGCAACTAGCCCCTCAAGAGCCCGCGCCGCGGTCTCGCCGTCGCGGCACCAAAGCGTGATTTTGCCCACCGCCACAGGGACCGCTTGGCCCTTCGCCTGCAGCCTCGCGAGGACGTACGTCGCCTGCGTCCTAGACAGCCCCAGCGCGCTTCTAACCTTCTCCACCGTGACGCACCCCTCGGACTGCAGAAGCCTGTACGCCTCCCCCTCCCTGGAGAGGATTGTTTGAGTAACGCCCCTAGGCATACCTAAAGAAATGACGGGGTTTTAAAGCAAAACGCCAATGCCCAATTCAACGTATACCGCCAAAGCCACGACTGTGGTCAAAACCCCGCCCCGGGCGGTCGGGACTGGCCGGCGCCTCTGGAGGGATGAGCCGCATCTAGAAATGCCCACCTTTTTAAGCCTGCCGCCTACAGGGATAAGCACTCTTATGAAGATGTCTCTGTGATGGGCGGAGAATCTTCTTATGATATGTGTCTCAACTCATGGGAAAACCCCAAATCGATGACGTTGATAGAGACTTCGCCGAATTGATCAATGCCATGAGAAACCATGACATTAATGCCGTAAAGAAGGTCGCGAAGCGTCGCGGATATACGGACTTACACTTCGCGGTCATGGAGTGTAACGTCGGCAAGATCCGCAGGCTTCTCGACAAGGGGGCGAACTCCAACGCCGCGAATGAGGTGGGCATGGCGCCTCTCCACGAGGCGACGGAGTACTGTCCCGAGGCTATCCCGATCCTCATTGAACACGGCGCAGACCCCCACGCCAAGGATGAGGGGGATGCGAGCCCCCTCCACTACGCCGCCATGAACGGAAGCCTAAAGGCCGTAGAGGAGTTGATCAAGCACGGCGGCGTCAACGCCCGGGACAATAAGGGCCGCACCCCCCTCCACCTGGCGCTTGAGTTCTCCCACTGCGACGTTGCGATGCGCCTCATAGACGCAGGCGCCGAAGTCGGCGTTGCCGACAGGGACGGCGTGACGCCTCTCCACCTCGCAGCGCGGGCGGGGTGCGTCGAGGCGGTGAAGAGGATGCTGGAGCTGGGGGCCGACCCCGCGGCGAGAGACAGACGCAACAACACAGTCCTCCACTACGCGGTCAAGAGCATGAACAAACACGTTGTTGAGCTCCTCATCAGAGAGGAGGACGTAAACATGAGGAACGAGTATGGCGAGACGCCGCTGAAGCTGTTGCTGAACGAGTGCGCAGCGTGGGACATAGAGGAGGGGCGGTGCTACGAAATCGCCAAAATACTTATTGATCATGGGGCCGACCCCCGTATTAAGGACTCCAGCGGTTGCTCCTCCCTGGACTCCGCCAAGGCGATCGGGTATCCGAAGTTCGTCAAGCTACTGTCCAGGAAGTAGCCCCGTTTTTCCTATCTGCAGAGCGAAGTTAAAAGAAAAACTGTCAGTTAATAGTCTAGCTCGTCGTCGAATGCCTTCAGCGGCACCTGGTCTTTCCAATATTTTAGTATTAATTCTTCTATGTCGTATAGTTTCACTATTTCGACTGGCCCTCTTCTGCCATATAACGTTGTTATCTTCTCTTTTGGCAGTGTCTCCTTTATGTACTTCTTTATTTCTATAATGTTAAAGGGGACAATCGCCGCTACGCGTTTTGCCAACGTGGTTAATGATACCGCAATAGCCTTATTTCTCTCATCTTCGAGCACTATTTTCAGCGCCATGTTCAACTGGTTTAGGTCTATTTGGTTTTGTTGCGAGCTCACACATCTTATGAAATACAACAAAACGATGAACTAAATGTGTTTTATAACTGCTAGACCGAAGGGGTTGTTTAGGTCTACGAAAATTAAACCGTTTGTTTCTACAAGATGCCTAATAGTTTTTATTCCTCACTAAGCAACTTGTTGTGTGGAGGATTTGAGACGCTTTGTGGAGGAGTTGTTGGGCGAGAGCCCTGGCAACAAAATCATACAGTTCCCCGGCGGCGACTTCCACATCGCGGGACTGTTGCGCCAGCGGGTCGAAAGGCTGTGTCTCAAGAAGTGCACCTTCGTCGAGGTCTTCGGGGGGAGCGGCTACATGGCCCAGACGGTGAGCCGGGAGAAGTTCAGCAACATCGTCTACAACGACGTCAACAACATGCTGGTCACGCTCTACCGCCACGTGAAGGAGAACCCGGAGCTCTTGGCCGCCGTGCTGTCGCTCCTGCCCTACGCCCGCTCCTACTACGAGATCGTCACGGAGCTGGTGGACCAGTGCAAAGACTTCGGCTCGCTGGTGGCGGCTGCGTTGATCTTCTACGCATACAACTCCTCGTTCTACGGCAAGGTCGCGAAGGGCTTCGCCTACATGGCCGCCCCGGACAAAAACGCCGCCAGGGCCTTTAGGTCGCGGACCCTCGCCATATTGAAGTACGCGGAGAGGTGGAGAGACGTAATCATTGAAAACCTCGACTTCAGAGACGTGATCAAGAGGTACGACTCCGCGGACACAGTGTTCTACCTCGACCCGCCGTACCCCGACCGCTCTGTTGAGTACTACGGCGTCAAGTTCACTTTAGACGACCTGCGTGACATGGCGACGCTGCTGACGCGGATAAGGGGCAAGTTCTTGCTTAAGCTGGACTACAAGTCCTACGAGCAGATAAGCGACATACTGACCAGAGACAAATACGTCGTAGAGGTGATAGAACACAAGCGGCACATGAAAAAGTTGAAAGGAACACAGAGAGACGCGTGGCTACTCACTCTGGTGAGCAGTCCGCAGTAGACAACAGCCGAAAAATTCTCATTTGGCTCGGGGGCTCAGAGGACTGTGATCGGCTGGAGGCGCAGGTATCTGTCGACCTTCGGCACCATGTGGATTATGTACCCCAGCGCCGCTGTGGCCACGGTGGTGAATGTGCCCGTTATGCCGAGGTGCTTCGGCATCTCGTCCGGGTTGAGGGACCAGAGGCCGAGTCGGTAGCCCGCCCTCCTGGTCTCTTTAGAGCGGTCGTAGGTGAGCTTCACCAACACGTACAGCTTCTCGGGGTCGCTGAGGATGTCCAAGGCGCCTCTGCCCAGCGAGTTCTCGTAGTTGGGCTGGGCGAAGATGGTCTTGGAGCAGTCCACCGTGTCGCATATGGGTATCCACTTCCCGTCGCTTTCGGCGTGTATATGCGCCCTCACCACCGCAGCGGCGTAGTGGGGATGTTTGAGGGGGTCCGCGAGGGCGAAGAGCGGCGACAGGTCGCACTTCCTATCTGCGCAGAGGATGTAGAGCCGGTGCGCCGGGGCCGACAGCGGAGCGGACGCTCCGTACGCAGGGGCAAGCTTCACCCAGTACCTCTTCCACCCCAGCGACAGCTCGAACCAAGGCGGCGGAGGCTCCTTCTTCGCCCAGCCAAGGAGGACTTCGGATACGCCAACCTCCCCCTCCACGGCGCACTGCCCCCCGATGTCCGCCAGCCTGGCGGGGGGCAGCACCAAAACGGGGGACAGCCTAACTACCCTCCAGTCGTCCTTGGAGTTGGGGTCGACTTCGTTCGTTATGAAGTAGGCCCACCCCTTGGGACTGATCACATGACCCATGCAATCCTTTAGACACCTATTTAAAAACAACTGCGCCGACCAAATACAAATTGAACCGGAATGTCACAGGGATTTCTTGACAGGGATAATTATCCCTGTTGGGTAATCCCTGTGAGTTTATCCCTGTAATAAGAATATAAATGGGGTCCAACCATAGAGACATGGAAAATGAAAGGATAATCAAGGGGGAGCTGTTTTTGGCGGCCATCGAGCTGGCATTGATAGCCATGCAGAGCAGGAGGCAACAAAACCAACCACAGACACAATAATCTCCTTTTTCCTGGTGGTGTTCTGCAGGTTGCGTCTTTTTGTAGTCTGTAGGGGTGCCTGTAAGTTATCCCTGTAGGCGAATATGCTTAAATACTATGTGAATTTGTTGAATCATGAGCCAAACTGAACAGACCAAAACCCAAGTCCCACTCGAAATTAAGGTGGCGGAGGCCACCAAGCTCCTCAAGGCGTATGGACTGGCCGGAGAGGTGGTGTTTATGTCTAGAGAGGCTGTGGAGAAGCTCTGCGGTCCGCCTGTGGAGTCCAGGCGGATAAGCCAACAGGCTGAGCTGGAGAACATCCTAAGGACCACAGGGAGGTTCCCATACGTGGTGTTTGCCTTCGTTGGGGAGGGCGGCGCCGTGTGTGTGCCAGACGCCAACTACTACGTACGGGACGGCCTATACGACGTCCACATTGTCCGCTGCACCGACGGGGGCCTCTGCGCAGAGGTGGCCAACAACGTAGCAGCCGTCTTCAGAGTGCCCCTACCCAAGGAGGCCCTCTTGAGGCTGGCCGACGAGCAGACGCTGTGCCACCGCCACGTCCTCCCGCCGCACATGTGCCGCCCGCGGACCGAGCCCACACATGAGCAGATCACTGCCACAACAGAGGAGCCGCCGACTCCTCCCCCGCCGCCTCCGCAGCCCGCCCCCGCGAGGCCCTCCTCGATGGCGGCAACCAGGATCAAAGAGACCATCCAGCAGCTGATGCAACAGCAGCGGACAGCCGAGACGCCGAAGGCGGAGGAGCCGGAGCCTGCCCCCGAGGAGCCGGACCTCAAGGCTATGTTGAAAGCCAACGGTTTGGGTTGGCTGACGCCGGTGGTAGATGACGCCGCGACGGCCGCCTCGGTGAGGTTCGTGCTTGAGAACAAGGAGCTACTGGAGGCACTTAGAGACCCGGTAAGGAGAGAAGACTTAATCAAGGCAGCTAGGGGCGGAATTGCGCCGGGACTGCCGGGGCTGGAGAAGTGGCCAGCCAAAGACAGACAGAAGCTGGCGGAGCTGGTGTCGCAGTCCACCGACTTGTACGACTTCGCCTCTAAGTTCAGCGCGTACCTCTTCGGCGAGGACTGCACCGCGGACGTAGTGCGGTTTATACTAACCCTCGCGGAGCAGAACAGCGGCTTGGACTGCAGGACAGCCGCCAAGAAGCTGAAGTGGTGACCATGAGGGAGCTCTTGATAACAGCGGCCAAGGGGGAGGTTGAGGCGGATCCGAAGCTCCTGCGCCTAGCATATGAGGTGTGGAGAAACACAAAAAGGGAGGAGTTATGGACGTTTTAGTCGGGTTGGACCCGGAGGAGGTTAGGAGGTTCTTCATAGCGGCCGCCAGGGGTGAGGTAAAGGTGGGGCCGTGTTTTTGGTTTGACGTAGTCGCCGTAATGGGCAGGGAGGCGAAGGAGAAGTTCGGGACGTCTATACCTAGGTGCACGGTGTGCGAAGCGGTGCGCCGCATTGTGCTGGACAGCATAGACCCGAACCGCCACAACTGGATATCTCTCGACAAGCCCGCCAACATAATCCTCCAGTACGCCAACAAGCACAAGTGTCACTACACAGAGGCGGACAAAAAGATGGTGGTGCAGCACGCCAGGATAGTAAGCGCCTACATCAGAGAGTGGGTGAGGGCTGTGGCGGATGGAGTGAACGGGCTGGCCGACCACCTGTCGGTTTCTCAGTCTGTTCTGTACGGCTACCTTTCTAAGATAAACTGCTGCAGATGATACTCATTATTGCGGCCGCCGCTGCGCTGATACCCGCAGCCGTGCTGTACTTCGAGCTGAGGAAGGCGAAGAGGAAGGCGTTTTTTCTCGCGTCGGCCGTCGAGGCGCTGGCGGCCCACGCCGAGAGGCTTGAGGAGGCGCTGCGGAGGTTCGACGTGGCGTCGTACGTGAGGGAGAGGGAGGAGCTGCGGATGAAGCTGAGGGAGGCGGAGGAGGCGCTGAAGGCGAGGGACGCGCCTCAGCGCGAGGGCAGGTACCTCTGGGTGAGGCCTCTGACGCATATCGCCATGCGGCCCGCCACGGCCTATAAAGAGCTGTGGGTGAAGGTCCCGGTCATAAACCTAGACGAGGCGAGGAGGGCCGAGGAGGAGATGGCCAAGAAGTACGGCGCAGTGAAGAGGTGGGGGCTGGTGAGGGAGGCGATGTCAAGGACTGAGATAATTGGGGTGAGGCCTGACGGAGTGAAGGAGCGGATCGTAGTGCCCGCGAGGCCGCCCGCCCTCTACCTGCTGGACTACGACGTAGTGGCGTGGCGCCCCGCCCCCTACGTAGACGCAGTGCTTAAATACGCCTCTAGAGAGGAGAGCGATGCAACGCGGTAAATGCGACGTCTTGGAGCACATGCGCAACCTCGTGCTGAAGGCCAAGGGGAACGTGATCACGCTGAAGCTGAAGACGCTCTGCGGGGACAGGCGCGCCGCCTTGACTCTGTTGAAGGAGCTCACTGACGCGGGGTACTTGAAGAGGATCGGCGACGGGAAGTACCTGCTGTACCGCAACTCACCGCTGTGGGAGGCCCTGGAGCAGGGAAAAGTTGACGAGCTTCTGAGACATCTGCGCAACAGGTAAAAAAAGAGGGGTTTTTCTCATTAAACACCTATTTATATCGATTGGCGTACCAAGCGCTCAGCCCCACTGCGGCGGCCAAGGGAAACGTTATCCTTACCAGCGGATCCTCCGGGAGGTAAGCGGCAGCAGCGGAGGCGGCCGCCAGAGACGTCGCCAAAGCTGTTATTGCCTTCACGTTCATGTCTCAGATGTTGCGTCAATTAACGATTCATGCAATTCAACGTTGGCTCTGGCCGAGGTATATTTCATGGATAAAGACTACAAGAATAGGACGCTGATTGATCCTCGCTGGCCGCGTCTGAAGAAATACGAAAGAGATGTGCTTGCGATGAAATACGTTACTCTGGAGGAGGAAATAATGCGGCTAAGTTCGCAATTAGCCATTCCTCAGAGCTGTACAGAGCACGCGATCAACCTTGCCAAACAGTTTGTAGGAAGTGGGTATTCGCCGCAGGCGCTCGCCGCGGCGGCCCTCGTTATGGCGTGCCGCGCGTTAAAGATGCCTCGGCCCATCAGCGACTTTGCGAGCTACATAGACAACGTCGAGAAGATGAAGAAGGTGCTTCGCGAACTCGCCGCATTGGTGAAAGCCCCGCCGCGGTTAGAGAACTACGTGGCGATAATTGCCTCGCGGATTAATGTGCCGGGGACGGTTGTAAAATCGGCTGTGGAGTTGCTTCGGAGGAACAGAAAGGCGTTGCAGGGGCGAAACCCCTGGGCCGCCGCGGCCGCTGCATTGTGGCTAAGCGGCGTCGACATAACGTTGTTGAAACAATTTGCTTCAACGTCAGCCATCCGGAATATTTCTAAAGTGTTCAAATAACCCTCTTTTTCCCCCCTTACAGCCGAGGTTCTCCTTGGCCCTTCTGATTTCTGCAAGGACTTCCAGCACGGCGCGATTTAGGCACTCCACAGTCCTCTTCCTAACTTCGGCGTTTTTCAGCGGCTCCAAGACCTGCCTTTTCTCTTTAACTGCAACTACGGCCGAGTAGAGGATCCCCGCAGCTAAGACGGCTAAGACCGCGGGCGCCGGCAGGTAGAAGAGGAGGAGCAAGGCGGCGAATGTAGACGCAAGGACGCCTACCTTGAGGCGGTGTATGGTTATGTGTCTCTTAATCTCCCTCTCGTCCAATTCTTTACTCGCGATCTCTCTGCACCGCGCCGCGACCATCGCCTTTTCGATGACCAGCCAAACGGTGTGCTTTGCCTCGTCGCCTATGTGCTCCAGCTCCTCACAGCCGCCTTTTCCCTCCTCAAGCGCATTGAAGACGCAGTCCTGCACCTTAACGGCCCAGTCCCTCAGGTCGGGCCTCCGCTTTGCCAACTCGTGGAGCAGTTCGCCGATCTCCGTGCGGAGGAGGTACTTGGCCTCCTCTTCGCTTCTAACGACCATGGAGGCAAAACGTCCCGCAAATAAAAACAAACGCCGAACATGTTTAAAAATTCCTGTTTTTCCTAGGTCATGGACGCGGAACCTACTCAGGGTAAAGAAATCGCCAGGGAAATCCTCCTCAGGGCGCAGGAGGATTCCTCCTTCATGTTTGTCGGCGGCTCGTACGTGCCGCTCCAAAAGGGGAAGTACGGCGGCTGGCTGTTGAGGGGAAGCTCCGAAGCCGACGGGAAGCTTGGGGTCTGGTGTTTCGCCGTGAAGGCGGCTGAGGAGGTGCCCGCCGACGCGTTGGAGCTGGCGAAGCCGTATGTGGAGAAGCTGAAGGAGCTGGCCTCTAAGCTCGGCATCAGCGAAGACCCGCAAATCTCACTGCTTACGCTGTCCTTCAAGGCGGCGAGGTTCAAAAGGAGGAAGACCACTGAGAACTACACAGTCTACGACATGGACGTCCTCAACGACTCCGCCGACGCGCAGGCCGTCATGGTTCACTACAGCGTGCGGCACACCAAAAGGAGGCGCTGCCAGGGGCCCATCTGCCACGTGATGGACAAGCTGCAGACCTTGGCGCGGGCGGAGTTCAAAGAGGCGGCCGTGGCCGCCGCCAACGGCGTCGGCGTCGTAATTCCCTACAGGACGGAGGAGCTTGAGAGCCTCGTGGCGAAGCTCCTGGAGGAGGAGGAGACGGCGCCCGAGCCCGTAAGCGGCGACGCGTACCTGGTCGTAGTGGTCTTGAAGGACGAATCCACCGCAAGGGAAGTGGCGGACAAGGTGAAGGAGTTGCTAAAGAGCATGAAGATTAGGGCCGAGGTGAAGATAATCAACGCGGAGCTCTAATGGTGAAGAAGGTCACAGTCCTAACTGCAGACGGCCGCGAGGTGGAGCTGCGCATAAGGAGCCGGAGGAGAGTGGCAATAAGGGCTGAGCAGCTGCCGAACCCGCCGCCTAGGATGCGGCTGATGTGCAACGGCGCCGCGGTGGAGCTGCGGCTGACGTGGGACAAGCCCACGCATGGCTTCTACGTATACTACGTCCCCGCGGAGGACTACGACACCTTGGCCGGCGCCGTGGAGGGGAGGCGCATACGCTGCGTCCTATTCCCCGAACATGTTTAAAAACTTCTGTTTTTCCTAGGTCATGGAAGCTCAACTTACCCAGAAAACGGTTGAGGAGGCTAGGAAAAACCTCCTTAGGGTTGCTGAAGTCCTGAACAGAGTCTTGGTGGGGAGGGAGGAGGAGGTGGAGGCCGCCATGCTTGCCTTGGTCGCCAGAGAGCATCTTGTCATGATTGGGCCCCCCGGCACGGGCAAGACCATGTTGGCGACCACAGCCGCAAGGCTGCTGGGCGTCAAGGCGTACACTGCACTGCTGACGAAGTACACCACCCTAGACGAGGTGGTCGGCCCCATAGACATCGTGGCGCTGAGGAACGGCGAAGTGAAGCGCCGCTGGAGCTACATAGTCGACAGCTGGATAATTTTCTTGGACGAGATATTCAAGGCGTCGCCAGCCCTCCTCAACTCCCTCTTGTCGTTGTTGAACGAGCGCGTGTTGTACGACCCCTTCACCGGCTCCGCCGTCCCGGCTAAGCTCTGGACAGCCATGGCCGCGTCCAACGAAACCCCCCAAGACGACGAACTGCAGGCCCTGTACGACAGGTTTGCCGTAAAGGTCTTTGTGAAGCCCATTGCGGAGAACGCAGAGCTCATGGCCAAGGCGCTTGAGGCCAAGTGGATGAACGGCGCGGAGAAGGTCGAGCAGGTCGCGTCGCCGGAGGACGTGGCCATGCTTCATGAATACGCCATGTCGCTCGCCCCAGACGCGGTGAAGCTGTACCAGAAGTACGTCTTGCCGCTGGTGCAGATGGCACACGCCAGGGGCATATTCGTCAGCGATAGAACAGTCATAGAGAAGTTGTTCAAACTGTTCCTGGCGCATCTGGCGCTCCGCGGCGGTGCGGACGAGGGGGCGGCCGCGTTTGTCGCCGCTAAGGTGATCAAATACGTGGCCAGGACGCCTGAGGAGGTGTCGGCGCTGAACAACGCCGTGAGGGACGCGCTCGGCAAGATCGGAGAACTGCAGAACAAGCTGGAGGAGGCCAAGCGCCTGTACCAGCTGGGCCAGTACAAATCCGCCCTGGCCAAGTTCAAAGAGATCGTGCTGGACGACGTGGAGGAGCTGTCCGACAAGCCGTGGTTGAGGGGGTATGTGAACGCGATTGTGGAGGAGGCCCAGCAGTACATCCAGAAGATCAACGGCTTGGTCAACAAAGTCAAGGTGAGATGAGAGACCTCAGGTCTGCCTTCAAGGACAAAATCTTCGAGCCGTACGGCATAGAGCTTCACTGGCCAGGGATAGAGAGGACGACTATGCTCGCAATATCGTTCGGCCTTGCGCTGAAGCGGTACCAGGCGGCCGACAGCTACATGATGTACTTCAAAGACGCGTCGGAGGTCGCCGCGGCGCTTAAGGAGGAGAACAAGCTGGCGCCCGCGTGGAGGGCCTTTGTAGAGGCCGTGATCAAGTCGCCCGGCTACGCCAGGCTGAACCAAGCGACTAAAGGCTCTATGGAGCTCTCCGCGGCCGCCGCCGTGAGGATGCTCATGCTGCTGAAGCACGAAGGGATGAGGATAGATGAGCTGGACGAGGCCATGAGCCAGCTGGCGGAGGGCAGAGTGCCCCCGGACATGGAGTGGGCGTCGGCGGGGGGGCCGCAGAAGCTCTTCGCCGAGCTGGAGAAGAAGGCGCTGAGCTGCGGTGCGTCCGTGGCCAAGAAGCTGGGCGAAGTCGCCAAAGAGCTGGAGCAGTATGTGGAGGCCAAGGGACAAGTCTTGGCGGCCGCAGCCGTGCTCAGCGGAGGCCGCGGCTACTCCTTGGAGGGGCTGTCCATCTGGCACTTCTACGAGCAGCCGGACGAGTTCAGGCGGAGGGTCAAGCTCCTCAAAGACGCCGCCAGGATGTTCCGGAGGTTCATGACGCTTTTCAGCGACCCGGCGGAGCAGGCTGAGAGCGTCTGGGGCGGCGTCTCTGGCACGACGCTGATGACGCGCTACGAGCAGGCCGCAGACGCCATACCGAACGAGCTGGCGGTGGCCGACGCGTCTCCGGAGCTCTTCGCAGTGAAGGTGGCTACGAAGCAGATGATCGTGAGGCAGAGGGGCACTAAGATAAAGATTGTGATCTACGTAGACAAGTCCGGCTCCATGGCCGACGAGATGGGCGACGGAGTCCCCAAGATATCCGCCGCGGCGGGCCTCGCGCTGGCCCTCCACAGCAGGTACGACGCAGAGGTGTACCTCTTCGACACAGAGGTGGACAGAGTCGCCCCCAAGGACGTCGTGGAGACTCTGCTGAGGATAGACGCAGACGGCGGCACGAACATAGCGCGGGTGATGGAAGACGCGCTGCGCCACGCATCCAGCAACACTATGTGCGTAATAATCAGCGACGGGATATCCGAGGCACCCAAAGAGCTCACAGAAAGGGTCATCGAGAGGTGCGGCAAGAGGACGAGGCTCATACTGATACCGCCGGCGGGGGAGTACGACTGGGTGCTGGCCCTGCAGAGGCTCGGCAACGTCTACCGCGCCGCAGACGTCGCCCAGCTCGAAAGAGCGGCCGTGCAGGCCCTCAACCCGGTTCATCACACCCCCTGACGCCGACACAGACATGGAACCGGTCTGTTCAAAAAATAAGAGAAAGCTGGAAGCATGTTACTTCGCCCTTGAGAAGCGGCTCAGGGCTGAAAAGAACGATCTATGCAGAATTGCAATAATTGCGTGGATGTACTTCACCGCCAAGAAGTTCGGCGGCCTGCTGTATAAGCAGTTCATGCAGTTGCTGCCATATATGTTAGGGCTAAAAAACAGAGACGGAACGCTCAAAATAAGTTGCGACGAAAGGGCTGTATGTTACGAACCGATTCTGTGTCTTAAAGCGTATTTGCTGTGCAGGAGGCGGTGGATGCGTAAAGAGCTGGAGAAGATAGACGCCGGGACGCCATATGCACGTGTGGCACGTGTCGTTCTAGGCGAAACCATGGTACCGAAAGAGTGCGGGGGGATGCCGCCAGAGTGCGTGTATTAACCCTCCTTTTTCCCCCTTCAGAAAAAAGAAATTAACGCTTCGCATAACACCGTATTCTATTGTCTATCCTCTTCATTCCTCGGAGGCGGAGATTCATGTTGTTAAATGATTCGTGCCTACTTACAAACTGTCTGGAAACTTGAGGAAATTATCTAAGGGCCAAGACTTGGGAAAAAGAGGAGGGTTACAGTTAGAGGCAGGCCACCTCGATATACTTTAGGTGGCGTTTGAACTTCCTCTTTATGTCGTCAACTATTTTGTTACACGTTAATTCGTCAACGTCGTCAAAAATAGCGCCCTCCAAGTCCATCAGTCCAGGCCGCATGTCGTATGTTGCCGATATGTACGCAACAATCGACTTCATTATACGGTGAGTCTTCGGATCGAGTAATCCTTCTGAAACCCCGACCCGCAGTTCCATATGTCTAGCGGCGTATACCGCTTTGTTGAACTGAAAAGGTGTTACTAATCGCGGATGGGCAGTATGACTACCAGGGTTATCGCTATGTTGAGGATTATGACGCCTATGAAAGCGAACCAGTACGCAACTGACACAGTGAAACTAGTGTTTGAAAGTCCGGTAAAGTTGCTCCACCAATTTATTACCGAACCGCTCAGCCACCAAAAGAGTACCGCCCCGATCACTGGTATGAATCCGACGAGGGACAGCAATGTAAATATGATTGCGAGCAGAAGGCCCCCGAACGCCCCGGCCAAACTCTTGCCGTACTCGAAGAAACCCAGCGCCGTTATTAGCGCAATGTATATTATCGTCGCGCCTCCCGGAGAAGACTTCTTTTCTCCCATGCCCAATCTGCAACGTCCATGCTTAAAAACTAATCCGCCGCCAAAAGCTTTTATTGATAGGCAAAACGTGCGCCATGAGCGCACGTTGCAGGCCGCTGGCCGAGGCGTGGCGGGAGCTCAGCGCCAAGTTTACGTCGCCGATCTACGGCTGGCACGTATTTGAAAGATGCCGCACCCTCCTCGCAGAGGGTTGGCGTTGCTGGGCTTAAAACACCGCTGAGAGACACGGCAGGGAGACTGACAGTTGCCACTACACAATTCATTTTTTGCTTAAACTCAACGTTATGGTATGGAAAAGGAAGAAATTAAGATACTATTGCGTCGTGGCGTGGCAGAACGTGATGAAATTGATGTGTTCATAAGTAAAGAGTGGAGAGAGCGGTTGCGTTTGTTGCTCTTATCTCTGTTGTAATTTCCCCCTTTTTTCTCTTTTGAAGAAGTTTCGTTTCCGGAAAAAGAGGGGTTTAGGTGAACCTGAACCCCTCCTCGTTTATCCGCATGAGCGCAAAGTCCTTTATGACGTCTTCCCACTCGTAGAACAGCGGTGTGCTTCTCTGGTACAGTTTCGGCGATGCCGCTAACCACTCCTTGACGGTGTTCGTGATTGTGAGGTGTTTTGCAACTGCTTCCGCCAACGTCTCTCTTACAGATCCGCTGAAGCTCCGCATCTCGGCGGCCAGCACATACGCGATTAGTGTACTGAGGTATATGCTCTCCACGCTTGAGTACCTACGGGTAACTGCATACAGTAGCGACTTAGCAGCCATCTGCCCGATGCCCGTCAGAACGTCGTCTTTAATAATGTTAGCCTCTTCGAGGATCCACTTTACTTTCCTAAGGCTGACCCTCTTCCCGGTGCGTTGCTCCATCTGCCTAGCGGCAGGCATGTGGCGGGCGCTGAACTCGCCCGTCACGTACATGGCCATTAGCCCCTCCGCCACGTCGTAGAAGTAGACATCGCCGAGCTTGTCGGAGCTCGGCGTAGGCGGGTGCAGAGCCATTATGAACACCGCCGTCTTGGCGACGTCGTCGAACACCTCCTCCAGTTGCACATACGGGCTCGGCGACTTCTTGAACCTCCTCAGCTCCTCCCCCTTCAAGATGTTGCCAAGGAACTCAGAGGCCAGCCTCCAATCGCCAGTCGAGGCGATCTTCTGCATTACGGTTTTTGCTCTTTGGAACTGTTCCATGGTATTTTATGGACGTTTCTATTTGTGTAATTATGTAGAGCCAAGCAGTCCGTAGCGGCGGAGGTAGTAGTAGGTGTATACAGCCTCATCATATATGTGGTCAGCGATCATTGAGATTGGGGGGATTATGTGCTCCAACCCCTTAGATGCCTCCTGGGCGTGTTCCATCAGCAGGCGCGCGACTTCGGGGGGCTTCCCGCCTTTGAGGTACTCAGACACGGCCCTCTGCCGGAGGCCTATGGCGAAGTCCACGACGGCCTCGGCCTCAGGCCTCTCTAGAGACGTCGGCTTCAGCGGCACAAGCGGCATGTACGCCAGGAATATCCTGGACTGAGCAGTCGACGCTATTACCCGCGTCCTCCCCATGTGCGGCGGCTGGAGGGCGAAGTTTGTTTGCAGGAGGGCGCTGCAGGCCGCCCCCGCCTTGGCCGCCAGCCTCCGCCGCTCTGGCGCATGCCGCAGCATCATGTACCCCTCCAGCACGGTGGACTTGAGAACCATCACGTCGCTCTCCGCCAAAAGGTACGTGAAGGCGGTGCAGCCGACGACCTTCTCCTGGGCCAAAGTGTATATGAGCTGGTGCTCGACCGCGTGCTCCTCGCCCGTCAAGAGCTCCACCGCCATCTCCCTAATTTGGCCGACGCTACAGGGGACAGACACGTCGGCCAGCGGGACGTAGGCATCTTCAGACACCAGCCTGGAGATGCACTCTCTGCGGTCCACGTCTTTCAATATCTGCGGATTTTTAAGGCAGAACAGAGGAAAATGTGGTTATTTGAGGTATCCCTTGGCCTTGAAGTGTTTGTAGTAGCCGACAAAGGCGCTTCTTAGCTCATAGTATAAGTCCTTCTCAACTTTCGTCCCACTCAGGACCGTCTCCACCTCGTTTTTGATCGTCTCTTCGATGAGGCCGCAGTGCCGCATTGCTATCCACCTAGCGGCCAGGCTACCCCGGACTTTATATTTTTCTGCCCCCAGACTTATCAAAAACTCCTCCGCCGCCTCCGCAGACATGGGCCCCTCGAAGTAGCGCAACAGAATCAACGGGGCGTGTAGATTTGCGTACTCGCCTTTGTCGTTCAACACGGCATACCAGATGTAGTCGGCGATGAACTCCTTTGCTTTCTCCTCGGCCGCCTTCAGAGCCTCTTCTGCGTTCTGGCAACTGTGCCGAGACAGCCAGTCGGCCGCCAGCGTGGCCAACACGGCCCTCCCGCAGTCGTGCTTCGCCACGGCTTCGGCGACCTGGGCGGCCACGTCCTCTCCACAGCCGCTGTAGGCTTGTACCAACTCTCTAAGGAACTTCACGTCGCCGCTGTTTACCTCCACCGTCGTGTAGCTCTTCAGCTTGTGCTTCAGAACTTCGTACAGGTCGTCACTGAGCACGACTACGACAGCTACGTTTTCGTTAAGTGCAACGTTCTGCGCAACTTCCAAGGCGTAGGCGAAGTTGTTCAGCCCGTTGGGCATGTACCAAGGAGCCTCCCACGGCTTCCGCGTGTACTGCCCAGGCCTTGAGAGGTCTAAGTAGACGATGAGCCCCCTCCTCCGCTCTCTGACGAAGTCCGTAAGACTGCGTAGCCTGGCCACGTCGTTTAGACAACTCACCGACGCAAGCGTGTTTACCACCGTGACGCGGTCATGCAGAATCTTCCTGGCCAGCGCCACAATCGTCGCAACTGAAAGTCCGTCGCCCTTCGGCCCCTTCACAACCAACAGACCCTTGTCGATCCGCTTGTATATTTCCTCTTCAGCTGGGTTCTTCACGTAGGGCGCCTCTTTCCTCGCCAAGACGTTCTTAACAAATATTCCATCTCCAAACCTCACCCCCATCAGCTCAGGCGTGTCGGATATCCCCACTGCCGTATAGTACAAATCTATCCACTCCCTTTCGTTCATGTGTTTCTAAAAACAGAGATTTTTAAAGCAACCGCCTTTTCCGTAGCCGCGATTACAGGGATAAATCCACAGGGATAATTATCCCTGTAGGGAAATCCCTGTCAGTAAATCCCTGTAGGTGAGAAAAAGGTGGGCTTAGGATTGGGGTTTTACCCTCTCTAGGACTCTCAGAGTCTCTGCGCAGTCGTAGAGCTCTTCGCGCCACGTCCAGCAGCTGTACGACGAATTGCAGTACTTCCGGTACTTTTCGTACTGCCTCTTGGCCACGTCCAGCGGCGTCTCCTCCTTTGCGTTCTTCGCCGCCGGGTCGGCACCGCGTTTAACCAACAGCCTCGCGGCATCCACCTTGCACATCTCGGCGGCGTAGTGGAGGGGAGTGTTCCCCTCTGCATCTCGGGCGTTCACGTCGGCGCCGCGGCTGAGCAGAAGCTCTATTGCGCGCACGTACCCCCTCTCAGCGGCCAGGTGGAGGGGGGTCTGCCCCTTCTCGTTCTTCACGTTCACGTCCGCGACCCCAGCTAAGATCAACGCAACCTTCTCGTTGCCTTTAAAGGCCTCGTGGAGGGGCGTGTCTCCGTTTACGTCTTTTGTATTGTAGTCGGCCCCGTGCTGAAGCAACGCTTCTACTGAACACTTGACGCCTTCGAAGGCAGCGTAGTGGAGAGGGGTACGTCCGTAGGAATCCTTGTCATTGGGGTCGGCACCCGCATCGAGCAGGAGGTGGACTACGGGGCAGTGCCTTACGGCGAGGTGCAACGGCGTGTGTCCGGCGCTTGTTTTTAGATGCACGTTGGCGCCGTGTTCAAGGAGGAGCTTCACCACTTCGACGTGGCCGCGCTCCGCCGCCAAGTGAAGCGGCGTGTAGCCCAGGGAGTCCTGGACATTGGGGTTGGCGCCGCGGTCGAGGAGCAACTTTACAACTTCAACATGTCCCTCCTCAGCCGCGTAGTGAAGCGGCGTACGGTCTCTGTCCTTGACGTTGGGGTCGACGCCAGCGTCCAGGAGCCTCTTTACGCACAGAAGGTGGCCGAACCGCGCCGACCTAAAGATATTGCTACACCTAGCCTTATAACATACGGCGTCGGGGTCCACGGGCCTACGGCCGGCGGCCAGGCGCCAGATGTGCATAGCCCGCTCAAGGAGGTGCTCAACGAATTTGAACCCGCGCTCCCGGGCGTAGTCGAGCGGCATCTTGCCCTCGTTGTCAGCAACCGTCGGGTCGGCGTAGTGCTCAAGCAATATCTTGACAGCGACGTCGTTTCTGGACAACACGGCGTAGTGAAGCGGCGTGCGGCCGTGGACGTCGCGGACGTTGGGGCTCGCCCTGGGCCACGGCCTTAGGAGCATCTTAATGATCTCGGCACCTTTGTTGACGTCGCTACACATAACAGCGTAGTGGAGAGGCGTACGGCCCTCTTCATCGCAGGCGTCGCGGCTGACCCACGGGTGCAACAGCTTTTCAACTTCATCCGGGTTGCACCTGGCCGCGGCCTCGTGCAACTGAGTCCTCTTGCCGGGACTACACGTGATTAATGAGGCCTGCTGTCTCCTCTTCAAGGCCTCTTCCATCAGCTCCGCCAGCTCGTAGAAGCGCCTCTCCTTAGCCAGGTCTATCGGCGACATGCACTTCTTGTTTCTGACCTTGGGGTCGGCTAGGTACTCCAGCAACACCCGAACCCCGTAGTCGTTATCGCGGAACACGGCGTAGTGCAACGGAGTATTGCCATAGACGTCTTGCGCATCTGGATCCGCTCCATGGTAGAGGAGAGCCCCCTCGTTCTTCTTCACGACTGCGGCCCAGTGCAGAGGAGTACGGCCGTCTTTATCCTTCGCGTTGACTTCCGCGCCGGCCTTGATCAGCTCCACTACCACCTCGTCGTCAGCCAATACGGCGTAGTGGAGGGGCGTGCGGCCCCTGCGGTCTCTGGCGTTCGGGTCGGCCTTATGCTTCAACAGGAGGCGAACCGCCTCCAGGTTGCCCTCCTTCGCGGCGTAGTGCAACAAAGTGCGGCCCCTGGCGTCCCGGAGGTTGGGGTCGCCCCCGTTTTCAAGGTACTCCTTCAATTTGCTTAGGACGTCTTTCGATTTGACTTCCATACACTTCACAATACGGAGGTTTTTAAGCTAACAACGCTTCCATGTTTAAAAATACCCGTATTCAAATTAACATGCACAAGCTCCGAGGTAACGAGTTGGTAAGTGCCATAATTGTATTGGTAGGGCTTGTTGCGTTCTTTATCTTCATACTCTTCGCCATACCCTATAGGCCGCCGACAGATTTCATAACGCGTTTGCAGAATAAGCTTGATGCGCTGAATTACTTGAACGAGATTAGAGCTAAAGATAAGATACCACCTATGCAACTCGTTGAACTAAACGGAGCTAAGTGGCGGGCGGAGTACATTGCCCGTACTGGTTACCTTAGCCATTACGACATCGAAGGAAGACATCCCCTCTATTGGTATACGCGGTTAGACGGAGGGCTCTACGCGGTGGAGGAGGTCATCTCGTGGTCGGATCAGCGCCATACTTATTCCGCGGCAGATGATTTCAGAAACGGAATAGACAACGCCCTCAGCTACAAAAGAGACTCGTTGCTAAATCCATGCTACAACTATGTCGCAATGGAGTCGTCGTATATAGAGTCTAATAAGAGCGGGATGAAGATCTACGTGTTCTGGTTACTGGCGAAGTGGGTGAATTGGACTTCTCCGCCCTATTATGAAAACGGAAAATTCACAGCCGAGGGCTATGTCCACCCCACGATGAAGCCGATCGCCTTCGTCGTCCGCTATTCGCCATATGTAAGAAACGCATATTACAACCTGCACTACGACTTGGGCGATGTCTATTTCTACAAATACTTAGAGCCACAATCAAACTGTAAAGATGCACCGGAGCCAAACGGCACAGTAGTCAAGGCGCTTGACAATGGTAGCTGGTACATCAAGATAGATGTTTCTGTAGCGTTGAACAAGACAGGGATCTATACCTTTGAATTAATCGCCGAAGACCTCAAGGAGAAGGGCACAAAGTGTTCAATAATGCAGTACGCTGTCGAGGTAAAAAAGTAAGTTTTTTTTAACTCAGTTTTTCTCTCTGTAGCGACTATCTGAATGGATTATGTGTCTACATGTCGGTGCGGAAAGGACGCTTGAAGCAACTGTGGTTCTCTACAGGTATTCATTGACAGGGATAATTATCCCTGTAAAGAAATCCCTGTGGCTAAGTAGGGTCATTGACAGTGTTATGTCCAAAGTTTGAATAAGACAGTGAAGGTGCCTAGTCCGAGGGCCTCCCCTATCAGCAACACGCCAAGCACTATCGACGCCGCCCCGACGACGTATTCTATTTTTCTGCCTAACGCGCCCCATTTC